>Ga0164290_1000748_pt1 | contig 83947 bp, 86 predicted proteins | sample Micstemetagenome_FD_108782 | JGI IMG/M metagenome (GOLD analysis project Ga0164290, IMG submission 108782) | Contaminated culture microbial community from soil near Moab, Utah, USA - Microcoleus steenstrupii SON62 (Illumina Assembly) | ecosystem: Environmental > Terrestrial > Soil > Soil crust... | reverse complement strand
CGGCAGGCCAGAGGGGGGCGCGAAGGAACACGGCCTTGGCGTTCAGGCGAGTTTACTTCGCCAGCTTGATCCCCGGTGCCGGGTGCTCGAGATCGTGTGAATCCTGACCCGCGGCGGGGATTTCGATCCAGCGTGCGGCAGCCTCGCCGCATTGCTGTACGATCGGGAAGTAGAGCGTCTCGCCGGCTGTCAGTCCGCCGGCGAAGGTGCCGCGGAAGACGAACTCGTCGTAGAACTCGTCCGGCAGCGAACCGCCGCTCCAGACGATTTCCTTGACGCCTTCGGTCACTGGATTGCCGTGGTCGTCATATGCCTTTTCATAGGGCCCTTTCACCGTCTCCAGCGTCCAACCGGGTTTTGGCATCGGCTTCACGGAGAAGACGCCCTCCGGCAAACGCAGCCGCACGGTGTCGGTCGCTTTGCCCTCGCAGCCATGCGGGACGCGAAGCGTGATCCGCACCGTTGCGCCGGGTTTGGCTTCCTTGACGTCGAGCGTGGCGTGAGCGAGCGCGGCAACTGTGCCAGCCGCCAGGAATGCAGCGGCGAAAACAATGGTCCTGAACATCGGGTTATGCTCCTGTCGGCGGCATCAGCACGCCGGAATGATCCTTGATATGAAGGTCCGCCCCGCCGCGGCCTTCCGCGCTGGGGTCAGGTCGGCAAATGTCGGATCAGGCGAGCGGAGGAGCTGTCGGCGGCGCCGCGGGAGGCCAGGCGTTGCGCGGCAGGCGGCTTGCCGTAGGCACGGGCGGGGAGGGTTGGAACGATCCGAAAGCCGGCAGCGCGAGGCCGGCGGGCTGCGGCACGAGGGCCGAAGCGGTGATCAGGCAGGCATCGCAAGGCAGGGCATGCCGCGCCTGCTGCGGCGCTTCGTCGGCCGGGCCCGTGATGCAGATGATCGGAAGCGACCCGTCGGGGAAGGCGTAAGCCTGGATGTCGGGCACCGCGCCTGCCGCAGGCATCGGGAGGCGATGCGCGAAGGCGACGAGGACCAACGCCAGCGCGCCGATAAGGCGCACCCCCAGCCGCCAGTCGAATCTCAACCCCAGCATGAAACCGCTCCGAAGCTCGAGCCTAGGCGAGCGGCCAAGCGGAGTCCATGCGGCAGAATCTGCCGGTCAAAGGTTGAGCGATTCCAGCGACGGCGCCATGCTTGCCTGGGTGCGGAAGGCCTCGCGAATGGCATCCGCCATGCCGTCTATGGCGCCGCCCGCTGCGGCCGGGTTGCGGTGAAGCACCACGTTGGAATGGTCGATGGTGCCGAAACCGTCGGCGTGGGTGAGCTCACGGCAGCCGGCGGGGATGTTGCTGCGCGACACCGGCGCTATGGCAAGGCCGGAGGTGACTGCAAGCTTGAGGCCGCCGCTGGTTTCGGTCCGATAGGCGATACGGTAGGCGAAGCCGCGCTCTTCGAGCGAGCGGATGGCGAAGTCCCGGCACCAGTGCGAGCTGGCGTAAATCGCGATCGGCAGCGGCGCCTCGAGGTGGCGGCGGTGCAGTTCCGAGGTGACCCAGACCGTGGGGTCGTTCATCAGGACCTCGTGTACGGAAAAATCCTGCCACTCGAAAACCACAGCAAGATCGAGCTCGCCCGCGTCGACCGCCGCCATCTGCTCCGAGGACCGGGCGTAGCGCACTGTCACCTCCACCTGCGGATGCCGCTTGGCGAACGCCCCAAGCGCCCGCGACAGGATGGCGTCGCCATATTCCTCCGGGATGCCGATCCGGACCTGGCCGTCGAGGGCGGGGCCGTCGAGCGACGCTGCCGTCTCGTCCAGCAGCGAGACGATGCGGCGCGCGTTGGTAATCAACTGGTCGCCCTTGCGCGTCAGCGTGACGCCGCGCGAGCCGCGCGCAAAGAGCGGCTCTCCGACCGTGTCCTCCAGCCGCCTGACCTGCATCGACACAGCCGACTGGGTGCGCCCGAGCGTCTCGGCCGCCTTGGTGAAATTGCCGGAATCGGCAATCACCACGAAGGTGCGCAGGAGATCGCTATCCAGATGGGGTGGCACGGAGACATCAAGAATGTTGATGGCTGCTATCATCGCTATTCGTTTCGGAAATGTCAAACGGGCAGCTAGTCTGTGCCTGCGATTCGGCTCCAGCGTCCTGGCGCCGGATCAGAAGGTCCTCACTCGCCCGCCGCATCGCGGCGGGTTTTTTTTGGCCCGGACCCGTGGACTGCATGCGCTTGCGCGCCCTGACCGCTTCCGCTATAGAACCGCCACCCGCGTAGACACCCTTGGAGGCAACGCGGTGGGAGGCGGCCATTGGCCGCTTTCGACATTTTCGGGCACCGGCTTACGCCGTCAACCGGAAATGCTCCAAAAACGCGAAAGGTAATGCCATGAGCCACGAGACTTACGAGCTCACGGCCGAGGCGCGCGAACGGGTCGGTAAGGGGTCCGCCCGGGAAGTTCGGCGCAACGGCAAAGTTCCCGCCGTCATCTACGGCGACAAGCAGCCCCCCCTGGCGATCGCCTTGTCCTACAAGGACGTCTACTACAAGATCCATGGCGGCGGGTTCATGACCACGATCGCCACGATCGACGTCAGCGGAAAGAAGATCCAGGTCCTGCCGAAGGATTTTCAGCTCGACCCGGTGACCGATCGTCCGGTGCACGTTGATTTCCTGCGCATCGGCAAGGACACCGAAGTCAATGTCGACGTGCCGGTGCACTTCATCAACGAGGACAAGTCGCCCGGCATCAAGCGCGGCGGCGTGCTCAACATCGTGCGCCACACGGTCGAGTTCCACTGCCCGGCAAATGCGATTCCCGAGTTCATCACCGTGGATCTGGAAGGCACCGATATCGGCGATTCAATCCACATTTCGGCGGTGAAACTGCCGGAGCGGGTGAAGCCGGTGATCGGCGACCGCGACTTCACCATCGCCACCATCGCCGGCTCGTCCGCGATGAAGCCGGAGGTCTCCGATACGCCGGCGGCCGAGGCGGCGGAAGCTGCGGAGCCGGCCGAGAAGGCCGAAGCCAAGGAGTAATCACTCTCCTCGACACGTCGCGTGGAGAAGACTTCACGCGACGTGTCGCAGGCTTCTTGATTGTCGCAAATCCGGGCGGAAAACCGGTTTCCACTTTTCCTGGATTTGCTCTAGAACCGGAGGTTCTTGCCGTGCTCATCTTTGCGGGCCTCGGCAATCCGGGCGCCAAATTTGCCGGCTACCGACACAATGTCGGCTTCATGGCGGTGGACGCCATTCATCGCCGCCATTCATTCTCGCCATGGTCGAAGAAGTTCCAGGGCCTCGTCGCCGAGGGCAAGCTCGGCGATGAGAAAGTCCTCCTGATCAAGCCGCAGACATACATGAACCTCTCCGGCCAGGCGGTGGGGGAGGCGCTGCGCTTCTACAAGCTCGGGCCGGCCGCGCTCACCGTCTTCTACGACGAGCTCGATCTCGCCCCGGCCAAGGTGCGTGTGAAAATCGCCGGTGGCGCCGGCGGGCACAACGGCATCCGCTCGATCGACGGACATATCGGCCCGGACTACCGGCGCGTGCGCATCGGCATCGGCCACCCCGGCGTCAAGGAGTTCGTGACGCCGCATGTGCTCGGCGATTTCGCCAAGGCCGACCATGAATGGCTGGACCCGCTGCTCGACGCCGTCGCCGACAATGCCGGCCTGCTGGTCAGGGGCGACGACAACGGCTTCATGAACAAGGTCAGCCTTGCCGTTCCAGGACGCGCCAAGGGCAAGGGCGGCAAGGCGGCGGATGACGACGACGAGGAGCCGCGACCTGCCGGCAAAGGTCAAAGCCATATCCGTCAGGCCCGCCCGAAACAGCAAGCGGTGCGGGTACCGGAAAGCGGACCGATGGCCGCGATGCTGAAACGGCTGTTCGGCAAGGAATGAAGCTGACAGCTTCTGTCAGCTGACGGCACGCCACATACATGCATTGAGCCGTTGGTCGTGCTACCGGGCGCGCCTTTGCTGGAGCGAATTCCGATGAGCGACGTGATCTACATGTTCGCGATGAGCCTCGATGGTTTCATCGCGCGAGCGGACGGCAGCTTCGACTGGCTCGACAACTTCCCGGCAGACGCCGATTTTGATTTCGACACTTTTCTCGCCTCGCTTTCAGGCATCGTCATGGGCCGCGCAACCTATGACGTTGTGCGCAGGCACGAGGAATGGCCCTATGCAAAGTTTCCGACAGTGGTCGCGACGCGTCGCCCGGTTGCCGATCTGCCGGCCGGTGTCGAGGCGGTGTCGGGCGATCCGCAGGCCTTGCTCGACAATCTCCGGGGGCGTGGCGCGAAGGGTCGCATCTGGATGTTCGGCGGCGGCGATCTGGCGCGGCAGTTCATGCAGGCCGGCCTGCTCGACACGGTCGAGGTCGGAACGATCCCGATTATCCTCGGCAGCGGCATAACGGCATTCGGTGGCGCTCAGCCCGACCGCTGGCTCGATCTCGAATTCGCCAAACCGCTGAAGAATGGCGCGGTGCATTGCCGCTATCGAGTCCGCAAGACTTGATATCGTTTCACGAAAACACTAGATCACGAAAACACAAATCTCGTGTTTTCGTGAGGGACAATGAAGAACGTCACGATTTCAATGGACAACGCTTTGGCGCAACGCATTCGTGTCGCTGCGGCGCGCGCAGGGGAAAGCGTGTCGCGCTATATGGCCGAGGCTGGGCGGCTGCGCGTCGAGCAAGAGGAACGGTCGACCATCGACGAAGACAAGCGGACGCGTCAGCGTGAGGCATTGCAACGTATTCTTTCCGGTCCCAAATGGGACCTGACCGTTGATGGCCGCATGCCCACCGCGGACGAACGCAATGCCAGAAGGTAGGGTATTCATCGACACGAATACACTTCTCTATCTTCACGACCGCAAGGAAGAGGCAAAAGGCAAGATCGTCCTTGCTTGGTTCACCGCCCTGATCGACCTTCAGTGCGCCCGTCTGAATCTTCAAGTCCTGAACGAGGCTGCCAGCGTCATGATCCGAAAACGCTGGTTCGATTCACCCCAAACCGTCTATTCGATCATTGACGACTTTGCGGAATTGGGAGCGGAACCGATCGGCTGGTTTGAGGTCGAACTCGCCCGCAGGCTACATGAAGCGCTAGGCTATTCCTGGTGGGACTGCCTGCTGCTCGCCGCCGCGTTTGAACTCGGCTGCACGCACTTCCTTTCGGAGGATCTGCAAGACGGGCAGCGGATCGAAGCCGGGAAGCAAGTCTTGACGATTGTCGATCCGTTCGCCCATACGCCACAACAGATCCTGACCTCCTCCTAGGACTTCTCTCATGGGTTTCAAATGCGGCATCGTTGGGCTGCCCAACGTTGGCAAGTCGACATTGTTCAATGCGCTGACGCGGACCGCGGCCGCGCAGGCTGCAAACTATCCCTTCTGCACGATCGAGCCGAACACCGGCGAGGTGGCGGTGCCCGATCCGCGACTGGAAACGATCGCCTCGATCGCCAAGTCGAAGGAGATCATTCCGACCCGTATCTCCTTCGTCGACATTGCCGGCCTGGTGCGCGGCGCCTCGAAGGGCGAGGGGCTCGGCAACCAGTTCCTCGCCAACATCCGCGAGGTCGATGCGATCGTGCACGTGCTGCGCTGCTTCGAGGATGACGACATCACCCATGTCGAAGGCCGCATCGACCCGGTCGCCGATGCCGAGACGGTCGAGACCGAGCTCATGCTCGCCGATCTCGACAGCCTCGAGCGCCGCATCCAGCAGGTGCGCAAGCGCGCCACCGGCAAGGAGAAGGAGGCCATGACCGTATTGCCGGTCATGGAGCAGGCGCTGGCGCTCCTGCAGGACGGCAAGCCGGCGCGCGTGATGCTGAAGGGCATCGCGGCCGAAGACCTGAAGATGCTGCAGGGTCTCAACCTGCTCACCGCACACCCGGTGCTGTATGTCTGCAACGTCGCCGAAGCCGAGGCCGCTACGGGCAACGAGCACACCAAGGCGGTGGAGAAGATGGCTGCGGCGCAGGGCGCCAGCATGGTCGTCATCTCGGCTGCCATCGAGGCGGAAGTGGCGCAGCTTCCCGATGCCGAGCAGAAGGAGTTTCTCGATGCGATGGGGCTCGAGGAACCCGGCCTCGACCGGCTGATCCGCGCCGGCTACGATCTGCTGCACCTGATCACCTACTTCACCGCCGGGCCGAAGGAGACGCGCGCCTGGACGATCGAAAAGGGCACCAAGGCGCCAGGTGCGGCCGGTGTCATCCACACCGACTTCGAGCGCGGGTTCATCCGCGCGCAGACGATCGCCTACAACGACTATGTCACGCTCGGCGGCGAAGTGCCGGCCAAGGAAGCCGGCAAGGCGCGCGACGAAGGAAAGGAGTACGTCGTCCAGGACGGCGACGTGCTGCTTTTCAAATTCGCCACCTAGCCGATTCGAATCTTGGAGGCCCAGGTCGCGCCTTGCGGGCCCTGAGCGGCGGGACGCCGCCGCTATCGAATTCGCGCTCCCGTTGATCCGGCTTCGAGCATCGCGTATGTTCGGTGTCACGGGGGCATGGGTGGACTCCCCGGTTGAGGCTTCGGCCCAAGCTCCGCCTTCGCAAACCATGCGGAGGCAGCGATGCCGAGACGGATATTTCCTCATCAACTTATCGAAGCGATAGGCAGCGGCTCGGGGCCGCTTGTGGTCGACGTGCGGCGCGAGCCGGTCTTCAAGGCGGCGCCGGCGAGAATTCCCGGTTCGATCTGGCGCGGCCACGCCAACGCGGCCGACTGGCTTCCCGCGCTCGGTCACGGGCGCGATATCGTCGTCTATTGCATCCATGGCCACAATGTCAGCGCGCTTGCAGCTGCGCTGCTCGAGCAGTCGGGTGCAGATGTCTCGGTGCTCGAAGGCGGGATCGAAGCCTACGCAGCCGCCGGCGGCCCGCTGATCTCGAACCAGGTGCCGGGCCTCGACCCTGCTCGCCCGAGCGTCTGGATCACGCGCGAACGGCCCAAGATCGATCGCATCGCGTGTCCGTGGCTGATCCGACGTTTCATCGATCCGCTCGCGGCCTTCCATTTCGTGGCGGCCGCGTGGGTGAAGGATGTCGCGGCCGAGCTCGGCGCGATCCCGTTCGATATCGCTGACGTGCAGTATTCACACCGCGGCGATACATGCACTTTCGATACGCTGATCGAGGACTTCCAACTGACCGACCCGGCGCTTTTGCATCTCGCCCGCATCGTGCGGGGCGCCGACACGGGCCGCCCCGAGCTGGAGCCGCAGGCGGCGGGGCTTCTGGCGATCTCGCTCGGTCTCTCGGCCATCGAGCCTGACGACCTCGTCCAGCTCGAGCGGGGCATGACGATTTATGATGCGCTGTACGGCTGGTGCCGGCACGCCGTGCAGGAGACGCATAACTGGCCGGCGGTCGCAGCATGAGCGTCCCGTCCTTGCATCAGCCCGGTTTTGGCGAAGCAACCGCCACCTTCGCCCGCATCGGCCTGCTCTCCTTTGGAGGACCCGCCGGGCAGATCGCGCTCATGCATCGTGTGCTGGTCGAGGAGAAGCGCTGGCTCGATGAGGCGCGCTTCCTGCACGCACTCAACTATTGCATGCTGCTTCCCGGGCCCGAGGCCATGCAGTTGGCCACATATGCCGGATGGCTGTTGCACGGCGTGCGGGGCGGCCTCGTCGCCGGGCTGCTGTTCGTGCTGCCCGGCGCGATCGTGATCACGGCGCTTTCGGCAATCTACCTCTATTTCGGCGAGGTGCCGTTGATCGAAGGCCTGCTGTTCGGGCTCAAGGCGGCTGTGCTCGCCTTCGTGCTCGATGCGCTGGTCAAGGTGTCGAAGCGCGCCCTGAAAGGGCCGTTCATGGTGGCGCTGGCCGTCGCCGGCTTCGTCGCCATCGCGTTCCTGAAAGTGCCGTTTCCGATCATCATTCTCGCCGCGGCGCTATGTGGCGCGCTTTGGCATCTCTTTCGCGGCGACGGGCTGGCGGCGCAGACTGCCGCCCCGGCGCTCGAGATGCCTGCCTGGGCCGAGCCGAGTCTGCGGCGGTTCGCCGCCACGACGGCCATCTGGCTTGCCATCTGGTTCGTTCCCTTGGGCCTGCTCGCGGCGGCTTTTGGCTGGACGCACGTGCTGCCCGCCGAGGGCGCCTTCTTTTCCAAGATGGCGGCGGTGACGTTCGGCGGCGCCTATGCCGTCCTTGCATATGTCGCGCAGCAGGCGGTCGAGGTTTATGGCTGGCTGGAGCCGGACGAGATGCTGACCGGACTAGGCCTGGCGGAAACCACGCCTGGACCGCTGATCCTGGTGCTGGTCTTCGTCGGCTTCCTCGGCGGAGCGCGCCTCTCCGGCTTCGAGCCATGGTTCGGCGGCGTTGCGGGCGCGGCGGTGACGCTCTGGTTCACCTTCGTGCCCTGCTTCCTCTGGATCTTTGCCGGCGCGCCCTATGTCGAGACGGTGCGCAACATCCGCTGGCTGGCTTCCGCACTTGCCGCGGTGACGGCGGCGGTCGTCGGCATCATCGCCAATTTGGCGCTGTGGTTCGGCCTGCACGTGCTGTTCGCTTCGGTCGGCGAATCGCGCTTTGGGCTGTTCTCGGTGCCGATGCCCGATCCTGCCAGCTTCGACCTGGCGGCCGCGGCTATTGCCGCAGCTGCCGCCGTCGCGCTGGTTTGGATGCGCCTCAACATGTTCCTGGTGCTGGGTGCAGCCGCGGTGGCGGGAATGCTGCTGCGATTGAGTTAATCGAACAGGCTCGATACGGATTCTTCCGTCGCCGTGCGCGAGATGGCTTCGCCGATCAGGTCGGCGATCGAGATCACGCGGATGTTCGTTGCGTCGAGCACGCCCTGCGTCGGCCGGATCGAATCGGTGATGACCAGTTCTTTCAGCTTCGACGCGGTGATGCGCGCGACGGCGCCTTCCGACAGGACGCCGTGCGTGATGTAGGCGGTGACGCTGTTGGCGCCGGTGTTGAGCAGCGCTTCCGCCGCGTTGCAGAGCGTGCCGCCCGAATCGACGATGTCGTCATAAAGCACGCAATCCTTGCCGCGCACGTCGCCGATGATGTTCATAACCTCCGATTCGCCCGGACGCTCGCGCCGCTTGTCGACGATGGCGAGTTGGGCATCGATACGCTTGGCGAGCGCGCGGGCGCGCACCACGCCGCCGACGTCGGGGGAGACGACCATGACGTTGGACAGGTTCTGCCGTGCCTTCACGTCGCGCACCAGGACCGGTATGGCAAAAAGATTGTCGGTCGGGATGTCGAAGAAACCCTGGATCTGGCCGGCGTGCAGGTCCAGCGTCAGCACCCGGTTGGCGCCGGCGCGCGCGATCATGTTGGCGACCAGCTTGGCCGAGATCGGGGTGCGGCCCGAGGCGCGGCGGTCCTGCCGCGCGTAGCCGAAATAGGGGATCACCGCCGTGATGCGCCGAGCCGAGGAGCGCATGAAAGCGTCCATCATGATCAGCAGTTCCATCAGGTGATCGTTGGCCGGAAACGACGTCGACTGGAGTACGAAAACATCCTCGCCGCGAACGTTTTCCTGGATCTCGACGAAGATCTCCTGATCGGCGAAGCGCCGGACGCTGGCTTTTCCGAGGGGGACGTTGAGATAGCGCGCTACCGCTTCGGCAAGACCTCTGTTCGAGTTCCCGGCGAAGAGTTTCATGCAGCATTCCTGGCTGGCGCGCTTGTGCCGCGGCTTTTAGCTGGCTCTTGCCGTAATGCAAGGGCCGTTGCCGTAAAAGGCCGCTATCGTCGCAAAAATTCACCCATCGAGCTTTTGCGATTCATCGCAAAAGCGCTCCTGGCCTTGTTTTGGCGTAAAAACGGCGGGGTTCCCCGCCGGTATCCGGACGGAAAACCGGTGTCCACTTTTCCTGGATTTGCTCTAACGATACGGCAACTTCTCAGCCGGTCTGCGCCGTCAGCCAGGTCGCGAACTCGTCGATGGTCAAATTGCCGATCTCGCGCATGATGTCGGGCGAGACCGCCTGCCAGCCTTCGCCGCCCCCGCCTTCGATGCGGCGCTGGCCCTGGATGCGGTGGAGCCGGTTGCCGGCCGGATCGAGCACGTCCCAGACGTAGATCACGGTGGTGGCGCGATTGTCGGAAATGGCGGCCAGATAACCCTTGAGCATGTGCGTCGTCGCCGGATCGCCGCTCGGCGCAAGGCCGATCCCGCGCTCACGCGCCCGGTTCATCAGCCGCTCGGTGAGCGGCGTCACAGCTTCGACGGTGGCGCCGATGACCGGCGCGAACTGCACCTTGGCATTGGTCGATATGGCGGCAACGGGACCGCCCGCGCCGGCCGCTGCCGGCGGCAACGTGCCGGAAGCCGGCGGCGGCATGGCGTCCGTGGCCGGGGAGGGCGCGGTCGTCGCCTGCGGCTGTCCGACCATGGCGGAGGGTTCGAGCACGTCCGACGTCGTGCAACCGGCCATGAATGCCAGGCAGACACAGGCAAGGGCCGTTGCGAGCGCGCGGCTCATCTCCCGCCATTCTCCGAAATGCAGGTGCCCCCTCACCGCAAGATCACTGCACGATCAAGTCGAGATCATGGCGGGACAGCGGCCTCGGCGCCGCCTCGGTCGTCAGGTAGGTGCGGCCGAGCGTCATCGCCGTCTCGGTTTCGGAATCCATCACGATCATGTGGGCGAAAAGCGTCATGTCGGGCGCGATCGGTTCGGGATTGCCCTGGTAGAACATCGGCATGTCCATCCAGGACGGCGTGAAGCGGGCGCCGACCGAATAGCCGCAGGCATTGAGCCGGTGCTTCGTCAGCCCATGCGCTTCCATGACCTTTGAATGCGCGTCGAACACATCGCCAAAGGTCTTGCCCGGCACCATCACCTTTTCGACGGCCACGAGCGCGTCGCGGCAGGCTTCGAACAGCTCCTGGTGCCGCTTCGAGGCCTTGCCGGTCAGGATCGTGCGCATCATCGGCGCGTGGTAGTGGTGGAACACGCCGGCCCATTCCAGCGTGAGCTGGTCGTTCTTGGTGAGCTTGCGGCGGCCAGCCTTGTAGCGGCAGAGCAGCGCATCCGGGCCGGAGCCGATGATGAACTCGTTGGCAGGATAGTCGCCGCCGCCGGCAAAGATCGCGCCCTGCATGGCGGCGAGGATAGCACCTTCGTCGCCGCCCTGCTTGATGAGGGGAAGCGCTGCGTCGAGCGCCTCGTCGGCGAGTTGTGCCGCCCGCTCGGCCTTCTTCACCTCGGCCGGGCTCTTGAACAGGCGCAACCGCCCGACCAGGCCGGATGCATCCGCCACCTGGCCGAAAGTCTGCATCTGCTCGTCGAGCCGGCGGCCGTTGAAGGCGGTAAGCCCATGCGTGTCGTATTCGATGCCGATGCGGCGGCCGAGCAGGTCGAGATCGTTGAGCAGATTGCGCAGATCGACGGCGGGATTGGCGTTGTCGCGGTCCGTCCACACGACGATATTCTCGATCGTCGATGTGTGGCGCGCCTGGCGCAGATCGGCCGAGCGGGTGAGCAGCGTCATCGAACCGTCTAGCTTCACCACCAGGCACTGGAAGAAGCAGAAGCCGAACGTGTCGTAACCGGTCAGCCAGTACATGCTCTCCTGCGCGAAGAGCAGCACCGCATCGAGCTTCTTCTCCGCCATCTCGATCAGCAGCCGGTCGCGGCGGGCGTCGAATTCGGTGCGTTCGAAATGAAGCGCCATACCTATCCCTCCAGGACGATTGCCGAAATCAGCCGACCGTAGTCGGGCTCGCCGCGATGGGTGGTGCGGCGGTACGAAAAGAAAAGGTCGTCTTCCTGATACGTGCAGCGTCCAAGTTGGCCGGCCTGGACCCCCGCCTGGCTCAGCCGGTCGACGGTATAGAGGTTCAGGTCGAACATGGCGCGGCCGGCGGCCGGCGAAGGCGTGAAGTAGCGCCGGTTGCGGGCGTCCGCGGCGACGAAACGTTCCACGAATTCGGGCCCGACTTCGTAATTCGCCTGGCTGATCGAAGGCCCGAGCACGGCCACGATGCGCTCGCGCCTGGCGCCGAGTTTCTCCATGGCATCGATCGTGTTCTCGAGCACACCGGTCAGTGCGCCTTTCCAGCCGGCATGCGCCGCGCCCACGACGCCGGCTTGCGCATCGGCATAAAGCACCGGGCCGCAATCGGCCGTGGAAACGGCGACGGCGATGCCCGGACGGTCGGTGACGACGGCGTCCGCCTTCGGCCGTTCGCCGGGGAACGGGCCGGTCGCGACGACCACGTCGGGGGAATGGACCTGAAAGGCGGTGATCAGGTGTTCGGGGGTGACGCCCATCCACGCGGCGACGCGGCGGCGGTTCTCACGCACCAGCGCCTGCTCGTCATTCGAGCCGGTGCCGATGTTCAGGCTGCCATAGATGCCGGACGAGACGCCGCCCTGTCGCGTGAAGAAGCCGTGACGGATGCCGTTCGCAGCGGCGAGCAATGGGGAGCTGAGAGGCTCCGGCCTGGAAATGTCGAGCATATCGCCGTTTTCCGTTGCGGGAGCCTCCCCGTCCGGAAACGGCCGGCTCCTCTCTTTCAGGCGGCGGACAGTGGGCGAAGGGCGACCCCAAGTCAATCCGCTGCCGGGAAGCCCGGAAGCGACGTTCCGGCAGGCCCGATAACAAGCACCTTGAACAGCGTTCCCATCGCATCCGGACCCGCCAGGCGCTCGACCTGCGCGGTAATGCTCTCGCGAAAGGCGGCGTCGCGATCGCGGCCGAGCCTGCCGGCGCGCTGCAGCAGGCCGAGACCCAGCAGGAAATCCTGCTGCGTCGAAAACTGCGTGTGAAGCCCGGCATGCCGGGCGGCTTCGGCCAAGGCCGCGAAATCGACATGCGTCGTAAGGTCCGCCTCGCCCGGATGCGCCAGCGGGTTGTCGTACCGATGTTTGAGGAGTGCCTGCAACGTGTCGCCGAGAGCCGGCGTTTCGTAGCCGTAGTCGATGAAAAGCCCGGCGCCGTCATTGCGGGCGATGCGCTCGGCGACGGTCTGCATCAGCGCCGCGCGCGCCGGGGCGATTTCCACGATCGCGCCATGCCCGGCACTTACAGCATCCGGCGGCAGCAGCGCCGGATCGAGCGAGCCGGCGCCGACCGCGAAGACGAGATTGTCGTCCGCATCGATGTCCACCATGCGCTCGCGCCAGCCTTGGCGCGTCTTCACATATTGCCGGATCGGGATCGCGTCGAAGAGCTCGTTGCCGACGATGAGGAGCGGCTGCTGCGGCAGCTCGTCGACGTCGTTCACCCAGTCGAAGCGGCCGCCCAGACCTTCCAGCGTCGCACCCTGCACGAAGCGCAGCTTGGGGCTGGTCTCGACCAGGAAGAACTGCGCTGTCTCACGCAATGCCGGCGCGGCCTGCGCCAGCGTGCGCACCATGTCCTTCATCAGCGTGCCGCGGCCGGGGCCTATCTCCGCGATCACCGGCGAGGCCGGCCGCCCGAGCAGATCCCAGGTCGCGGCGATCCATGCGCCGATCAGCTCGCCGAACATCTGGCTGATCTCGGGCGCGGTGGTGAAATCGCCGTCGCGGCCGAACGGATCGCGCGTCATGTAATAACCGTCGCGCGGATCGGAGAGGCAGAGCGCCATGTATTCGGAGACGGGGATCGGCCCCAAGGCGCCGATCAGATCGACGATCCGCCGCTTGAGCGCCGTCATGCCGGTGGCTGTGACACCGCTGCGTCTTGCACCTCGCGGCGCGCCGTCGCCATCGCCCACACGCCGGCAATCACCATCGGCAGCGAAAGCACCATGCCCATGGTGAGCCAGCCGCCGAGCAGGTAGCCGAGCTGCGCATCCGGCTCGCGGAAGAATTCGACGAAGATGCGCGCCACGCCGTAGCCGGCGATGAAGGCACCGCCGATGAAGCCGGGCGCGTAGAGCTTCAAGCCGCGATGGGTGAGGATGCGCAGCAGGATGAAAAGCACCAGCCCTTCGAGCAGGGCCTCGTAGAGCTGGCTCGGGTGCCGCGTGAACGGGCCGCCATTGGGGAACTCCATCGCCCATGGCACGTCGGTGATCTTGCCCCACAGCTCCGAATTGATGAAGTTGGTGAGCCGCACCAGCCCGATGCCGACCGGCACGCCCGCCGCCACCACGTCGAACAGCGTCCAGGTCTTCAGCCCGCGCTTGCGGGCAAACAGGATCATCGCAAGGATGACACCGGTCAGGCCGCCATGGAAGGACATGCCGCCTTGCCAGACCGCCACGATGTCGAGCGGGTTCTCGATATAGCGCGGCAGGTCGTAGAAGAGCACGTAGCCGATCCTGCCGCCGAGCACGACGCCGGCCGCGGCCCAGATGATGAAATCGTCGAGGTGGCCCGGCGTCATCGGCAGCCGGCCCTCGGGCCAGAGTTTCGGGTTCGTCACCAGCCGGCGCGCATACCACCAGGCGAACAGGATGCCGACGATGTAGGCCACGCCATACCAGTGGATGGCCAGCGGCCCGATCGTGATAAGGATCGGATCGATCTCCGGAAAAGGCAGCGCCAGCAGCGGCAATGAGAATGGCAAGGCAGCCTCCGCGGGTAAAAGCGGCGGGACCATGCTGCAGCGATCGGGCAGGGTCAAGGCGACGGTAGCAATGCGGGTGCAACCTAAGTTTCGCGATGGGCAAGGTCCTCGCTTGCAATCACCGCATCGGCGGCCTACCTCCCTGACAAGCATGTGAGGTTTGCCATGTCGAACGGACCAAACCGCATTCTCGACGAATTCGCCCGGCTGATGACGGATGCGGCCGGAGCCGCGCAAGGGTTACGCCGCGAGGCCGAGACCGCGTTTCGTGCCCAGGCGGAACGCCTGCTCAATTCGATGGATGTGGTGCAGCGCGAGGAATTCGAGGCGGCCCGCGACATGGCCGTCAAGGCGCGCGAGGAGAACGAGAAGCTCGCCGAACGGATCGCCGCGCTGGAGGCGAAGCTTGCAGGTTCGGATGCCGGCGACACCCCGAAAGGCTCGGCCAAACCCTCGGCGAAGAAATAATCAAAAAGTTTTTTGCGCTGGCGCCTCTGTCGCAAAAACGCTTGCCGCAGAATCCCTTAAGCGTTGTGCGTGACTCTTTGTGGCAGGCTCTGTCCACACGCGGGCCGGTTGCAGCCGAAAATAGGGCTGGCGCTGCGACTCTCCATCAATAGACTGAAATTACAGCATGATTCGGAACCGGATCGTGCCGCCGGAAAGGGCTTCGGCAGCGATGAGCGCTGCGGCCCGGCATGTCGATGTGGCGTATCCAGGTCCTGCGCGTCTTTCCCCCGGGGAGGGTGCGCGGTGTCGCTTCCGACAAACGACAGGAAAGATTGATGGAACTCGCAGAAGTCGAATTTCAGCGCGACTCCCACCCGGTGGACGTGATCGAGAAGGTCGCGCACGCGAATGACTGGGCTTTCGAGCGCAGCGGCGAGGACGAGATCTCGATCTCCGTCGCCGGCAACTGGACCGACTATCACGTGTCCTTCTCCTGGATGGAGGATTTCGAGGCGCTGCATCTCGCCTGCGCCTTCGACATCAAGGTTCCGGAAGCGCGTGCGCTGGAAATCCTGCGCCTGCTTTCGCTCATCAACGAGCAGATGCTGTTCGGCCATTTCGATCTCTGGGAGCAGGAGGGCGCCGTCATGTTCCGCCAGTCGCTGCTGCTCGCCGGCGGCGTCGAGCCGACCAGCCAGCAGGTCGAGGTGCTGCTCTCCTCTGCGCTCGAGGCCTGCGAGTGCTACTTCCAGGCTTTCCAGTTCGTGCTCTGGTCGGGCATGCCGGCGCGCGAAGCACTGGACAGCGTCTTGTTCGAGACCTTCGGCAACGCCTGAGGGGAGCTCGCCATGGCAGGGGGAGGCCCGCGAAAACCGGAGATCGGCTTCGCCGATTTCGACAAGGTCGACATCCGGGCGGGCACGATCCTGTCGGCCGAGCCGTTCCCGGAAGCGCGCAAGCCCGCGATCAAGCTCGTGATCGATTTCGGCCCCGAGATCGGGACGAAGAAATCTTCGGCGCAGCTCACCAAATATTATTCGCCCGAGACGCTCGTCGGTCGCCAGGTCATGGCGGTCGTCAACTTCCCGCCGCGCCAGATCGGCAAGTTCATGTCGGAGGTGCTGACCCTCGGCATGCCGGACGGGGAGGGCGCGGTCGTGCTCACCGCGATCGAGCGCAAGGTGCCGGACGGCGGCCGGTTGTTCTGACGTTTTTGGCGGGGCGTCCTGAGCCCGCCGAAGGGGTCGCCGCCCTGCTTCAGCACTGAGCCTGCCGAAGGATCGAAAAAGGGGGGCGCGCAAAGCGCGCCCGTGGTGCGCGAGACGCGCTCCCTCCGCTAGGCCGCCTTCATCTGGATCAACTGAATGAGATTCCCGCAGGTGTCGTCGAGCACGACCATGCGGACCGGTCCGGCGTCCATCGGCGTCTGGGTGAAGGAAACTCCCAGTGAACGAAGCCGCTCGTATTCGGAATCGACGTCATCGACCTTGAACGAGGTTGCCGGGATGCCGTCCTCGACAAGCGCGCTCTTGAACGGGCCGACGGCCGGATGGTCGCCCGGCTCGAGCAGCAGTTCGGTGCCGTTCGGGTCTTCCGGCGAGACGACAGTCAGCCAGCGATGTTCGCCCAGCGGCACGTCGTGCTTCAGCCGAAACCCGAGTATGCGCGTATAGAAATCCAGAGCCTTGGCCTGGTCATCGACGAGCACGCTGGTGACATGGATTCGCATCGGCGTTTTCCTTTTCTAGAGGTGCTTGTGGAGCCAGATACCAACCGCCAGCCGCAACGGACCGAGGTCGAGCGTGTGGATTCTGGTCCTGCCCAGCCATTCGACCCGCACGAGACCGGCCTTCTGCAGCAGGTCGAGATGCTGCGTTACCGCCTGTCGCGAGATCGCCGGCCCATCCTCTGCAGTCGAAAGGGCACAGATCTCGAACAGCGACTGCCCCGGGCGCTTGCTCAGGCGATCGATGATCCTGCGGCGCGTCGGGTCGCCAAGCGCCTTGAAGATGCGATCGAGCTCGTCGTCATTCACGGCGATCAATATGCAATGAAATCATTGCATGTCAAGCCGGCACCCGTCGCTTGCGAGAATCCGGCGATTTACCGATGTCAGGCCGCCGCTTCCGCCAGCCGCAGCGTCGCCGGCACCGAGCGGCCGCGCGATTCACGCGCCGCCTTGACCACCGCCAGGAACTGGCTGGCGCATTCCGGCCAGGTGTAGAGCAACGCCTTCTGCCGCGCTGTCTCGCGGCCGATCGGCAGCGCATCGAGCGCGGCCTGCCGCAAATCCTCCGACACCACGCCGCCGATACGGTCGCCGACGATGTCGATCGGGCCGGTAACCGGGAAGGCCGCGACCGGCGTGCCGGAAGCCAACGCTTCGATGATGACGTTGCCGAACGTATCGGTGCGGCTCGGGAAGACGAAGACATCGGCCGACGCATAGATCTCGGCGAGCTCGCCGTTCGGACGATGACCCCAGAAGTGCACGCCCGGATAGCGCGCCGTCAGCCTGCCCAGTTCCGGACCTTCGTCGATGACCAGCTTGCTGCCGGGCAGGTCGAGGTCGAGGAAGGCAGGCAGGTTCTTCTCGATCGCGACGCGACCGACATTCAGGAAGACAGGCCGCGGCAGCCCGAGTTCCCTGCGCTTGTTTGGGCGGAAGAGCTCGACGTTCACGCCGCGCGTCCACGGCTTCAGCTTGCTGAAGCCGCGCGCGGCAAGGTCGTCGGCAAGCGATTTCGTCGCCACCAGGCAGCCGTCGCCGGCATTGTGGAAACTCCTGAGCCAGTTGTAGGCCCAGCGCTCCGGCACCGGCAGCCGGGCGGACAGATATTCCGGGAAGCGTGTGTGGTAGCTCGTGGTGAAAGGCTCGCCGCGCTTCAGGCAGAGCCGCCGCGCCATGATGCCGAGCGGCCCTTCGGTGACGATGTGGATATGGTCCGGCGCAAGCTCGTCGATCATGTGCGTGACGCGGCCCGGCGTGGTCAGAGCCAGCCGGATGTCCGGATAGGTCGGCATGGGCAGCGTGCGGAAGGAAAGCGGCGTGAGGAAGATCGCTTCCGCACCGAACGGTTTCAGCGCATCGGCCAGCCGCTCCAGCGTGTGCACCACGCCGTTGACCTGCGGCCGCCAGGCATCGGTCACCATCAGGATGCGCAATCGCCGCTCTCCGACGTGCTTGTTTTCGCGATTGTGCGAATCGCGAAAACGCCATAGTCGGCGCGCCTTTCAGCATGTTCATGTGACAGCGGCGTGAAGCTTTGCGCTTCACCAGCGATAGCTGATCTTGGCGGACGCGCCGTAGGCGGCGACATTGCCGGAGAACTCGCCACTGAAGGAGAGTTTTGCGGCCAGGCCGTTGTCGAAGGCGGCCTCGATGCCGAGGTCGAGCAGCGCGGCATGCCGGTCCGGTGCGGCGCCGCTGACGGTGAAGGCCTGGCCCGGCAGCGCCGCGAACGCGCCGCTGAGCGCGCGTGCGGTGGCGGCGTTGTAGGCCCAGGCCGCCCTTCCGGTGAGCCTGATCGCACCGCTTTCCAAGCGGACGACGTGCTCGAGCCGTGCGCCGAGTTCGGTGCGCGCAGCGGTTTCTGTCTGGGAACCCCAGGCGATCGGCATCACGCCGGCGCCGGCCTCGGTGTAAGCGGGAAGGTGGTAGCTGGTCGCCTGCACGGCGGCGTAGGGCGTTATCGCGGCGACAGGCGTGTCGAGCCGCCAGCCGGCCTCGATCCGGCCGCTGAAGGTGTGGGCGTTGTAGCGGCCGGTCAGCAGATCGCCGAAGGCGATACGGCTCGTCTTGACATTGTGCCAGCCGTAAGCGAGCGCGCCGACCACATAGGCATCGCCGAAATTCTGCGAGGCGTAGAGGCCGGCGTTGAAGATGCCCGCCGTGCCCGAGCCCAGCCCGTTGGCGAGCTCGAAGGAAGAGCCGGCGCCGCCGAGCGCCAGGCCGGCATGACCGTCGCCGAAGGTGCGGCTGAAGCCGGAGGCGATGCCCCAGTTGCGGCCGGTGAAGTCGGCGGAGCCGACAGTGGCCGCGGCGCCGCCAATCTCCTCGACTGCGCCATAGACTGCACCCCACATCTTCCAGCGCGACGCGAGGGCGGTTTCCACGACATCGGCGGAATGCGCCGCGGAAAGCGCAAGCGTCGCCGCTTCGGCGGCGCTCGGCACGGTGGCGCCGTGTGCGGCCAGCGCCGTCACGCTGGAGAGCGGCCGAGCGGCCGCCTGCGTCGTTGCGTAGGCTGACGGTTCTGCCGCCGCGCTGACATTGCTCCCAGCCTCGGTCACGAGGGGATCGGAGATCTGCGCCATGAACAGGTCGTTGGTGAGGAAGCCGGCGGAGACGGCGGCGGTGGAAATCTCGCCTGAAGCGATGCTCAGGCCCGCCGGATCGAGCGCGGCGAAGGCTGCCGGTATGCCGCCATTGGCGATGAAGGCCTGCGTGATCGCGCCTGCCACCGCGCGCTGGTTGTCTGTGAGATTGCCGCCAGCCATTTGCAGGCTATGAATCGTGAAAACGCTATAGACATACTTCAGGCCGGCACCCGCACCACGGCGCGCAATCCCCCAAGCGGCGAATCGTCCAGCGTGACATCGCCGCCATGGCTCCTGGCGATGTCACGCGCGATCGAGAGGCCGAGCCCGGTGCCGCCCTGGTCCTGGTTGCGCGCCGCGTCGAGCCGCACGAATGGTTTGAAGACTTCCTCACGCTTTTCGGGCGGGATGCCCGGCCCATCGTCGTCGATGGTGATGATCAGCGAGCCGCGCGCATGCGTGGCCGCAATCTGCACGGTCCTGGCATAGCGCAGCGCGTTGCCGGCGAGATTGCCGAGCAGGCGCGAAAACGCGTTCGGCCGCACATGCACGTCCGGCTTGCCGGCGATCGAGGTCGTGAGCTTGCGCTTCCGAAGCTTGGCCTCGGCGGCGAGGCGGGCGAACGCGGCGTTCAGGTCGAAGCGTCCGGTCTCCTCGGTCGCTTCGCCGCGCGCGAAGGAGAGGTAACCTTCGAGCATCGACTGCATGTCGTTGATGTCCTTGATCATCTCCTCGGTATCGACGCGTTTTCCCACAAGCGCGAGCTGCAGGCGGAAGCGCGTCAGGATGGTTCTCAGATCGTGGCTGATGCCGGTGAGCATCGCCGTGCGCTGGTCGATCTGCCGCTCGATGCGCTCGCGCATCTGGATGAAGGCATAACCGGCTCGGCGCACTTCTTCGGCGCCGCGCGGCCGGAAGTCCGGCGGCGGCGGCCGGCCCTTGCCGAAGCTCTCGGCGGCTTCCGCCAGCTGCAGGATCGGCCGGATCTGATTGCGCAGGAAGGGCACGGCGATCATCAGCAGCACCAGCGAGGTGCCGACCATCCAGAGCAGGAAGATGTGCGTGTTCGAGGCGTAGGCCTGGCTGCGGCGGGCAAAGATGCGCAGCACGCGGTCCTCGAGCTGCACGCGGATCTCGATGATGTTGGAATTGCCGACCGTGTCCAGCCAGAACGGACGGTTGATCTGGCGGGTGATCTCTTCCGACAGGGTCTGGTCGAGCAGCGAGAAGAAGGGTTTCGGGCCGGGCGGCGGCAGCGGGTCGGCCGGCAGCAGGTCGATCCTCAGCGCCAGACGGTCCTGTGCGATGCGGATCACGTCGGAAAAGTCGTCGCCGTGCGGATAGGTCTCGATGATGTCGATGACGCCGGCAATGTCGCGCACCACGGCCTGCGACAGGCGCTGCGTGACCATCTGCCAGTGCCGCTCCATGAAGACGAAGGCAACCACCGACTGGAGCAGGATCATCGGCGCGATCACGATGATCAGCGAGCGCGCATAAAGGCCTTTCGGCATGCGTCGCCCGAGCAGGCGCCAGAAGCGGTTCCAGAGGCGGGACACCGCGGTGACCAGTGGACCGGATTGGCTCTGTGCACCGTTGGAGGCGTTGACGACGGCAGGCTGCTCAGGGCGCGGCTCTGCGCCCGGCGTTGCCGGTTCGGTCAAGTCGACCTTGGTTGCGTCCGTCGTCGCCATCTGTCCTCGTCGCCCGGCTGGGCGAGGTTCCTGGTGCCAAGATAATGCGGCAGGCAGCAGGAGGCAAAAGGGATGGCTATCGCAAGCGGAACTGTCGATGCGGAGCGGCGGGCTGCAGCCGCAAAGGCAACAGGTTCACGCTGCATGGGGCACCGGGGGCGGATGCGCCCTGCCGCCGCTACTCCACGCTCAGCCGGTAGCCGATGCCGCGCACCGTCTGCAACCAGACCGGATTGGAGGGGTCGCGCTCGATCTTGCGGCGCAGCCGGTTGATCTGCACGTCGATGGTTCGCTCGCCGACTTCGGCGTCGTCGCCGACAAGCTCGTGGCGGGGGATCGTCTCGCCGGCGCGCTCGGCGAAGATCGCCAGGATCTCCTGCTCGCGGTCGGTCAGCTTCAGCGGCTCGCCGCCCTTCTTCAGTTCGCGCCTGGCGATCTGGAAGGTGTAGGGACCGAACACGATCTGCTCGAGCTTCGGAACCGAGGGCGGGCCGCCGCGGCGCAGGATGTTGTTGATCCTCAGAATCAGCTCGCGCGGGTCGAAGGGTTTCGGCAAATAATCGTCGGCGCCGGCTTCGAGCCCGGTGATGCGGCTCTCCGTCTCCGACAGCGCCGTCAGCATCAGGATCGGCACGTTCTTGTCGGGCCGCAGCGCCTTGGTCAGTTCCACCCCGCTCTCTCCCGGCATCATCACGTCGAGCACGATCAGGTCGAAGTCGAGGCCGGCAAGCTTGCGGCGCGCCTCGGCGGCGGTGCCGGACACGGTGACGCGAAAGCCGTTCTCGCTCAGATACTGCCGCAGCAGGTTGCGGATGCGGGTGTCGTCATCGACGACCAGAAGGTGCGGCGCGTCGTCGCCCGGGATGATCTTCGGTTCGGGGTTCTCGATCGTTGTCATCGGAAGGATCTCCGGCGGGGTAGGGGAGGCGGATCTTGCCGACCTGTTCTTGCCCGAATAGCCCCATTCCATTCGAAATAGCGCATCAGGGCCGCTTGTCGATCTGGCTTCTGAGCTCCGGGTTGACCATTGCCTTCAGGAACTTTTCCACCGTCTCGCGCATGGCGGAATCGGGACCGTTCAATGCAGCCGCTATGCGGCGCGACTGTGGCCGTGCAAGGTCGAGCGCGAGGTCGCGGCCCTTGGCCGTAGGGTAAAGCTCGCGCTGGCGCCGGTCGCGCGGGCCCTGCACCTGGATAATGTGGCCGGTGTCGATCAGTTGCTTCAGCACCCGCGCCAGCGACTGCTTGGTGATCTGCAGCACATCGAGCAACTCCGCAACCGTCAGGCCCGGCCGCCGGTTGACGAAATGCAGCACCCGATGGTGCGCGCGGCCAAAACCGTAATCTTCAAGGATGTGATCCGGATCCGAGGTGAAGTCGCGGTAGGCGAAGAAAAGCAGCTCGATGATGGCGAAGTCGATGTCTTCCGCGGGGCTCGGCGCCGAGGTGATCGGCAGCGACTTGATCAGTTTTCGATCGGCCATGAGAATTCCTGCGCGCGCGAAAAATACGTCAGCCTTATTGACATATTTTCGGGCCGGTGCTAATTTTTGACAAGCTTTTCGCCGGATTGCGAACGAAAAGGCAAGCGGGAACCGGCTTTTCCGGAATTTCCTTGGCTGTTTGCCTTGTCGGAACGACCGGCCTACGCTTGAGCAAATCCAGGAAAGGTGGAAGCCGCTTTTCCGTCTGGATTTGCGTCAAAACGATCACAACGACGTCCGGGCTTCGCCCGCGGGAGGTTTCGATGGCATCCGTTCCTTTCGACCAGCTCGAAGGTTTCATCTGGATGAACGGCGAGTTCGTCAAATGGGCGGACGCCAAGGTGCACGTCCTCACGCACGGTCTGCACTATGCCTCGGCCGTGTTCGAAGGCGAGCGCGCTTATGGCGGCGAGATCTTCAAGCTGACGGAGCACACGCAGCGCCTGCACGATTCGGCGAAGATTCTGGGCTTCACCATCCCCTACAGCGTCGCCGAGATCGACGAGGCCTGTCGCACGCTTTTGAAGAAGCAGGGCTTTGCCGATGCCTATGTGCGCCCGATCGCATGGCGCGGCTCCGAGCAGATGGGCGTTTCGGCGCAGAACAACCGCATCAACGTCGCGATCGCGATCTGGCAATGGCCGAGCTATTTCGATCCGGCGCAGAAGCTGAAGGGCATCCGCCTCGACATCGCCGAATACCGCCGGCCCGACCCGCGCACTGCGCCGTCGAAATCGAAGGCTGCCGGCCTCTACATGATCTGCACAATCTCCAAGCATGCCGCCGAGGCCAAGGGCTACGCCGACGCGCTGATGTTCGACTGGCGCGAGCAGGTCGCGGAAGCGACAGGCGCCAACGTGTTCTTCGTCAAGGACGGCAAGATCCACACGCCGACGCCGGATTGCTTCCTCGACGGCATCACGCGCCGCACCGTCATCGACCTGGCAAAACGCCGCGGCATCGAGGTGATCGAGCGCGCCATCATGCCGGCGGAGCTCGAAGCTTTCGAGCAATGCTTCCTGAGCGGCACGGCGGCGGAGGTCACGCCGGTGTCGGAGATCGGCCCATACCGCTTCCAGGTCGGCGAGATCGCCAAGACGCTGATGAATGACTATTCGGCGGAAGTGCAGCCAAAGCACGCAATCGCTGCCGAATAGCCGGCGCGCCAAGAGCGTTTTCACGAAAATCGTGAAAACGCCCTTGGCCGTTTTTCGCGCAAACCCGGACGAAAAACCGGTGTCCACTTTTCCTGGGTTTGCTCCAAGTAGTAAGCGATGAAACGGGCGGCTGAGCCGCCCGTTTGCTTTTGACGAATCGTATTTGACTTTAGTCTAAGGCGGAGTCTCACTGTAGGCGACGACTCAAAGGGGTGGAATCGTCGCTCAACAGGAGGGAATCCCGATGGAAGCACTTTGGCCCATCATCACTCAGATCGTGACCGGCATTATCGGCGGTGAGGCGATCGGCAGCGCAGTCTCGAAAGCGATGCCCCACGTCGTCAAGATCATCAGCGGCGCGATCGGCGGCGTGGCTGGCGGCCAGATCCTCGAAGCGTTGGTGCCCGGCGGCGCTGCCGCTGGCACAGACCTCGGCGGTGCGCTGTCGAACTGGCTCCCCAACATCGTTGGCGGCGCGGGCGGCGGTGCGATCCTGACTGCGATCGTCGGCGCCGTCATGGGCGGGATGAAGCGCTCCGCCTAGCCTTTACCACACGTCGCGTGAACGAGGCTTCACGCGACGTGCGCCGCATCCAGGATCTTGCGCATGTCTCCCGAAACGTTGCTCGGGAGACATGCGTTGGTCTTGCGGATTGGCCTGAAACCTCCGCGCTGCTGCCAAGCACCCAGGTCTGAGCGCTTCGCCGACCGCAGCCTGCAGCAGATCGGGCCTTATGTTGCTGCCGGTCATGACGACCCGCTCGGGTGCTTGATTTTGCGCATGTCCTGGCGTCGAAACCGCTGCGCCGTTTCAGGAGACGTGCTTTATGGCTGCCAGCAATGCGAGGTAATGCCATGGGCCAGCTCAATGCGGGGGTCATTCCCGTCACCCCGTTCCAGCAGAACTGCACCGTCCTTTTCGACACCGACGACAAGACCGGCGTGATCATCGATCCGGGCGGCGATGTCCCGGTGATCCTCGATGTGCTCGATCGCAACAAGATCCTGCCGGCCGCGATCTGGATCACCCACGGCCATGTCGACCACGTCGGCGGCGCGATGGAACTGAAGGAAGCGCTCGGGCTCGAGATCATCGGCCCGCACATTGCCGACCGGCCGCTGCTCGACAATGTCGAGAGCCAGGCGCAGCGTTTCGGCCTCGCCGAGGCGCGCAACTGCTCGCCTGACCGCTTCCTCGAGGACGGCGACGTGGTGTCGTTCGGCAGCCATGTCTTTTCGGTGCTGCATTGCCCGGGCCATGCGCCCGGCCACGTCGTCTATTTCAATGCCGTGGCGAAGTTCGCGCATGTCGGCGACGTGCTCTTCCGCGGCTCGGTGGGGCGGACCGACCTCGCTTTCGGCGACCACGAGACGCTGATCCGCTCGATCAAGGAAAAGCTTCTGCCGCTCGGCGACGATGTCGGCTTCATCTGCGGCCACGGTCCCGGCGGCAAGCTCGGCGAGGAGCGCCGGACCAATCCGTTCCTGACATGACGAAGGGAGTAGGGGAGTAGGGGAGTAGGGGATTTTGCAAAGACGGTGCGCCCGACCGCAACCTGAACATATTCCCCTACTCCCCTACTCCCCTACTCCCTTAAATCTGATCGTGATGCCTACTCGACCGAGCAGGTCATCTTGCCGCCGCGCGATTTGCCCCAGCGATACATGTCATCGCAGTATTTGAACCAGCCGCGATCGTTGATGTCCCAGTTTTCGGGCGGCGTCGGCTCGACGAAGTTGGCCTGGCGGTCGGCATGCGCGGCAGGCGGGGCGTAGCCGAGCGCTTCGTACGGGTCGATGCCGTCGTCGAGATCGCGGTCGAGGAGCGCGCGGGGCTCCGGCTGCGCGATGATGCCGAGGATCGCCGCGCCGGCGGCGAGGATTTCGCTGTCGTCATTCTGGCCGGCATAGGCTGCCGACATCGGGGCGATTGCCGTTGCGGCGATCGCACAGGAAAGTGCGGTAATTCTGATTAGACGCTGCATGGAAGTTCTCCTTCGCGCCGGATGCCTGAGTGATGAGATTGGCCGGCGGACTGGGCGCAAGAAGTAGGTTTTCGGCGCTGAATGCAGTCTGAATGGATTGTGGCCCGATCCGGGCATTGCTGCGGCGGCCAAAAGGTTGAAATTCCGGCGCTTTTGGGGGCCGCGCACCCACCCCGCTTCGGCGGGCTCGCGACGGTCGACCGTCGGCGTTGCGGCAAGACGATCACCCGCGAGGCCTGGAGGCTCGCGGGTCTCAATGGCGAGACGGCTAAGGAAAGAGGACTTCTCAGCCGAGGCGGAGGTTGACGGCCTTCGGTCCCTTGCCGCGCTTGTCGGGCTCGGTATCGAAGCTCACCTTCTGCCCGTCATTCAGGCCGGGTAGGCCCGAGGCCTGCACGGCCGAGATGTGAACGAAAACGTCCTTCTGCCCGTCATCCGGCGTGATGAAGCCGAAGCCCTTGGCATGGTTGAAGAACTTGACTGTGCCGGTCTGCGGCATGGGAAGCTCCTTTGATCCCATCATGATCATATCCGCCCGGAATTGATCCCGTGCAGGCTCGGCCGTTTACTGGAGGAGAAGAAAAGGTTGCGTGGCGTCGGGTCGGTCGACCAAAAAATGCTCCCCCGTCGCATTCTCACCGGGTGCCTTTCCGCGTGGTTCCCCGGCGCAGTCCATTCCGGTCTCCGGGCCGGCAAAATGCCCGAACCCTGATTTTGTCGTTTATTTTCTGCGCTTGAGCAAGCGAAACTTTCGGCATGGCTTATTGACCGCTGCCTGGAAATGACGGTTGCAATCGGCGATCACGATTCGCGTCCGGCGCAAACAAGAAACGGCGTGGCGGTTGCCCGCCACGCCGTTTCACGAAAACCAAAATTGTCTGGCGATCAGGCCGGACGCAGGTTCACGGCCTTCGGACCCTTGCCCATGCGGTCCGGCTCGATGTCGAAGCTCACCTTCTGGCCGTCGACCAGCGTGCGCATACCCGACTTTTCAACCGCGGAGATGTGCACGAAGACGTCCTTCGCGCCGCCATCCGGCGTAATGAAACCAAAACCTTTGGTGGTGTTGAAAAACTTGACCGTTCCGGTCTGGGCCATTGGGTAACTCCATTCACCCGTTTCACTATGGTCCTTCCGGTCGGCGGAAGACCTGTTTGCTCGTCTGGCCTTCGTGCTGCAGCACGAAACCCCCGCCAAACAAGGGGGCTGTCAGAGATTTACATGTGTCGGGAAAGGGTCGTCCAAAACGTTCCAGTCACCGGGGTCAGCAAATGCCGGACGCGCGTCTTGTGGCATAAAAGAGGCAAGGTTTCAAGCAACGGCAAAAGGCCGCCAAGGCACAAATTGACCGGCAAACCGCAATAAAATCAGTCGTCTGTCGCGCTTCGGCGGCGGTCATGCCATGATGTTGCCATGGGTCGTCGCGAAGCGAAAACCACGCGACGGGGTGCAAAGCATGGGTTTTTCTTCAGCCTTCGCGTGGCTCACAAGAGGCATGGCCGGCGCTGCCATTTTCCTCGCCGCCACCGTGGCCCAAGCGGAAGACAAGGCGCTGACCGGCATAGCGCTGGTGATCGGGGAGTCCGCGTACGAGCATCTGCCGGCGCTCGCCAATCCGGCCAATGACGCCAAGGCGATCGACCGGCTGCTCGCCGACCTCGGCTTCCAGGTCGACCTCGTCCAGGACGCCGACCAGAAGAAGCTGTCGCGCGCGCTGCGCCGCTTCGTCGAGGACGCCGAAGGGGCGGATGTGGCGCTCATCTATTATTCCGGCCATGGCATCGAGGCCGGCGGCGAGAACTTCCTCGTGCCGGTCGATGCCGATGTCGGCGCGCTCGAAGCCGCGGACGCGGAAATGGTGCCGCTCTCGGCGCTGCTGAAGGAGCTGCAGGCGACCGTGCCGGTCACCATCGTGCTCCTCGATGCCTGCCGCACCAATCCGTTCCCGGCCGGCTCGACCATCAAGCTTGCCGGAGCGGCGGAGCCGGCGGCGGTCGCCGCCGCCGGGCTCGGGGCGCCGCGCGGCGCAACGGCGCTTTCCGGCGACAAGCCGAAGGAGGAGGGCTTTGGCTCGCTGCTCGGCTTTGCCGCCGCACCCGGCGAGCCGGCGCTCGACGGCGACCCGGGCGGTAACAGCCCTTATGCCAGCGCCTTGCTCAAGCATCTGTCGGCCGGCGGTTATGATTTTTCCGACATGATGACCATGGTCGCGGAAGAAGTCTGGCTCGCCACCGATGCGCGGCAACTGCCATGGACCAATACCAGCCTGAGGCGGCTCCTCTATTTCGGTGCGGCGGTCGAGAGCGACGGCGACGAGACGGCGCCGATCCGCGGCGAGCGGCGGCAATTGCTTTTGACCATGGCCTCGGTCGGCGAGGCCGAGCGGCTGCAGGTCGCCTCCGCCGCACGCGAGAACGGCGTGCCGATGGGTGCGCTCTTCGCGATGCTGAAGGCACTCGGCGCGGAAGCGCCCGACGATCCGGAGCAGTTCGCGCGGCTGCTCGAGCAGCAGGCGGAGCGCGTGAAGACGCTGCTGGCCGAGCGCGATCTGCTGAAGCAGAGCGATCCCGAGATCGCGCGGCTTTCCGCGCTTGCCGGCCAGGCGGTGGAGGAGGGCGCGCTCACGGCGGCGGTCGGCTTCTACGAGAAGGCGAAGATCCGCGTCGCCTCGCTCGACACCACCCTGGACGACACCGAGGCGGATCTGAAGGCGCGGCGGATCGAGCACGCGGCCGTCTATGGCGCCAGCGCGGAAACCTATGCCCTCACCTATGACTACGCCGCCGCGGCGGCGGACTTCGCCAGGGCCTTCGGGCAGGTCGAGCGCTGGGACGACGCACTGGCGCTGCGCTACAAGCAGTCGGAGGCGAAGGCCTGGTCCGATCTCGGCTTCTTCCGCGCCGACGATGCCGCGACCGAACGGGCGCTGGCAGCCTATGAGGAGGCAGCGCGTTTCGCGCCGGCGGACGCGAACCCCGCCGGGTGGGCCGACACGCAGAGCGGGCTTGCGATGGCGATCTGGGCGCGCGGCACGCGCCAGTCGGGAACCGCGGAGATCGAGCGGGCCGCAAGCATCCTCGAAGCCGCGATTGCGTCCGAGGCGGTCGCCGGAGACGACAACAAGCGGGCCCAGCTGCAGGGCGACCTGGCGCTGGTGCTGATGACGCTCGGCGAGCGCGAGGCGGGCACGGAAACGCTCGAGCGGTCCGTCGCCGCCGCGCATGCCGCGATGGCGGTGCGCACGCGCGAGGTGGCGCCGCTCGAATGGGCGCGGCTGCAGAACCATCTCGGCTCCACGCTCTTCCTGCATGGCACGCGCGAGCAGTCGCGCGAGAAGCTGGAGGAGGCGGTCGCCGCCTTTCGCGCCGCGCTGGAAGTATGGAGCCCGCAGAACGCGCCGATGGACTGGGCCAATGCGCAGAACAATCTCGCGCTGTCGCTCGGCGAGCTCGGCTCGCGCGATCCCGACACCGCCAGGCTCAAGGAAGCGGTCACGCTGCTCGACGCAATCTTCGCGGTGCGCACGCGCAAGGATGCGCCGCTGCATTGGGCGGAGACGCAAAGCAATCTCGGGGCCACCATCTACCATATCGGGCTGCGCGAAGAGGGCACGCAGTGGTTCGAGGACGGTGCGGCCGCGTTCCGGCTGGCGCTGGAGGAGATCACGCGCGAGCGCGATCCGCTGAAATGGGCCGGCATCGAGGACAATCTCGGCCTGATGCTGTCTTCGATGGCCGAGCGCACAGGCAACACCGCACAGCTCGACGAGGCGATCGCCGCTTACCGGCTGGCGCTGTCGGAACGCACGCGCGAGCGCGTGCCGCTCGATTGGGCTGCGACCAGCAACAACCTCGCCAACGCGCTCTACCGCTATGGGGAGCTGACGCACGAGGCGAAATATTTCCGCGACGCGGTCGCGGTCTATGAAGACACGCTGTCGGTGCGTACCCGAGAGAACGACCCGATCGGCTGGTCGCGCACGCAGAACAATCTCGCCAACGTGCTGTTCTCGCTCGGCACGCATGGCGAAGGTCCGGCCTACCTCTCCGAGGCAGCAAAACACTATCGGCTGGCGCTGGAGGAATATGATCGCGACACCAATGCGATCGGCTTTGCCGACACCAATTACAATCTGGCGCTGGTGCTGCTCGAGCTCGGCAAGCAGACGGCCGACCGGGCCGTGCTCGCCGAGGCAAAGGTCGCGCTCGATGCCTGCGTGCAGGTCTATCACGCCGCCGGGCAGACCCAGTGGGACAGCTATTTCGAGAACATCGAAGCGGCAATCCTGCTTGCCGACACCGATCTCCTGGTCAAGGAGAAGCTGAAGCAGGCTGGGCAGTCCGAGGGGCAGGCTCGGTAGGCTCTTCGACCGCACCGAGCACCGCGCGCGCCCGCGCTTCCGCTCTGTCGCGCAGCGGCTGCCCCAGTTTCTCCAGCGGCAGCAGTCGCTCGTGCCCCGAACCTTGCTCACGCATGAAGGGCACTGTTTCGTAAGCCGCGACCATGCCCCTGCTCGCGCGGTCGGCGCTGATGTCGGCGACGAAGATCGCGCCGAGCCGACCCGGCCAGGTCTGGCGCGCCCAGGCGGTGCCGAGGAAATCGCCGAGGCCGTAAGCCACGACCGTTTCGCCGAGCAGTTCGACCGGCTGCACCACATGCGCGTGGCCGCCGACCACCAGTCCGACGCCGCGGCTGGCGAATTTGCGCGCCATCCAGCGCGTCTCGCGGCGCGGCCAGTGGCGGAACTCCCAGTCCCAATGGGGCAGGGCGCAGACGAGGTCGGCCTTCACCCGGTCGACCTGCTTCCAGCCGCCGGCCGCGATGTCGCGCAGCATCGAGACCCGGCCGGCAAACGCCTTTTCCGACCGGTTGCGCCAGAGCGTGGCGGCCAGAAAGCCGATCGTCACCTTGCCGACGGCCACCATCGTCGCCGGCCCACGCGCGCTCGCTCCGGCGATGCCGATGCCGAGGCTGTCGAGCGCCTCCAGCGTCTCGTCGAACCCTGCCGCATCCTGGTCGAGCGCGTGGTTGTTGGCGAGCGAAAGGACCAGCGCCTCGCGATCGATCCCGGCTGCCTCGAGCGCGTCGGCGAGAAATTCCTTCGACATGGCGTGCCGCGTGCCGAACCTTGTGGTGTGGCGCGGCTTCTTCACGACCGGGCTTTCGCAATTGCCGACCACGAGATCGGCTGAGCCGAGCAGCCTGCGCAGTGCGGGATCGACGGAAGGCGCGGAGCGGTTGGCGACGGCCGAGATGTCACCGATGAAGACCAGCCGCACGCTCTCGCGCGGCGGTTCGATCAGCTCGGCTGCGGCCGGAGCAAAACCGTCACGGTTGCCGGCCATGGTCGGACGGATCAGGCGCGGCAGCCAGGCGGCACGGTAGGCAAGGGAAAAATTGGCCATCGGCGTCCTTGTAGAGCGAAGCTTGGCCAGCGTCACCCCGGCGCGGCTGCCGACGCGAGGGCTTGCCAGCCTCGCGCAACCGTGGCTCCATGGCTTGCATGAAACGACCGCTGCTCGCGCTTGCCATCGTGCTGGCCGCCTTCCCCGCATCTGCGTGGGAAAAGGCCGAGGGCGGCGCCATGGCGCGGCCGGTCGAAACCAACAGCAATGTCGAGGCGCTGTTCGTGCATTGCCTCGACGGGCCGGCGCTCGACCTCTACGCCAAGGACGGCGCCCCGGTGCTGCCGGCCGCAGGCGGCGCCGAGGCCGACTATTTCTACAAGCCGGGCGCGGTCCGCGCCGAGGTCGACGGCAAGTTCTTCCCGCTCGTGGCGGCGGGCTCCGACATCGCCGTCGTGCTGTTTTCGGAAGGCGAGGCGGCGCAGGGTTACATGGCGCCCCTCGATATCGCGCTGTTCGACGCCATTTTCGCCGGCCGCACGCTCACAATCAGCCTGGACATCACGCCGGCGGCCGCAGCCGACGGCTCGCCGCTCGAGACCTTCGTCCGTTTCGACCTGGCCGGTTCCGGCCCCTACATCAACGACGCGATCGCTCCCTGTTCCTAAAGCATGTCTCCCGAAAGTGTCCGCGGTTTCGGGATAAAGACATGCGTAAAATCAACAGCCTGAAGCGTGTCGCGTGAACCCTTTTTCACGAGACACGCTTTAGCGGTTCGAACGGCCGGCGCGCCTTTGAAAAGCTGCAATGCCGGCTGATTTCCCGCAAATCCTGATGCGGGAGACTTTTCGATGAGACGCTTTCTGGCCGTGCTTGCGTTTTCCATTGCCGCGCCGGCCGCGCATGCCGATGTGCAAGGCGCGATCAAGACGCTGTTCAACGCCGACACGACTTATGCGCGTGACGTCGCCATCTCCGAGCTGGACCTGGCGCGTGAAAGCGATCCGCTTGCCGCCTATGGCGCCGGGGCCGGATATTTCTTCCAGGCCATCGAAGGGCTGGCGCAAAGCCTTTACCTCCACGGATTCGAGAGCCCGCGTTCATTCGCGCTGCCGCTTCTGCGCCTGCCGATACCGGAAAACCCCTCGCCCGAGCCGCTCACCTACAAGGGGATGCGGAAGATCTTCGCCGATTTCCATGACCAGCTGGCCCTGGCGTCGGACCGGCTCGCGCTGGTGCCGCGCGACGCCGATATCGGCGTCGAGGCGGATCTCGCCAAGGTGGGCATAGACCTCAACCGCGACGGCACGATCGCCAGGGAAGAAAGCCTCGCCGGCATCATGGCGTCGATCAACAGCATGGGCGCTCCGCCGCCCGATGCCTCGTTCGAAGGGCTTGTCTTCCGTTTCGACCGCGCCGACGGCTACTGGCTCGACGGCTATTCGCATTTCCTCATGGCGCAGGCGAATTTCTGGCTGGCGCATGATTTCAGCCAGGCTTTCGACCAGTCCTTCCACGTGCTCTTCCCGCGCGCGGGCCTGCCGATGCAGAACGACCTGGTGCCGCTCGGCGACGGGCAGGGCTCGATCTTCGCCAGCGAATGGCGCATTGCCGACCTCGTCTCGTTCATCCACCTGATCAACTGGCCGGTGGTCGAGCCCGAGCGGCGCAAGCAGGCGCGCCTCGATCTGCTCGAGATGATCGCGCTGTCGCGCCAGAACTGGATGTCGATCCGGGCCGAGACGGACAATGACCGCGAATGGCTGCCCGGCCCGCAGCAGCCGGGGCGGCATGCGCTGACGGGGCTGGAGGTCACCGAGAACGAGGTGTCAGCCTGGCATGATGCGCTGAAGATGGCGGAGGATCTGCTCGAGGGGCGCAAGCTGCTGCCGCATTTCCGCTTCGTCGACCGCGGCGTCGACATGAAGAAGTTCTTCGAGGAGCCGATGACGTTCGACCTGGTGCTGTCGATCACCGGCCCGGCGGTCGTGCCTTACCTGCGGCAGGGCCCGATGCTGACCAGCGATGAATTCTGGGCAATGACCGGCCGCTTCGAGAGTTTCTGGTCCTTCGCGGTCTGGTTCAACTGAAGGTAGGCAGTGGGCAGTAGTGGACTGTTTCCGACTGCCGACTGCCGATTGCCCGAGCGGCTACCGCAAAGCCGAGCGTCCCGTCGGGTCGAGTCGCAGGGTCCGCGGCGGGCCGCTGACGTAAGCGGCGGCCTGCTTCGACGCAGCCGCCCATTGCCGCGATGCCGCCAGCGTGGCGCGGAAGCGGTCGAAGCTTTCGCGGTCTGGAAAGCGGGTGAAGACGACGAGCACCTTCCGGTCGGCATGCACCGGCAAAGCCGGATAGGTGTTCTCCGAATGGTTGGTGACGAAGGTGGCGAGAACGTCGGCGCCGGCCTGCTTCAGCAGCGGCAGCATGTTCTCACGGTGCCAGGCGGCAAACGCGCCGGCATTGCCTTTCACGCCGATGATGTTGGCCGTGACGAGACCGCCGATCCGGGTGAAGGCCTCGCCGGGAGCGTCGAGCGCGGGGCGTGACGCCAGGTCGACGGCGAACCCCCCGGCCGGCTCGGACGGCTCGAGCAGATAGACATCGTTGAAGGTCGCCATCGTGGCGTTGGCGGCGTCGCGGTTCGCCAGCCAGACCGGACCGGAATAGAAAGAGGCCAGCGCCTGGCCGCGCGCTTCCATGTCGGGAAAACCGCGCAGCCAGACAAAGGCGTTGTCGTCGTCGAGATCGCGGAACTGGCCGATGATCGACATGCCCTGCTCTTCCTGGCCTTCGACGAAATGCGCGTCGAACAGGTCGATCAGCGTCTCGCGCGTGCCGGGATGCAGCGCGTAGCGGCGCAGCTCGAGGACGGGACTGAACCTGGCCATTGACACTCCTCCGGCAGCGCGCCTGCCATGCCGTTCGGCCAAGGCGCTGCGAACTCAGGAAGCTGACGCAGGCTATCCGATCCCGAAAAGCCGGGCAGTCCGCTTTCGCCTTGCCTGGTTAACACCGTCCTCCTGACATCCTGCTGTCAGCAAGGCAGGGCGGGCCAGTCCGGGACAGTGCTTTCCCCTTTCCATCGGCCGCGCATGGACCCATATTGGCGGCATGGCCAAATCCCCCGAAAAATCAACGCCGCGTCCGGCGAATGACGACCGTTCCGGCACGCGCCGCCGCCGCAGCCCGCTGCTCGACTATTCCGATGCGTCCGAGCCGCTGCAGCCAGAGGGTTTTGGCGAGGCCCCGCAGGCCGCCTTCTCGGGCGCGCCGCTGGCCGGGCCGGTTTCGGACTGGGCCGAGCAGATCGCACGCGAGGCGGAGAAGGATGGACGCGATGTCCTTTCCACCGTTGAGGGGGAGAGGTCGGCTGAGGCGACGGGCAGCCCGGAAGGCGCCGCAGGAAAGACGCCTCGCGCTGCCGCGGGTGCCAGGCCGAAGAAGATCCCCGAGCGTTCGGCCGCGCCGACCAAGACCGCGCGCGGCACATCGATGGGCGGTGCGGCCTCGGCGCGCGAGCGCGCCGCCGTCGGCCTCAATCCGGTGGCCGGCCTCGACATCGGGCTCGAGGACGCCGAGGCGCTGCCGAAATCGGGCGTCACGGCGACGGTCGAGGCGCTGTCGAAGCTGATCGAGAGCGGCAACCCGCTGCACAAGAACGGGCAGATCTGGACACCGCACCGGCCGGACAAGCCGGAAAAATCCGAAGGCGGCATCGCCATCAAGATGGTGAGCGAGTTCGAGCCGGCCGGCGACCAGCCGACTGCGATCGCCGACCTGGTCGACGGCGTGCAGCGCACCGACCGCACGCAGGTCCTGCTCGGCGTAACCGGCTCAGGCAAGACCTTCACCATGGCCAAGGTGATCGAGGCGACGCAGCGGCCGGCGCTCATCCTGGCGCCCAACAAGACGCTCGCCGCCCAGCTTTATGGCGAGTTCAAGCAGTTCTTCCCGGAAAACGCGGTCGAATATTTCGTCTCGTACTACGACTATTACCAGCCGGAGGCCTACGTCCCGCGCTCCGACACCTATATCGAGAAGGAATCCTCGATCAACGAGCAGATCGACCGCATGCGCCATTCGGCGACGCGCTCGCTGCTCGAACGCGACGACGTGGTGATCGTCGCCTCCGTCTCCTGCATCTACGGTATCGGCTCGGTCGAGACCTATACGGCGATGACCTTCCAGATGCAGGTCGGCGACCGCCTCGACCAGCGCCAGCTCCTCGCCGACCTGGTCGCCCAGCAATACAAGCGGCAGGACGCGAACTTCGTGCGCGGCTCCTTCCGCGTGCGCGGCGATACGATCGAGATCTTTCCGGCCCACCTCGAGGACCGCGCCTGGCGTGTCACCATGTTCGGTGACGAGATCGAATCGATCACCGAGTTCGATCCGCTCACCGGCCACAAGACCAGCGAGCTGAAGAGCGTGAAGATCTACGCCAACTCGCATTATGTGACGCCGCGGCCGACGCTGACCCAGGCGATCAGGTCGATCAAGGAAGAGCTGAAGTTCCGCCAGGCCGAGCTCGAGCAGGCGGGCCGGCTGCTGGAGGCGCAGCGGCTCGAGCAGCGCACCCGCTTCGATCTCGAAATGCTGGAAGCGACCGGCTCCTGCGCCGGCATCGAGAATTACTCGCGCTACCTGACCGGCCGCCAGCCGGGAGAGCCGCCGCCGACGCTGTTCGAATACATCCCCGACAATGCGCTCATCTTCATCGACGAGAGCCACGTCACCGTACCGCAGATCGGCGGCATGTATCGCGGCGACTTCCGCCGCAAGGCGACGCTCGCCGAGTATGGCTTCCGGCTGCCGTCCTGCATGGACAACCGGCCGCTGCGCTTCGAGGAATGGGATGCGATGCGGCCGCTGACCGTTGCCGTCTCGGCGACGCCGGGCGGCTGGGAAATGGAGCAGGCGGGCGGCGTCTTCGCCGAGCAGGTGATCCGCCCGACCGGCCTCATCGACCCGCCGGTCGAGGTGCGGCCGGCCAAGACCCAGGTCGACGACGTGCTCGGTGAAATCCGCGAGACGGCGCGCAAGGGCTATCGCACCTTGTGCACCGTGCTCACCAAGCGCATGGCCGAGGACCTGACCGAATACCTGCACGAGCAGGGCATCCGGGTTCGCTACATGCACTCGGACATCGACACGCTCGAGCGCATCGAGATCATCCGCGACCTGCGTCTCGGCGCCTTCGACTGCCTGGTCGGCATCAACCTCCTGCGCGAAGGCCTCGACATTCCCGAATGCGGGTTCGTCGCCATCCTCGACGCCGACAAGGAAGGCTTCCTGCGCTCCGAAACCTCATTGATCCAGACCATCGGCCGCGCCGCGCGCAATGTCGACGGCAAGGTCATCCTCTACGCCGACAACGTCACCGGTTCGATGGAGCGGGCGATGGCGGAAACCAACCGCCGGCGCGAGAAGCAGCTCGCCTACAACCACGAGCACGGCATCACGCCGGAGAGCGTGAAGTCGCGCATCGCCGACATCCTCGACTCCGTCTACGAGAAGGATCACGTGCGCGCCGACATTTCCGGTTTTGCCGAGAGCCAGGGCGCTCTGGTAGGCAACAACCTCAAGGCGCATCTCGACCATCTGCAGAAGAAGATGCGGGACGCCGCCGCCGACCTCAATTTCGAGGAGGCGGCCAGGCTGCGCGACGAGATCAAGCGCCTGACCGAACTGGAGCTCGCCGTCTCCGACGATCCGCTCGCCAAATATGCCGAGTCCGAAAGCCCGGTCTCCGGCCGCGAGAAGGGGCGGCACAACAAGGGCCGTGAGAGGCACCGGGCGGTCGAGGAAGGAGATTCTTCTCCCCGTTCACGGGGAGAAGATGCCGGCAGGCAGATGAGGGGCGGCGCGAACGCCCCGGAAGGCCGGCGCGGCCCCTCATCCGACCCTTCGGACGACCTTCTCCCCGTAAACGGTGGGAAGGGACAAAGCCGCCTCTTCGCCAAACCTCAACTCGACGACATGGGTTACGGCGGCGATTACGCGACGCCCGCCAAGAAGGATTCGCTGTTCAGCAAGCAGGATCACCGTCAGGCGCATGGTTCCGACTACGGCGTTCCCGAGGGTGGCAAATCGCTTTTCCGCAAGAATTCGCTGGACGAGATGACGGTGCGGCGCACAGAGAAACCCGTGGCGGGCACGAAGCCCAGTCCGTTGCCGGACGATCCCAAGCCCGTCCCCCGCGAGCGCGCCGGCATCGGCTCCTATGAAGATCCGGCCGACCAGAAGCGCGGCCGCCGCTCCCGCAAGACCGGGCGTCCGGGCAAATAGCGCGGCGGTGGCCGCCTGCCATGATACCCGGCATTGACAGGGAGTGTTGATATCAACATAAAGTCGGGAACTGAACAGCCGGAGCGGCGTTGCGCAGCATGCGCCGAGAGGCAGTGGATCGATCGAGGAGGAAACCATGGACGAACCCGTTGCGATGCCGAAGGTGCTCGGCGGCCTCACGCCCTATCTCAGTATCGACGGAGCAACAAAGGCGGCAGCCTTCTACGAGCGGGCATTCGGCGCCAGGCAGGTTTACGTGGTGCCGCCGGACGACAAGGGCCGCACCATGCACGCCCATCTCTACATCAACGGCTCGAGCCTGATGCTTGCCGACTTCTATCCTGAGCAGGGCCATCCAGCCGTCAAACAGCAGGGCTGCACCATGCAGTTGCACCTCGGCGCCGACGAGATCGATGCCTGGTGGAAGCGCGCGGTCGAGGCGGGCTGCGAGATCGTGGTGCCGCTGGAACCGATGTTCTGGGGCGACCGCTGGGGTCAGCTGCGCGATCCGTTCGGCGTTGCCTGGGCGATGAATGCGCCGCTGAAGAAGGATTGAGCAGATGGCGTATGTCGATGGTTTCATCCTGGCCGTGCCGAAGGCCAATATGGAGGCCTACAAGGAGCAGGCACGCCTGGGCGCAGAGGTGTGGAAAGAGCACGGTGCGCTCGAATATGTCGAGTGCATCGGTGACGACGTGCCGTATGGCGAGGTCACGTCCTTTCCGCGCGCGGTGCAGGCGAAGGACGACGAGGTCGTGGTCTTCTCCTGGGTCGTCTATGAATCGCGCGCCAGTCGCGACGCGATCATCGCCAAGGTGATGAAAGACCCGCGTATGGACGGCCAGACGATGCCGTTCGACGCCCAGCGCATGATCTATGGCGGCTTCCAGCCCTTCCTGCAACTCTGATCGTCCGCCGGGGCCGCCGTCGAGCCGTTTACGATCCGTGCACCCGGCGCTTGTAGGCCAAAGGTGTCGCTCCGAGCACCTTGCGGAAGTCCGTGATGAAGTGCTGCTGGCTGGAATAGCCGAATTCGTAGGCAATCGCCGCCCAATCCGGCTGGGCCGTCTCGCGTATCCGCCGTGCCGCGGCCAGCAGGCGCTGCCGCTGCAGCAGCCATTTCAGCCCGATGCCGACATAGTCGCGGAAGAGGCTCTGCAGCCAGCGCTCGCTGCGGCCGAAGGCGTTGGCCACTGCGGCCACCGTGCCGAGCCGCTCGTCTGCCTCGACTGCGGCGATGATTGCGCCGATCAGCTCGATGTTCGCATCCGGCCGCGGGCGCGTCGATCGGATCAAGGTCTCTAGCTGCGCAACCGCTTGGGCGTCGCCAAGCGCCAGCAGGGTTTCGATCCAACGCTCGTCGAGTCCGGGGAATGCCGCCTCCAGGTCGACGAACCTCTCCGCCAATTCGGCGGGATCGCCATTCCAGACCGCATGAAATGCGCCGGGCCGAAAACGCGCGCCGACGATTCGTCCGCTGCCGGCGGCGAGGTAGGTCCGCTTGCCGCGGAACGTTCCCTGGATGCCGGATTGTTCGGCGGAGACAAAAATGTCGACATAAGGCCGGTGCATCACCTCCGGCGAGTCGTAGGCACCGTCCGCGAGCTCCCAGCGGATCACCCAGAAATGCTCGACGAAGGGTGCCAAATCCGCACCCGCAGGGTATGCGGCGAAGTCGACGTGGCGCGCAAAACCCGCCGGGTCGAGCCGGCCGCGCGGCTCGTACCCTTCTGCGGGTTTTTGAAATACGCCGTCGCCGCGCTGCCGCATCATGCCGCCATCGACCATCCAAGAGGACGAAGACGATGACGACAAAACACTTTCTGCGCGGCATGGCTACGGTGAATTTCTGGGCCGACGACGTGGCCGCCGCGCGCGACTGGTACGCAAAGCTGTTCGGCGTCGAGGCCTATTTCCAGCGTCCCGACGGCGCGAAGCCGGCCTATGTCGAATTCCGCATCGGCGACTATGAAGGGGAGTTCGGCATCATCGACCGGCGCTATGCGCCGAAGGCGATGCGGCCGGGCCTGGGCGGGGCCATCCTGCTCTGGCACGTGGACGACGTCGAGGCGGCCTTCAAGCGGTTGCTCGACCTTGGGGCCACCGAATATGACCCGATCACGCCACGCGGGAATTCCGGCTTCATCACCGCTTCCGTGGTGGACCCGTTCGGCAATTTGCTGGGGATCATGCAAAATCCGCACTACCTGCACATGCTGTCGGGAAAACATTGAGGCGCGTGGACCGGCCGGCGGGCGTGCAGGCGTCCGCCGTTTGGCGTCGCCGGGAGGAAAATCCCCCCAGAAATGTTCCGGCGGCGGCGCCTGGCGCGCCTCGACAGCGTCGAGCGCCTGGGTTTAGATCACGGCAGGGACGTTTGGGGCTACTGCCATGATTCATGGAACCGTCGCGCGCGCCGCCCTCGGGGCGTCCTTGCTCGCCTTGTCCTCCGCTGCGGCCTTCGCCGCCGAACGGGTGCCGATGTCGGTGCCGGCAGGCAAGGGGCTGCCGATCGTCAAAGTGTCCTCCAGCGCGGCCTTCGATCGGGCCTGCCCGCGCTATTACCGGCAGGGCAATGACGCGAATGTGCTGCCCGAATTCGCGGACCAGTATTGCACCTGCATCGCGGCCAACATGGAAGCGCAAGGGCTCGGCGATCCGGACGTCATGGATTTCCTCGCCCGCACCTATTCGGAAGACCTGACCGCCTTCATCGACGATTACCCGAATGGCGAGGCGTGGATGGATGCTTTCTTCGCCTCCGCCGAGCAGTGCAACAACCAGGACTACGGGTCGAACGAGCCGCCGCCCGACGACAACCAGCCGAACCCGCCTCCCGGCGCGATCCCGGCCGGTTCCTGGGGCGGCATCGTGCGCGATGGCCCCGGGCAGAACTATCGCCGCATCGGCTCGCTCGAGCAGGGCGAGCATGTGATGCTGCTCGAGAATACGAGCGTCTATTCCAACGGCTTCCCCTGGTGGCTCATCGAGTTCCGGGGCGGCCGCACCGGCTACCAGTGGGGCGGCATCCTGTGCTCGCTCAACGCGCCGATGGAAGGCATCTACGAGACTTGCTACTAAAGCATGTCGCGTGAATTGGGATTCACGCGACATGCTTTAGTTCTTTGATTTTGCGCATGTCTTGGTCCCAAACCGGGGCCACTTTTGGGGGACATGCCGTAGAAAAAATCCACGAAAAGCGGGAACCGGTTTCTTGTCCGGGCAGCGGCGGGCAAGCCCCGCCGTTTTTTGCGCGAATCAAGGGCTTGGAGGCTCCGGCGGGCCGAGCGCCCGCGCGGTCCGGCAGCGTTGAACCAGCAGGGCTCGGCGCGTCTCTCTACGGCTTCTGCTCCAGGCCTCCGCAGGCGCCGTTCATGACGAACTGGAAGCCCGAGCCCTGCAACGCGCAGATGTTCGCGAAGGTCTGGTATTCGGCGCCGCGCACGCCGCAGACGGGCTGGTAGCCGTCGCACGCACCCGAGGGCGGCGGGGGGGGGGCGGCGGAGGCGGCGGTGCCGGCGGTTGGGGCGGCTGCGGCTTTGGCGGAGGGGGCGCCTGGCAGGCTCCGTCCGCAACCACGCGCCAACCGGCGGCTTCGGCCTCGCATTCGTTCGGGAAGGTCTGGAACTGGCCGTTGCGGCGGGCGCAGACCGGGTCGTATTCGCGTGTGCAATAGCGGTCGTCGTCGCGGCGGCATTCGCCGCGGCGGATGACGCGATAGCCCGCGGCTTCCGCCAGGCAGGCATTGCTGAACGTCTCCCGGTCATTGCCGCGGCGGGCGCAGACGGGGTCATATTCACGCGTGCAATAAGGCTGGTTGGGTGGCCGCGGCCGGTTCGGAGGATCGTCATAGGTGACCGTGCATGCCGCAACGATCAGCGCGGCGAGCAGGGCGCCGGCTTTGGCAAGGCTCTTCCACCGCATGGCGTTTCCTCCGCAGCGATTTCTCCAGCAAATCCAGGAAAAGTGGAAAACCCGTTTTCCGTCCGGATTTGCGGCAACAAAAGGTTGGAGCCTTCGCGATACTATCAACCGCGAAAACGCTCCAACCGGTTTTCCCTCCGCCCGGGGGCAAAGACAATCCCCAGCCCGGGCGCGGCGGGCTATGATCCCAGAAATGATCGCAAAAGACTTTTCCGTCCTGGTGTTCGACATGGCCTGCAATGGCGAGCCGGACGGCGAGCGCCGCGTCTGCGGCTTCAGCTCGGTCGAGGCCGCCCGCATTTATGCCGAAACGCGCGTTCGAGCCTCGCTGGAGGAATTGCGCAAGCCCGGCCAGAGCGAGGCGGAGCTGCGCTCGCTCTGGTATCTCTACGGCGAGGACTGCTCGGTGCTGGGCGATTCCTGGAAAGGGCACGAGCAGATCGATTTCTACATCGCGATACCGGCGACGCCGGACGAATGCGACTGGGCTGCGTTGACGCCGCGGCGAAAACGCTTTCACACGACGCTGCTCGTCTCAAACGCCGGCGGCGCCTCGGTCTGGGCCGGCGGCACGCTCAAACTTTTCACGCGGCCGTCGCGCGAGGAGCTGCTCGAAATCTACCGACAGGCCGCCGTCGACGCCTTCGCCCGCAAAGGCATCGAGGATGCCGTCCCGGTCTCCGTCCAGGTCGCGAACCTGTTCGAGCTGCCCGACCCGCCGCAACCGCCGGCCGGAGCAAAACTTGGCAACTGGCAGGTGTCGGTCGATTTCGTCTGCCACGACATCAAGTTCGGCAGCTCGAACGAAGGGGTGTTCGCCTGGCCGGAGGAACCGCGTGGCAAGGTTCTCGATGAGATGATCCGGGTGCTGCTTGCCGATGCCTGCGCGCTGCGCGGCGACGGGCCGGACTGGGCCGATGCCTGCGAGGTGATCGCCGCCAGAGTGGAGGCGACGGCGGCGGCGGCGGACTACGCCGCCGGCTGATCTCAGGACGGGCGGATCTTGCCGATGCCGCGCGGCCGCACCGGACAAGGCTTGCCTGCCTCGCAGCCTTGCGTCACCGCCTCGGCGCCGCATTGCGCAGGCTCGACGATCTGGAAGCCGGACCGGTCGGCCGTGCATTTGTTCGGGAAGATTTTCGCCGTCTGCCCGTCGCTGGCGCAGACCGGCAGGTAGATCATCGGGCACATGACCACGACTTCGCGCTGCGTCAGGCTGCCGGCCGCGGCCGATCCTGCAAGCATCGCCGCCGCCGCTGCGATCGATAGAAGCATCAGACGCATGGCGTTTGCTCCATTTTCACTGAAATGAAGTCTAGCGGCCTGCCGCGACGGAATTGAGGCTGGAAAAAGGTTTTGGAGGGAAAGCTTTCATCCCGCGTGCGGTCCGGCTCATTCCGGTGCAGGCGCAAGATGTCGGCAAGAGCGGAAAATCCTTGCTGCGATTTAGGTCCGCTCTCGCGGTGACCCGGACCATCCGGGACCGCTTTCCCTCCGATGGCGCGGAACCTATTGCGCCGTGGCTGAACCGGATGTGGAGGACATATTCATTTCGCGTTCACGCCCCTCTTGGCGTCGCCGCGTACAAAGGCCAGTATCCGCCGCGCGGCGAACAGCGAGGGGTCCCATGGACGCGAAGGATTTCATGCCGGACGAGGCGGCGATCGCCGCCATCCGCGCCAAGCTCGAGCGCTACGAGGCCGACCGCGAGGTTGCGGCCAAAAGGGTGCGGCTGCGCGTCCCGATCTATCTCGGTATCGTGCTGGCGGTCGTCCTGGTGCTCGCCTGGGCGTTCAACAGCTTCGCCGACCCGAGCGAGCAATGGCTCTCCGCGCCGCATGTCTTCCTCTATGTCGGCGGCGTGATCGCGGCCATCATCGCCTATGTCTATGCGACCGGGCCGGCAACGGATCTGCAGCAGGAGTTTCGCGCGCAGCTCTTTCCCATCGTCTTCGGCTTCATCAAGGATTTCAAATACCGTCGCGGCGGCGAGCCCGACAGTTATGGCCGCCTGCCGCCGCAGACGATCGGCAGTTTCAACCAGCGTGGCTTCGACGACATCATATCCGGCATCTATGGAGGCTCCCGCTTCGAGCTCTACGAAGCGAGCTTCTCGACCAAGAGCGGCAAGAACACCACGACCAGGAATTTCCGCGGCATCGTGATGGCCTTCGAGCTGGCGACACCGTTTCCCGGGCTGCTGATCGCCACCCGCAAGACCGGCAAGGTCGTCACCTTCTTCAGCGAGATCTTCGGCGGCGACAGAATGGAGGAGCTCACCTCCGGCAACGAGGCGCTGGACAGCGCCTACGATTTCCGCAGCGACAATGTCGAGGCGGCGCGTCCGCTCGTCATCGGGCATCTGATGCAGGCCCTGCAATGGCTCGGCGAGATGTGGCCGGGCGAGCCGGTGCGCATCGGCCTGCACGGCGCGGACGGTTTCCTGCTCATCCCGCACGAGAAGAACTTCTTCGAGCTGCCGGGCATCGGCACGACGCTCGACTACTCGGCCCACATCGCCCCGATGCTCGCCGACATGGCGCAACTGCTGGCAACCACGTCGCTGGTGCGCAAGGTGGGGACAGCCGGGGATGGAGCGGCGCAGGCAGAGGCCTGACGAAACGGCGAGGGCTGACACAAATCGTGTCCGCCTAAATTTATGTTGCGGTGGTCCGTGATCGTGCGGCGGGTCAAATGCGGCGGCGCATGGGCACGCATACGAGCCGCGCGAACCTCGCTACGCGGCGATGGCCAAGGAACAGCGGGCTGAGCCGGCTATGCAAAACGGCGGCCGCAAACCGAATACGGCAGAAATAAGCCGCTGATTTTCCTGACGAAACTTCACCCTTCGTGATTTGCCGGGACGGTTTCTGCGGGCCTATCTCCGGGCCGTTCGCCGCAGGGAACAGCTTCGCGGCGGGCACCTTCCCCGAGAAAACGAACTACGGAGTATCCGTCATGAAGAAGCTTCTCCTGACCGCCGTCGCATCGCTCGCCTTCATGGGCGCAGCCTTCGCCGCCACCGTCGAAGGTGTGGTCCAGTCGGTCGATCCGACGACCAGGACGGTCACGCTCGAAGACGGCAAGAGCTTCCTTGCGCCCGAGAGCACCGATCTCGCATCGCTGACTGCGGGCACCAAGATCTCGATCACGGTGGACGATTCGACCGGCGCCGTGACGGAAGTCGAAGTCGCATCCTGACCGCGCAGCGCTTCGGCAGAAAGGGGGCCGGCCCGCGCATGCGGGCCGGCCCTCGACGTTGCTCTTTCTTGTTTTCGCCACGCCAAGGCGGTTAGCCTCGCCACGACCGATTCCGGCGGAGGGGTGCGATGGCAGGCAGGCGGTGGACCCGGCGTTTCTTTCTCGGGGCCGCCATTGTCGGCGGCGCAGCGGTCTGGGGCGGCGCGACGCTTGCCAGGCTTGCCCGCGACCCATCCGGCCCGAAAGATCTCGGCCGTGTCCCCGATTTCGACGGCACCGGACTTGCCGAGGCGCCGCCGCCGAACACGCCTGCCCACGACCCATCCTTGCCCTGGTCGATGAAGGGCGGCGTCCTGAACGACGCCAGCGCACTCTCCAGGACACCGGTCTACGGCGTGGTCGAGGTTTCGACCGAAGAGCACATTGCCAGGGCACTCGCCTTCGCCCGCGACAACGGCCTCAAGGTCTCGATGGCTGCGGTGCGGCACTCGATGGGCGGGCACGCCTTCGACGACAATGCGCTGGTGCTGGACATGCGCAAGTTCAACGCCGTCGAAGTCGACGCAACCGCCCGCACGATGACGGTGCAGCCCGGTGCCGTCTGGCATGACATCCAGAACCGGCTGCATCCGCGCTTCGCGGTGAAGGCGATGCAATCGACCGACATCTTTTCCGTCGGCGGCTCGATCTCGGTCAACGCGCACGGCATGGATCACAATGTCGGCTCCATCGCCGGCACGATCCGCTCGATGCGCGTGATGCTCGCCGACGGCTCCGTCGTCACCTGCTCGCGCGCGGAAAATGCCGATCTCTTTCGCCACCTCGTCGGCGGCTACGGCCTGTTCGGCGTGGTGCTGTCGGCCACGCTCGATATCACCGACAACGTTGTCTACCAGACATCGCGCGAAATCATCCGCGCGGCCGATTTCACAACATACTTCGCGGAAAGGCTGGGGCCGGACGAAAGGCTCGGCCTGTTCTACGGCCACCTCTCCACCTCGCCCGGCAATTTCCTCGAGGACATGATCGTCTACCGCTACGACCAGGTGGCGGACGCGGTTCCGGCCGGCATGCCGCCGCTGGCCGAGCCTTCTGGCGCGGCGCTCAAGCGGCTGATCCTCAATCTGGCGAAGTTCGGCGGCCTGTTCCAGCGCCTGAAATGGTTCGCCGAATCCAATCTGGAGCCGGAATTCGAGGCCTGCACCGTGCCGCGCACGACGGCGATGGCGGAAGGGGAGGCCTGCCTCGTCTCGCGCAACGATCCGATGCACGATTCCGTGCCCTATCTGTTCAACGACCTTTCCGGGGACACCGATATCCTGCACGAATATTTCGTGCCGCGGGAGAATTTCGACGCGTTTTTGAATGCGGCGCGCGAGGTGCTGCGCGCAACCCCGCTGGCCCTGCTCAACGCCTCGGTGCGCGTGGTGCATGCGGAGGACGTGGCGCTGACCTACGCCCCGAAGCCGGCCTTCTCGCTCGTGCTCTACATCAATCAAGGCTCCGACGATGCCGGCAATGCCGAGATGCGCAGGCTGACGCGGGCCCTGGTCGATGCGACGCTCAAACATGGCGGGCGCTTCTTCCTGCCCTACCAGCTCCACTATACCCGCGAGCAACTCGCCGCGAGCTACCCGGAACTGCCGGGCGTGCTGGCGAAGAAGCGTGAGCTCGATCCCGGCGAGCTGTTCACCTCGACGTTCTACCGCGCGATCCGGGGAGTCGCCGGAAACGTTTGAGCGCGGTCGCTCCTGACGGGATGCCGGCTAGAGCAAATCCAGGAAAAGTGGACGCCGGTTTTCCGTCTCGAACCTCTCGCCCCTTGTTCGGCGATGCACTCGAACGCCTTCACGCGGACGTCGATGACGGAGAGACCGAGGGTTGGCGCTCGACGGCAGCATAAAGGTGCGGCGCAGTCACCGTGCAGCTCCGGCCGTGAATTTGTTGGCTGACACTCAGCCAAGACAGGGGCTGGACAATGGGTGTTGGATTATGATCTTGCCGACTAACAATAGACCTGTCCTCCTAAAGACCATTGTGTTAATAGTTGCGCGGGCGACTAATCTTCGGGGGGCAAGATGGGAAGGATTGTTCGATCCGCGGCGCCGATCCGTGCCGCGAGCCGGCCTGGCCGCAGGGAAGGCTTCGTACCGGGGGCAACAGAGGCCGGCCAGCCCGGCGTGACCACAGCCGCCGACGATGCCGGCGGGGATACGAATGACACGCAAAAGCAGGCCGACACCTACCTGGAGCGCGTCGCGAAGTATGTGCCGGCGGAGATCGTCGCCTTCTACCTTTTCGTCAACTCTATTCTCAACGCCGCAGCCAACGAGCCCGTCGCCGCGGCGATAGCCGCGCCGAATTCTTCGCCGACGGGCATCAAGGACGCCATCCAGGGCTTGGCGATGGCAGGAATAAGCGTCTGGGTGATTGCGTGGATCGTGCTGATTGTCGCCCTGATCATGACCCCGATCTACCTGATTTCCGTCAGTGATCCGCAGGACCCGAACGAGCACCGCTGGCTCAACATCACCGTCTCGGTGATCGCCTTTCCGTTTTGGGCCTATGCCATCGATGCCCTGGCGTTCAAGCCCTGGCATGATGGCGTGCTGGCCAGCATCATGCTTGCGATCTTCACGGTGATCAGCGGGGCGATCACGCCCGAGTTGCTCGCCCGATTCCGCGCGGCGCCGGCGCCTCAGCAATAGCCCGGCCAAGCCGACGACAGACCAGGCTGGTCGGCTCGGCCGTGCTGGAGCGCATTGCTTCGATTGACGCGCGCGAATTGTCGGGCACCGCCGCGCCCGACCTGGCAACCCCCGATCAAAACAGGCCGGCTGCCTTGTCGTAGACCCAGCCGGCCGCGCCGCCGACCGCTTCGGCGGTCGTGCTCGCCGCACCGGAGAGCACGTCGACGGTGCCGACCGCAACGCCGCCGACGAATTCCGCCGCGCCGCCGGCAAAGCCGGTGACCGCGTTCCGCGCCACGACATAGTGGTCGGACGTCCGCATCACGATCGAGCGCGTCTCATTGGTCTCGAAATGCTGGGCCGGAACCGTGGTCGCGGTCGCCGCCGTGGTCGCCGGATCGACCGCCGGTGCGGTGACGAGCCTGGCAGGGCTCTCCTCGGTCGAGCGGCAGATCGCGATGATCGTCGGGTAGCCTGAATCGGCGTCGCGCACGGCGCGGCTCCTCAGCGCCTCCTCGCACTCGGCGACGGTGGACCATTCGGGCGGCGTCGCGCGGATGAACTCGCACATCTTGGCGTCGCAGTCGCAGCCGACCACGGTCATGGCAATCACGGCAGTCTTCAGCATGAACGTCCCTCCGGCTTTCGAGCCGCCGGGGCGTTTTCTCGGCGCGGATCGCGGCGGGACTTGGCCGCAAATGTGGAATGACGGTGGCGGCGGTCAGCGACAAGCATCCCTGTTGCAGCGGCGCATCGGCCGTCCCTTCAGTGCACGCCGGTGATCATCGACACGATCTCGTTCTTGCTCGTCTTCGCCGTCTCGCGCACGCCGATCTGCACGCCGCGCCGAAGCACGCAGATGCGATCGGATAGCCGAAAGACCTGATCGAGGCTGTGGCTGATGATGAGGATGGCAAGCCTGCGCGCCTTCAGCCCCTGCACGATCTTTTCCACCTTGGCCGTCTCGGCAACGCCCAGCGCCGCCGTCGGTTCGTCGAGCAGAATGAGCTTCTTTGCCCAATGCGTGGCGCGCGCGATCGCGACGCCCTGTCGTTGTCCTCCCGACAGATCGCGGATGACGGCGCTGGCGGAAGGAATGCGCACGTCGAGCTCGTCGACGAGCGCCTGCGTCTCCTCGATCATCGAACGGCGATCGAGCAGGCCGAAGGGCCGCTTCACCTTCTCGCGCCCCAGGAACATGTTCATGTAGACCGGTTGCCGGTCGGCGAGCGCGAGATCCTGGTAGACCACCTCGATGCCGTTCGTGCGTGCGGAGCTGGCGTCGGCGAAGCTCACCGGCTCGCCGTCGAGGGAAATCGTGCCGGAGCTCGGCGCGTGCACGCCCGAGACGATCTTGACCAGCGTCGACTTGCCGGCGCCATTGTCACCGACGAGCGCCACGATCTCGCCGGCATAGAGGTCGAGCGAGAAATCCTCGATGGCGACGATGCCGCCGAACGCCTTGCGGATGTTCTTGAGTTCCAGGACGGGACGCGGATCGGCGGCCATGGTTCACCCGGGCCAGTTCATCGGCATGCCAAAGCCGTTCTCGATCGTCTCGACCTGCGGCCTGCCGCGCGAGACCCCGGCCACCCCGACGACGAAGGCGCGGGTGACGAAAGCCTGGCCGCGAAAGCCGAAGACGACCGAGTCGCCGGTCCTGGGTTTCACCCGCCCCGAGGCGTCGATCATGCCGTAATAGTCGATCGCCGACGGCGGCGGGATCTCGACGCTCGCCAGTGCGGCATCGGCGGTGGTCGGCTCGTCGGCGACGATCGCCTTGATGTCGTATTCGGGAAAGACCGGATCGACATAGAGGCCGCCGCCGAAGCAATAGGCGCGGCCGCCATGCAGGTGTGACACTTCCGTGAGGTAGAGCACCGCCGGCCGCTCCGGCAGGTCTTCCAGCGCATGCAGCGGCGTCGTGCCGTGCAGCCCGTTTCCGGGCTCGCATTGCGTCGCGCCGGCCGAGGCGAGCGTTTCGAGCACGACCGACGATGTCGTCCCCGGCGCGTTCACCTCGACTTTTTCGCGCCCGGCCCTGGCCAACGCTTCCGCCGCCCGCGCCAGCGTTGACAGATTGTGCGTCGCAAGCACCGTCTTCTTCTCGTTGTCGTAGAGCAGCGCGGGAAAGCTGGTGAGGCCGGCGAAGTGGGCGCCGTCGAGCGCGTCGATCATGTCGGCGACGGCCGAAATCTCGGAGGCGGCGAAGCCGCCTTCGTGACCGCGATAGAATATGTCTCCGGCGGTCTGGATGCGGGCGAGCAGGTTTTGGCTGCGACCGGCGCCGGCCGCAGCCGCGGCAGCCTCCTTCGCCTTGTACTCGCTGAAGACCGTCCAGTAGTCCGGCTGCAGGCGGCTTGCGGCGAACGCAGCCTCGGCGCGTGGGACCTGTACGAGGTGGCCGAGATGACCGACTTTCAATCCCGCGCGGTCGCAAGCGGCCGCGCAGGCCATGTCGACGGCGACGGCGCGGTCGATGCCGCCGCGCATCACTGCGCGTGCAAAGCCGCTGTTGCGGCCGACCTGCTTGGTCATGGCGAAGACCTTCAGGCCGCGGCGGTCGGCTTCGGCCTTGAAGAGCCGCGCGTTCTCCTCGACCGCGTCGAGGTCCAGCACGTAGGCGTTTGCGGGCAGCTTGCCTGCGCGGTGAAGCTGGATCGCCGCCTCGACGAAGGCCGGGTTGCGGCGTCTCAGGACATCGAGAAACATGCCTTGCTTCCTATCGGCTGGTGTCGCGCAAGGAGATGGCGACGGCGACCAGGATGATAAGGGCGCGCACGATCATCTGGTCCGAGACGGAGAGGCCCATCAGGATGAGGCCGTTGTTGAGCATCCCCATGAGCAGCGAGCCGATCAGCGCGCCGACGACCGATCCCTTGCCGCCGTTGAGCGCCGTGCCGCCGACGATGACGGCGGCGATGACGGTCATCAGATCGCTTTCGCCGAGCGTATATTTGGCGGCCTGCAGCCGGCCGGCATAAAGCAGGCCGGCAAGCCCGGCGCAGGCGCCGCTGATCATAAGCACGGTGAGGCGGATGCGCGGCACCTTGATGCCCGACACCTGCGCCGCGCGCGGGCTGTCGCCGCTGGCGACGACATGGGCGCCGAAGCGGGTCTCGCGATAGACCAGATGGCCGACGACGACGGCGGCCAGCGTCCACAGGATGAGCGAGGGAATGCCGAACAGCGAGCCCGAGCCGAAGACGCTGGTGAATCCGTCATTGACGACCGGGATCGAGCGCAGGTCGGTCATCGAACGGGCGATGCCGGCGAACAGGCCCATGGTGGCAAGCGTGACGAGGAACGAGGGCAGCTTCAGATAGGCGACCATGACACCGTTGAGCCACCCGATCGCGACGCCGGCGCCGAGCCCGGCAAGAATGCCGAGGAGCATCGAATGCTCCTGCATGACCACCGCGGCCGAGAGCGCCGCCACGGCCACGATCGAGCCGAAGGAAAGATCGATCTCGCCGGCCGAGAGCACGAACACCAGGCCGATCGCCATGATCGTGGCCGGCGCCGTCTGCAGGACGATGTTGGAGAGGTTCCGCGCCGTCAGGAACCCGTCATCGGCAAGGGTGACGGCGAAGAACAGGAAGATCGCCACGAAACCCAGATAGAGCACGTATTGCTGCAGCTCGAGCCGGTGCAGGAAACCTGCCCTGGACTGGCCCGAACCTGCCTGCTGCGGGATGCCGTGCGTCGCCATGATGTGCCGTCCCAAGCCACGCACGAGGCGTAGGCTGCCCAGTCCCTGCGTTGGCGCAAATCCGGGCGGAAAATCGGCTTCCACCTTGCCTGGACCTGCTCTTGCCGGGCTTCCCGGTGCGAACCGGGAAAGCCCGACTATGTCATTACTTCTTGGCGTTCAGCACGCTCTCTGGCGCGTCGCGATGCAGCGACTGCTGCCACGCCTCGCCGACATTCTCGGTCGTAGCCGTGATCGCCGGCGCGACGACGAAGGGCGGCGTCTCCTCGCCGAGCAGCGCTCGCGCCCCCGCCGCCGCCATGGCCCGGCCGAGCTCATAGGCTTCGTCCGCCACGATGGCTGCGACGTTGCCGCCCTTCACCATGTCGAGCGCAATCGGCTCGGACAGGTCGAGGGTCACGATCTTCGTCGTCGTGTTGCCGTTGGCGCGCAACGCCGCCAGCACGCCTTCGGCGGGTCCGGCCCAGGTCACATAGATGCCGCCGAGATCGGGGTTCTGCAGCAGCATCGCATTGGCGATCTCCTCGGCGCGCGCCGGGTCGCTGATGCCCTGCTCGGCGACGATCTTGATGTCAGGATGGTCCTTTTCGATCGTCGTCTTGAAGGCGTTGTCGCGCTGGTTGGTCACGTAATAGTCGGCGTCGTGGAAGATCCAGCCGACCGTGCCCTTGTTGCCCATCGCCTTGGCGAGCGCATCGGCTGCCTGCTTGCCCATCTGGAACAGATCGTCGGTGACGATCGCGGCGTAGTCGGCGCCGTGCTTGTAGTCCTTCGGCAGGTTGGACAGGAAGACCAGCTTGACGCCGTCGGCCTTTGCCGGGGCGAAGGCCGCGGCGGACGTGACCGGATCGAGCGGCAGCGACAGGATGATGTCCGGATCCTTGGCCAGCGCCGTCTCGATGTCGCTGCGCTGCTTGGCGGCGTCGAAGCCGGCGCTGGTGGTCGCCACGACCTCGATGCCGAGGCGTGCGAACTCGTCGTTCGCGCCGGCCGTTACCGCATTCACGAAATCCGATTGATCGTGCCAGAGCAGCGCGGCCTTGTGGCCGCCCTGCTTGAGCGTCGCCACCTTATCCTCAGGCACGGTGACGGACGCCGAAGGCGTCGCCGTCTCGCCGCTCGGACCGATCGTCTGTGCTTTGGCCGGGACGGCGAAAAGCAAAGCCGCGACGGAAGCGGCAGTAAGCAGGTCTCGCATTCTCATAACGGTTCCTCCCTTTGCGTCGGCATCGCTTCATTGCGAGGCGATGCCGCAATAACCGGCAATGAACAGAGCGTAGGCGACGATGCCGGCCAGATACTCGTCGACGTTCACGCGCTCCTCGAGCGTGTGGCAGTTGGTGATGTCGCCGGGCGCGCAATAGACGGCGGGGCAACCGATTTCGTTGATCAGGAACGGCGCCTCCGACCAGTAAGGTGCGCCGGCGATCCTTCCGCGGCCGGGGAGGGCGGCATCGAGGGCAGCGCCCAGAAGCGCCACCTCGTGGCGATCGGCGTCGATCTCCGTCGGCGAGCCGCCGTTTGCGTGATCGCGGCCCGCGGGATAGCCGATCTCTATCGTGATGCCGTCCCGCCGCGCTGCATCGCGGACGATGTCTTCGAGCGTGCGCACCGCCTCGTCCAGACTCTCGCCAGGCAGCAATTTGCGGATGAGCGAGATGCGGCACTCTCCCGGAACTGCGATGTAGCCGCCGCCGGCGATCTCGGTGACCAGCACGAAGGCCCGTCCGACAAGCTCGTGGCTGGCGCGGGCGGAAATCTCCTCGGAATGGCGCCAGATCGCCGCGAGCACGTCATGCATTGCCTTCAGCGCGTCGACGCCCTGCTCGGGAACGCCGAAATAGGCCGACTTGCCGGTGACGGTGATGTCGGCAATGAAAAATCCCATTTGCGCGGGGAAGACGGCGAGCTGCGTCGGCTCGACGTAGATGGCGAAGTCCGGCTTCGCGATCTCGCCGGCAACGACCCGACGGCTGAAATCCTTTATTCCGGCGCTGACGCCGAGGCCCGGCTCGCCGCTCTCCTCGTCGCCGACGAAAGCGAAGGCGAGGTCGCCGGCAAGCCGAATGCCAGCCGTGTCGAGCAGCGCCAGCGCGGCGAGCGCCGCCGCAATGCCAGCCTTCAAATCGCCGCTCCCACGGCCCCAGATTTCGCCGTCGACGATTGCCGCGCCGAAGGGGTCCTCGCGCTCGGTGCCTGCCCAGCGCTCGGCCCAGCCGCGAACGTGCACCGTGTCCGTGTGGCCGATGAACAGGAGCCGCTTGCCGCCGCCCGCGCCCTTGCGCTCGCCCCAGATGTTCGGCCGGCCGGGCTGAAAGTCGCGCCGCTCCGGCGCAAGGTGGAGCCCGCGCATATGGTCATCGAGGTAGTCGACGAAATTCCGTTCCTCGCCGGTGACGCTCCGGCACGCCACCGCGCCTTTGAGCAGGTCGAGCGCCCTTGTCCGGTCCAGGAGCCCGTTCAGTCGGTGGACCAGGGCAGCATCGCTTCTCAACGGGAAGCCTCCCGGACCGTCGCGAGCTTGGCAGCCGGCAAGGCGATTTCGGCGCCGGGCAAGCCGCCGGAGAACAGCGTCGCGTGCAGATGGGTGAGCCCAACCGCCGCGCCGCCAACCAGCGCCACGCGCGCGCCGAGTTGGGAGACGTCGATCTCGACGGGATAAGGGAAACAATGCGGCATCAGTTCGCGGACGCGGTCGACCAGTTCCGCACGCAGGCCGATCGAGCCGCCGAGCACGACCTTGCCCGGATTGGTGATGGCGCAGATGGAAGCGATGGCGCGCGCGACGTAACGCGCCGTCTCGTCGAGTATCTTGACGGCGTCGGCGTCGCCGCTGCCGGCGGCGGCAAAGATGTCGGGCACATCCAGCCGCCTCCCGGAAAGTCTCTCGTAGCGATCGCGGATGCCGACGGTGCCGACGATGCGCTCCAGGGCTCCTTGCCGCAGCGATTCAGCCTCGAACGGATCGGCCCCGAAAGGCAGGAAGCCGAGCTCGCCGGCAGCATTGCCGAAGCCGCGGACCAGCTCGCCCGCGACCATGAGCCCGGCGCCGATGCCGGTGCCGAGCGCGATATAGACGAGATCGTCGATGCCGGCTGCGCCGCCGATCCAGTGCTCGCCGATGGCGGCCAGGTTGACGTCGTTCTCGAGGATGACGTCAAAGCCAAGCTCGCTCGCCAGCGCCGCCTTGACGTCGATCGTATCGAGGGCCGGTATGTTGGGCGCCATGAGGATGCGGCCGCTCGTCCGGTCAGGCGCTCCCGGCACTCCGACGACCGCAAGCCGCACCTTCTCGAGCGCGATCCGGTCGTGGCGGGCCGCTTCCCGGCACATGCGGGCAATCTGGCGCACGACATGCATGCCGCCGCGAATGTCCGTCGGCTCGATCACCTCTTCGAAGACGCGGCAGGAAAGGTCGGCAATCGCGGCGCGAACCCTGGTGCCGCCGAGGTCGACCGTGGCGATGCAGGCGGCGTCCGGAACGATCTCATAGGTCACCGCGGTCCGCCCGACATGGCCGCTGGTGCGGCCGGTCTCGCAGATCCAGCCATCCTCCTCGAGCTGGCGGGCGATTTCGGAAATCGTCTGCTTGGAAAGCCCGGTCTGCTTGGCGATGCTCGCACGCGAGATCGGGCCGCAATGGATGATGGCTTCCATCACGGTGGACAAGGAAAACTGGCGGGAGATGCGGGGAGTGTCCAAGGTCCGGCCAATTAGTTCGTTCTTGTTCCGAACTAATTAAGGCGCGAGACGGGCGCGCTGTCAAGCGGGATGCGAAAGAAGGGGGAGTAGGCAGTGGGCAATCGGCAATCGGGAGCAGGCGAAGAGGCCGCCCTACCGCCACTACTGCCGACTGCTTACTGCCTAATAATCGTACACGTGCTCCAGCGAGGCGCCGGCGTCGGTCAACGCCGGAAGCACCTTGTCCAGGCGGCGGACCGCGGCGATCAGGCCGGTGCGGTATTTTCCGGGCTCGGCCGGCAGCTCGTAAGCGAACAGGATGCGGCTGCCTTCCGGGGCGGTGATCGCCGTAGGAGAAAGGACGGTGACGAGGATCTCGTCATTGCCGCCGATCTCGACGAAGGTGACGCCGCGCTCGATCAGGCGCGGGATCATGTCGGTAAAGACCTGGTAGCGCCGCGTGACGAAGACGGCGCCATCGGCCCCCATCTCGCGCTCCAGAAACGTGTCCTTCTCCGGCCGGATCGATTGCGAGACCGGCCCCTTGGCCCAGACATGGATGTCGAGGAAAGCGGGGTCGGCGGTGGCGGCGAGCGCGAGCTTGATCAGGTCGGCATAACCCTGCTTCACCGAATTGGCGGCGCCGAAGGCCCATTTGCGCTCGGTGGTGCGCACCGGGTCGTCTGCCGGGTCGGGAACGACGGCAAACAGGCCGGCGCGCTTTTGCGCATAGGGGAACTGGTACCACGGCACCTGGTCGAGGAACGCGGCGTATTCGGCGGCGACATTCGCCTGGTAGCGGTCGACGGCTGTCTTCTGCCCGCTGGTCCATTCGGTCAGGCGGCCGACCGTGTTCTCATAGGCCCACTGGATGGCGTTCTCGATCGTGTGGCTGGTGCCGATGACGACCAGCATCTGGTGGTTGGCGAAGTTGAACGGATAATCCGAGCTGGCGCGGATCACCATCGCATAGTCCTGCCAGAAGCGGCCGATATAGGCCCAGTACGAGAAACCGCTCTCGCGCTTGTCCCTGACGAAACCCGCATATTCGCGCGCGTGGTAGACGATCGCCCATTCCGGGTAGGTGAGGAAGGTGGCTTCCTCCGGACGCTGATAGCCGGGGATCGTCGCGCGGATGGTCGCGGCAAGCTCGGCCGGCGGCTGGGCGTCGTCGACGCCGGGCAGCGGCGTGGTGTCGAGCGGCTCGGTCGTCAGCCAGCCATAGGCCAGCCCGACGATCGGGATCAGGATGACGATGATGATGAGATAGAGGACGAGTTTGAGGAGCCGCTTGAGAAGGCGGAGGAGAAACATCGATCAGGCCGGCGACAGCGCGCCAGCCACCCGGCGGGCCAGCCAGAAGCCGACGAAGACGGCGAAACCGCCGATCGCCAGGTGCGGCAGATTGGCGAAAAGGCGCGTCGGAAACTCGATGTCCTGGAAGCCGTAGATGAAGATGCCGCCGTCGAGGCAGCCGGAGCCGGTCAGGAGCCCGAGCACGCCGTCGAACAGGTAGATCGATCCGAACAGCCTGAAGTAGAGCACCGAGGCGCCGTGCGAGATGAATGCCGCCGCCAGGGCCCAGACGCCGGAGAAGCCGTGCAGGGCGTCGTCCCACCATTGCAGGCTGAAGAGACCGAAGAGATAGCCGTTGGCGTCGTTGAAGGCGGGCACGTAGCCGATCGCCACGACCGCGAAAAACATCACCGCATAGGCAATGGCGAGCTTCTGGATCAGCGTCATCAGACGGCCTTTTCGCGCGAACGGGTACAACTGTTAGCTGATTCCGCTGCGGAATGTCATCCGGAGCTGGCAAAGTCGGGGAGGCACCGCGGATACGTTCGCGCTAGGCGCCCCCCTCTGGCCTGCCGGCCATCTCCCCTCAAGGGGGGAGATCGGACGGCCGCTCGACTTTCGCCAACCAGCAAGGTGGGCGATTGGCGAAAGTCGTGCTGACAGCCAATCTCCCCCCTCGAGGGGGAGATGTCCGGCAGGACAGAGGGGGGCGCCTCGCGCCGACGGATCCCGCCGATCCGCAACGTGTTACACTGCCCCCGATGAAACGCGACCTTGCAGCCCTGGACGGACCTCAATTCGACGTCGCGGTGATCGGCGGCGGCGTTCTCGGCGCGTCGATCGCGCGCGATGCGGCCCGCCGCGGCCTGTCGGTTGCGCTGGTCGAGATGGACGATTTCGCAGCGGCCGCGAGCGAGGCGATGTCGCATCTCGTGCATGGCGGCATCCGCTACCTGGCGCAGGCCCAGCTCGGCATGGTGCGGCAGTCGCTGGCCGAGCGGGCGGTGTGGCGCAGGATCGCGCCGCTGCATGTCCGCTCACAGCCCTGCCTGATGCCGGTCGCGGGCAAGGGTCTCGCCGGCACGGCGATGATGCGCTCAGCGGTCGGGCTGTTCAATATGCTCGGCGGTCGCGAAGGGGCGCCTGAGCGCGGCAGGAGCTGGCTCGACGCCCGGGCGGCGATCCAGGCAGAGCCGGCGCTGGAGATGCCGGCGCTGCGCGGTGCGCTCGCCTGGCACGATTTCCGCGTCGACGAGCCGGAACGCGTGGTGCTGGCGCTGGTGCAGGACGCGGCAGGACACGGCGCGGCCGCCGCCAATCACCTGGAATGCATGTCGCTGCTGCTGAGGAACGGCCAGGTGACCGGGCTGGTCGCCGCGGACCGCATCGGCGGCGGACGCGTCGAGATACGGGCGCGCGCGGTGGTGAACGCCACCGGGCCGTGGGCCGCGACCGTCGCCGCCCGGCTGCTCTCCGGCCAGAAGGCGGCCCGGCTGACGGTCTCGAAGGGCATCCACCTGGTGGCCGGACCGATCGTGCACGCGGCTGCGATCAATCTCGCCGGCAAGGGCGAGCATGGCTTCGTGCTGCCCTGGCGCGGCTTCAGCCTGATCGGCACCTCCGACGACCCCGTCGACGCGGCCGCTGACGGCATGGCCGCCTCCGACAGTGAGGTCACGGCGCTGAAGGAGAAGATTGCGCGGCTGCTGCCGGCGGTGCGGCCCGCCCTCGATCGGATTGTTGGAACCTACGCTTCGGCGCGTGCCTTGCCGGGCGCGATGCACGACACTTATCGCGCCGCGCGCGACGAGGCGATTTCCGACCATTCGAGCGACGGAGCTGCCGGCTTCTTCTCGGTCTATGGCGGCAAATGGACGACGGCGCGGCGCGTCGCCGAGCAGGCGGTGGACCGGTTGGCGACCGTCCTCGCGGCCAATGTGAAGCCGTGCGACACGCGGCACGCGAGGCTGCCCGGCACTCCGGAAGACGAGGCGGCATTCCGGCGGGAATGGCTGCAGCGGCTGAAGGCCTGGCCGGACGAGGAGGCCGAGAGCTGGATCGCGGCCTACGGCACCGCATTGCCGCAAAAGCTCACGGTGCTTCGGCAAGAGGCCGATGCGTCGGCACGCGAAGCGGCCCGCTTTGCGATCGCGGTGGGGGAGGAAATGGCGGTCCTGCCGCAGGATTTCGCGCGGCGGCTGGCGCGCTGGCACGGCCTGAAGCAGCCGGGCGTCGCCGCGCGTGCCGTCGAATGGCTTGCAAGAAGGACGAAAGTGGCCGACGCTTAAAAACAGTTGAACGGCAGCTTTGGGGAGGCAAATGGCTGTCGGCGTCGTCGTCAATCCTGTCGCGGGCAGCGGCCGCATGGGGCGCGAGCTGCCGATGCTGCGCGACGCCTTGTCGGAATTTTTCCCTGATCTCGACATGCGCGAGACGCAGGCGCCGGGCGATGCCGCCAAGCTCGCCTGCATGCTGGCCAAGGAAGGCGCCCCGCTCGTCATCGCCGCGGGCGGCGACGGCACGGTCAGCGAGGTGCTCGACGGCCTGCTCTGGGCCAGGAACGAAGGCGGGCGGGAGGTGCAGCTCGGCATCCTGCCGGTCGGCACCGGCTCCGACCTTGCCCGCGGCCTCGGCATTTCCGGCACGCTGCCGGTCCTGGCGCGGCGCATCGCCGAAAGCGCCGGCCGCAAGCTCGATGCCGGCCGTGTCGACTTCACCGACGATCACGGCGCGCTCGCCAGCCGCCACTTCATCAACATCGCCAGCCTCGGCCTTTCCGGCCCCACCGACCGCGCCGTCAATGCGGTGAAGAGCAAGGGCCGCATGTCCGGCAAGGCGACCTTCCTCTGGCACACGCTGCGCGAGATGCTGCGCTACCGCTTCCAGGATGTGCGCATCACGGTCGACGGTGGCGAGCCGGTCGAGGCGAGGATCGCGCTGGTGGCCTGCGCCAACAGCCGCTTCTTCGGCGGCGGCATGATGATCGCGCCCGACGCCGCGCCCGACGACGGCCTGCTCGAGGTGATCGTGGTGCATGGCAAATCCAAGCTGAAGCTCATTGCCGACCTCAGGCTGGTCTACAGCGGCGCGCACAAGGGCCGGCCTTTCTGCAACTTCATGCGCGGCAAGACGGTCACGGTCGAGCCGCTCGGCGACCCTGACATCAACGGCGCTCTGCTCGACATTGATGGGGAGTCGCCCGGTCGCATCCCGGCCACCTTCTCGGTGATCCCTGCCGCCATAACGGTGCGTTGCTGACATGGCCGAGGACGGCGCGAAACTCTGGGGCTGGCTCGACCCCGACCACCCCGACCCGGTCGGCGCGCTGCCACGGGTCGAGGCATGGCTTGCGGCCCAACTCGGGTTGAAGGGGCTGACCGCGACGCCGCCCGCGCCGCTCGATCCATCCGATGTGGAAGTGTCGCGGCTGACCAAACGCATGCGCGACGCGATTTCGAGAGCGCTCGAGGCAGGCGAGCTCTCGGAAGACGCCTCGGTCCGGGCCGGCGCTTCCGTCGGCCAGAGCTATCCCGACCAGATCGAGCGGCGCGCCGGCCGTATCCGCAAGGTGGCCGACGCCGTCGCCTTTCCCGACAACGGGGCAGAAGCTGCAGCGCTGCTCGAAGCGGCGGCCGAAACCGGTTTTCGCATCGTGCCGCGCGGCGGCGGCAGCAGCGTGGTCGGCGGTCTGAAACCGCCCGGCGGCGACAAGCGGCCGGTGGTCGTGGTCGACCTGACGCGCATGCAGCGCGTGCTCGACCTCTCCATCACCAACCGGACGGTCACGGCCGAAGCCGGCATCCTGCTTCCGAGCCTCGAACAGGCGCTGGCGCCGGAATGGCTGACACTCGGCCATTACCCGCAGAGCTTTCACGGCGCCACGCTCGGCGGCTCGCTGGCGGCGAACGGCGCCGGCCAGCGCTCCGACGGTTATGGCCGGCTTGCCGACAATCTCGTCTCCGCGCGCGTCGCCACACCCTCCGGCCTCTGGTCGACGGAGAGTTTTCGCCACGCCGCGACGGGCCCCTGGCTCGGCGGGCTCGTCGCCGGCTCGGAAGGTTTGTTCGGCATCATCACCGACGCCACCATGCGGCTCCAAAAACTCTCCGAGCACATCGAGGACCGCGCCTGGCTGCTGCCCTCCTTTGCGGCTGCGGTCGATGCCGTGCGCGAGCTGGCGCAGACCGACCATGGCCTCGCCATGCTGCGCGTCTCGGACGAAGCCGAGACGGCGTTCCTCGCCGGCTACCGGCTGGCGCGCGACGGGCTCGAGCGGCCGCGCTCGCTGGAGCGCATGGTGCTGCGCGTGCGCGGCGCGCCGCAGCGCCCGGCGCTGCTGATTGCCGGTTACGAGGGCCCGAACCAGGGCACCGGCCACGCCTTCGGCACCGCCCGGCGCGTGCTTTCGCGCCACAGGGCCGTCGCGCTCGGCAAGAAGCCGGGCGCCTCGTGGCGCAAGGGCCGCTACGAAGGACCGCATCTGCGCGAAAGCCTGATGGCGCGCGGGCTCGGCGTCGACACCTTCGAGACCGCCGTGCCATGGGCGGAGCTGGAGGGGCTGCATAAGGCGGTCGGCGCGGCGATCGCCAAAGCGGCCAGCGAAACGCTGGACGGCGAGGGCAAGGCGGTTTTGTTCTGCCACCTCAGCCACTCCTACACGGAAGGCGCCTGCCTCTATTTCACCGCGATCTTCCCGCGCACGCGCAATGCGATCACGCAGTGGCGGGCGATCAAGGAGGCGGCGACCGAGGCGATGCTTTCGAGCGGCGGCACGGTCAGCCACCATCACGGCGTCGGAGCGGACCATGCCGAATGGGCCGCCCGCGCCAATGGCCGCATGGAGCTGAAGCTGCTCGAAGCCATCCGGCGGGAGCTCGACCCGAAGGATGTGATGGCGCCGGGGATCAGGGCTGCGCTGCCCTGAGGCCTGTATGTCCAAATTTAGCGATCGATCCAGGCGGCGTGCTGTGGCGAGTAGCGCTCTCCCTGAATGGAGATCGCCGCGACCGCGTCCTCGATGTCGCGAAGGTCCTTGTCATTCAGCCGGACGGCCGCGGCGCCGATGTTTTCCTCGAGGCGGTGCAGCTTCGTCGTGCCCGGGATCGGCACTATCCAGGGCTTCTGCTCGAGCAGCCAGGCAAGCGCCAGCTGGGCCGGGGTCACCTTTTTCGCCTTTGCAATCCTCTCGATGGCATCGACCATCGCCTGGTTTGCCTTGCGCGCCTCCGGGGCGAAACGGGGAACGGTGTTGCGGAAGTCGTTGCTGGCGAAACTCGTGCCCGCGTCGATGGCGCCGGTCAAGAAACCCTTGCCGAGCGGGCTGAACGGCACAAAGCCGATGCCGAGTTCCTCCAGTGTCGGAACGATCGCTTCTTCCGGCTCCCGCCACCACAGCGAATATTCGCTCTGCAGCGCCGCAACCGGCTGCACCGCGTGCGCGCGCCGGATGTTCCTCGCGCCGGCCTCGGATAACCCGAAATGTCCAGCCTTGCCCTCGTGGATCAGGTCCTTGACGGTGCCGGCGACATCTTCCATCGGCACGTTCGGATCGACGCGGTGCTGATAGAGCAGGTCGATGCGGTCGGTCCGCAGGCGCTTGAGCGAGCCTTCGACGGCCTGGCGAATGCGTTGCGGCCGGCTGTCCATCGCGCCGCCGCCTTCGATATCGAAGCCGAACTTGGTGGCGATCACCACCTGGTCGCGGATCGGCTGCAGCGCCTCGCCGACCACCTCCTCGTTCCTGTAGGGGCCATAGATCTCGGCCGTGTCGAAGAAGGTGATGCCGCGCTCGAACGCGTCGCGGATCAGCTTGACGCCATCCGGCGTCGGCAGCGGTTGGCCATAGGATTGGCTGATGCCCATGCAGCCAAATCCGATGGCCGAAACTTCGAGCCCGCCGCTTCCGAGTGTGCGCTTTTCCATCGTCGTCTCCTGCACCGCTGTCCGAATGCCCCGGAAACACATAGGCCGCTTCAAACTCTGCGATTAGCCACTATAATCGGCATAGGGTTATGAACTGGGTTCATGAATGGCGCGCGCCGACATCAACGACCTGATGGCTTTCCTCGCCGTCGCGCGGGAGCGCAGCTTCACGCGCGCCGCCGCCAGGCTCGGGGTCTCACAGTCGGCGCTGAGCCACACCATCCGCCGGCTGGAGACACGCATGGGCTTGAGGCTGCTCACCCGCAGCACGCGCAGCGTATCGCCGACCGAGGCCGGCGAGCGTCTGCTCGTATCGGTCGGTCCTCGCTTCGAAGAGATCGAGGCGGAGATCGAGGCGCTGTCGGAGCTTCGCGACAAGCCGGCCGGCACGATCCGCATCACCGCCGGCGAACACGCCGCCAACACGATCCTGTGGCCGCGGCTTCAACCGTTCCTGCCGCGATTTCCCGACATCAAGGTCGAGATCTATATCGAAAACAGGCTGGCCGACATCGTCGCCGAACGCCATGACGCAGGCGTGCGGCTCGGCGAGCATGTCGCCAAGGACATGATCGCGGTGCGCATCGGGCCGGACTGGCGGCTGGTGGTCGTCGGCTCGCCGGCTTATCTCGCCGGCCGCGCGCTGCCGAAGACGCCGCACGACCTCACCGGCCATCGCTGCATCAACCTCAGGCTTACCACCTATGGCGGGCTCTATGCGTGGGAGTTCGAGAAGCATGGCCAGGCGCTCAATGTCCGCGTCGATGGCCAGCTCGTCTTCAACAGCACGACGCCGATCCTGCGGGCCGGCCTTGCCGGACAGGGCCTTGCCTGCGTGCCGGAGGACATGGCCTTGCCGCACATCGAGCGCGGTGAGCTCGTGCGGGTGCTCGACGACTGGTGTCAGCCCTTCGCCGGCTACCACCTCTATTATCCGAGCCGCCGCCAGACCTCGCCGGCCTTCGCCGCCGTGGTGGATGCGCTCAGATACCGAGAACAGGATCAGATCATGTAGTCGCCGCCGTTCACATTGAGGCTCGCTCCGAGGAAATAGGAGCCTTCGTCCGAGGCAAGCAGCAGGAACACCGGCGCCACCTCGTCGACCTCGCCGAAGCGGCCGATCGGCAGCTCACCCTTCTTGCGCTCCAGCCAGTCCTGCGGCAGGCCCTTGAGCAGCGGCGTGTTGATGGGGCCCGGATTGACGCAGTTGACGGTGATCCCGTCGCGCGCAACCTCGTAGGCGAGCGCGCGCGTAAAACCCATGATGCCGGCCTTGGCGGCAACATAGTGGACCATGGTCGCGGCGCCCTTGTGGGCAAGCTGCGACGACAGGTTGATGATGCGCCCCCATTTCTTCCGTTTCATCGCCGGCAGCACGGCGCGCGTGAAAAGGAAGGTGCCGCGCAGGTGGACGTCGAGCATGCGATCCCACATGTCGGTCGGCATGCCGTCCAGCTCATGCGTGGTGTCGATGCCCGCATTGTTGACCATGATGTCGACGTCGCCGAGTTCCGCCGCCAGCTTCTTCAGGCCGGTCTCGACGTCCGCTTCCTTGCCGACATCACCGACGGCCACCGCAACCTTGCCGCCGTGCGCCGCGACCTCGCGCGCCACCTTGTCGGCGTTTGCCTTGTCGAGGTCGAAGATGCCGATTGCGGCGCCCTCCTTCGCAAACAGATTCGCGACGCCGCGCCCGATGCCGCTCGCTCCGCCGGTGATCACCGCAACCTTGCCGTCCAGCTTTCCCATGATGCACTCCTGTCGTTTAGTTTGCCGCCGGCTTCCGCGGCGGCACGCCTGCACCCAAGATGCGGTCCGCTTCGCTCTGGAAGCGGGCGAAACCATCCTCGCCTTGCTCCATGCCTGCCACGTCCTCGTGTCGGTAACAGCGAACCGTGTGGTTCTCCCCAACCGACTCCACCGGAGGCATCTCCGCCCGGCAGGGCTCGATCGCCAGCGGGCACCGCCCGGCCAGATAGCAGGCAGGGGGCAGGTTGATGGGGCTTGGAATCTCGCCCGCGAGCCTGATGCGGCTGCCGGGCTCGATCTTCGGGTTGGGCAGCAGCACCGAGGACAGAAGCGCGACTGAATAGGGGTGGCTGGGTGCTGCGAAGAGTTTCGCCGACGGTCCCTGTTCGACGATCTTGCCGAGATAAAGCACCGCGATCCGGTGGCTGATATGGCGCACGGCCGAAAGGTCGTGGCTGATGAACAGGTAGGCCGTGCCAAGCTCGCGCTGAATGCGGATCAAAAGATCGATGATCTCGGCGCGTGCGGTCGGGTCGAGTGCCGAGGTCGGTTCGTCGAGCACGACGATTTCCGGATCGGAGATCATGGCGCGCGCAATGCCGACGCGCTGCTGCAACCCCATGCTGATCTCGGCCGGGTATCGTTCCAGCACGCTTTCCGCCAGCCCGACCCGGCGCGCGGCGGCGCGCACCTTCTTCTCGCGGTCCGGCCGCACGATCTTCAGCGCGCGCAGCGGCTCGTCGATCAGCTCGAACAGGCGCAGGCGCGGATTGAGCGATTCGGCCGGCTCCTGGAAGACGAGCTGCAGCTTGCCGCGCAACTCCGGCGAACGGACGCTGCGCCGCTGGCCCATGTCCTGCCCGCGATACACGATGCGCCCGCCGGTCGGTTGGATCAGGCCGAGCACGCAGCGCCCGATCGTGGTCTTGCCGGAACCGGATTCGCCGACCAGCGCCAGGGTCTCGCCCTCGCCGAGGTCGAACGAAACGCCGTTCACCGCGCGCACCATCGACTTCGAGCCGGCGATCGGAAAATGCTGAACCAGGTCCACAATCTCGAGCAGGCTCACGGTCGCTCCACCGGAAAGTGACAGCGCACGAAGTGGCCCGGCCGGCGTTCGAGCAGTTGGGGATGGTCGGAGCGGCAACGATCCTGGACGCGTACGCAGCGGTTCTGGAAGCGGCAGCCAACCGCGCTTGGGCCACGGCTCTCGCGCGCCTCTTCCTCGCCAAGCCAATAGCGGCGCAGCCTTTCATTGTGTGCGAATGCCGCAAGCAGCAGCACCGTATAAGGATGCTGCGGATCGTCGAAGAACGTGCTCCGCTCGGCGATTTCGACGATCTCGCCGGCGAACAGGATGGCGATGCGTTTGCAATAATGCGCCGTTATGCCGATGTCGCGGGTGATGAAGATCATCGACGTGCCGCGCTCGATGACCAGATTGCGGATCAGCTCCAGCACCTGGGCCTGGACGGTCACGTCCAGCCCGCTCGTCGCATCGTCGGAAATGATCAGGCGCGGCGAGCATGCCAGCGCGATGGCGATGACGACGCGCTGCGCCATGCCGCCCGACAGCTCATGCGGATAGGCGTCGAGCCGGCGCTGCGGGTCAGGGATGCTGACCTGCCGCAGCAGGTCGAGCGCGCGGGCGCGTGCGGCGCGCTTGTCCAGGCCGAGGTGATGACGCAGCACGTTGCCGATCTGCTGGCCGACGGTCTGCAGCGGATCGAGCTCGCCGCGCGGATTGGAGATGATGAGCGCGATGTCGCGGCCGCGCACCTTGCGCAGCCCTTCTTCGTCGAGCCCAGCCAGGTCGGTGCCTGCGAGGCGCACGGTGCCGGCGCTGATTTCGCCCGGCGCCGGCACAAGGCGCATGATTGCGCGTGCCAGCGTCGTTTTCCCGGAGCCCGATTCCCCGACCAGGCCGAGCACCTCGCCGGCGCGAAGCTCCAGGCTCACATCGTCGAGCGCGACGTGAGGCGAGGCGCCGTAGCGCGGAAACTCCACGGAAAGCCCCTCGCAGGACAGCAGCACCACATCCGGCGTTCCGACGTGAGCGTTCGTGGCGATGCCGGCCATCAGCGCGTCCTCGGATCGAGGACGAAGTAGATCATGTCCACGACCAGGTAGATGATGAGCGAGAGGATGGCGGAGTAAAGCACGAAGCCCAGGACCGGATTGAGGTCGGCGTTGAGAACGCCCTGGACCGCGTATTGCCCGGCGCCGCCCCAGCTGAACACGATTTCCACGAGCACGGCGCCGCCGATCAGGAAACCGAACAGGACGCTGACGATGGTGATCACCGAGGGCAGCGCATTGCGCAGCGCCTTGCGCGCGATGACCTTCTTCGGCAGGCCGCTCATCTCGGCGTAGCGGCTGAAGTCGGCCTCGAGCATGCGCTCCATCGTCGACTGCGTCATCTTCAGGATCGGCGCGGCGTTGATGATGCCCAAGGTCAGCACCGGCAGCACCAGGTGACCGGCCGCGTTGCGCAGCGCCGCCCAATTGCCGCTGATCAGGCTGTCGATCAGCAGCGATCCGGTGATTTCGGGCGGTGGAATGATGCTGAAGTCGATCCGGCCGAGCGGTGCGGGCGCGACGCCGAGTATGGTGTAGAGCACGAAGATCAGCACCAGGGCGAACCAGAAATCCGGGAGCGCACCGGCGACGAGACCATAATAGTCGGCGATCTTGCGCAGCAGGCCGCTCCTGTTGCGCGCCCCGGCGATCCCCAGAGGCATGCCGATGGCGAGCGCAAGCAGCAGCGAAAGTATCACCAGCTCCAGCGTTGCGGGAAAGCGCTGCGCAAGGTCGGAGGTGACCGGCATCGTCGTCTGCCACGAGGTGCCGAGATCGCCCTGGACGACCTTCCACAGATAGATGCCGAACTGCTCGATGATGGAGCGGTCCAGCCCGAGCTCAGCGCGCAATTTTGCCAGCCCGTCCTCGGTGGCGAACGGACCGAGCATCATCACGGCAGGGTCGCCGGGAATGAGCTTTACCAGCAGGAAGCTGACCAGCAGGATGCCGACGAGCTGCGGGATCACGAAGATGAGGCGGCGGCCGGCGTATCTCACGAGCTGCACCGACGCCACCTAAGACATCTGGCCGGCGAGCAAACGCCGTCGGACCGGATCGGCCAGCACCTCGACGCTCGAGCCGATCAGCCCGAAACCGAATATGGTGATCGCAAGCGCGAGGCCGGGAAAGATCGACGGCCACCAATGGCCGGTGATGATGTTCTGGTAGCCCATCGCGATCATGCTGCCCCATTCCGGCGTCGGGGCTTCGACACCGGCGCCGATGAAGCTCAGCGAAGCCGTCAGCAGGATCGCCCAGCCGATGTTCACCGAAAGCTGCGCCAGCACCGGCGCGATCGCGTTGGGGATGACGTGCCGGCGCAGGATGTGGAAATCGGACGTGCCGGCGATGTAGGCGGCCTCGACGTAACGAAGCCGCCGTACCGACAGGACCTGGCTGCGCATCAGGCGCAGGTAGATCGGTGCGTTGACGAAGGCGACTGCCAGCACGATGCTTTGCAGGCTCTGGCCGAGCACGGCGACGACGGCGATGGCGAATACGAACACCGGAAAGGCCTGCAGCACGTCGGCGCTGCGCATGATGAAGCCGGACAGGAAGGTGCCGAGCCCGCGCCGGGTTTCGTAATAACCCGCGGCGGCACCAAGCAGCGAACCGGCTATCGCCGAGACGAGCGTGCCGGCAAGCGCGATGGCTAGGTCGATGCGCGGTGCGTAGATGACGCGAGAGAAGATATCCAGCCCCGTCGCGTCCGTGCCCATCGGATGGCGCCAGCTGGGCGGCTGCAGAAACTCGGCCGGGTTCGCCTGCTCGGGATCGAACGGCGCGATCAGCGGCGCGAAGACGGCAAGCAGCACGATCGCAAGAACGATGCCGTAGCCCAGCGCAAAGCGCGGCCGCGCCTTGAGCGCCGCCAGGAAAAAGCCAAATCTTCCGGAGGCGGGGCGTAGGCCCGCCTCCGATGCGTGATCGTCGGGCGCCGGGGTCCCGACCGACGGCCCATCCGCCATGCCAGCCTCAGCGGCTGAAGTCTTGGAAGCGGATGTTGTTCGAAGTGTAGTACGTCCAGCCCTTCAGGTCCGCCTTACGGGCCATCGTGTAGTTCGGGTAGGCGACGAAGGTCCAGGGCGCTTCGTCCATGATGATCTTCTGCGCCTCCTTGGTCTTCTCGAGACGCACAGTCTCGTCCGCGGTCGCGGCCGTCTCGGCCAGCAGCCGGTCGACATCGGCATTCACATAGTTCGAGTAGTTCACGTAGCTCTTGCTGTCGAAGTAGAGCGTCAGCGAGTAGCCCGGATCCGGGCACCATGGGCTATCGACGTAGAAGATCAGCGGCTGCTTGCGGTCGGTGACGAAATTGTAGAAGGAGCCGGCCGGCACCTTCTTCAATTCCAGCTCGACGCCGATCTTGCGCAGTGCCGACTGGTAGATGATGGCGATCGGCTCCTGCACCGGATCGCCGGCATTGTAAGCCAGCGACGTCTTGAACCCGGCGCCTTGCCCAGCCTTCTCCAGCAGGGCTTTCGCCTTGTCGAGATCGTGGTCGTAGGTGAAGTAGTCGCCGGCAAAGCCGGGGTAGATGTTCGGCATGCAGCCGTTCAGCGGGCTCGCAAGGTCCTGATAGACTGCCTTGATAACTTCCTGCTGCGGGAAGGCGTAGTTCATGGCGCGGCGCACATCGACATTGTCGAAGGGCGCGATCTTGGCATTGAGCTCGATCCAGATCATGAACGATGCCGGCACCGTCTCGACCGCGACCGTCGGCACGCTCTTGAGGCTGATCACCTCGAGCGGCTGCAGATATTGCGCGATATCCACGGCGCCGCCCTGCAGCAGCTGCACGCGCGCCGCCGACGTCGGCACTTCCTTGAACACGACTGTGTCGATCGCCGGCTTGCCGCCATAATAGTCGGCGCGCGCCTCGAAGATCGCCTGCTGTCCGCGGGTCAGTTGCTGCAGCTTGTACGGGCCGAAGCCGGCGCTGTCGTTCTCGATGAACTTTCGCGCCCAGGGATCGTCCGTGCCGCCCGCCTCCTTGCATTTCACGCTGTCGTAGACGGGCGTGTAGAGGTTGGTGTGGATCTTCAGGAGCAGCGGGTTGGGGGACTCCACGTTGAAGGAGACGACATATTTGTCCTCGACCTTGATGTCGTCCGGCCGCTTCAGGCCGGTCACCGCGGTGTAGAAGGCCCCCAACGCGCCGAGCTCGAAGGCGCGGTTCCAGGTCCAGCGCACGTCCTCGGCGGTGAGTTCATTGCCCCAGTTGCTCTTGACGCCCTGGCGCAGCTTGAAGACGGCGCGCTTGCCGCTCGGGTCGAGTTCCCAGCTCTCGGCGAGCTTGCCGACCATGTTCACCCCGCCGGGCTTGTCGGCGTGGTAGTCGATGTCCTCGCGCCGCGCATCCGGAGCACCGGGGTCGGGTATCTTCTCAAAGCCGAGCAGGCCGTCATAGAGGGCGGCGATAGCCTCGAAGGTCCCGAGACTGACGTCGAAGTTGCAGTCGAGGCTCTGCGGCGTGGCAGGCGCCGCGATGACGATGGTGGATCCGGCCTGCGCGTAAGCCGCCGGAATGCCGAGGATACGCGGCATCACGGCGGCGGCCGCCGAAGCGGATGCGGCCTGAAGCAAATTGCGACGCGTCAGATTCGGGAGACGAAAGTCGTGAAAATTCGGCATGGCAGTTCCCCACATTTTTAATGGTCTAACCGCAGTGCAACCGCCGCTGTTCTCGCGGCACCCTCTGTTGCAGGCAAGGATGATGGGACCGCCGATGCCGCCAAGTCCAATAAGGAAAACCAACGGATTGATCTGAACTCAGTATCAAACTGCGCGACTGCGACGCTCAATGCGGCGCGTCACCCATCAATCGCGCAGCGCAGTGCCCGGCGGACGGGCACAAGCGCGTCAGGACGTGCCTCCAAGCCGTTTGCTTGCAGGCCAATTCTGACGGAAAACCGATGTGCACGCTTCGCGGCAGTTGCCCTAACGATTCCCGGACGCAGGAAACAGCGGGTCCTGCGCCATCTGCAGGTGTAGCGCCGCGCCGCCATAGGGGTGGGCTTCGCAGACAGCCTCGTCGAGCTCGTAACCCAACCCCGGCTCCTTTGAAGGAATGACGTGGCCGTCCTGCCACTCGATCTTCTTCTTGAGCAGCTTTTCGTGAAAACCGTCCCACTGCTTCAGCGATTCCAGGATCAGGAAGTTCGGCAGCGTCACCGCCAGCTGGAGGTTGGCGGCGCCGACGATCGGGCCGCAATAGCAATGCGGCGCGACTTGGATGTGGTAGGCCTCGGCCATGGCGGCGATCTTCTTCGTCTCCAGGATGCCCCCGGAGCGCCCCAGATCTGGCTGCAGGATGCTGGCGGCGCGGTTTTCGATGACGCGGGCAAATTCCCATTTCGTCGTCAGCCGCTCGCCGGTGGCGATCGGGATCGACGTGCCGCGCGCGACCTCAGCCATCACCTCCGGCATGTCCGGCGGCACCGGTTCCTCGAACCAGAGGGGGTCATAAGGCTCGATGGCGCGCGCCATGCGAAGCGCGCCGGACGCGGTGAACTGGCCATGCGTGCCGAACAGGATGTCGGCTTTCGTGCCGACCGCTTCGCGGATCGCCTTCACCATGCGCGCGGAAAGATCGATGTCGATGAGCCGCGGCTGGTGCCCGTCAAAAGCGGTGTAGGGGCCGGCCGGGTCGAGCTTCACTGCGTTGAAGCCCTGGGCGACGTAGAGCGACGCGCATTCGGCGGCCATGTCCGGGTCGTTGTAGACATTCTTCGCCGGCACGTCCTCGGTGTGGACGCTGCCCGAATGCGGATAGAGGTAGGTGTAGGAGCGCAGCGCCTCGTGCACCTGGCCGCCGATCAGCTTGTAGATCGGCTTGTCGGCTTCCTTGCCGACGATGTCGAGGCAGGCCATTTCGAGCGCGGAGACACAACCCATCATCGAGACGTCGGGACGCTGCGTGAAGCCGGAGGAATAGGCGCGGCGGAAGAAAGTCTCGATGTCATGCGGGTCGCGCCCGACGAGGTAGCGCTCGGCGCAGTCCTCGATCATCCTCGCCGTGACATGCGGGCCAAAGGTGGCGTTGTAGGCCTCGCCATAACCGACCACGCCGCCATCGGTCGTGAGCTTGACGAAGATGAAATATTTGCCGCCGATGCCCGGCGGCGGGTTGTTGACCACGAAGGTTTTCACGTCGGTGATCTTCATGGCTGGTCCTCCCTGGTTGGGTGCGAAACGCCCCCTCCACCGCCTTCGGCGGCCCCCCTCCCCCGTAAACGGGGGAGGATCAAGCTCGCGGCCGTCCGCTGCGCTGGGTCCTCCACTGCGAAGCGGGGGAGGGGGACCACGCGCAGCGTGGTGGAGGGGGCGCACCCGACCGACATTTATCTCTGATCCTCCAGCACCATCTCCGCGCCCTTCCAGCCGGTCATGATCGAGGCGGCGTTGGTGTTGCCGGTGATGTTGCCCGGAAACACGGATGCATCGATGACGCGAAGGCCGCCGACCTCGTGCACACGCAGGCGCGGATCGACGACCGACTCGTAGGCGTCACGGCCCATGCGCGCGGTCGAGCACGGATGGTAGACCGTGCCGCTGCGGCGGCGGAAATCGTCGATCAACTGGTCGTCGCGGGTCACCTTTGGGCCGGGCAGTACTTCCTCGGCGATGACCGCCGACAGCGCCTTGGTGGCTGCCAGCCTGCGCAGGAATTTCACCGCGTCGAGCATTTCCTGCACGTCCGAATTGCTCGAATAGGCATTGGCGACGATCTTCGGATAGACGCCCGGGTCGGCCGAACGGATGTGGATCGAGCCGCGGCTCGTCGGCCGGCAATTGGAGAGGCCCAGCGAAAAGCCCGCGAACGGGTCGGGCGTGAGGATCGGCCGCTCGCCGTTCTTCGGGATCACCGTCGAGAACGCCTGGAAATAGAGCTGCATGTTGGCGCGCATCTGCGACGGGTCGGTGCGGAAGAAGCCGCCGCCGTGATTGATGCTCATCGACAGCGGTCCGCTGCGCAGGAACACCCAGCGCATGCCGGCCAGCATCTTGCCCCACCAAGGTCGCAGCATCTGGTTCAGCGTCGGCACGCGCGCCTTGTAGGTGTAGTTGATGCCGACATGATCCTCGAGGTGCTCGCCGACATTGGCGTTGGCATGCACCAGGGGAATGCCGAGTGGGCCGAAATGTGCGGGGTCGCCGATGCCGGACAGTTCCAGCAATTGCGGCGTGTTCACCGATCCGGCCGAGACGATGACCTCGCGGCCGGCGCGCACCTCGATGGTCGCGCCGTTCTGCCGGTATTCGACACCGACGGCGCGGCGCCCTTCGAAGACGAGGCGCGTCACGAGCGCATTCATCTCGACACGAACATTCTTGCGCTTCATCGCCGGCCGCAGGAAGGCGCGCGCCGCCGACAGTCGGCGTCCGTTGGCGATGTTGGTCTGGTAGACGCCGATGCCGTCCTGGCTGGCGCCGTTGAAATCCTTGTTCTCGTTGAGGCCGAGCTCCTCGCCGGCCTTGATGAAGACCTTTGTCAGCGGGTGCACGGTGGCCCAATTGTCGGCGATACGCATCGGCCCGCCGATGCCGCGCCACGCGTCCGCGCCGGCGGAATTGTCCTCGATCTTCTTGAAGATCGGCAGGACGTCGTCATAACCCCAGCCGAAATTGCCGGCCGCCTTCCAGTCGTCGAAATCCTCGCGCGCGCCCCTGATCCAGACCATCGCGTTGATGGAGCTCGAGCCGCCGAGGATTTTTCCGCGCGGCCAGTGGTCGGTGTTGCCGGCCAGGCCTGGATCGGGCTCCGTGCGATAGTTCCAGTTCACGGCCGGGTCGAAGAACGTCTTGCCGTAGCCGAGCGGCAGGTGCACGTAAAAACGCCTGTCGCTGCCGCCCGCCTCGAGCACCAGCACCGAAAAACGACCGTTCGCCGACAGCCGTTCGGCCACGACGGAACCCGCCGAGCCGGAGCCGACGACGATGAAATCATATGTCTGCATGAGAGCGCCCGATGCCGCGCAAGCTAGCGTCCCCTCGCTCCCCGACACATCCGGCCTTCCGGCACTGCTTGTGAAAAAAGCGACGGCCACCGATGCTCAGCCGACATTGACGCTTTGCCCTCACAACCGCTAGGCGAAGGCTCCAGCAACGGAGAGGTCATAAATGGCGGGCGATGCGGCAAGGCCGACCGGCGAGCTCACGTTGCGCACGCTCGCAATGCCTTCCGACGCCAATGCCGCCAACGACATATTCGGCGGCTGGGTGATGGCGCAGATGGATCTTGCCTGCGGCATCCGCGCGGCCGAGCGGGCCCGGGGCAGGGTCGTCACCGCGGCGGTGAAGGAGATGTCCTTCGCCAAGCCGATGAAGATCGGCGATACGCTTTGCATCTACACCGACATTACGCGCGTCGGCCGAACCTCGATGACGCTCAAGGTCGAGGCCTGGGCGCAGCGCTACCTCTCGCACGTGATGGAGAAGGTGACGGACGCCGACTTCGTGATGGTTGCGCTCGACGCCACCGGCAGGCCGACGCCCATCCCGCCGGAGTGAACACACCGTCGCCGCGCCGGCTACGCGGCGATCGACCTGTCGAATTTTTCGCGCGCCGCGTTGATGCGGCCGATGTTGGCGCGCGCCCATTCGCCGAGCGCGTTCACCGGCACTTGCAGCTCGCGCCCAAGATCGGTGAGCTCATAGTCGACGCGCGGCGGGATGGTCGGGAACACCGTGCGGGTGACAAAACCGTCCCTTTCCAGGCTTCTGAGCGTCGTCGTCAGCATTTTTTGCGATATGCCGCCGACCTCGTTGCGAAGCTCGTTGAAGCGTTTCGGACCGCCGCCCAGTCGCTGCACGACCAGGATCGTCCATTTGTCGCCGACCCGCTGCAGGACGGCGCTCACCGCGCGACAGTCCTCGGTCAAATGAAGGTGCGTAGGTTTCAAGAAAGTGCCTCCTTGCGCGCTTTCTGCCAGTCTCCAATATGGTGTCGGTATCGTTCAGATACCAACAGATTTTCGGTGACCAAGGCACCGATAGTATCAGAGACACTGAAAGGAAGCACCATGTCCAAGCCCAAGATTGGAATCGTGGTCGGCTCCACGCGCGCGACGCGTTTTGCCGACAAACCCACCCAATGGATCGCCGATATCGCGAAGGCCCGCACCGACGCCGAGTTCGAGGTCGTCGACCTGCGCGATTTCCCGCTGCCCTTCTTCGAGGAGGCGATGTCGCCGGCCTGGGGTCCGTCGAAGAGCGAGGTCGCCCAGAAATGGCAGCAGAAAGTGGATTCGTTCGACGGCTTCGTCGTGGTGACGGCGGAATACAACCGCGCCCCGACCGCGGTCCTCAAGAACGCGCTCGACTACGCCTACAATGAGTGGGCCAAGAAGGCGGTGGCCTTCGTCGGCTACGGCATGCTCGGCGCGGCGCGCGCGGTCGAGCAGCTGCGCACCATCTCGGTCGAGCTGCAGATGGCGCCGACGCGTCATGCCGTCCACATCGCCGGCAATGATTTCCTCGGCGCGCTGCAGCAGGGCAAGCCGCTTGCCGAGCTGGAGCATCTGAACCAGGGCGCGACCGTGATGCTCGACCAGCTCGTGTGGTGGACGAAGGCGCTCAAGGCCGGACGCGACGCGGACGCCGCGGCGGCGGAAGCCAAGGCGGCCTGAGAGGCGCGCAACTTGCCCCCAGGCAGAAAAAGGCGGCGCATGCGCCGCCTTTTTCTTGTCGCGGCCGCGCCCGGAAGCCGGCCAACTGCCGCCGATTTGCGCGGCCAGCATCCCGGTCTTCAGGGGTGGGAAGGCATCCGATGCACCGAAATCTCCTTGCCGCAGCGCTGGTCGTGGCGGCGCTTCCGGTGCAGGCAGCCGATCTGCCGGCTTCGACAGCGGCGGCTGATCTGCATGCGGCGGAGGTGAGGGGAGTCCTTGCCGACTTGCGCAAGCATGAGGTCCGCGCCGTGATCGCCGACTGGTATGCGGAGCTGCGGAAAGGCGACGAAGGCCATGGCTTCCGGCTGTTTGCGCCGAGGGCGATCGTCGGCATGTGCGCATGCGAGGCGCATGCCGACGGCACGCCGGTCAAGCACTACGTGTCGCCGCTGACCCACGAGCTCGCCTACCTGGCGCTGCAATTCAGCTACGAAATCGAAAGGCTGAGGATCGATGGCGATTTCGCCCGCGCGGATGTGTGGGAACGCGGCTGGTTCTACGCCTCGGAGAACGGGCGAAGCTACGAGAATGCGGCGTCGGCGACCTTCATTCTCGAGCGCGACGAGCATGGCGAATGGAAGATCGCCGCCTTCACCTCACGCGATTCGGCGGTGCGGCCGGACCACGCCGACGATCCGATGCCGGACCTGCGGGGCGAATTCTACCGCCGCTATCCGGAGTAGCTGGAGCGTTCTGCTCGCCTGTCTAATGCCGGCCGGCGACGCGCCTGACGTCCGGCAGCCGGCTTGCGATCACCTTGTCGATCCGGCGGCCGTCGAGATCCACCACCTCGAAGCGCCAGCCCTGCGAATCGACAACCTCGCCGGTCGCCGGCAGATGGTGAAGATGCGAGAGGATGTAGCCGGCGAGCGTCTCGTAATCGCGGCTTTCGGGCAGGTCGATGCCGAGATGCTCCGCCATTTCGTCGGCGGGCAGATAGCCGGGCAGGAGCAGAGAGCCGTCGGCGCGCTCCACCACGGTCGGCTCGTTCGGGTCGAGATCGGAACGGAAGACGCCGGTGATTGCCTCCAATATGTCGGCCGGCGTGACAATGCCTTCGAAATGGCCGTACTCGTCATGCACCAGCGCCATCGGCACCTCCGCCTCCCGCAGCGTGGTGAGCACGTCGAGCGCGTCCGCCTGGTCGTGCACGATCGGCGCGGTGCGCACGAAGGAGCGTGCGTCGAGCGGCGTGCCGCTGAGGCAGGCGACCAGGATCTCGCGCGACTGGATGACGCCGACCATCGCATCGACGCTGCCTTCGCCGGCCGGCAGGCGCGAATGCTGCGTCTCGGCGAGCAGCCTGCGGATGGTCGCCTCGTCGGCCTCGAGATTGAGCCAATCGACGTCGGTGCGCGGCGTCATCACCGCGCGCACGGCGCGGTCGCCGAGCCGCATCACGCCGGCGATCATGCGGCGCTCGTCGGCCTCCAGCACGCCGGCCGTCTCGGCCTCCGCCACCAGCATCTTGATCTCCTCGTCGGTGACCTTGTCGTCGCTCTGCTTGTGCTGGCCGAGCAGCCAGAGGACGCCGCGGCCCGATATGTCGAGGAGCCAGACCAGCGGCGCCGCCACCTTGGCGAGGATGACCATGGCCGGCGCCATGCGCGCGGCGATCGCCTCCGGATTGCGCAGCGCGATCTGCTTGGGCACCAACTCGCCGACAATCAGCGAGGCGTAGGTGATCAATGCCACGACGATGCCCACCCCAAGCGCATCGGCAAGCCCATCGCGTATGCCCGAATCGACGAGGACTCCGGCCAGCCGGTCGCCGAGCGTGGCGCCCGAAAAGGCGCCGGACGCCACGCCGACCAGCGTGATGCCGATCTGGACCGACGAGAGGAAGCGGCCGGGATGCGAGCCGAGCTCCAGCGCCCGCCGCGCGCCGCGGACGCCGCGGTCGACCATGGTTTTCAGGCGTGCGGGCCGGGCTGAGACGATCGCCAGCTCCGACATCGCCAGGAGTCCGTTGACGAGGATCAGGACGATGACCGCGCCTATTTCAAGATACAGCATGGCACTGCAATACCATCCGCCCGGCAGAAAAATGAAGTGCCTACTAACTGCCTGCTAAGAGGCAGGGCTCCATTCGCTGAAAAATCAACAAGTTAGCGGCAGGCGCGGTAACCGGAACGGCGCTGCTTGAGGTCGAAGTGGAAATGGTCGCGGTGGTCGTGATTGTAGCCGGGGCCCAGAACCGTGGAGAAATATTCGCATCCGTCGGAACGCACGGAGTTCAGAAAACCCTTCTGGCGGAAGGAGAACCAGCCGGGCTTGCGCACATCGATGTCGCGGCCGCTGCTCAATTCGATGCGGGAAATGTCGAGCGCGTTGCCCTTGCCGTGCTCGGACAGGGTGCGCGAGCGGTTGATGTTGCGGCAGGAATAGCTCGATGCCTGGTGGATTGCCTTGACGCCGGTCAGGTAGCGGCTCCGCGCCGCCGGGACCAGCTCCTTCCTGGTCCAGGCCGCAACCGTCGCCGCCATCTCGCAGCGCAGCGTCGCCGGCGGCACCATCTTCACCTTGCCGATCGCCGACACCTTTACCGGGTAGTCGATGCCGCAGGCCTCGCCGTCGCGGATGGCCGGAAGGTCCTTGTAGACGACGCCGAAACGTTTCAGCTCGGCGCGGCAATCGACCTCGTCGGCCGGCATGACGTTGCGCGGCTTGCTGACGGGATTGTCGATGCGCGGCAGGGACGCGACCAGGTAAGGCTCGGTCGGCGCCTCCAGGATCGGTGAGCGGGCCTTGGCCGCCGGTGCGGCGGATTCGACCGTATCGACCGGAGCGGCCCCGTCCGGGTCGACCTGGTTGACAGAGTCGACAGGGGCAACCGGATTGAGCTGATCGAGACTGTCGATGTAATGCTCCGACACGCCTGGGCCGGCGCTTGTCGTGCCGGCCATCTCGATCGCGGCGGGCTCGAGGCCGGACGCATCGGCTTCCATCGACACCGTCGTTTCGCCGGCAGCCTCCACGCCAACAGGTTCCGGGGTACCCGCCATCTCCGGCTCTTCAAGCGTTCCGCCGCCCATCTCCGGCGTCGTCAGCGAGGCTGACGAATAGGGATTGTCCGCCGGTGCGTAGACGTTCTCGGAACTTGTTCCGTCGTCCACGGCAGCGGCCATGTCGGCCTCACCCGCCGCATAGTCGGGCATGGGCTGCTCGACCGGTATGTCGCTTGCGTCAACGGCAAACGAGGCGGTCTGCTCGCCGACATCGACATCCGGCCGGAGCGACAGCGGGTTGTCCGTCGAGCAGGCGGACAGGAAAAGCAGGGCCGCTGCGGCCATCCGCACGGCGCTGGCTGCCGGGCGCAGCCTTTCTTTCTGCGCGGCACGGATACGCGAAGACATGAACCGTCCCCAGGAACTATCCGGAGAGCTTTCACCAGAATCGCGAAAGCGCCCCGGGGTATCGTCTTGCGCAAATCCGGACGGAAGACCGGGGTCCACTTTTCCTGGATTTGCTCAGGCAACGATAGGAGCCAAGAGTAAAGGAATGCTCAGTGACCCGATTCAGGCCTGTGGCGGAATTGCGGCCAGGGCAAACTCTGCAGCATGTCTCCCAAAAGTGGTCCCGGTTTTGGGACAAGGACATGCGTAAAATCACAAACCTGAAGCATGTCGTGTGAGTCCCAATTCACGCGACATGCTTTAGACCGGTTTTCCGTGCGGATTTGGATCAGGCTACTGGCAGAAGGTGCCGCCGCGCCGCCGCTGGGCGAGATCGAAATGGAAATGCAGGGCGTGATCGGCGTCGCTGCCGGGACCGAGCACGGTCTTGAACGGGCCGCAAGCGGCGCTGCGCAGTTTCGACAGGAATACCGAACGGTCCGGCTCGCGCGTGGCCTCCACGGTGACCTCCGAGCCGTCTTCCAGCAGGAAGCTGGAAATATCGAGCGCATTGCCGAAAGCATGCTCGGAGAGTTTTTGCGAGCCGTTGCGCGGACGGCAGACATAACCCGAAGCCTGCCGCAGCCCTTTCAGCCGTGTCTCGAATTCCTGGACGGCCGCCGGTGCGATGACGTCGCGGGTGAAACCCACCACGGCTTCGGCCATCCTGCAATTGAGCACGGCATCCGGCTTGATGCCGAAATCCGGCCCAAGGTTCTGCAGCTTGATCGGATAGGGCGCGGCGCAGCCCAGCGGGTCGCTGAGTGGTGCTTCTTCGACGAATTTCACGTTCGCGGCGCGCAGCCTGTCGCGACAGGCGACTTCCTCCGCCGGCATCGGCACGGCGCCTTCGCGATCGACGAGCGGTGCCATGGAGGTGCGCTTGCCGGGTTTGACCGCTGCCGCCTCGGCCTGTTTCCGCCGGGCCGCTTCGGCGTTTGCCGCCGTGTTCGCTGTCTTCCTGATCGCCTTGCCGGCACGCCCCGCCCAAAGGACGACCTGCCGGGCCGCCGCCTTGCCGCGCTTCGCCGCTGCCCTTGCCTGCTTGGCCGAGAGTTTCCGTGCCGGCTTTGCCGCTTTTGCCGGATCGGCATCAGCGGAGGCTTCGACAGCCCTGGGCCTGGTCGGGCTGACGGCAGGGATCGGGCCGCGGTCGGGCAGGCCGGGCTTCGCCGCCGCCCGCGCGGCCTTGAGCATTCGCGCCGCTGCCTTGCCGGCGCGCTTTGCCACCCGCACGACGTTCCTGGCCGCGGCTTCGCCGCGCCTGGCGGCAGTTCTGGCCTGCTGGGCAGCAACGGGATTGAAGACCGGGATCGGCCCATCGTCGGGCAAGCGCACGCGCGCGGCATCGGCGGAGAAACCCGCAAGCACGAACGCTGCGACAAGCGTCGCGCGCAAAGCCAGGTGAAAACGGCCCACCATGGCCCAGAAACTGGTCAGTCGACGCTGGTTTGCAACCGTGCCGGCATTCACTTTGGATTACGGCGCGTCACGCGCCGATCGCTTCCAGCCCTTCTTCAAGATAGTCGCCGAGCAGCGGCATGCCGAGCAGATAGGCTGCGGTGCGCTTGTTGCCGCGGCGGCGGGCCTCTTCCAGGGCCTCGGTCCATTCGCCGGCGTCGTAGTCGCCGCGGCCGATCCAGACGAGCGCCACCAGCTCGGCCGCCTCGTCGACATTGAGGTCGGCGATCAGCTCGCGCAGCTCCTCGCTGCGCAGGTCTTCGGTTTCCTCCTCGGCGAGCCCGTCATGCTGATGCGTGTCATGCGCGTCGCCGTCGATCTCGACCTCGTGCTCGCTGCCGTCCTCGTAGTCCTCGTTGACGGCCGCACTGATCGCCTTCGCCTTCAAGACGAAGTCGCGAACGGTGTCAGGACCGATCGTCAGCTCCCATTCCCGTTCGACTTTCTGCTGCACCAAGGCGCTCCTCTCCGGCGCATCATAACGCATTTTCCTCGAAATGATGCAGGGGCGTTCGATCGAGGGCAAGGGCCCCGCAGTCACGTGCGGGCAAAGCCCGCAGCTGCTGCCGGGCAAGAGCCCGGCAGCTGATTGACAGGCAAAAGCCGCCAACTGAAATGATCGCGCCCTTTTCAACCAGGAATCGCCATGAGCACGCTGCTTTCGCCCAAAGTCCTTCCGATCCTGATGCTGATCGCATCGAACGTGTTCATGACCTTTGCCTGGTACGGACATCTGAAGTTCAAGACCGCGCCGCTTTACATGGCGGTGATCTTCTCCTGGGGCATCGCCTTCTTCGAATATTGGCTGGCCGTGCCGGCCAACCGCATCGGGCACGCCGTCTATTCGGCGGCCGAGCTGAAGACGATGCAGGAGGTGATCACGCTCGCCGTCTTCGTCGTGTTTTCCGTATTCTATCTGAAAGAGGCGATCACCTGGAATCATGTGCTCGGCTTCGTCCTGATCGCCGGCGGTGCTGCGCTGATCTTCCGCGCCTAGGTCTTGTCGGTTTGATGCTTTGCCGAACGACCGGGTCCATCGACATCGGCCGGCCGCAATGCTGGTGTGGCTAAGACGAACTCAACACCGGGATGGGCTTGAAATGATCCGAACCCTTGCAGTGACATCTCTCCTCCTTGGCGCACTCGCAGCACCCGCGGGCGCCAGGGAATTCAGAGAGTTCAAGGATACCGTCATATCCTGCACCGACGGGCTGACATGCTCGATCTCGCTGAAGGTGCAGGGGGCCCCGGGCGAGCTGAACACGCTCGCCTTCACGCGCCGCGCCGGCGCCGGCACGGGGCTCGGCCTGGTTGTCGCCGCCGATTCCCTTGATGCCGGATCGAGCGTCAGCATCAGCGTGGACGGCAAAACCGTGCTGGCCGTGCCGGTCGCCGCAATGCAGTACAATGCGGACTGGCTCGAATATACGCTGAGCGGCAGCGCCGATCCGCTGATGCTGCTCGACGCCATGCGCAACGGGCTCATGGCGGAGGCAACCGCCATGAAGGGCGGCAAGCCGCTCACCGCCACCTATTCGCTCTCCGGCCTGGTGGCCGGCCTGATCTTCGTCGATGAAACACAGGGGCGGCTCGACACGCCGGACGCGCTGCAGGTGAAGGGCAGCAAGACGACGCCGCCCATCAAGGCGCGCGACATCGAGGCGATTGCCGATATCCCGCAAGGGATTCGCGCCGAGTTCGAGGGCGACGGGCAATGCGCGTTCATGGAGGAGAACCGGTTCGCGCTCGCCGGCGGCTTCGAGGTGGAGCTCGAGGATGGCTTTTCGCTGGTGGCATTGCCGTGTGCCGAGGGCGGCGCCTACAACCAGCCTTACGTGTTCTACGTCGGCTACCAGAACGATTACGACCGGACCTGGCTGCCGACCATGGGCGACAAGGGTCCGACCGTCATGGACTCGGCCTACAATATCGGCTGGAGCCAGAAGACGAAGGTGCTCGACGCCTTCTTCAAGGGGCGCGGGCTTGGCGACTGCGGGTCGCGCGAAAGGTGGGAGATGGATGTCGGCGGCGTGGGGCCGGCCTTTACGCTGATCGAATCGCGCCTGAAAGCTGACTGCGACGGCAATGATGGGGGCGGCATCGAAAACTGGCCGCTGCTTTGGCCGGTCGGGAAGAACTGACGCCGCCATTCGTTCATACCGATGAGACGAGCGCCAGCGAATATGGCAAGATCGGCGGTGCTGCACAGCCGAGGTGCTTGTCAAAAAGGGCTATGGGCTTCACGACCGGGAGATCCCGGAGGAGGATTTCAATGCAGAAAAGACTGATCGCTGCGGCGGCCGTGTCTCTGATGATGGCCGTTCCGCTCTTCGCCGCGCCGGCTTTCGCCGCGGGCGGTGGCGGCAGCACCGAGCCTTGCCCGAAGGGCGAGGTGCGGAACGACGACACGGGCAAGTGCGAGAAGGCGAGCCGCGGCAGCCACTCCGACGACGTCATCTTCGCCAACGGCCAGGCGCTCGCCAAGGCCGGGCGTTATGGAGAGGCGATCGCGGTCCTCAGCCTCGCGGCCGACAAGTCAGACCCGCGCATCCTCAACTATCTCGGCTATTCGCACCGCATGTCCGGCCGCGTCCTGGTCGGGCTCGGTTATTACCAGGAAGCGCTGCGCGCCAATCCGGACTACGTGCTGGTGCGCGAGTATATGGGTGAGGCGCACCTGCAACTCGGTGATGTCGAGGCGGCCAGGGGACAGCTCGCCGAGATCGAGAAGCGCGCCGGCAAGGACAGCGCCGAATACGCCGAGCTTGCCGGGAAGATCGACGCTTATCTGAAGAGCTGAGCGTCATCCCGCTCGAGGCAAACGAAAACCGGCCGCGTCGCGCGGCCGGTTTTGTTTTGGACGGCGCGCGTCCCGCGCGCCCTTTTGACAGGCTCAGGACGGCGAGGCCGTCGCACCAGGCTTCAATTGCTTTCGGAAGCACGCGACAGGCGAATGATGGCGCCGTCGCTTTCGTCGGTGAGCAGCCAGACGGAGCCGTCGGGTGCGACGTTCACGTCGCGGATGCGTCCGAACTCGTTCTCCAGGAAACGCTCCTCACCGGTGATCTTTCCTTCCGCATCGCGCTCGAGACGGGCGACGAGCTGGAATTTGAGGGCGCCGACGAGCAGGTCGCCCTGCCATTCCGGGAACATCTCGCCGTCATAGACCGCAAGCCCCGACGGCGCGATCGAAGGGTCCCAGTAGTGGAGCGGCTGCTCGTAGCCGGATGCCTCGGTGCCGACGCCGATGGCCGAGCCGCTGTAGTTCACGCCGTAGCTGATGACGGGCCAGCCGTAATTCTTGCCGCCCTGCGGCCGGTTCACCTCGTCGCCGCCGCGGGCGCCGTGCTCGACCGTGACGATGTTGCCGGTCACGGGATCGAAATCCGCGCCCTGCACGTTGCGGTGGCCCTTCGACCAGAGCTCGGGCAGGTGATCGCCGCCGAAGGACGGGTTGTCGGCGGGCGTCGAGCCGTCCGGGTTGATGCGCAGCACCGCGCCGGCGCTGTCGTTCATGTCCTGCGCGCGGTCGCCCTGGCCGCGATCGCCGGTGGTGACGAACAGCGTGCCGTCGGGTGCGAAAACCAGGCGCGAGCCGAAATGATGGCGCGTGCCGGTCTTCTTTGCCATGGAGAAGATCACGTCCAGATCTTCGAGCCGTGCAGCAGCTCCCTCGCGTATGAGACGGGCGCGGGCGACGGCCGTGCCGGCGCCGCCGCTGCCGGGCTCGGAAAAGCTGAAGAAGATCGTTTGCGAGCTGGCGAAGTCGGGCGCCGCCACCACGTCGAGCAGGCCGCCCTGGCCGGCGGCGCGTACCTCCGGAACGCCATCCACTGGCTCCGACAGAGAGCCGTCGGCGCCGAGAATGCGCAGGCGCCCGGCCCGCTCCGTGACGATCGCCGAGCCGTCCGGCAGGAAATCGAGGCCCCACGGATTTTCCAGCCCGGCGGCCACGACCGAGGCCCTGAGCTCGACCAGGTCGGTCCTGACGGTGCGGTCTTCCGCCGCGGCAGGGATTGCGTAAAGGCCCAGAAGGGCGGCGGCGAGGGGGGTCGATTTGAGCGTGGTCATGCTGGACGAAGTAGGGGCCGCGCGGCGTTCGGCAAACCCCGGCGCCGGCGCCGGCGGTAAATCCTCATTCACAAGCCGGTGACGCAGTTTTTGACCGCCGGCGGCTGCTTTGACAGTGGCAAACCGTCCTGGACCTCCATTTTTGTCGTGAAAACCGGACAAGGCGTAGCTATATTCCGCCAGATTCAGGTGCACGGTTCCGTTGGCCCGAGGCTGCCGGACCGTTTTCTTTTTGTATCTCGCGGCTTGCCGCTTGATGGGGCAAGCACCGGCCGAGTGCAGGAAAGGAAGACGAATGAACAAGGTGCCGATGACGGCCAACGGCTTCGACACGCTCAAGGCAGAGCTGCGCTGGCGCCAGCAGGAAGAGCGGCCGCGCATCATCGAGGCGATCGCCGAGGCACGCTCGCACGGCGACCTTTCCGAGAACGCCGAGTATCACGCGGCCAAGGAAGCGCAGAGCCTCAATGAAGGCCGCGTCGGAGAGCTCGAAGATTTCATCGCGCGGGCCGAAGTCATCGACGTGTCGAAGCTCTCGGGCGACAAGATCAAGTTCGGCGCGACCGTCGTGCTGGTCGACGAGGACACCGAGCAGAAGAAAACCTACCAGATCGTCGGCGACATGGAGGCCGACGTGAAGTCGGGACGCATCTCGATCTCCTCCCCGATCGCCCGGGCGTTGATCGGCAAGGGCGTCGGCGATGCCATCGAGGTCAACGCGCCGGGTGGCGCGCGCGGCTACGAGATCGTCAAGGTCCAGTGGGTTTAGAGCGGTTCACTGCCCGCGCCGACATCGCGCGTCGGCGGCAACGCTGGCGGTCGTTGCAGGTCGGGCTGGATCCCAGTCGCCTCGTCTTCATCGACGAGACGTGGATCAAGACCAACATGGCGCCGCTGCGCGGT
>Ga0164290_1000746_pt1 | contig 84471 bp, 78 predicted proteins | sample Micstemetagenome_FD_108782 | JGI IMG/M metagenome (GOLD analysis project Ga0164290, IMG submission 108782) | Contaminated culture microbial community from soil near Moab, Utah, USA - Microcoleus steenstrupii SON62 (Illumina Assembly) | ecosystem: Environmental > Terrestrial > Soil > Soil crust... | reverse complement strand
TAAACAATAAAAAAGGCAGTAGATTTTAGATTGAGCAGCCGCATTTTTAGCACGGTTATCAACAATAGAGGTTATAATTTGTTACCAAATGCGCACATTGTCCAAATTATAAGAATATACAATATCGGTTGATTTGGTTTTTGGTGTAGCTGGATAAAAAAAATAGTCTTTTTTTTAATCGTATGCTGAAATTTATAGTTTTGCAGAAAAAGCTTTTATAAAAGGTTTCTTAAACGCCCTCTATGAAGATGAAACAAAAAAAGATCCGCTTCTTCTCGCCCCAGGAAATTGAAGCCAAAACCAAAAAAGTAAAGGAAGCAAAGGCCGAAGAGCTGCCGACCGTTTCGATTTCGAAAACCGGCCGGTTGGCAATGCCGCTTAAAACCATCGAAACGCTGGGTCTCAATACGGAAAACGCCCAGTTCCGGGTGGGTACCGAAGACCGGAAGCGGACGCTGAAAACCTTGTTTCTAATTCCGGCGGAAGGCGAAGCGGCTGATGCATTTCCCCTCGCAAAAACCGGTCGTGGCTATACGATCTCGCTGGGTGGTATTCTGGATAAGCACCTCGATTACGCTGCCAACGAATACACCTTTGCCGTAAAGCCGTTCCCTTACGAGAACACGACGGGTTATGAACTGAGTCTGACCGGGCAGGAATCCCGCGAAAAAGCACCCAGCAATCGCGGCCGTAAACGGAAAGTAGTAGCCGACGCAGGCGAGTAAAAATTGCCTTGCCGGCAAAACAAAAAGAGTAGACGGAAACGCCTACTCTTTTTGGTGAAAAGGACGTTTCAGCGTCCTTTTTTTGTTTTCCGGCTACCGCCGCTACTGCCTCCGCCGCTGCTTTTCCGCCGGCCTTTCGGCGCTGGAACTGAGGCGGAACGGCTGCGGTGCCGCGGCTTCTCGGAGCGATCGGATTCAACCCGGTCCCGAATCGGACCGCGGTCGTCGACCAGCCACAAATCCAGGCTCCGACGCCCTAAATTGGCTTCTTTTACCCGAACCGTTACCGCGTCGCCGAAGGCGTAAATCTTTTTACTGCGCTTCCCGATCAGCCGGTAATTATCTTTATCGTATTCGTAAAAATCGTCGCCCAGATCGGTCATGCGCACCAGTCCTTCAGCGCTGGTTTCCGTAATTTCAACGAAAATACCAAACTCCGTAACGCCGGTGATAATGCCGTCGAACTGCCGGTCTTTATCCATCCGGGCCATAAATTCGACCTGCTTGTATTTAATCGAAGCCCGTTCGGCTTCGGTCGCTACCCGTTCGCGATCCGAGGATTGTTTACACATCGCTTCGTACTGATCGCGGTCGACGGCCTTACCGCCGTCCAGGTAGTGCTGCAGCAGGCGGTGCGCCATCATATCCGGATAGCGGCGAATGGGCGAGGTAAAGTGCGAATACCGGCGGAAGGCCAGCCCGAAATGCCCCAGATCGTCGGTGCTGTAGCGCGCCTTGGCCATCGTCCGGATCGCCAGCTGCTGCAATACGTTCTGCTCGGGCTGCCCTTCAATGGCGTCCATCAGGCTGTTGTACGACTTCGACAGCTCCGTCTCATCCACTTTCAGCTTGTAACCCAGCCGGCCGGCAAAGGCCGCAAAGGTCTTCAGCTTGTCGACATCCGGCGATTCGTGTACGCGGTAAACCATTACGTTCGGATGATCGCCTTTTGACCGGTTGTGGACGTATTCCGCCACCCGCTTGTTGGCCAGCAGCATGAACTCTTCGATCAGCTTATGGGCGTCTTTCCGGACTTTCGGGTACACCAGCAGCGGTGCGCCCTTTTCGTCGAGCTTGAACTTCACTTCCACCGTCTCGAAATTGATCGCTCCTTTGTTGAAGCGTTCTTCGCGGAAGGTCAGCGCCAGCTGGTTCAGCGTCTGCAGTTCGTCCGCATAGTCGCCGTGGCCGGTATCGAGCACCTGCTGGGCTTCCTCGTAGCTGAACCGCCGGTCGGAATGGATCACCGTCCGCCCGAACCACTCGTTGCGAATCTTGCCTTCCGGCGTAATTTCGAACACGGCCGAAAACGTCAGCTTGTCCTCGTGCGGCCGCAGGGAGCAGAGCATATTGGACAGCTTTTCGGGCAGCATCGGCACGACGCGGTCGACCAGGTAAACGGACGTTCCCCGCTTGTAGGCTTCCGTCTCCAGGGCCGTTCCCGGCTGGATGTAGTGCGTCACGTCGGCGATATGCACGCCGATCTCGTAATTGCCGTTTTCCAGCGTCTGGATCGAAAGCGCATCGTCAAAATCCTTGGCGTCTTCCGGGTCGATGGTAAAGGTCGTAATCTCCCGAAAATCGCGCCGTTTGGCGATTTCTTTCTTCGTAATCTTGGTCGAAATGGCCTTTGATTCCGCTTCGACGGCCTCGGGGAAATCGATCGGCAGGCCGAATTCCGCCAGGATGGCGTGCATTTCGGTCTGGTGCTGGCCCGCCTGGCCGAGTACGGCGATGACTTCGCCTTCGGGCCGGTGTCGGCCGTCCGGGTAGCGGGTCATGCGGATGATGACCTTATCGCCATCCTTGGCGCCGGCCAGTTTGTCCTTCGGAACGTAAATTTCCTCGTACAGCCGCTTGCTGTCCGGAATGACCTGCCCGTAGCTGGGAAAGGTTTCGATGCGGCCGACCAGCTCGGAGCGGCCCCGCTCGACGATTTCCGTCACGCGGCCTTCGATGCGCCGGCCGCGGTTGGAGGAGTCGCTGAAGCGCACCACGCGTACGCGGTCGCCGTCGATGGCTCCGTTGAGGTCTTCCGTACTGACGTAAATATCCGTGTCCCGGTCGCGGTCAGCATCGCCCGAAACGATGAAGGCGAAGCGGGCATTGACGTGGTCGACGCGGCCTTCGATGGTGCGGTCCGACTCGTTGAACTGGTAGGTTCCGTCGGGACGGCGCTTGAGGTGTCCATCGTCGACCAGCTCGCCGAGTAGCCCGTGCGTAATCAGTTTTAATTTGCGGTCGTCAACGTCAAAATGGTCGTAGACCTGCTGTTGCGAGAAGGCCTCCTGGCCGTTGATCTCGAAGAAAGCCGCCAGATCGTTTTTCATTTCGTCCAGGTAATTCCGGGCCGATTGAAAGCCGGCGGGCGACTTGCGGGTATGGTGTTCCCGCGGTTTGTTTTGTTTATTTCTCATTCGTTTTACAGACGTCGGACGCCGGTTGGATAGGATGATGGATATAGGAGCGAACGACGGGCGTCCTGCGTCAAAATTCAGGCGTTAATCCGCTCTAACAATGTTAGCTGGTTCGATGGTGGGCAGGCCCGTCAGCCGCAGGTAGACCTGCACCAGATTGACCAGCGAGGACTGGGCGTACCGGCGAATGCCGTCCACGTCGCCGTCCTGGTAATACACCCGGCTGACCTGATCGCCGGTCAGCTCCAGGGGCTCGGCGGGCAGATCCAGGGCGGCGGCGAGCACTTCCAGGGGAACGAAGTGCCGACTGTCGCCGAAGCGCCAGAGTTCCAGCGTATCCTGGTGCGGGTTTTCCCAGGGTTTCCGCCCCGAAAGCTGCAGCGCCTGGGGCAGGGGCAGGCCATTGACCAGCAGCCGGCGGCAGAGGTACGGAAAGTCGAACTCCCGGCCGTTATGGGCGCAGAGGCTGAGTTCGTCGGCCGGGTACCGTTCGATCACCTGCACGACCTGCTGCAGCAGCGTCCGTTCGTCCTCGTTAAACAGCGTCCGGACTTTCAGCCGGGGCACATCCTGGTCGTTCCAGAACAGCCCGCCAAAGGCCAGGCAGATAATCTTCCCGTATTCGGCATAGTACGAAGCGCGGTTATCGTACCACTCCTGGATCGACCAGTTCTCCTCCTTCCGAAAGCTGCTGATTTTCTGTTCCCATTGTCGTTGCAGCCGTGGGTCCAGCTGGTTGTAGCGGGCGGTGCCGGCAACGGTCTTGAGGTCAATAAACAGGGTGCTTTTCAGGCGTTTTCGGTCGGGTTGCATGGTGCGGAAAGGGTTTCAGGTCAGGAGGTCGGAAGGAGCCGGGATGTTACTCGTGCAGGATGCCTTCCAGGCCCAGTTCGCTGATGCGCATCAGGTTCTGTTCGGTAATGCTGTCGGGCACGAAGATAAACTTTTTATCAAAGATTTGACCATCAATAAAATAGCTTACCCAGTACTCATTATTGAGGTGGAAAACGTCCGGCATGATCGTCTCGACCACCTGGTGTTCGCCCGGTGCCAGCTCCGTGAAGTAGTGCCGCAGCGTCGAGGTTTCCTGCTTGACATCATCCTGGTAACCATACCCTTTCGAGGTAACAAAGACGTTGGTAATGGCGACCGGGTTCTGGTTAATGAGGTATACTTTCCACTCGTACTGTTGTAATTCGTTCAGCTGCCGGGCGATCACCACCTGTACGCCCTCTACCGGCAAAAAAGAAATATCGCGTTTCATAAGGGTGTCTCGTTCTTCCAGTCAATTAGTTCCAGACCGAACAGTTCCGTCAGGTGACGGCGGACGTGTCCGGCAACCTCTTCGAGCGGTACGGGGCGTCCCAGTTCCAGCTCCAGCGAGGTAACGGCCTTGTCGGTAATACCGCAGGGCACGATATGATTAAAGTAACGCAAATCGGTCGTTACGTTCAGGGCAAAACCGTGCATGGTTACCCAACGGCTTGCTTTGACCCCCATGGCGCAGATTTTCCGGGGCTGAATCTGCTCCCGGTGGTCCAGCCAGACGCCCGTCAGCCCGTCGATCCGGCCGGCGTCCAGCCCGTACTCGGCCAGGGTCCGGATGATGGCTTCTTCCAGCAGCCGCATGTACTTGTGGATGTCGGTAAAGAAGTTATCCAGATCCAGAATCGGATAGCCCACTAGTTGCCCCGGCCCGTGGAAGGTGATGTCTCCGCCGCGGTTAATCCGGTAAAAGCTGGCACCGATGCTTTGCAGGAAGGTTTCGTCGCACAACAGGTGGCTTTCGTGGCCGCTTTTCCCCAGGGTATAAACCGGCGGATGTTCGCAGAACAGCAGGTAGTTGGGCGTGGGGTCCTGCTCGTTGGCGGCCCGGTTCCGGTTGGCCGTTTTGCGGGCGACGATCTCGCTCAGGAGACGCTCCTGGAGGTCCCAGGTTGGCTGGTAGTCGGCCCGCCCCAGGTCCCGAAACTGGACCTGTTTATTCAGAATAGCATTCATTCGCTTACTTAGACAAAAGAGGAAAGAGAATAGACAAAAGATAAAAGAATATGCGTCTGTCTATCACCGATAAATCTTGTGTCTTTTCTCTTTTGTCTTGCCGTCTTTAACAGCCTACGGGAAAAACACAAAAACAGGCATGTTTCGTTCGGGAAGAGCAAAAAGGTTTCGGGCCGTACCCGGGAGACGGATGGCTGCGTCTAAGTAGACAGGAACCCATAGCCATGGCCCAACATAACGAAACCGGCAGACAGGGCGAGGAGCAGGCCGCCCGCTACCTGCAGCAGAAAGGATACCAGATTCTGGCGCGCAATTTTCGCCATCAGCAGGCCGAAATCGACCTGATCGCGCGCCGGAACAAGCTGCTCATTTTTGTGGAAGTAAAAACCCGCACCAGCCTGGCCTTCGGGCATCCGGAAGGGTTCGTGTCCTACACCAAAGTTCGTCTCATCCGCCGCGCCGCCGAGCACTACATTTTCGCCCACGACTGGCAGCACGACGTCCGCTTCGACATCATCGCCGTGACCTTAGCGGGTGAGGGGATGGAGGTTTTGCATTTGGAGGATGCGTTTCATTGATAAGGGGTGAGGGATTGAAGGACTGAAGGATTGAGGTTTCTATAGTCGTTCTGATCAGATTCACTATAGATCCCTCAATCCTTCAGTCCTTCAATCCTTCAATCCTTATATCACTTCCACCTCCATAGCCGGCAATTCCACCCGCTCCAGCCACTGCTCCTCCAGCATCCGGGCCCATTCGCTGAGGTAGAGGACGACGTCGTCGCGGAGGTTGTGTTTGAGAAAGCGCTTTTCGGCCGGGAGGCGGCGCAGGATGGCCGGATCGGACAGTTTTTCGAGGTTTTTTAGGTCGGTGGTCGTCAGGCCCGCGCCGAGCATCTCGCTGATGAGCAGGTCGATGGGCATGAAGCTCGTCGGGCAGTAGTCGGCCACCTAATCGTTCCAGTCGCCGTACCGCTGCATGGCGTAGGCGTGGATCTGGTCTTTGCTCAGTTTGGTGATTTCCTGGGCGAGGTTGCCGCAGTTGCAGCCGCCCATGTGGCCCCACTGGTAGGGCGCACCGTTTTCCAGCTTGCGGGCGGTCCGGCGCAGGGCGTCGATCAGTTCGGGGGTTGGTCGTGCCATGAGTATGTACAGTTATGCAGATCAATAGTACCAGGCAAAATGCCAACGGCCTGTGCGGGATTTTTGTTCAGGCGAATCGGTTTCCCGCTTCAGAACCGCAGAACAAGGCTCGATCCGGAAATATAAGCATGATGACCATACAAGCGCCTGATTGCTACGTAAGTCACCGTTAAATGCTTATTTTTGTTATTCCGTAAGGAAGAAGGGATCCGCCTTTTCTGTCCGATGTAGCGCCTCTTTTCAAGAAATGTAAGCTAGTCGAAGCCCCGCGCAAAGGGCCTGCCTCAACGGAACACTCCTGCTATGTTATCTACGCGCTGCACGATTACTGTCATCCTGGGTTTGCTGAGCGCCTCCCTGGTCGGAGGTTGCCGAAACACCATCGATGAAACCCCCACGACGCCCGGCACCCCCGTCACTCCCAATCCGCCGATTCAACTGGTCAATCAGTCGATCAATCCGGCCCTGGTGCGGGCGCTGGCCGGGTTCGAAAATCTGCAGATTACGACCCTGATTAGTTCGGACGACAAGCTGCCGCAATCGCCCGATTTTGTCTTTGGCGCCCAGCCCGACGGGGCGGCAATGCTGAAAGACCCCAATTCCGACGGTTACATTCTGATCAACAACCACGAAGTACTCCGGTCGGTCTCGCGCGTTTACCTGGACAAGACGCTCAAACCGGTGAAGGGTGAGTACATCGTCGATGGCGAAGGCGGCGTCTGGCGGCTTTGTTCGGCCACGCTGGCTACGCCCCGGGAGCACGGCTTCGGACCGGTCTTCCTGACGGCTGGGGAGTCCGGCCCCGAATCAATGGTTCACGCCATCAACCCGCTCGGAGCCGCCGACAAGAAAAATAAAGACCGGATTCTCCCGGCGCTCGGCAAGGCGTCCATGGAAAACGCTGTTCCCCTGCCGAAAGAGGCCTTTCCGGGGAAGACCGTCATCATCATCGGCGAGGATTACGGCGACGGGCAGTTGCTCGCCTACGTGGCGGACCGCGTCGGCGACCTGGAAACCGGCCGACTCTACTTCCTGCGGCGGAAAAACCAGGACCCTGTCGAGACGAACATGGCCGTGGGGCAGACCTACGAGGTGGAATTTGTGGAAGTCGATCAGGTCCGCAGTTCGACGGGTGAGCAGATCGCCCAGCAGGCCGTCGATAAGCAGGCGATTTCGTTTGCGCGGGTGGAAGATGTCGATTACCGCAAAGGAGGCAACGCCGCCAGCCGGGAAGTGTATTTTTCCGTTACCGGGGTCGCCCAGAGCGATGGCATTACGCCGGTGACGGGCAAAACCATGTGGGGACGCGTATACCGGCTGGTGCTGGACGCGGGCAACCCGCTCTCGGGCAGGCTGACGCCCCTGATCGATGGCGGGATCGATCCGGGCAACAGCATCATCAATCCGGACAATATCTGCGTAACCAGCAACTTCGTCTATATTCAGGAGGACGGTGATACCGGTCACCGGAACGTGAAGCATGACGGCCGCATCTGGCAGTGGTCGATCCAGGCATCGCAGCTGAAGCCGATGTTAGAAATGCACCACCGTCGCGATGATCCGGCGTTTAATGCCAAATACAATCCGCTCAATAACCTCGCGCTCAGTACCTGGGAGTACGGAGCCATGTACGATATTTCGGACCTCATCGGCCTGCCCAATACCTTCGCCATCAATCTCCACCCGCACACCTGGCTGGATGACAAATACCTCAACGCCGACGGTTCGGGTTTGTCCGACAACAAGGAAGGTGGGCAGGTGATCATTGTGCGCGGTATTCCGCGCTAACGTAAGGTGGCTGTCTTTTGTCCTATGCCGTGGTTCGCACGCCTCCTGTGGCTTTTGCTGGCTGGCCTTCTGGGCCAGTGCACCACACCGACGCCCAGCCAGCGGATTCACCAGCGGGTAGGGGAGGAACTGGCGGCCCTGCGCAGGCTCGTCGACGGGCAGCTACGGCCCCTGGCGGAGCAGGCTGGTTCGGCGGACTCCCTGCAAGGGGCGTTTCTGCGGTGCCGCCAGCAGTACAAGCGCGTCGAGGCGTTTACGGAGTACTACTTCCCGGCCACAACCCGGCTGATCAACGGGCCGCCCCAGCTCGAAATCGAAGTGGAGGAAATGAAAACCTTCGAGCCCGGCGGTTTTCAGGTGATTGAAGGCCTTCTGTTTCCCGCCCTGGACACCAGCCGCCGTGCCGAACTGATCCGGGAAGTGCGAAAGCTGCAGCGGGAGCTGAAGCGGGCGCAGCAGCTCTGGGAGGTTACCGAACTAACCGACGCCCATGTTTTCGATGCGCTGAAACTGAACGTGTTTCGGGTCGTTTCGCTGGGCATAAACGGGTTCGATACGCCGCTCTGCCGGACGGCTCTCGCCGAATCGGCGGAAGCGCTTAAGGCCCTGGACGATTACCTGGCGATTTACAAGACCGAAACGACCCACTATGCAGCGCTTCGGGACCGCATCGGGGCGGCGCAGGCTTACCTACTCGCCGCTCCGGACATGGATGCCTTCGACCGGCTGACCTTCATCACGCGTTTCGCCAACCCGCTGACCGAACAACTGGTCGCCTACCAGCGCGAACGAACGATTCCCCTTTTCCGGGAAGCCCGACCGCTGCGGGCCGACGCCCGGACGCTGTTTGAGCCCGGGGCGTTTAACCCGGATTACTACGCCCCCACGGCCGACGGTCACCGCCAGGCGGCCCGGGTGCAGCTAGGCAGGCAGCTGTTCGCCGACCCGGTCCTGTCGGCCAACGGCCAGCGTTCCTGCGCCAGCTGCCACCAGCCGGACCGGGCCTTTACCGACGGCCTGCCCAAAAACGTGGCGCTGGCAGGGCGGAGCCTGATCGCCCGCAATACACCGACCCTGCTGAATGCGGCCCTGCAGGCGGGGCAGTTTTACGACCTGCGGGCGCCGTCGCTGGAAAACCAGTCGATGGACGTGATCCACAACGCGGCCGAAATGCACGGCTCGCTGGCCCGGGCAGCGGAAAAGATTCGCCTTGATTCAACCTATGTCCGCCAGTTCAGGAAAGCCTTTCCGGCGGCCAGGCAGCTTGAACCGACCCATATCCAGAGCGCCCTGGCGGCCTACGAGCGCTCGCTGGTCCGGCTGAATTCGCGCTTCGACCGCTACCTGCGCGGGGACACCACGGCCCTGACGGCCGAGGAACGGTACGGGTTCAACCTGTTTACGGGAAAAGCCAAATGCGGCATTTGCCACTTTGTACCGCTGTTTAACGGGACCGTTCCGCCCGGTTTTACCAGGAGTGAATCGGAGGTCATCGGCGTTCCGGTGCGGCCGGGCGTGGCAAAACTGGACCCGGACCTGGGCCGGTACGCGCATACGCGGCTAGAGCCGCTGAAATACGCCTTCAAGACGCCTACCGTGCGGAACGTAGCCCTGACGGCGCCCTACATGCACAACGGGGCGTTCCGGACGCTGGAGGAGGTGATCGACTTCTACAACGAAGGCGGCGGCCGCGGTTTAGGGCTGGCGCTCGACAACCAGACCCTGCCCGAAGACAAGCTGCACCTGTCGACCGCCGAAAAAGCCGCCCTGGTGGCCTTCATGAAGGCCCTGACGGATACGCTTTAAACGCCAAATGCCGGATCTGCGTCCGGCATTTGGCGTAAAGAAAAGGTACGTTTATCGCAGCAGTTCCATCAGGTCCTTGTCATTTACTTCCTTGCGAACGTCGGCCATGTCGAGGAAGCGCTTATAGAGCGTATCCAGCGTGGGCTTGTCGTAGCGGTAACCCAGCAGTTCGAGCCGGTGCTTGAGGGCGTGGCGGCCGCTGCGGGCGGTCAGGACGATCGACGACTTGGGTACGCCCACGTCGTGCGGATTCATGATTTCGTAGGTCTCCGCGCTTTTGAGGAAGCCGTCCTGGTGGATACCCGACGAATGGGCGAAGGCGTTCCGGCCGACGATGGCCTTGTTGGCCTGCACCGGCATGCGCATCATCTGCGAGACGAGCTGGCTAACCGGGTAGAGGCGCGTGGCTTCCACGTTGGTGTAGTAACCCAGATCCTTATGCACGCGCAGGGCCATGACGACCTCTTCCAGCGAGGTATTTCCGGCCCGTTCGCCGATGCCGTTGATGGTCACTTCCACCTGCCGGGCGCCGTTCTGGATGCCGGCCAGGGAGTTGGCCGTTGCCAGGCCCAGGTCGTTGTGGCAGTGGATGGAAATAATGGCCTTATCGACGTTGGGAACGTTGTCGTAGATGTACTTGATCCGGGCGCCGTACTGGTCGGGCATGCAGTATCCCGTCGTGTCAGGAATGTTGACGACCGTCGCTCCGGCGGCTATGACCGACTCGACCAGGCGCGCCAGGAACTCCAGATCAGCCCGGCCGGCGTCTTCGGCGTAGAACTCCACGTCGTCGATCAGGTTGCGGGCGTATTTCGTGGCGGCAACGGCCTGCTCCAGGATGTTTTCCCGGGTGCTGTTGAATTTATTGCGGATATGAATGTCGGACGAACCGATGCCCGTATGAATCCGGCCGCGCTTGGCCTGTTTCAGCGCCTGAGCCGCCGCGTCGATATCCCCTTCTTTCGCCCGGGATAGCGCGCAGACCGTCGGCTCGGTAACGGCTTTCGAAATCTCCACAACGGACCGGAAGTCACCGGGGCTGGAAATGGGGAAGCCGGCTTCAATGATGTCGACGCCCAGCCGTTCCAGTTCCCTGGCTACCACGACCTTCTCCTCGGTGGTTAACTGGCAGCCCGGCACTTGCTCGCCGTCGCGCAGGGTGGTGTCGAAAATGTAAACTCGCTGGCTCATGCTACTGAACAGTTATGGATAAAGTTGGTCTACAAGTGGTGGCGGGTTAAGAGCAGGACAGGTAATGCGTCCCGTACGTAGGCTACGCTAGGGCTTCCAGTAATTTCTGGCCCATCGCGTCCGTATTCAGAATCCTGTCGGCGGGCGTCTGGGCGTCGGCAATATCGCGGGTGCGGTAGCCGGCTTTCAGCACGCTGTCGACGGCCGCAACCACGGCTTCGGCTTCGGCCTTCAGGCCAAAGGAGATATCCAGCATCAGCGCTGCCGACAGCACCGAGGCCAGCGGGTTGGCCACGCCTTTGCCGGTAATGTCGTGGGCCGAACCGTGGATGGGTTCGTAGAGCCCCGTCGTGTCACCGACCGAGGCCGAGGCCAGCATGCCCATGGAACCGGCGATCTGCGAGGCTTCGTCGGTGAGAATGTCGCCGAAGAGGTTACCCGTTACGACCACGTCGAACCGCCGTGGGTCCTTGATCAGCAGCATCGCGGCCGCGTCGATGAACTGGTGCTCTACTTCCACTTCGGGATAGCGCTTGGCCACTTCCTGAATCACTTCCCGCCACAGCCGGCTGCTCTCCAGGACGTTCGCCTTATCGACCGAACAAACCTTCTTCCGGCGCGTCATGGCCGCTTCGAAGGCTTTTACGGCAATCCGCTCCACTTCGTAGCGGCTGTAAATCATCGTATCGTAGGCCGTATCGCCCTCGTTCTGCCGGCCGCGGTCGCCGAAGTAGACGTCGCCAGTCAGTTCGCGGAAGAACAGGATGTCAGCGCCTTTCAGCAGTTCCGGCTTGATGCTGGACGCTTCCAGCAGTTCATCAAAGAGCTTAATGGGGCGCAGGTTGGCGTAGAGGCCCAGGGCTTTACGGATGCCCAGTAGCCCCTGCTCGGGCCGCACCTTGGCCGTTGGGTCATTGTCGTATTTGGGATGGCCGACCGCCCCGAAGAGGATGGCGTCCGACGCTTTGGACTTGGTAATGGTTTCTTCGGGCAGCGGGTTACCAGTGGCTTCAATGGCGACATGGCCGATGAGGGCCTCGTCGTAAGTGAACTCGTGGCCGAACTTCTGCGCGATAGCGTCCAGAACCTGCTTACCAACGGCCGTTACTTCCTGGCCGATGCCGTCCCCGGCAATGACTACGATGTGTTTTTTCATTGGAAAGAATTGAAGGGATGGAGGGTGAGAGGGTGATCGGCGGCCAAAGCCACTTGTCCCCTTGTGCCCTTCACTCCTTGTTACTTATGGGCTAAAATCAACGAAATGTACAAGGCTTACTGAATGATCACCGGCCCTGCGGACCAGGGAAGATTCAAAGCTTCCTTTATTTTTGCTACAAGTGGTTGTAACACTGGATACGGATTCTCAGGCGCATTCAGGACTAAAACCATGACCGGATATCGGCCGAAATTTTGCTGGTGTCGGAGATTTTTGTCAAACGTCATCAGCACGGTAAAATCATTGTCCAGCATTAATTGCAACAACTCTCCGTTTTTCCTGCCTTGCCAGCCCATCTCCCGAACCGTGTATAGGTCAAATTCCGGGAAGTCAAGTTTCAGCTTTTTGGGCAGGTTTTCGTCAAGCAGCAACCGCATGAATGATTTCCAATATCTTGCCTGAACCAAGCACTTTGCCCGCTAATTCAAGTACCTCCAGCGCCTGCTCGCGAGTCACCGAAGGAAAATCCTCCAGAAACTCATCCAGGGAGGCCCCTCGCTCCAGATGCCAGAAAAGTGATTCGACAGGAACCCGTGTTCCGCTAAAAACCGGTGTTCCAAATTGAATGTCAGGATCAACCGTAATCGCTTTCACGTTCATCTTCGGAGATCGGTTTAAATCAAAAACTCAAACAAATCCGGCTTATCGTTCAGGTACTCGAACGGAATCCGGGCTTCGCGCATGCGTTCCAGGAGCGGCTCGAAGTCGGCCTTGCTTTTCAGTTCAATTCCGACCAGGGCCGGGCCACGATCCCGGTTGGTTTTCTTCGTATACTCGAAGAGGGCAATGTCGTCGTTGGGCCCCAGGACGTCGCTGAGGAACTCCCGCATCGCCCCGGCCCGCTGCGGAAACCGGATGATGAAGTAGTGCTTCAGCCCTTCGTAGAGCAGCGAGCGCTCCTTGATTTCTTCCGTCCGGGTGATGTCGTTGTTTCCGCCCCCAACAAGGCAGACGACATTCTTCCCCTTAATTTCGTCTTTCAGAAAGTCCAGCGCGGCGATGGTCAGGGCCCCGGCCGGTTCGGCCACGATGGCTTCTTCGTTGTACAGTTGTAAAATCGTCGTGCAGACCTTGCCCTCGGGCACCAGCACAATCCGGTCGAGGTACTGGCGGCAGACCTCGAAAGTCATCGAGCCCGCCCGCTTGACGGCCGCGCCGTCAACGAATTTATCAATCTCTTCCAGCGTGACTACGTGCCCGGCGTCGAGGGCCGTCTTCATCGTGGGCGAGCCCAGGGGCTCCACGCCGATTAGTTTCGTTTTCGGACTCAGCTGGCGGAACACCGTCGACAGGCCCGCCGCCAGACCGCCCCCGCCGATGGCCATCAGCAGGTAGTCGATCTTGAAATTCGAGTCCTTAAAGATTTCCAGGCCGACCGTTCCCTGGCCCTCCATGACCTGCAGGTCGTCGAAGGGATGAATAAAGGTACTGTCGTGCGTATTGACGTATTCGATCGCCGCGTAGTAGGCGTCGTCGTAGGTATCGCCCGTCAGCACGATGTCCACAAATTCCTTCCCGAACATCCGCACCTGCCGCACTTTCTGGGCGGGCGTGGTGGTCGGCATGAAAATCCGGCCGCGAACCCCCAGTTTCCGGCAGGCGTAGGCCAGGCCCTGGGCGTGGTTGCCCGCACTGGCACAGACGACCCCCTTCGCCAGCGCCTCGGCGGGCAGGCTGGCCATTTTGTTGTAGGCCCCCCGGATCTTGTACGACCGGACCACCTGGAGATCCTCCCGTTTCAGGTAGATCGACGCTCCATAGCGATCCGACAGGTTTAGGTTCTCCTGCAGGGGCGTATGGGTGGCAATGCCCCGGAGCCGTTCGGCCGCCAGGTAAATGTTATCGACGTCGGGAAACGGGAGCGGTTTGGGGCTCGTCTCCACCGGGCTGGTTTCGCTTTTCATGGATGGTGCTAACGAAGTGTGTGTCAAATTTACGAAAACTTCATCAGCTCCTTTTCGTGGCGATGACCAGTCCCGTCGACCAGGCCAGCCGGGTCAGGACCAGATCGGGGCGGTTATCCAGCTCGCTCAGCAGGGCTTCCGCCTTTTCGGCATGGCCGTCCGGCCAGTTGGGCTGGGGCAGCATGTCGTCGATGACGTACAGGCCACCGGGCCGCAAAAGGGCCAGCGTTTCGTCGAGCAGGCGGTACTTTCCCGGCCAGGTATCGGCGAAAATAAAGTCGTAAGGCTCCGTCCGGGTCAGAATCCAGGCGTCGCCGTCGGCACAGACCAGGCTCAGCCGCGGGTCTTCACCCAGGTACTCCTCCGCTACCGCCAGGCAGGCGGGATCGTTTTCCACCGAAACCAGGGTAGCGGACTCGTCCATACCGTCGAGCAGCCAGGCCGTCGACAGGCCCGTACCCGTACCCAGTTCGAGAAACCGTCCGCCGGGCTTGGTCCGGGCCAGCGTCCGTAGCAGCGAAGCAGCGGCGGTATCCACGTTCATGGAAAAGCCGAGCCGGGCAGAAGCGGCCACAATGGCGTCGTGCGGAGCAACCAACTGGGTAACGGTATCGAACATAGGTTTGGAGAGAGTGAGCGGTGACACCGGCCGGAGCTGATGTCACCGCGGGTGGTAAAGGCTTAGCTCCGTTCGGGGCGCAGGCTGCGGACGGCCGTCCCGGCACGCCACATCTCCGACTCGCGCAGTTCTTTCAGCTCCTCTTCCAGCTTCTCGCGGTAGTCCGGCTGCGAGTTGCGGGTGATGGAGATATTGGCCTGTTCGCCGGATTTAACCGAGTTGTACAGCTGTTCGAAGACGGGCTTCGTAGCATCGCGGAAGGGCTTCCACCAGTCGAGGGCACCGCGCTGGGCCGTCGTCGAGCAGTTGGCGTACATCCAGTCCATGCCGTTTTCGGCTACCAGCGGCATCAGCGACTGCGTCAGCTCTTCAACCGTCTCGTTGAAGGCTTCCGAAGGCGAGTGGCCGTTGGAACGCAGCACTTCGTACTGGGCAGCAAAAATTCCCTGGATGGCGCCCATCAGCGTACCGCGCTCGCCGGTCAGATCGGAGGTTACTTCCTTGTAGAAATCCGTCTCGAAGAGGTAGCCTGAGCCGACGCCGATTCCCATGGCGATGGCCTTGGTGCGGGCGTTACCCGATGCATCCTGGTAGATGGCGAAAGACGAGTTCAGGCCCTTGCCTTCCACGAACAGGCGGCGCAGCGAGGTACCGGAGCCTTTCGGCGCAACGAGGAAAACGTCGACGTCGGCGGGCGGAACAATGCCCGTCTGGTCTTTGTAGGTGACGCCAAAGCCGTGGGAGAAGTACAGCGACTTGCCCGGCTTCAGGTATTTTTGCACGGTCGGCCACAGTTCGATCTGGGCGGCGTCCGAGAGCAGGAAGCAGATGATGGTACCTTTTTCGAGGGCTTCTTCGATTTCGAACAGCGTCTGACCCGGCACCCAGCCGTCGGCCACCGCCTTGTCGTAGGTTTTGCCCTTCCGCTGACCGACGATGACGTTGAAGCCGTTGTCACGCATGTTCAGCGACTGACCCGGGCCCTGTACGCCGTAACCGATAACGGCGATGGTTTCGTTGGCGAGTACTTCTCTGGCTTTCTCAAGAGGAAACTCTTCGCGGGTTACTACTTCTTCTTCTACGCCGCCGAAGTTAATTTTTGCCATTGTTAGGATGGTTTTTGTTGTATTGCAGGTTAAATCAAAAGTTACGCAAATAAAAGTCGGCCCTTTGGCTTAGGAATTTCCCGCCCCATAGCGAGTGCCGTTTCAATCCATTCGCTAATGACGATCTCAATATTCGTCAGAGCTTCCTGATAGGTTTCGCCATCTGCTGCGCAACCTGGCAGTTCAGGTACTTCCGCAATGAAAGCCTGATCCTCTTCACTCCAGTACAGAATAATCTCGTATTTAGGCTGCGTTACCGTCATCTTGAATATCCAGTTTGTACTTCAAAATAATCCCACGTACCTGTTTAACTTGATACGGTTTTGCTTTGCCTTGTTTTGCTTGAAGATTTAATATCTCTTCAATATCTGCACGGCTAAATATGTGATGACTTCCTTTAACTCGTTCCGAAAATTCTAGTTGGAGAAGAAGCGACCGTAGTTCGTCAAAACCAAAGTTGTTGTCAGACGTCCCCCTTAGTAAACGAATTAGCAACTTTTCAACTTGACTCATTTTATAGACTAGAGGTAGTATTCCCACTCCGTCTCGGGCAGGTACTCGACCAGGCCCTTTTCGGTTTTGCCGACCGCCACGCGCCCCGAGCGGACAAACTCCAGGATGCCGTGGGGTTTGATGTAGGCAAAGAAGTCGAAGATTTCCGCTTCCGAGCCGGTCTTTTCGATCACCACGTAATCCAGGCCCCAGTACTTCACCCAGGCCTTGTAGTGCTTGTTAATCGTTTCGATATCGAGCGGCTTGGCTCCGAGGGGCGTAGCGACCTTGAAGAGAGCGATTTCGTTGTAGACGATATCCTCGTTCAGGTAACCAAAGACGGCCATTACCTCGACGATCTTCCGGATCTGCCGCACCAGTTTCTCCACTTCCTCCCGCGATTCGTGGGTAATGACGATCGTAAAGCGCAAAATGCCCTTCCGCTCCGTTTCCGATACCGTCAGGCTTTCAATGTTGATCCGCCGGCGGGTGAAAATGATCGTGATCCGGTTCAGCAGGCCGATCGTGTTTTCGGTGAATATGCAGATTGTGTAGGTGTTCATAGTCGTCAGTCTGTCAGTCGTCAGTCATCAGTCAGTCAGCGGTCGGCTTCGCTAAATAGTCAACTAGAGGGCGAAGCCGACTGAAGACTGACCGACTGATGACTGACGACTTCTATTGTAATCTAATCTCCGCCACACTCGCCCCGGCGGGGACCATCGGGAAGACGTTTTCTTCTTTTTCGACAATGATTTCGAGCAGGTACGGCTTGTCGGAGGCCAGCAGCGTATCGAGCGAGGCGGCCAGGTCTTCGCGCTGGTTGCAGGTATGGCCGTCGATGCCAAAACCCCGGGCGATGGTGATGAAATCCGGGTTCTGCAGCTCCACGAACGAATACCGCCGCTCGAAGAATAGTTGCTGCCACTGCCGGACCATGCCCAGGTAGTTGTTGTTGAGGATGATGGCCTTTACCGGCAGCTTGTTCTGGGCAATGGTGCCCAGCTCCTGCAGCGTCATCTGGAAGCAGCCGTCGCCGATAATGGCGATCACTTCGCGGTCCGGTGCGCCGACTTTGGCACCAAACGCCGCCGGCAGGGCAAAGCCCATCGTGCCCAGGCCGCCCGAAGTGACCAGGCTGTTCGGCCGCTTGTACTGGTAGAAGGCCGAGGTAACCATCTGGTGCTGACCGACATCAGCCACCAGCACGGCCTCACCGTTGGTTTTCTTTGACAGCAGGTCGATGACCTCCGGCATTTTGATCTTCTCCGTCGTCGGGGCCAGGGCCGGCTTTTTCACCTGCTCGTACTCGTCGGCATCGTACTTCCGAAACTCGTTCCGCCAGGCCGTGTGGGCGTTCGGCTTAACGAGGTCCATCAGCCGGATGAGCGCTTCTTTGGCGTCGCCCACCACCGGTGCCTCGGTCTTCATGATCTTGTCGATCTCGGCCGGATCGATCTCGATATGGACGATTCTCGCCTGCCGGGCGAACTTGGCGGCATTGCCCGTCACCCGGTCGTCGAACCGCATGCCCAGCCCGATCAGTACGTCGCACTGGTCGGTCATCACGTTCGAGCCGTAGTTGCCGTGCATACCCAGCCAGCCCGTGTACAGGGGGTGATCCGCCGGGAAGGCGGATTGCCCGAGCAGCGTCGTGGCTACCGGGATGCCCGTTTTTTCGACAAAAGCCAGGAGTTCCTGCTCCGCCTTGGCGATCTGCACCCCGTGACCGACCAGCAGGTAAGGCCGTTTGGCGTTGTTGATCAGCTCGGCGGCTTTTTCGAGCTGCTCCTGTTTCGGGATGAGCCGCGGGCGGTAGCTGATGATTTTCTCGCACTTGGCGTAGGAGAAAGGCTTCGTCATCAGTTCCTGCTGGGCGTTTTTGGTGATATCGATCACCACCGGACCGGGCCGCCCCGACTGGGCGATGTAGAACGCCTTGGCGACCACCTCCGGAATTTCGTCGGCGCTGGTAACCTGGTAGTTCCACTTCGTAATCGGCATGGTAACCCCGATGACGTCGGTTTCCTGGAAGGCGTCCGTGCCGAGCAGCTTGCGCCCGACCTGGCCAATGAGGCAGACCATGGGCGTCGAGTCGATCAGCGCGTCGGCGATGCCGGTAACCAGGTTGGTGGCACCCGGGCCTGAGGTAACCAGGCACACGCCCGCCCGGCCCGTCATCCGGGCGTAGCCTTCGGCAGCGTGGGCCGCGCCCTGTTCGTGGCGTACCAGAATGTGGTTCAGGCGGTCCTGGTAATCGTATAAAGCGTCGTAGACGGGCATGATGGCGCCGCCCGGATAGCCGAAGATCGTTTCAACGCCTTCGCACACGAGCGCCTGCATGAGCGCCTCGGAGCCCGTCAGGGGTTTTATGAGCTGAGCCGCGGGCTGCTGTTCAAGGGATTCGCTGACCGTTGGTTGCATGGTCGTGCTGATTAATGGTGTTCGATTGGTATCGGTTTACGCTTCGTCGGTTACGCAGCCTTCGCTGGCCGACTTAACCTGGCAGATGTATTTCCCCAGCATGCCTTTCGTAAACTTCGGGGCGGGCTTTACCCACTGGGCACGGCGGGCCGCGAGTTCTTCGTCTGAAACGTGCAGGGTCAGCTGACGACCGACGGTGTCGATGGTGATGCGGTCGCCGTCTTTGACCAGGGCAATCGGACCGCCTTCGTAGGCTTCCGGTGTGATGTGGCCGACGACGAACCCGTGCGTACCGCCCGAGAAACGGCCGTCGGTGATGAGGGCTACCTTGTCGCCGAGGCCCGCACCCATTACGGCCGAAGTCGGCTTCAGCATTTCGGACATGCCCGGTCCGCCCTTCGGTCCGGAATTCCGGATGACGATGATGTGGCCGGGTTTGATTTCTCCTTTAGCCAGGGCGTCGATGATTTCCGATTCGTGTTCACAAACCTTGGCTTCTCCCTCGAACCGGACGCCTTCCTTACCCGTAATCTTGGCTACGCTGCCTTCCGGAGCCAGGTTGCCGTACAGGATCTGGATGTGCCCCGTCGGTTTGATCGGCTGTGAAAGCGGGAAGATGATCTTCTGGCTTTCGAAGTCCAGGTCGGGCGCTTCGGCCAGATTTTCGGCGACGGTTTTACCGGTGACCGTCAGGCAGTCTCCGTGGATCAGGCCTTCGCCGTAGAGGTACTTCATGATGGCCGGTACGCCGCCGATGGCCAGGACGTCCTCCATATAATATTTGCCACTCGGTTTCAGGTCGGCGATATAGGGCGTGCGGTCGCTGATTTCCTGGATATCGTCCAGGGTAAGCGACAGCCCCGCCGCCCGGGCGATGGCGAGGTAGTGCAGCGTGGCGTTGGTCGAGCCGCCGAGGGCCATCACGACCGTCAGGGCGTTTTCCAGGGCCTGCTGCGTCAGAATCTGCTTCGGCGTCAGGTTCATTTCGAGCAGCCGCTTCATGGCCGCCCCAATCTTCTTACATTCTTCGAGCTTGCCCTCGTGCGTGGCGGGGTAGCTGCTGCTGAAGGGCAGGCTAAGGCCCATGGCCTCGATGCTGGCAGCCATGGTATTGGCCGTGTACATCCCGCCGCAGGCACCCGGACCCGGAATCGAGTTCTGAATGACGCCTTTATAATCTTCGTCCGAAATGTTCCCGGCAAACCGCTTGCCCAGGGCTTCGAAAGCCGAGACGATGTCCAGCTTCTGGCCTTTGTAATGACCCGAGCGGATGGTACCTCCGTAAACCATAATGCCCGGGCGGTCGATGCGGGCCATGGCCATGACGGCTCCCGGCATGTTCTTATCGCAACCGACCACCGTAATTACGCCATCGTACCACTGGGCCTGCACTACCGTTTCGATGGAGTCGGCGATGATGTCCCGGCTGGGCAGCGAATACCGCATGCCGTCGTTGCCGTTGGTCATCCCGTCCGATACACCGATGGTGTTGAAAATCAGGCCGATCAGGTTATTGGCCTGAATGCCCTGCTTGACATAGACCGAAAGGCCGTTGAGGTGCATGTTACAAGGGTTGCCTTCGTAGCCCGTGCTGGCGATGCCGATCTGGGGCTTGGCCATATCCTCTTCCTTCAGCCCGATGCCGTAGAGCATGGCCTGAGCGGCAGGGTTACTGACTTCCTGCGTCAGGGTAGCACTGTATTGATTCAGTCGGTTAGTGGTTGCGGTGGATTCCATGCGGTTGTCTACGCGGTAATTTTGGCTAAAAATTCCTTCCAGTGAAATTTCGCTAAAAGCGTAAGTGCTCCAAAATAAGCCCAGGCAAAGAAGAAACGCAAGTGTTCCCGGTTAAATTTTCATTTAAAAGCCTGTCCGAAAGCCGACTGGCGGCGACTTTCCCGGATACGCGAAATGTCCTTACCTTTGGCGCATCAACGCATCCACTATGATTACCGAAACCTCCTCACGCTACGACCACCTGGAGCAGATGTCCGTTCGGGAACTGCTGACCAACATCAATAACGAAGACAAAACAGTACCTCACGCGGTGGAGAAAGCCCTGCCGCAGCTGGAGGCGCTGGTGACGGAGATTGTCAAGCGCATGCGGGAAGGAGGGCGCCTGTTCTATATCGGTGCCGGCACCAGCGGACGGCTGGGCATCGTCGACGCCTCGGAATGTCCGCCGACCTACAGCGTGTCCCCGGATCTGGTGGTCGGGCTAATTGCCGGCGGCGACCGGGCGATCCGCAGCGCGGTCGAACATGCTGAAGATGATCCCGAGCAGGCCTGGAAAGATCTGGAGGCCTACCATATCGACGAACTAGACACCCTGATTGGCATTGCCGCCTCTGGCCGCACGCCTTATGTTATCGGTGGCCTGGAAAAAGCCCGGGCGGCGGGGATCCTGACGGGCTGCATCGTCTGTAATCCGGGTTCGGCCGTGGCGAAGGCGGCGGAGTACCCCGTGGAAGTAGTCGTGGGGCCGGAATTCGTCACCGGCAGTACGCGTATGAAGTCGGGAACGGCCCAGAAGCTGGTGCTGAACATGCTTTCTACCTCGGTGATGATCCAGCTGGGCCGGGTTAAAGGGAATAAGATGGTCGACATGCAGCTGACGAACCTCAAACTGAAAGACCGCGCCGCCAAAATGGTGATGAGTGAGATTCCGGTTTCCTACGAGGAGGCGGAAGCGCTGCTGAAACAGCACGGGAGCGTGCGGGCGGCGGTGGATGGGTACCGGGCTTAAGTTTAGGTTCACGCGGATGAGCGCAGATTTTCTACGCGGAATAACGCATTAATTTTCACGCTGATCCGCGATCCAAATCCGCGAAAATCTGCGTGAAACCTTTTTATCATAATCTATGCACGCCATCCAAATCACCGACCTGCACCAGCCCGTCACCTACATCCAGGTCGAAACCCCAACGCCCGCGCCGGGGCAGGCTTTAGTCCAGATGAAAGCCGCCGCCCTGAATCACCGGGATGTATTCGTGCAGCAGGGGCGCTATCCAGGCATCAAACTCCCCGTAATCCCCGGTTCCGACGGAGCGGGCGTCGTCACGGCCCTCGGCGAAGGCGCCGATCCGGCCCTGCTGGGTCAGGAAGTGATCATCAACTGCTCGCTGAACTGGGGCGATCATCCGGCTTTCTACGGTCCGGACTTCCGCATCCTGGGCATGCCCGATAACGGAACCTTCGCTGAATACCTGGCCATCGACGCGCGTTATCTGTACCCAAAACCGCCGCATCTGAGCTTTGAACAGGCCGCAGCCGTGCCGCTGGCGGGGCTAACGGCCTGGCGGGCCCTGATGAGCCGGGCACAGTTTCAGCCCGGCGACAAGGTCCTGGTGACAGGCATCGGCGGCGGCGTGGCCCTGTTTGCCCTGCAGTTTGCCGTCGCCCAGGGTGCGGAGGTCTGGGTGACTTCCGGTTCAGACGATAAACTGCAGCGGGCGAAAGCGCTGGGTGCTATCGGCGGTGTCAATTACCGGGATCCCGATTGGGTCAAGACCCTGATGGCCGAAACCGGCGGTGGGCGCAGCGGCTATTTCAACGTCATCATCGACAGCGCCGCCGGGCCGGGCTTTGCCAAACTCATCGACGCAGCATCCCCGGGTGGCCGGATCGTGTTTTTCGGCGGAACGGCCGGAAACATTACCGATATCCTGCCCGCCAAAGTCTTCTTCAAGCAACTGAATATCTACGGCTCTACCATGGGCTCGGACGCCGAATTTGCCGCCATGACGCGTTTTGTGGCCGAAACGGGGCTGGTGCCTGTCGTCGACGAAGTGTTTCCCCTGGCCCAGGCCGAGCTGGCCCTGCGCCGGATGGACGCCGGGCAGCAGTTCGGGAAAATTGTCCTGCAAATCAGCGCCTGAGCGGATCAGTTGCGGTAAATCCGTTCTCCCTGGTCGATCCAAGGCGGTTCCGTGTTAATTTTGTGGCTTCAACCAACCGGACTGTGGCTTTGGATTCCGCAAAAGCGTCGCTCACCCATCGGCTTAACCAGCGCCGGACGGCCGGTCTGCTGCGTCAGCTCCGGCAGCCAGAGGGCCGCGTCGACTTCTGCTCCAACGACTACCTGGGGCTTGCGCGCTCCGAAGCCCTGCGCCGGGCCATCGACCAGGCTGTGGTCGAATATCCCCTGCTGCCCAGCGGCTCGACCGGCTCTCGCCTCCTGGCGGGCAATACCGCCCTGGCCGAAGCGCTGGAGGCAGAACTGGCCGATTTTCACCGGGCCGAAGCCGCCCTGCTGTTTAATTCGGGCTACGACGCCAATGTCGGTCTGCTGGCCAGCCTGCCCCAGCGGGGCGATACGCTGCTGACGGACGAACTCATCCACGCGAGCATGATCGACGGCGCGCGGCTGAGCTACGCCACCCGGCATAAATTTCGCCATAATGACCTCCAGGATCTCGAACGCCACCTTCGGCAGGCTACCGGGACGGTCTACGTGGCCGTCGAGTCGGTGTATTCCATGGATGGCGACCTGGCCCCCCTGCCGGAGCTGTGCGACCTTTGCGACCGCTACGGGGCGGCCCTGATCGTCGACGAAGCCCATGCTACGGGCGTCTTCGGGTCCCAGGGCGAGGGACTGGTGGTTGCCCTGGGGCTGGAAACCCGCGTTTTCGCGCGGGTGCATACCTTCGGTAAGGCGCTTGGCGTACACGGGGCGGTAGTGGTTGGGCCGGGTGTGCTGCGGGATTACCTGATTAACTTCGCCCGTTCCTTCGTCTATTCGACCGCCCTGCCGCCGCATAGCCTGCTGGCCATCCGTTGTGCCTACGCCCAGCTTCGCGCGGAGCCGGAGCGCATCGCCCGCCTGCACGAAAACCGCTGGTTTTTTCTGCAGGAAGCCGCCGAACACTTGCCGGATGCTGGGTGGACCGCTACCGAAAGTCCCATTCTGGGCTTGCTGGTACCCGGCAACGCGGCCTGCCGGGCCGTAGCCGAACGGGTGCAGGCGGCGGGCTTCGATTTGCGGCCGATCTTAAGCCCGACCGTTCCGGCGGGGCGGGAGCGGATCCGGATCTGCCTGCACGCCTTTCATACCGAAGCGGAAATCCGTAGCCTCGTCCGGGCCATCCAATCCAGTTTATCTTCCGTAACGCCATGAAACAACCTTTGAAAGTGGTCGTCGCCGGCATCAGCACCGAGATCGGCAAGACCGTCACCTCCGCCGTCCTGGTAGAAGCCCTCCAGGCCGATTACTGGAAACCCGTGCAGTCCGGCGACCTGACCGATTCCGACCGGCGTACGGTTCAGGAGCTGATTTCCAATCCGGTTTCCCGTTTTCATCCCGAAGCGTATTCGCTCCGGCAACCGCTATCGCCCCACGCCGCGGCGGCTATCGACGGCGTGGAAATCGCCATGGACGCCATTCAACTGCCCCAGACTGATAATCACCTGGTGGTGGAGCTGGCCGGTGGGCTGATGGTTCCGCTGAACGACCGCGATCTGAACATCGACCTCGTCCAGCGCTGGGGCCTGCCCGTTATTCTGGTATCCAAAAATTATCTGGGGAGCATCAACCATACGCTGCTGTCGGTGGAAGCGCTTCGCAGCCGAGCAATTCCCATCCTCGGGCTGGTCTTCAATGGCGAACCGACGCCCGCGACCGAAGACTTTATCCTCCAGTACACGGGGATTCCCTGCCTGGGCCGAATCGGCTGGGAGGCGGAAATCAGTCCGGAAGTCGTTCGCCGGTATGCGGCCCAATTCACTACCCTGCTATGAGTCTATCGCTTCCCGAACGTGATCAGGCCGTCGTCTGGCATCCCTTCACCCAGATGCAGACCGCGCCGCTGCCGATTCCCATCGTCCGGGCGGAGGGTGCGGTCCTGTACGCCGAAGACGGCCGGACGTTCATCGACGCCATTTCTTCCTGGTGGGTCAACCTCCACGGCCACGCCCATCCCTACATCGCCGAAAAGGTTTCCGAGCAGCTCCGGACGCTGGAGCATGTCATTTTCGCGGGCTTCACGCACCGGCCCGCTGTGGAACTGGCCGAGCGTCTGCTGCCCATTCTGCCGGCGGGGCAGGCGAAGGTGTTTTACTCCGACAACGGCTCGACGGCCGTAGAGGTAGCGCTCAAAATGGCTTTTCAGTACTGGCATAATATCGGCCAGCCCCGGACGCGCATCATCGCCCTGGAGGACGCCTACCACGGCGATACCTTCGGAGCCATGGCCGTAGGGGCCCGGAGCGCGTTTTCCGCACCGTTTGCGCCCTTTCTGTTCGACGTCGATTTCATCCCCGCGCCGGTTCCGGGCCGGGAAGAAGAAGCCCTGGCGAAGCTGGAGGCGCTGCTGGACGAAAACGTGGCGGCCCTGATCGTTGAGCCGCTGGTGCAGGGGGCCGGTGGCATGAACATGTACAGCCCCGAAATCCTCAATGAGCTGATCCGGGCGGCGCGGCGTCAAGGGGCGCTGATTATTACCGACGAGGTGATGACGGGCTTCGGGCGGACGGGTAAGCTGTTTGCCTCGCTTTACCTGGAGGAACGCCCCGATCTGATGGCCCTGTCGAAAGGCATTACCGGCGGAACGATGGCCCTGGGCGTGACGACCTGTACGCAGGCCATCTACGAGGCCTTTTTGTCGGACGATAAGTTCAAAACCCTCTTCCACGGCCATTCCTTTACGGCCAATCCGCTGGCCTGTACCGCCGCTCTGGCGAGCCTGGACCTCACCCTTTCGCCCGAAACGGCGGCAAATCTGGAGCGGATCGCGGCCCGCCACCGGGCTTTTGCGGACTCGATTCAGGGTCATCCGGTCGTGCGCAACGTGCGTCAGCGGGGAACGATCCTGGCCTTCAACCTGCAAACCGGCGAGGCAACCTCCTACTTTAACAACATCCGCGACGTAGCCTACAACTTCCTCCTGGATCGGGGCGTGCTGATGCGCCCGCTGGGCAACGTCCTCTACCTGCTGCCACCTTACTGCATTACGGACGAGCAGCTGGGGTATGTTTATGGGCAGGTGGAGGCCCTTTTGAGGGAGTTAAAAGTTAAAAATTAAAAATTAAAAGTAGGCTTCGCCTACAGGCTATCAATTGAGCGAAGCTTACTTTTAATTTTTAACTACTCCACTATTGCGGTAAACTCAATCTCCACCAAATACTCCGGGGCGACGAGGCGGCTGATTTCGTACATGGCGGTGGTGGGCTTGATGTCCCGGAAGGCTTCGCCATGGGCGCGGGCGATGTCGTCGAAGCGGTCGATATCGGTGGTGAAAATCCGGGTGCGGACCACGTCCTGGAGGCTGGCACCGGCCTGCTGTAGCACCAGGGCGATGCGGTCGATGATGTTCTTGGTTTGGGCGTAGGCGTCGTCGGCCCGGACCGTCTCGCCGTCGACGATGGCCACCGTACCTGACACTTCAATTAGATTGCCGATGCGGACGGCCCGGCAGTAGCCCACTTTGTCTTCCCAGGGCGAGCCGGTCAGAATGGTTTGTTTTGGCATAGTAAAGGAGGAATAATAGCGATTCACGGGATGGAATCGTCCCAAAGATAACCGGCTGGTCGGGGAATTCCCGCCTAACTACCGCCGGAATGGCTGGCTGTTGGAATCCAGTCGGCAAAGCCGGAACTTACGGCCCTATTCCGAGGGCTCCCGTCCGCCGACACTGAACACCCTGCCTGTATGCCAACGCCTGTTTACCCCGACCTGGCACCGATTACCCGTCACCTCCGGGCCATGTACCAGTCACGGTTGCTGATTGCCGCCGTCCATCACCTGCGCGTTTTTGATATCCTCGCCGAGGCACCGCATTCACCCTGCGACCTGCAGGCCCGGCTGGAACTGCGCGGCCGACCGGCCATGGTGCTGTTTCCGGCCCTTTGCGCCATGGGGATGCTCGCTTACGATGCTTCCGGAAAGCTTCAGCTCACCGAACTGGGCCGCCATCTGGTCCGCAGCCACCAACCGATGCTGGCCGACTACCTGGGGCTGGAAAGCCAGGACCCTGGCGTACTGGAGATGGTCGAGCGGCTGCGCAACGATGGCCCCGTCAGTACCGAGGAAGGCATCGCCTACGTCAAGGAAGGCGCCGGGCCCTCGCCCATGGATGAGCCGGAAGTCGCCCGCACGCTGACCCTGGCGCTGGCGGGGCGGGCCCAAACCTTAGCGCCCCTGGTTGCCCGCCACCTGCCCGGGGGCAGGCGCCACCTGCTGGATGTGGCCGGGGGCACGGGCTTTTTCACCTACGAATGGCTGCTGCTCCATCCCGAGGCGACCGCCACCGTATTCGACCGGCCCGCCGTCCTGGCCGTAGCGGCGGAAGTGCTGGAGCGGTTCGGCCGGAGTGACCGACCCGGGGCGGCGACCGTGCGGGAGCGGGTTCAGCTCCTGCCCGGTGATATGCTCACCGACGACCTGCCGGAGACCGATCTACTGCTGGCCGCGAGCCTGTTTCACGACTGGCCGACCGAAACCTGCCGACACCTGGCGCGTCGCTTCGCGGGTACCCTGCGGCCCGGAGGTTCCTTATGGGTGCATGACGCCTTTCTGAACGATACGCTGGATGGACCGCTGGCCGTAACCGATTATTCCGCCCAGCTTTTCTGGGTAACGAAGGGCCGCGCCTACAGCCGACGGGAATACCGCTCCTGGTTCCAGGAGGCCGGGCTAAAGCCTTCGCCGGAAGCGATACCGACACAAATGGACTATGGCCTGATCTGGGCCCGTAAGCCCCGCTAAAAACAAAGATCGGCACCTCGTTAGCCCGAGGTGCCGATCTTTGGAAAAGCCTGCAATGCGGTTATTCAACGGCATCGTACACGACGACCCGCTCCCAGTACCGGGCGCAGTCCTCGACGAATTTCAGGTGGGTCGGATCAACCTGGTAGGCATCCTGAGCGGCCTGGTCCTTGAAGATCAGCGTCAGCGACCAGTCGTAGGTATGGTCGATGACCGGCCGGCGGGTGGGCGCGGGAGCCCCGACATAAGCGGCATCGGCGTGCTCGATGCTTTTGAGGGTTTCCAGCCCGGCGCGCAGGGCCTGGCGGTCGGCGTCGCTGGCCGGATTGTTCAGCCAGAAGAAGACGGTATGAACGAACATGACTTTAGGGTTGCAAAGTGACTAGTTGGCAAAGGGGCAAAGTAAGGCGTTTATACCCATTCTTTCACCACCCATTCCCGCTTTACACCTAAGGAATCCCATCTTTTGGCACTTTGCCCCTCTGCCACCCGATCAGTACCTTATCCGTACTTCTCCAGCTGCTTCACCAGTACGTCGAAATCCTTCGGATAGGGCGCCTCGAACTGCGTCCGCTCGCCATTGAGCAGGGCAAAAGTCAGGGAACGGGCGTGCAGGGCCACACGCTGGATGAGTGGCTGCTCATCGGTATCCTTCTTCAGGTTGAAGTTGCGCTTCAGCTGGGAGAGGAAGATGGGTTTACCGCCGTAGGTCGGGTCGTTGACGATGGGCGATTTCAGGCACATCAGGTGGACACGGATCTGGTGCATCCGGCCCGTAATGGGGATGCATTCCACGAGCGTCGCGTCGCGGTAGGCTTTCAGGGGGTTGAAGATGGTCTCGGCAATCTTGCCTTTTAGCCGGTCAATTTTCACGGCCGTGCCGTCCTTGATGGGTGAAATCGGCAGATAAACCGAAATATCTTCAAAATCATGAATCCCATTGACGACGGCATGGTAGCGCTTGGTCACCTCCCGGTGCTCGAACTGGATGGCCAGGTGGCGGTAGGCTTCCGGATGTTTGGCGATGGCCAGAATGCCGGAGGTTTCCTTGTCGAGGCGGTGGCAGAGCTGGGCGTCGGCGTGGTAACCCCTGGCCAGCCGCAGAATGCTGATGGGCTTATCGGCATTCCGTTCGTCGAGCGAAGCCAGGTGCGGCGGCTTGTTGATGAGTATATAATCCTCGTTCTCAAAAACGATGAGGTCGGCAAAGCTGATTTTCATGAGACAAAAATAGGCATCCGTCGTCAGTTGGTCAGTCAACTGGTATAAATACAACGGATTATTGGCCCAGTGGGTATGCCAAACGGGTACAGGCTCCCGCTAGGACAGCTCGGACAAAGCCGTTGGCAGAAGTCAAGCGGCTGCTGGCCGACCCGCGCTACGATCATTTTACCCTGTTGGCGCTGGCGTTTGAAGCAGGCTTTTCGTCCAAAACGACCTTCAATACCTACTTCAAGGAAAAAACGGGCCTGACACCTTCGGTATATCGCAAACAAAAACGGGCATAACGCCCGCCGGCTGCATCAAAACCAGGCGGTCAGGCTGCCGATGAGCAGCTGGCTCGACCGGGCGGGGTTGCCGAACGCGTCGCGGTAAACGTTCAGGTCGGAAAAGAACGTTCGGCTTTCGAAACGGGCCAGGACATTCTCCGTTACCTGCACATTCAGGCACAGACTGGCGCTGGCCGACCGGAAATGCAGCGGATTGGGACCGGCGTTTTCGGCAATCGACGTGATCTGCACGTTCCGAGGATCGTTGAAGTACTCCAGCCGCCCCGATAACGAAGTCTTCTCCGAGTATCTGTACCGCCCGATAAGGTTGACCTGCCACCAGGCATCAGCCTCCCTACGCCCGCCCGGGATCGTTTGCCGCCGGTTCTGAATACCGCCGTAAACGCAGGCCGAAGCGTCAAATCGCCGGCCGGGGGTATACAGCACGTAAATGTCCGAGAAGTACCGGGTGCGGTAGGTGGGCCGGGCCGGTGAGCGTTCGTCGCCGATATAGGTGTTCCAGTTGATTAACACCTGCTCATTGGGCCGGTACTCGACCTGCGTCCCCAGCGCCTTGCCCCGGTTAACGTCCTGAATCTGCTGCCAGCCATTGAGTCCGTACAGGTAAGCCGTTACGTTCCGGGTCAGCGGCAGGGTCAGTTTTACGCCCGAGAGATAGTACGGCACGTATTCGGGCGCAAAGGAGCGCGTGTACATGAGATGGTCCTTCGAAAAGGCACTTTCGTTGGTGTAGGGCGAACCCAGGACCCCGGCATCCAGCCAGATTTGCCGGTTCGGAAACAGCCGGACGCCCACGTTGGCCTCTACAATCTGGCGGAGCGTACCGGGTTCGGCCGCGTAGTTGGCGTTCATGTAGGTACCGAAGCCCGGTACGAACCGCGCCCGTAGATTGGCGGAGGTGTAGCGAAGGTCGGCAACGGCCAGGTTAACATTCAACTCGTTATGCCGCGCCGACGAGACGAAGTAAGGCCGGTCGCCGGTAGCCGGTCGGCTGAAATCGTAGCCGTAATAAACGTCGATATAAGCGGAAACCGTCACTTTCCCCGGCGGAGCAGCCTCCGAAGAATCGGTCGAAGGGGTGATTTGGGCAACGGAGATGGATACACTCCCAAACAGGGCCAGGATAGCAGGCAGGACGTTCATAAAGCCGCACGTTTATAATGAACCGCAAAATGCCAGTACGCCTGGCCCATCCAACGGCCGCCCCGGTAGTGCCCGCAAGCCCCGGCTATTCCGCCTTCTCCAGCTTGAAGGAGAACGTCGTCCCCTTCTCCAGCTGGCTTTTGACCGTAATCTTGGACTTGTGGGCGTTGAGGATGTGTTTGACGATGGCCAGACCGAGTCCGGTGCCGCCGCGTTCCTTGGAGCGGCTTTTGTCGACGCGGTAGAAGCGCTCGAAAATGCGGTTGAGGTGTTCGGGCGGAATACCGGGACCATCGTCGCGGACCGAAACCAGAATGTGCTTACGGTCCTCCTCAAACGTCACCAGGACCCGGCCGTTTTCGCTGCCGTATTTGACGGCATTTTCGACCAGGTTGGTCATGACCTGCGCGATGCGCTGGGGGTCGGCCTTGACCAGAACCGAGGAGGTTTCCGTGCGGATCTTGAGCGACGTATTTCGTTTGTGGGCGATGGATTCCAGCTGTTCAAACACTTCGTGCGTTTTGGCCAGCAGGTCCACCGGTTCCAGGTTCATCTTGATCTCACCGGTTTCCAGCTGGGAGAGCGCGACCAGATCCTTGACGAGCGCATCCAGACCGTCGAGGCTCTTGGCGGCTTTGGCCAGAAACTTATCCCGCACCTTCTCGTCGTCGATGGCCCCGTCGATGAGCGTGTGAATAAAGCCCTGGGCGGCGAAAACCGGGGTTTTCAGCTCGTGCGAGACATCCGCCAGGAACTCGCGCCGGAACTGCTCCAGCCGCTTGAGCTCCTCGATTTCCTTCTGCTTCTTGGCGACGTAGACAAAGATTTCGTCGTTGAGCTTCTTGAACGGATTGTTGTTCTTGATCAGCGCTTTGCGGGAAATGGTGAAGTCGCGGATGCGGAGCTTATGGATGGTTTTGTACATCTTGTTGACTTCCCGGAAAACCAGAAATTCAATCGCGTACAGGACCAGAAAAAACGAAACGACAAACGACGATACCCCGACCACAAACAGCATGTTTCGGGTAACGCCTTCCACAAACGTCAGGAACGCCACGGTGATGGCCGAAATCAGACAGGCCAGCAGGAGGGCGATGATACGGGGGCTGAGGGACATGAAGCAAAGATAAGGATTGCGGGATTGAAGGATTGAAGGACTGAAGTAAGCTTCGCCAATTTCAATGAAACGACTATAGACACCGCAGCGGCGGACCGCTTCAATCCTTCAATCCTTCAATCCCGCAATCCTTAATTTTCCGGCTGATCCGTAAACATATACCCCACCCCCTTCAGCGTCTTGATGTAGTTTTCGCCGATTTTTTCGCGGAGTTTACGGATGTGGACGTCGACGGTGCGTTCGAGGACGTAGATGTCGGCGCCCCAGATTTTCTGCAGTAGCTCCTCCCGGCTGAAGACCTTGTTGGGCGACTGGGCCAGGAAGAACAGCAGTTCGAATTCTTTTTTGGGTAACACTACCGACTTGTCATCCTGGGTGACGCTGTAATTTTTGCGGCTGATGGTAAGGCCGGCGATGTCGAGCTGGTTGCCGGGATCGGCTTTCTGGGCCTCGCGCCGGAAAAGGGCGTTGATCCGGCTCATCAGCGCGCGGGGCTTGATGGGTTTGGTGAGGTAGTCATCCGCCCCAATTTCAAAAGCCGCTACTTCCGAGTACTCCTCCGACCGGGCCGTCAGGTAGAGGATATACGTCTGCCGCAGTTCGGGAATTTCGCGCAGCTGCCGGCCGGTTTCGATGCCGTCCATTTGCGGCATCATAATGTCGAGCAGGACCAATTCCGGGGTAAAGCCCCGGGCCACTTCCAGCGCCCGCCGTCCGTCCGAAGCGGTCCGAACTTCGTATCCTTCCTTTTCCAAATTGTACTGCAGCAGTTCGACAATGTCCGGATCGTCGTCAACGACCAGAACACGGTGAGGTTGTTGCGAAGCTTTGGCTGCACTCATCGGGAGATGAAGATTGGTTTATGTGCCGAAGTTACAAAGAGCGAAAAGTGTTTTATGAAATTGGGATGGGGATTAACAAAAACTTAATAGAGTGGCAAAGTAGCAGAGTAGCAAAGTGCCTGAGCAACTCTGTCACTTTGCTACTCTGCTACTCTGCTACTTCGTCACTTTCCGCTCCACCCGAAACATCCACCCACGCTCATTGGTCATCACCCAGTCGGTATTGTTGACGAAGGCGATGGCTTCGGTCTGGCCGCGGGGCAGGCGCACGCAGTGGCGGGGGCGGCGCAGGGAAACGGCCCCATTCTCGGTATTGAATAGAAAGACTTTGCCGTAGGTAAGCAGGGCGAGCGTTCGGCCGTCGGGGCTGAGGGCGGCGTCGGTGACCATACTTTTCAGAAAAACGCTGTCGACGGGCTGGAGGGTGTAGGCGCCGGGCTGGTCGGGCAGGGTGTAGCGGCGAACCAGGCGGCGCGGCCGGGAGCGGTTCTTGGAGAACAGATGCAGGCTGTCCCGGGCGAAAACCAGCGCTTCACTATCAAAATTCCGCGTATCTTTCGTCGCCGGAAAGCTCCCCTGGTCGGCATACGCCAGCCGGAGCGCCGTGTGCCCGGCCGGTTGCTGAATCGGGACGCGGTAGATGGTCAGGTCGCGGCGGCTGTTGCCATTATTCCCGATATCGCCGATGTACAGGACCGGTCCTTCCGGCGCCCGATGCACGGTAAGGGCTTCCCAGTCGCGGTTGACCAGCCCGGACAGCGGAAGCGAGTCGGTCAGCTGGCCTTCGGCCGTGATCTCGTAGAGCGTGGGCTTGCCACCGCTGTCGTTGTGGGTCCAGAAGGTTCGTCGGTCGGGTCGGTAAACCAGCCCGGAGCTTTCGCGGATGGCTGCCGGGAGGCGGCCAACCCGCGTGATCGTGTACTGTGCCCGGCCACTTCGAAAGCCGCTCCGGTGATTTTCCGTCCGGCAGGAGCAAAGCGATACCTTGAGGCTGAACAGAAAGAACAGGATGGAATACATACCCAAATGTAATGGATAAACGACATTCCGAAGTGCAACTGCCGGCCTATGCCCGGCTGGCTTTTGTGCTGATTTCCTTAACCATCCTGATATACGGACTGCAGTTGCTGCAGGAAATCCTGGTACCGCTCATCTTCGCCATTTTGCTGGCCATGATCCTGTATCCCATTAACCGGCGGCTGGAAGGCTGGCGCATCCCCCGCGTTCCGGCGATTCTGATCTGCCTGGTCCTGGTTATCGGGATGCTGTACCTGATCATTTACCTGTTCTCGCTGCAGATCGGGGCCTTTGTCGTGGAGGCGCCGACCCTGCTGGCCCGTGGGAACGAGCTACTGGATAATTTCCAGGATTACATGGCCGATCATTTCAACATCACACGCCGTCGGCAGGGCAGCGAAGCCCGGCGCTACTTCAACCAGCTTTTCAGCGATGGAGTGTCGATTGCGACGACTACCCTGCTGGCAACGACCAACACGCTGACGACCATTTCGCTGGTGCCGCTGTACATCTTTTTTCTGCTTCTGTACCGAGACTTTTTCCGCTCGTTTTTCTACAAACTGTTTCAGCGTACCCGGCGGTCGGTACTCGACGGCATTTTCTACCGGATCTACGATGTGGTGAAGGATTACCTGGTCGGGCTGGTCCTGGTGATTGCGACAGTCGGGATTCTCAATACGGTCGGCCTGCTGATTCTGCGGGTGGAATACGCCTTTTTTTTCGGCTTTTTCGGCGCGATCATGATCCTGATTCCCTACATCGGCATTCTGATCGGCTCGCTGCTGCCGGCCCTGTTTGCGCTGCTGACCAACGATAACCCGCTCATTGCGGTAGGCGTTATCGGCGTTTTTTCGTTTGTGCAGGTGCTGGAAGGCAACTTCATCACGCCCTTCATCGTCGGCTCCAAGGTCAGCATCAACCCCCTGGCCGCCATCATCAGCCTGCTGCTCTGGGGCCAGCTCTGGGGCCTGACCGGCCTGATCCTGGCCCTGCCGCTAACCGCCATCCTCAAAGTGATCTTCGACGCCATCGAGCCGCTGAAGCCGTTTGGGTATCTGCTGGGCGAGGCGGAGAAGCGGAAGGATCGAAGGATTGAGGGATTGAAGGACTGAGGCGGTCCGCCGCTGCGGTGTCTATAGTCGTTCCATTGAAATTGGCGAAGCTTACTTCAATCCTTCAATCCCTCAATCCTTCAATCCCTAAAAATTCAACGGGTCCAAATTCTTAAAATGCCCATTCTGCCGGATCCGGTCTTTGGTGCGCTCGATTTCGGAGATGACGGGAACGATCCGGTCGATGTGGCGGATGAGGAAGTCCTGGCGCTCGGATTCGCGGTCAAGGGTGAGCAGCTCGTATTCTTCGTCCATCGACAGGCCGATTTTGTGGGCCACGCGAAAGGACGGAAAGCGGGCCAGGAGGTCCACTTCCGCGTCGACCTTGAGGAGTTCGTAAAGCCGCGTGACCTTGGCGATGAGTTCAGCCGTACGCGTACCGGGCTCGGTTTCGGGCTCGACCAGCTCCACGTTCCCGCCCGCGTAGAGTTTGCCGGGTGCCGGGTTCTCGTAATCGATCAGCCGAAACGGCCGAATCCCCCGCGTTTTGATGTCCATCCGGCCGTCGTCGTACCGTTTATGCAGCGCGATGACCCGTACCTCCGTACCGTAGCCCGGCATTTTGTTGTTGATGAAGGCCGGAATTCCGAAAGGCGTGTCGTTTTCCAGGCATTCGTTGATCAGCTGGCGGTACCGCTGCTCGAAAATGTGCAGGTTGAGGTCTTCGTCGGGGTAAACGACCAGGTTGAGCGGGAACAGGGGCAGGTACGTTTCCATAGGATCGCGGGCTAGTCGTTACGAGGCTGGCTGACCTTCTTTCTCGACGCTGATGCCGACACCGTACACTTCCGGCAACGGGTTCTGGCGCATGTACTGCTTCAGGCGAATGGTATACTGGCCCCGCCGCGGAAAGCGGTAGCCGCTCGCAATTTTAATCCGGTGATCGAAGAGGTCGCCCAGGCCTTCGCCGGAGGGCTTACCCGTCTTCGGATCAAACAAAATAAGGTTATCCAGACGCGATTCCAGCGTTTTGCCCGCTGAATCGAGGAGGTAACGCTGGACGTACAGGTTGTAATACGGGTACGAATTGCTGTTTCGGATATTGTAGTACACGGCATACGTGCCCGTGGTATCGTCTACGGAAAAGGTAAAGGTAAGGGCCTGGCTGACGGGCCATTTGCCGCCTTCCAGATCTTCTACTGCCTTGTACAGGGCATTACCCGGGTCGCAGCCCACCGCCAGGACCAGCAGGGCTATCAACCGGACTCCAAGTTGCTTCATCTGTTCGCTCGTCTTTCCACAAAGCTACGAGGCGCTGCCTAAGTTTCAAATGGCCCGTTGAGGCCCCTTGTTTACCGCTGACTCAAAAACTATAAGAATAGTTTGTGAACGATAGAAATAGTTCTACTTTGCTTCCGGGTTCATCAGGATGGCTATATGGAGAAGTTAACCGCTAAGGAAGAAGAAGTTATGCAGGTTTTGTGGAAGCTCGACGAAGCCTACATCAAGGACCTGTTACCGTTTTTCGACGATCCCCCGCTTCACTACAACACGGTTTCGACCATTGTCCGGAACCTGGAAGAGAAGGGCTTCGTCGGGCACCGGGCCTTCGGCAACACCCACCAGTACTACCCGATCATCAGCCGGGAGGACTACCGCAACCGGCACGTGCTCAAAAAGGTTGTCGCGGAGTATTTCGATAACTCCTACAAAAGCCTGGTCAGCTACTTTGCGCAGGCGGATAAGGTGTCGGTAGAGGACCTGAAGGAGGTCATCCGGATGATTGAAAACGACGGCAAGGCATGATCGCCTACCTGCTGGAGGCCAGCCTGATTCTGGCCACGCTCACCGGCGGCTACGGCCTGCTGCTGCGCCGTTCGCCCCGCTTCGCCCTGCACCGCTGGCTGCTCTGGCTGAACCTGGTCGTTTCGGTAACGCTGCCGTTGGTGGAGCTACCTGACCTCCGGCCGGAGCCGGTGCGGCAGCTGGTCAGGACGCGTCTGGCCGATATGCCCCGGTTCTCTGCCGCTTTGGCCCGGAAGCCGGCCGCCGAACCGGTATCGCCCGAGGTTCCCGCGCCGGTTCCTGCCGAAACGCAGACGGTCGACTGGATGGCGCTGATGGGGTGGTTTTACGGGGTCGGGGTGGCCGTCCTGGCGAGTGGGCTCCTGCTCCAGCTGGGGTCGCTGTACCGCCTGATCAGCCGCTCGGAGCCGCGGGAGACGGACGGCATCCATTGGCTGCATAATCCGAACGTTGCGGGGCCGTTCTCGTTCTTCGGCTGGATTGTGCTGGACGAAAGCCGCTATACCCCCGATGAGCGCTGGCACATCCTGCTCCACGAATTCATCCACTACCGCCAGGGCCACAGCGTTGATCGCCTGGCGGCCGAATGGCTCCGCATCGTTTTCTGGTTCAATCCCTTGGCCTGGTGGCAAGGGCGGCTGGTAGAGGAAAACCTGGAATACCTGGTTGATCAGGAAGTACTCGAGGACGGCATCGACCGGAAAGCGTACCAGTATACCCTGCTGAAGGTGGGAACGGGTATCGAGCCGGCCTGGCTGACCAATTCCTTTGGAACAGTCGGCCTGCTGCGGCGGCGCTTTGCCCGAATGAGCCAGGATCAGGCTTCGCAGGGTGGCCTGTGGCGGTACGGTCTGGTCACCATCCTGTTGGTGCTGATCACCTGGGCCTGCAGCAAGCCGGAAGAAACCTCGGCCGAGGGCTATGTATCTTCCCGAAAGCCGGTTACCCGCTTACCGCCTACCAATCCCAGCCGCCAACTCCTGCACCGGTGGTCGGACGACGATCTGTGGGTTCACCAGCAACTGATCCGGACAAGGCAGGGCTACGAATACGTTTATCATGATTTTTCAAGTCTGTATCTGATCGCGCAGAACGGGCGCCTGGGTCTGAAAAATCCGCCCGAGAGTCTCAGTCTCTGGATCGACGGAGTTCCTAAACCGTTGTCCGAAATTCCAAAGCTTAGTCTGGATCAGGTGGACGAGGTCTTTCTTGTGGTTGGCTGGAAGCAGGAAGCCTACCACCGCATGTTGATTCAGACGCGGGTAGCGCCGTCTTCGCCCCCCTTGTCGGATAAGGGCAGGCAGGACTACTTCCGGGTGCTGGAAGCGCTGGCGGTAACGGATCATCCCGGCGGCCGTGCGAATACCTTCAGCATGAACGGCTTGCTGGAGGCTACGTTCTTTGAGCGTAAGGATGCGCTGGTCAAGCGAACCAGGAAGCAGCATCTGGCGCTGTATGAGGAGGTGAAGGATGCCATTACGGTGTTCATTGATGGAATGGAGGTCCAGCCCGACGCAGTTGAACAGCTCCACATTCGGGAGGTGAAAACCCTCTATGCCAACGAACGGCCGATTGAGGCCTGGGTACCGGATCTCAACCCCAATCAACGGCCCGGGGACCCTCCGTTGACGCGTTACGTGCTGTACATTGAGCGGGAGCCGAAGCGGGCCGTGCGCGACAGCAGTTACTACGTTTTCAGTCCGTTTTATTCGGGCGACTTCTAAAAAAGCGAAAAGCCATATCTCCAAGATATGGCTTTTCTGAACAGGAATTAAGGCTGCGACTTTGTCCGGTCCGCCGGCGGGCCTCCCCGGTTGGGGCGTCCCTGGCCTTTCGGATTTCCGGCCGGTGGAGCCGGGGGCGGCGGAGGCGCCGCAGCCGCTTCAGCCGGTTTCTTCTTTTTCTTCTTCTTTTTCTTGACGTCGGTCCGGTTGCTGAACTTTTTGTCCAGTTTTTCCAGATCGCTGTTCAGCGAGCTACCTTTCATCGCCTCTTTCCGTTCGCCGATGGGTTCCAGCAGGTCGAACGACTCCGGGATGACGCCCTGCTTGTTGAGATCGATGATCTGCAGGACGCGCTCGATCGGCAGCGGATACCAGGTGCTTTCCGTGCTGTAGCCGAACCACATGATGCGCCGGAAAATATCCGTTTTCTGGAGCGTCGCCCGGCCCTTCTGGGTTTCCAGCGGCTTTTCCACCTGCGGAATGTCGCGCAGGGCGTCCATGTAGGTTTCCAGCTCGTAGTTCAGACAGCACTTCAGCCGCCCGCACTGGCCCGAGAGCTTGCTCGGATTCAGCGACAGGTTCTGGTAGCGGGCCGCCGACGTCGTGATGTTCTTGAAATCGGTCAGCCAGGTCGAGCAGCAAAGCTCGCGGCCGCAGGAGCCAATGCCCCCGAGCCGCCCGGCCTCCTGCCGCAGGCTGATCTGCCGCATCTCGACCCGGATCTTGAACTCCGACGCCAGGATCTTGATCAGTTCCCGGAAGTCGACCCGTTCGTCAGACGAATAATAGAAGGTAGCCTTGGTGTTATCGGACTGAAACTCCACGTCCGACAGCTTCATGTTCAGCTTCAGGTCGCGGATGATTTCGCGCGTCCGGTACATCGTCGGCAGGTCGCGGGCGATGGCCTGCTCGTGCTTTTCGAGGTCCTTGGCCGACGCCATCCGGTGAATGGCCTTTAGTTCATCCGTAACCTTTAGGTTTTTCTTCAGCATCTGCAGCCGAACCAGTTCTCCCTGCAGCGCCACGCAGCCGATATGGTGGCCGGTCTGCATTTCCACGACCACAAAATCACCCGCGGTCAGGTCCAGTTGGTTCGGATTGCGGTAGTAGTCTTTGCGACCACCCTTAAATTTTACTTCGACAACGTCGAACCGCTGCACGGAAGGCGCTTCCATGTTACTCAGCCAGTCAAAGACGTTCATTTTATTGCAGCCGCCGGTGCCGCAGGCGCCGTTGTTGCGGCAGCCGGCCACGGTTCCGTCCTTCGAACGCGATCCGCAGCCCCCGGTCGTACACGATTTGCATCCCATAAACTTATATATCGTTTAAGGTTTAAGGTTTAACGTTTAAAGTTTAGTCGGAGTCACATTAGCGGAAGACCCTGTGATCAACCATGGAGATGGACAACCTTAAACCTTACACGTTAAACGTTAAACTTAATCTGGGTACCGGAGCAGGTCAAGCCCGATGTCTTTCCGGTAGTACTTCCCGTCAAACTGCACCGTTCGGGCAGCTTTCTGGGATTTCATGACGGCATTTTCCAGCGAATTGGCCAGGGCCGTCAGCGCCAGAACCCGACCGCCATTGGTCAGGACCTGACCGTCCGGTCCCGGGCTGGTACCCGCGTGGAAGGCCGTCACATCGTCCAGCGTCCCCAGCTCCGTAATCGGATGGCCCTTTTCGTAGGCATCCGGATAACCACCGGACACGACAACGGTCGTGACGGCGGTCTGGGGCGAAACGAGCAGGTCGACTTCGTGGAGGCGTCCCTCCGCCGTTGCCAGCATCAGCTCGGCCAGGTCATTCTGGATGCGCGGCAGGACGACTTCCGTTTCGGGATCGCCCATGCGCGCGTTGTACTCGATAACGTACGGCTCGTCTTTGACGTTCATCAGGCCGACGAAGATAAAGCCGACGTACTTGATGCCCTCCTGCTGCAGCCCAGCCAGCGTGGGCTTAACTACTTTGTCCTCCACCTTCTGGAGGAATTTGGCGGTGGCAAACTTCACCGGCGAGACGGCCCCCATACCGCCCGTATTCGGACCGGTATCGCCTTCGCCGATGCGCTTGTAATCCTTGGCTTCGGGCAGGATTTTATAATTGACGCCGTCGGTCAGGACGAAAACCGACAGCTCGATGCCACGCATGAACTGCTCGACGCCCACCTTGCTGCCCGCTTCGCCGAACTTTCCGCCGCTGAGCATATCGCGCAGGGTTGCTTTGGCCTCGTCGGCCGATTCGGCGATAATGACGCCCTTGCCGGCCGCCAGCCCGTCGGCCTTCAGCACGATCGGCAGCGGATGGTTGTCCAGGTAAGCCATGCCGGCATCCAGCGTTTCGGCCGTAAAGGTCTGCGAACTGGCCGTCGGAACCCCGTACCGGGCCATGAATTGCTTGGAAAAGTCCTTGCTGCCTTCCAGTTGGGCCCCGATGGCGTCCGGGCCGACAATTTTAAGGGAAGCGTAGGCCTTTTTACCTTTAAAATAATCGACGACGCCCTTCACCAGCGGCTCTTCCTGCCCCACGATCAGCAGATCGATCGCGTGTTGGCGGACGGCCTTGGCCACAGCTTTGAAATCGGTCGTCGAAATGGCCAGGTTGGTGGCTACCTGAGCCGTGCCGGCATTACCCGGCGCTACGTACAATGCATTACAAAGAGGACTTTGAGCCAATCGCCACGCAAACGCATGTTCCCGCCCCCCGGAACCCAGTATCAGTATGTTCATTCTTTAGTTGAAGTCGTCAGTCATCAGTCGACAGTCACCAGTCTTTTTTTGACTGACCAACTGAGGACTGTCGACTGACGACTTTTAATTAGCTACCTCAGACAAGAATTTAATCCGCATCAACCGCAGTTCCTCTTCCGTGAAATCGTCGCCGGCGAACTCGCGCATGGCCACGCCGATGTTATCCGTTTCGGCGGTCATGAAGTAATCGTAGATTTCCTCCTGCCGGTCGCGGTCCATGATCTGGTTGATGTAATAATCCAGGTTCAGGCGCGTACCGGAATAGCAGATGTGCTCAATCTCCTGGATGAGTTCTTCCATCGACAGGTCTTTCGACTCGGCGATTTCTTCCAGGTCAACTTTGCGGTCAATCTGCTGGATAATGTAGATTTTAACTTTGGACTTGTTGACCATCGACTTGACGACCACATCTTTGGCCGTCTCGATGTCATTTTCTTCTACATATTTGGAAATCAGATCAATGAAGGGTTTGCCAAACTTGGCTACCTTGCCCATCCCGACGCCGTTGATCTGCGCCATTTCCTCCCGGGTGGTCGGGTAGGTCGTGGCCATTTCCTCCAGCGACGGATCCTGAAAAATCACGTACGGCGGCAGCCCTTTTTCCTTGGCTACCTTCTTCCGCATCGCCTTCAGCAGGCCCAGCAGCGCTTCGTCGTAAGCATTCCCGGACGAAGGCGATACGTCCTTATCCTCGTCTTCGTTCTTCTTGCTTTCGTCGATTTCGTAATTGTGATCCTTCGATAACGTAACGGTATACGGATCCTCGATGTAGTTCAGGCCCTTCTGGCTCACGCGCAGCACGCCGTAATTATCGATATCCTTCTCCAGGTACCCGTAAATGGTAATCTGCCGGATGAGGGAACACCAGTAATCACGGCTCTCGTCGAATTCAAGGCCTTTTCCGTACACCGGCAGCTTGTCGTGTTCGTAGCTGGTAACGTACTGGTTTTCGGTGGAGGTCAGAACGTCGGACAGGTGGTCGACATCGAAGCGCTGGTCGGTCTGCAGTACCGTCTGCAGGGCCAGAACCACCTCGTCCTGTACCTTGAATTTTTCGGTCGGTTTCATGCAGTTATCGCAGAAACCACAGTCTTTCTCCTGATACTCACCGAAATAGCTCAGCAGCTGCCGACGGCGGCATACGCCCAGGTTCGCGTAGGAGACCATCTCCATCAGCAGGTGCCTGGCGTTGTCGCGCTCGGTGACTGACTTGTCCTTGTTGAATTTTTCCAGCTTGACGATATCGTCGATGCTGTAGAACATGATGCAATTGCCTTCCAGCCCGTCGCGGCCCGCCCGGCCCGTTTCCTGGTAGTAGCCTTCCAGGGATTTAGGCGCATCGTAGTGAATGACGAACCGGACATCGGGCTTGTCGATGCCCATCCCGAAGGCGATGGTGGCCACGATGACGTCGGCTTCTTCGTTCAGGAACGCATCCTGGTTGCCCATACGCGTCTGCGGATCGAGTCCGGCATGGTAGGGCAGCGCCTTGATGTCGTTGACATTCAGCAGCTCGGCGATTTCCTCCACCGTCTTGCGGCTCAGGCAATAAACGATGCCGGACTTGCCCTTGTGCTGCTTGATGTATTTGATGAGCTGCTTCTTCTCGTCTATCTTCGGCCGGATTTCGTAATAGAGGTTTTTCCGGTTGAAGGAGGTTTTGAAGACCGAGGCGTCTTCCATCTGCAGGTTCTTCTGGATGTCCTGCTGCACTTTGGGCGTGGCCGTGGCCGTCAGGGCGATCACCGGAAGGTTGCCGATGTTGTCGATGATGCCCCGGATCTTGCGGTATTCTGGCCGGAAGTCGTGGCCCCATTCCGAGATACAGTGCGCCTCGTCGATGGCGACGAAAGAGATGGTGGCCTTCTTTAAAAAATCTAGATTTTCTTCTTTGGTCAGTGATTCCGGGGCGATGTAGAGGAGCTTGAGCGTTCCATCGAGCGTGTCCCGCTTCACCTTGTTCATTTCCGCTTTGGTGAGCGTGGAATTCAGGAACTGGGCGTTGATACCGAAGGCGTTGAGCTGGTCTACCTGATTCTTCATCAGGGCAATGAGCGGGGAGATAACAATGGCCGTTCCTTCGTTGGCGATCGCAGGCAGTTGGTAGCACAGTGACTTTCCGGCCCCCGTCGGCATAATGACGAAGGTGTTGGTGCCGCCCAGGATGCTGTGGATAATGGCTTCCTGATCGCCCCGGAACTGGCTATATCCAAAAATTTCCTTAAGTTTTTCTTTTAGAGTGACTTGTACCGTCGGGTCTACCTGCTGCGTTATCATCTCAAATCACGGGAGGTTACTTGTCCTGTCTGTTTCGCTGTATCTTTGTCTTATAAAGTTATGTAAAAACCCATAGACAAAAGCAACGTTGAAATTAGTTAAAAAAAATATTCAGTCAACGGCCAGCGAGGTGCTGAGGGCCGAATCCGAGGCAATCCGCCAGGCCATTGCATGTATTGACGATGAATTTGAACAAATCGTTGAAGCGATCCTGAAAAGCACCGGGCGGGTCGTGGTAACGGGCATCGGGAAGAGCGCTATCGTGGGGCAGAAAATCGTGGCTACGCTCAATTCAACCGGGACGCCGGCGCTCTTCATGCACGCGGCCGACGCCATCCACGGCGATCTGGGCATGATCCAGTCCGATGACGTGGCCATCTGTATCTCCAAAAGCGGTAATACCCCGGAAATCAAGGTGCTGGTGCCGCTGCTGCGGCGGTCGGGCGTGCAACTCATCGCGCTCGTGAGCCAGCGCTCCTCTTACCTGGCGACCCACGCGGATTTCGTCCTCCTGGCCCCCTGCGAGCGCGAAGCCGACCCCCTGGACCTGGCACCTACCACGAGCACGACGGTCACCATGGCCCTGGGCGACGCCCTGGCGGTCAGCCTTCTGGAAGCCCGCGGTTTTACCCGCCAGGATTTTGCCCGCTACCATCCGGGCGGCTCTCTGGGGAAGAAATTATACCTGAAGGTTCGGGATATTTACCCACATAACGAACGGCCCGCGGTAGGCCCCGAGGCAACGGTCAACGAAGTGATTCTGGAAATGACCTCCAAACGGTTAGGTTGTACGGCGGTGGTAGACGAGCACGGGCAGGTCCTGGGGATCGTTACCGACGGCGACCTTCGTCGCATGCTCAATCGCCATACCGACCTGGCCCACCTCAACGCCCGGGCCATCATGACGCCCGCGCCCATAACCATCGAACCTGACGAATACGCCGGCGAAGCCCTCAAAATCATGCAGGACCGCAGCATCACCCAGCTCGTCGTCGCCGAAGCCGGCCGGCTGAAGGGGTTTTTGCATTTGCATGATTTGTTGAAGGAAGGACTGGTGTAATTAAGAATTAAGAATGAATAATGAAGAATAAGCTCCGCGGATACTTACCTGGCTGAGCCTATTCTTCATTATTCATTCTTAATTCTTAATTAATTCAATTTTTATGGGTCCCATCATCCCCGACGGCTTAAGCGTAGTGGTGGGAGGGCCGAAGCTGAAACCGCTGCCGGAGAGGATGCGCTTATCGGCGGGAAGGCCCCGGTCGCCGGTGATGCGGTTGGTCCACTGGTTGGTGACCCTGACTTCCAGCTGGTTGGCGCCGGGCTTCAGGTAATTGGTGACGTCCAGGCGGTAGGGCTTCTTCCAGAGCAGGCCCGCGGACTTGCCGTTAATGAGCACTTCCGCCAGATCATATACGGCTCCCAGGTCAAGCACGAGCCGCCCGCCGCTGCGGAACCAGGCTTTGTCGGCCGAAAGCGTTCGGCTATACGTGGCCGTACCACCGAAGAATTTCACGCCTTCGTCGGCGTGATTGGTCCAGGAATCGAGTGTGGCAAGCTGAATCTGCTCGGGAGCACCCAGTTTGGGCGGGAATCGGACGTCCCAGGGGCCTTCCAGCGTACGGAGCACGGTTGCGGTGGATTGGGGCGCCGTAAAACTGGGGGCGCCCGCCGCTTTCCGGAAGACCACAAAGACGGATTGCTCCGGCAGCAGCGTCAGCGGTACGGTTGTCAGCCCGTTGGCGATGGTATAGGAAACCGGTTCAATCACGCCCGTATCGGCATGCCAGAGCTCGGGCACCTTGCCGTCCACGCGGAACGTCACCCGGACGGGTTCGGTCTGGTTCCGCAGGTTGACCAGGAAATACAGCCCCGCCTCGGGCGTCCGGCGGTGAATCCAGGACAGGTAGGTATCCGTATGCGGTTTGGTATAAGCTACATCCGGCGCCACGCGCCCTTCGGCCAGTACGCTGGTGATCGGAGCGCCCCAGAAGACCTGCCCTTTCCCGTAGGCGTGGTGGAAGACCAGTTTTCCGTCGGCATCGCCCCAGATTTCGTTCGCCAGGGCCGTTACCTCTGCATCGGCGGCCGGGTAACCCGCCAGGCTCGGTGAGCGACTCGGCTTCGGGCCCAGGACGGTCGCCCCATCCGCCACCAGCTGCCGGATCTTCTGCAGTACCCGCGGCGTCATCTGATCCGTTTCCGGCAGCATCAGCACCCGGTAGCGCATGCCCGTCGGTAGCACAAGCTGGCCATCCTGAACGCTCAGCTTGTCCAGCAGAATTTCGGTATTCAGAAAGTCGTAATCATACCCAGCGGGCGGCTCCGGCTTGATTTTTTCCCAGTACGGGACGCCGGAGGGAATGCCTTCGCCTGTGTAATAGGCCAGATCGGCCACAAACCGTCCCTGCTGCAGCAGGAACTGGTTGCGGCTGAGGTAGGTCATGAACGGCGCGGCCTGCTCGGCCCAGGTGATGTTGCGGTGGATGTGCGCCCCGACCATGGCGTTTCCCGGCTTGGTATCCAGCGGCTGGTGGGTGGAGGTGTGGAAGATCAGCCTGTTCAGCCCCTGCGTGAGCCAGTAGTCGCCGATCAGCTTCATGGCTGCGGGGGCTTCGTAACCTCCGCCGGTCCAGGCTTCGGCGGCGATAATGGGTTTGCCGTAGATATGGGCCGCCGAAGCCGCTTCGCGGACATCCGCCTGGTGAGCGTTCAGCCGGTCGGAGGCCCCGCGGTAGGCGTGGTCGTTGTCGAGATCGGCCGGGGAGCGCCAGCTCAGATCGGCACCGGAGCCCAGTCCCTGGGTCATGCCAAATTCACCCATCGGAATATCGACCCGGCCCTTGTTCATGAGCGCATCCTGAATGACGGGCATAGAGATTCCGGCGGCCTCCGAATACACCTTGATGCCGTCCTTGTGGGCCAGTTCGGTAATGGCGGCGTAATGGTTTTCGGCCAGCAGATCAGCCAGGGTACGGCGGTAGTCCCAGAGGAAGCGATCGCTGATATCGGCGCTTCGGACCACGCGACCAGCCAGCACGGGCAGGTAGGGCGTCGGGTCGTAGCCCCGGCGTTTCCGGAATTCTTCGATCAGTTCATCGGTCCAGTTCTGGGCGTCGGCCTCGTAGCTGTCGGCCAGCCAGTACTGCAGGCCTTTGCCGTAAAGCGGTCCCATGACCTGGGCGATCGGTGCGGTGTACTGGCGGTAGTAGCTGGTGAGGTGTTTACGACTCAGCTTATCGACTTCAAAACCGACACCTACTGAAACCGCCGGAGAGTTCTTGGCCCCCGTCAGCGAGTAGCCCATCCGCAAAATGGTCCAATTACCCGGCGGTACGTCCCAACTGAGGCTACCATCGCTGCCGATTTTGCCCGTTAAGTCGACGATGGCGTCGGGCGCAATGGCGGCATTATCGGGCACACCGGGCGTGGCCAAGTGTTCGAAGGCGAACATGGGTGCAAAGTTGGCTTTGTCTTCCCAGCGGTGGACACGGGCGCCCCCGTGGAACACGGCTTCGGTCAGGCCGAAATTGGCAGCGGTGGCATTAGGTGTACCCACGGTCGATAAGCCGCCTCCCGGCACAAATTCAATCCGGAAGTAGCGGGCGGTGGTGGCCGGAAAGGCAAAGGTCCGCACGGGCAGCGCCCGAATGTCGTGCTGAGGTCCTGGAAAGGTCAGCAGGGTCCGAAAGAATTGTCCGTCGTCGCTGACCTGCACCCGTCCCGCCCGCACGTCGGTGCTGCCAAAAAAGCTTGCCTGCGCCAGGGCCAGCGAAAAGGCCCGGGCGGTGAAGGGCTGATCGAAGGCGTACTGGATCCAGGGCGTTTTCCCGGGGGCTGGGGTCGGGACGGTCACTTTGGTCGTCAGGTCATCATCCCAGAGCACAGCCGGCTCGATGGTGCCGAAGCTGGTGGTTACCGTAGGTTTGCGGTCAGCCAGGCTGGCTTCGGCGGCCGGCGTGCGGTAGGCCAGCATGGAAATATCGCGGTAAAAGGTGGGATCAGGTGATGCTGGGGCGCTCCGTACCGAGCGGGGCAGGTTGCGGATGGGGCCGTTGACCGAGGGCGGCTGCGGGAGCTTTCCGCTGAATTTCTGTCCGCCGCGCAGGTTTAGTTCACTCCAGACGACCTTCTTGACTGCTTCTTCCGGTTTGACCCAGGGGCCGCCCGTTTCGCTCCAGCCGGCGGAGGTCGCCATCGTCATTTCCAGGCCCAGGCGGTCGGCTTCGGCGGCGGTATGGCGGATTGCGTCAAGCCATTCGGGCGAGAAGAACAGAATCTTTTTCTCGACGGTCTGGCCCGTTCCCAGGCTGACGTCGAAAGCCTGGAAGCCGCCGATACCGACGCGTTTCATCCATTCGAGGTCTTTGGTAATGCCTTCCTTGGTGATGTTGCTCCCGACCCAGTGCCACCAGGTCCGGGGCCTGGCCGAATTGGGCGGATTCAGAAAGCCGCTTCGCAGGCTATCCGTTTGCTGCGCCTGCGCGCTTAGAGCCAGCAACAGAAGAAGACTTAAGCCGGTCAACCAGTGTTTAATCGTATGCATAAGCGGGGGCGGTGAATACGGAATGGGGATGAATAAGCGGCTCAACAACGGAGTTTTACCCAAAGTAAGGCTCAGCCTGTTAAAAATACAAAAAGACCGGACAATCGCCCGGCCTTCGTCAATGAATGAGGTTTCTGTACTTACCGCAACCGATTCGATTCCTGCACCAGCTTTTCGTCGCGGCGGATAAAGCGGTTGGCCAGCATGTTGAAGATCAGCGCGGCTACCAGGGCGTAAAAACCCGTCGAGAACTGACCCTGGTCGGCCGGATTGAAGAAATCGCGACCTTTGTACCGCGTCAGGTACAGCACGCAGCCCATCAGGCCGGTCAGCAGCAGCGCGTTGATGGCGCACATGCCCATCTGCAGGACCCGGTTGCGGTACTTGAAAAGGGTAAAGATGGAGATGCCTATGACCAGCACTGCCAGCAGGGCTACGTAATAGACCGGCGTCACGAAGCTGCTGATGCCCTGGGTGTGGGTAAGCCGGATGGCGGTCAGTTCGGCGGCTTCCTTGTTGGGACCCGTTTTTACCCAGATGGGTGTGCTGAGCAGAACGCCCATAGCCACGGCGATCAGGGCCAGAAATATGGATTGAATGCGTTGAATCATGGATAAATGCGGTGAGAAGATTGGTTCAGCGTGCAGGAAAGGGATTTTTGTTAACCATAAACGGAAACCCAAACCCCTAAACTGTTCAGCGGCAAAGATAGGAGGTTCATGACGGAAAATAAAGCAAATGTGCCCGGCAGTGGCCGGCTGGTCGTTACCGGCGACGGTTCCCATTCGGTCTGGAACGCGGAGGTGGGGCAGCACTACCACTCCATCTTCGGGGCACGGCAGGAGTCCGAGCGGGTATTTATTGAACTGGGGCTGCAGGAAGCCTGGAACCGGTTTCCGCAGGTCAGTATCCTGGAAATGGGCTTCGGTACGGGCCTGAACGCGCTGCTGACGCTGCAGGAGGCCGGCCGCAAACAGCTACCGGTTCGCTATACGACGATCGAAGCCTTTCCCCTGCCAGCCGATGAAGCCCGGCAACTGAATTTTGATGAATTACTGGGTACCGACCAGTTGGCCGCCTTACACGAGGCCCGCTGGCAGTCCTGGCAGCCCCTCACGCCAACCTTTTCGTTGTTTAAACACCGGGGCCGGCTCCAGGATTTTCGCCCGGACGACCGCTACAACCTGGTTTACTACGATGCTTTTGCGCCCGAGGGGCAGCCGGAGTTGTGGACGGCAGACATTTTCCGCCAGATCGCCGGGTATCTGCTTCCGGGTGGGCTGCTGACCACCTATTGTTCCAAAGGTTACGTCCAGCGCAACCTGAAAGCGGCCGGTTTTCGGGTTGAGAAGCATCCCGGGCCACCCCGGAAGCGGGAGGTACTGCGGGCGATTTTAGAGTAGGCGGGTGATCAGCTGGCCTACTTTTTCCAGCTCCCGTACGTCGACTTCGCTGAAATCATTCAACTGGTCGCTATCCACGTCCAGGACCATCGCTACATTCCCGGCCTGGTCAAAAATCGGCACAACAACCTCCGACTTCGACAGCGAACTACAGGCGATATGGCCCGGAAACTGCTCTACGTCCGGTACCAGCAGCGTTTCCTGGCGGGAGTAGGCCGCGCCGCAAACGCCTTTGCTGAAGGCAATGCGCGTACAGGCGATCGGTCCCTGGAACGGGCCCAGAACGAGCTGGTTGTCTTTCGTCAGGTAAAAACCAACCCAGAAAAAGCCGAACGCCTCCTTCAGGGCAGCGGCAATATTGGCCAGGTTGGCAATCAGATCCGGTTCGCTGCTGGTCAGGGCCTCAAGCTGAGGAAGCAGGCTGTCGTATTTGGCCTGGCGATCGGCGGTCTGGGGGATAATAAGGGTTTCTGCCATGGGAATGGTCAAACGCAGGGGGCCCGGAAGTTCGCTTGGATTCCGCGCAAGCCTCCGAACACGCTGCGAAAATAATTATACAGCCTGATGCTTAAAATACCGCTTGAGCCAGGAGTCGCCTGCCCGGACCTGCCAGCCATGTTCGAGTTCACCTTTTGTAGCTACCAGGTTGTTGAAGATGACGGTGTCGGGCTTTAGTTGCCCGTCGGCGACGGTAGCCTTCAGATGCGCCAGCGGTACGGTATGAACGAGGCCGTCCGAAGCAATGTAGGCAACCGAGCGGTCGAAGAAATCGGTATCCAGCGTCTGGCCGAGTTCGCGGACCCAGCGCACGGAGGCATCAATCGAACAACCACTGGGCAGGTGATGCGCTTCGTCGACGGCAATGACCAGAAACCGGTTGTGAAACAGCCTGGCCGAAGCCAGCAGGGGAGAGCCGTGGGCGGCCCAGTGATCGACGGCTGGTTGCAGCTCGCGCTCGACGGCCGCAACTTCCGGCTCCGTCAGCGTCCGTCCCGACTGGTAAATCCAGATCCGGGCGGTTTCGGGTAGTTGATTGAATGGGGTCCACATGGTAGTCGCGGTCCGCCGCCGCGGTTAGTCAACAGTCTGTCAATCATCAGTCGCTGAATAGCTCAATAATCGCCATTTCCTTGATAACTTCGGATTGACTGAAGACTGACTAACTGGTGACTGACAGACTCCCCTACAACCCCTTCGCCTGGGCCACGAGTTCCGCCAGGTCGTAGACTTTCACCGAATCCTCCCGCTCCTTGTTCTTGACGCCGTCCGACATCATGGTCATGCAGAAGGGGCAGGCTACGGCGATGGTGTCGGCGCCGGTCCCCAGGGCCTCTTCCGTCCGTTCAACGTTGATGTCCTTCTTGCCGGGCTCAGGCTCTTTGAAATACTGGGAGCCGCCCGCCCCGCAGCAGAGGCCTTTGGTCCGGCAGCGCTTCATCTCGACGAGTTCGGCATCCAGAGCCTGCAGCACTTCGCGCGGCGCTTCGTACACCTTGTTGGCCCGGCCCAGGTAGCAGGAGTCGTGGAAGGTAATCTTACGGCCCTTGAACGAGCCGCCGCCCTCCAGGCGAACCTTGCCTTCGTTGATCAGTTGCTGAAGGAACTGGGAATGGTGCATGACCTCGTAATTACCGCCCAGCTCAGGGTATTCGTTTTTAAGCGTATTGAAACAGTGCGGGCAGGCCGTGACGATCTTTTTGACGCCATAGCCGTTTAAGACCTGGATGTTGGCCGTAGCCTGCATCTGGAACAGAAACTCATTCCCCGCCCGCCGGGCCGGGTCGCCCGTGCAGCCTTCCTCGGTTCCCAGCACGGCGAACTTGGTGCCGACATGGTTGAGAATCTTGACGAAGGCTACGGTGACTTTTTTATACCGGTCGTCGAATGAGCCGGCGCAGCCGACCCAGAAAAGGACTTCCGGTTCCTCGCCGTTGGCGGCCATTTCGGCCATCGTCGGCACTTTGTAGGTGATTTCGGTTGTCATCGTTTGGTCAATCAGTTCGGACCGAGCCGAGTCGCCCCGGCTGGTACCGAATGTTTCGGTATAAAATCAGCAGAAAATACCCCAGTGTGCCCACGACGAGCAATTCCAGGCTGTATTCCGCCAGGTAGGTAAGCGTATTCAGGTGCCGCCAGTTGGTATACACCGGTGTCCCAAGCTCCCACCAGAAGGTTGGGTGGATGGTAACCGCGATATTGAACAGCAGCAGCGCCGCCAGGTGTCGCTTATCGTTCAGATTCAGAAGCACCAGTACAAAGGGCATCAGGAAAATGAACGCGTAGTTGCTGAACGAGCTTTTGTGAAAAAACATCATAAAGCCGAAGGTCAGCGTAAACAGCACCGGCAGAGCCTTTCCGTACATCGTCCGCTGGCGCAGCAGAATGGTCGCAAAACTGGCCACCCCCAGGGTTACCAGCAGCCCGCCCCAGCTCAGCAGCCGCGAATAAGGCCGGAAATCACCGATCAGCGGACTTATGACCGTCCACAGGTTCGGCGCAAACGGAATATCCGCGAACATCAAAGGCGTCAGGAATTTATCCCCGACCAGCCAGACCAGGACCGCGAAGGCCGGAAGTCCTACGGCCAGCAGGCCCGCCAGGTACCGTAGCGGACGCTCAATCAGGAAAAAGATCCCCACCACCATCAGGACGGCCAGGGCTTTGGTCGTCATCAGTGCCAGGGCCATCAGGGCGCCCACCCAGAGGCTGTCCCGGCTCCGGTTCCAGACACGGACCGACAGCAGCGCGAACAGCCACATCCAGATGTCTTCCTGACCACCGATTACGCAGAGCACCATCGGCCCCGGCAGAATGAGGTAGATGAGCACCCGAAGCAGGGCTTCCCGTCCGAGGAGAGATCGGTAGGTCGACCAGGTGAGCCACAAGGCAAGTCCTTCCACCCCGATCATGAGCAGCGTAACGGCCTTCGCGCTGTTCCAGAAAGCGACCGGCAGGGCGGTCACGTACGGAAACAGGGGCGAATACGGCGTCCAGAAGTCCCGGTAGACAATTTTTCCGCGGGCCGCGTGCAGCGCCGCCTCGTAGAAAACCGGGACGTCTGAGCGCGGTTGAACGTTCAGCACCAGGTAAACCAGGACAAACGGAACGATGCGCAGCAAGACAAAGAACAGGGCGATGATGGCGCCATGTTGGGACTCAGGCCAGCGGTTCAGGTAGTTTCGCAGGCCGAAAAGCACCAGCGTGGCAACCGATAATCCCAACGCAATTGCAATTTTTAACGTAAGTACGGTCATTAATCCTGGTATGACCCATCACTGCTTCCAGCGACAGCCGAATGGTTTAGGCCGCTAAAGTAAAGGGTTGGGGGTAGATTCCCAGAGAAAGCGGGTTTCGTCTCCCCAACGGCCTCCAGATACGCCATATCTTGAAGATATGGCGTATCTGGAGGGCAGGAATCAGGAATTAACCTGGTCGGCCCAGTTGAACCGGTCGCTGGGTGAGAATTTCCAGGGAGCCATGTTGTTTTCCACGTTGCTGAACATGGCATTCCAGGAAGCAGGTGCCTGGGCTTCTTCCATGATCCGGTAACGGCGCAGCTCCTGGATGATCTCCAGCGGGTTGATATTCACCGGGCATTCCTGCACGCAGGCCTGACAGGTGGTACAGGCATTGATCTCCTCCACCGTAATGTAGTCGTGAAGCAGCGTCTTGCCGTCGTCGACGAACGTCCCGCCGTTAGCCTGCATGTTCCGCCCGATGTCTTCCAGCCGGTCGCGGGTGTTCATCATGATTTTCCGCGGGGAAAGCTTCTTGCCGGTGATATTGGCCGGACAGGCGGCCGTACAGCGCCCGCATTCGGTGCAACTGTAGGAGTCCATCAGGTTTTTCCAGCTCAGGTCGAAGACATCCTTCGCCCCAAACCGACCGACTTCCGCCGGTGCTTCGTTCGGGTCGGGCTGGGTCAGCCCCAGCGCCAGCTGCACTTCCCGGGTGATCTCCGGCATGTTTTTGATCTCACCCTTCGGGTTCAGGTTGGAGAAGTAGGTGTTCGGGAAAGCCAGCACAATGTGCAGGTGCTTCGAATACGTCATGTAAATGGCAAAGCCCAGAATACCCAGAATGTGGAACCACCAGGCAAACCGCTCGTAGGCGATCAGGGCTTCCGTGCTCCAGCCCGAAAAGAGCGGCTGCAGGTACTGGCTGATCAGAAACGTCCCGCCCACGGCCACGTCGTAATGCGCAACACCCCGCTGCCGCAGCACGCTGTCGGAGGCGTTCCAGGTCAGGAAGGCCGTCATCAGCAGGATTTCAAAGGCCAGAATGAGCGTAGCGTCCAGTTGCGGCCAGCGCCAGCTCATTTCCTCGTGCCGGGAACCCTGCAGGCGGCTGACACGCGTGACGTAGCGGCGGGCCAGAAAGGCCACACAGACGAGCAGGACGCCCAGCGCGAAAACTTCAAACGTATTGACTAAAAACGGATATACCGGCCCCAGGACGGGGGCAAAGATCCGGTGCGTGCCAAGAATGCCGTCCAGGACGATCTCCATGACCTCGATGTTGACGATCAGAAAGCCGAGGTAGATCACAAAGTGCATCAGACCCACCGTCCAGTTGGTCATCATCTTCTTCTGCCCGAACGCGACGCGCAGCATGATGCTGAGCCGTTCCGAGGGGCGGTCGGTGCGGTCTTCCGGGCGGCCCAACTGAATAGTCCGTCGAATGAGATTAATTCGGCGAACGATAAACCAGGAGGCAGCACCCAGGGCCGCAACAAACAAAATTTGCTGTATGATCTGCATGATTGCTCGCTGTCTGTCAGTTTGTTACTTTATACCGACAGACTTTGTTAAATTTATTTGTTCGATTTTGTTGCAAACAAAAGCCGAATTGCGCTAGATTTGCACCCACAAAACGCCCGGTGATGTAGCTCAGCTGGTAGAGCAAAGGACTGAAAATCCTTGTGTCGGCGGTTCGATTCCGTCCATCACCACCTCCAACCCCGCCCAAAGCGGGGTTTTTTGTTGGCCTGAACGCCTCGTTTTTTTCCTGGCCAGCTTCAATCCCCGTGGCATATAGTATGCAAGCATACTAATTTTTGCGTTGGCAAATATAGACGCGTCCCCGCGATTCCGCAAGTGTTTTGCCGAAAGAAATAGGATCAAAAAAAGAAATTTCGGGCTATTTTTTGGCTATGAGCCGCTTGAATCCTCCATAGCGATGCCGATAGAGCGCATCAGCTGGCTGGCGTTGAAGCTGCGGCAGACACCTGCCCGAAGCGTATAGTCAAAATGCAGCTGCCCATCGACTACATCCGAATGAAAGCTGTAATTCTGCACAAACGGATGAGTAGCACTCAAATCGCCCAGTTCGACATCATGGGTCGAGACAAACCCGGTGGCGGTCGTGTGGTGAAGCTGCAGAATCAGCGCCCGGGCGCCGTTATGCCGGTCGGCGGAATTGGTACCTTTCAGGATCTCATCCAGAAAATACAGCACCGGCCGGGGATCGGACTGCCGGGTCTGTTCCAGCAGCGCCCGCAACCGTTTCAGCTCGGCATAGAACGAGGACGTGCTTTCCTCCAGCGAGTCCTGGGTGCGCATGCTGGTAAACACCCGAACCGGCGAACACACAAACCGCCCGGCAGCCACCACCGAACCGGCCAGGGCCAGAACGAGATTGGTTCCTACGGTCCGGAGAAAGGTGCTTTTCCCGGACATATTCGAGCCGGTAATCAGGATGGTGTTGCCATGGCCCGCCAGCGTCAGCGCGTTCGGAACGCTTTTCTGCGGCGCCAGCAGCGGGTGGCGTACCTGATTCATCGCCAACCGTAAGTCTTCCTCAACCACCTCCGGGCGGGTGTATTCCGGATGGGCGTAGGCCAGTCCGGCCAGGCTATTGAGGGCTTCCAGTTCCCCGAGCGCGTCAAACCAGCCGGCCAGCCGCTCCCGGTACTGCTCACGCCAGCCTTCGAGGGCCATCAGGTACTGCACGTCCCAGAGCGTAATCAGCCCAACAAAGAGGTAGAAATACGGATTGCGGCGAAAATTGAAGTTTTCCACCAGCCGGGCCAGCCGGTCCGTAGCCGCCGATGCCGGCTCGCCCCCCTCGGTCAGCGCCCGGCGAATGGCCTGCAGGCTGGTCGTTTCTTCCGGCAGTTCCTCCGCCTGCCGGAACAGGTCCCGGAACGTACCCAGCGCCCGGGCAATTTCGTACGTCTGTTCGCTGGCTGCCTTGGCTGCTTTGCCAACCTGGCTCAGCACCAGGCCGTGGACCGCCAGCATACCCAGCGCCGTCAGGCCCGGCACGAATCCGGTCAGCCAGGCCGCCACAACGCCGAGCGTCAGCAGGGGCAAAACAACCCGAACGACCCGCAGGTAGGCCGGAAGCGGCTGCCGATCGGCCACCCACTGCTGCAGCGGCTCGGGCGATTGCCCGATCGTGGCCTCCAGGCCCGCCAGGGCTTCCAGGTCCTGCCGCCAGTCGAGGCGGGGCGCCAGGACGGCTACTGCCTCCTGCCGCTGCCGGATCTCCCGGGTGGAGGCCGGTGCCTGCAGCCAGGCGGCCAGCCGCCGCGTACCCACGTAGGTATGAGTCCGGTTCAGGAGCCGGAAGAGCGAATGCTTCCCAAAGACGTCCAGATCGCCGCTGTACGGATGTTCGGGATGGTGAAAGGCCTCGCCGGTTTCGGGTCGGGTAAAGCGGCGCTCGAGCCGACCGGATTCGTCGGCGTTAATCTGAACCAACTGCCGATAGCGGTCGCGTTCTCGTCCCATGCGCTGGTGCCGTTTCAAGAGCATCAGAAAGCCCATCAGGCCGACAACCCCCGCGCCGATGGCCGCCAGGGTCTGATCAGCCAGTCCGAGCAGGTATACCGCCAGAACCGCCAGGACAAACCAGCCCAGCCGCAGTAGCGCGAACTGATTGTATTGTTGCTGAGTAACCGCTTGCTGGCGGGAAAATTCGTCGCGGCGCTGGAGAAAAACGGCTTGCATGCAGGAAGGAAAAACCCGGCACGGTGAGGCGCCGGGTTGGAAGAAGGATCAGGTTAGAACTTATTGACACTGCGGACAAACGCCCTGGATCAGCAGGTTGGTCTCCCGCCGCTGGTAACCTTCGGGCAACTCCAGGGACGGAATCAGGACGTTCTCCAGGCAGTTGGTCTGGCCGCAGGTTTCGCATTTAAAGTGAACGTGGTCGTGGTGGTGTTCGGCATGGCCGCAGGACTCCCGGCAGAGCGCGTACTTGAGCCCGCCTTCGTCGTCGAGGACCTTATGGAGAATCCCTTTGTCGACAAACGTTTTCAGGGTCCGGTAGATCGTCACCCGGTCGAACTGATCTTTCAGCCGATCCTCGATGTCGTGGTGGGCCAGGGCGTATCCGGTCGCCAGAAACGTCGCCAGCACCTCCTCCCGGCAGCCCGTATGCCGCAGGTGGAAGTCTTCCAGGGTTTTTTTGACAGAGGGAGTCATAGAAGTCGTCAGTCGGTTAGTCATCAGTTATCAGTCTGTCAGTCATCAGTCAGCTCCTTGGCGAAGCTGACTGATGACTGACAGACTGACGACCGACGACTAACTTCATTCCGTCGTTTCAAACTGTAATTTAACCAAATTAGCGTACAACCCATCCTCCAGGAGGCTGAGTTCTTCGTGCGTGCCGGATTCGGCAATCTGGCCGTCGCGGAGGACGTAGATCGTATCGACCTTCCGGATGGTCGCCAGGCGGTGGGCGATGATCAGGGTAGTGCGGTTCTGCATCAGTTCGTCGAGCGCCTCCTGTACGAGCCGTTCCGATTCGGCATCGAGCGAACTGGTCGCTTCGTCCAGAATGAGGATGGCCGGATCTTTCAGGATGGCCCGGGCAATGGCAATCCGCTGGCGCTGGCCGCCCGAGAGCTTCACGCCCCGTTCCCCAACGACGGTCTGGAATTTCTCCGGGAACGACTCGATAAACTCCAGCGCGTTGGCTTTCCGGGCCGCTTCCAGAATTTCGGTTTCCGTCGCACCCGGCTTGCCGTAGGCGATGTTTTCGTAAATCGTCCCGCCAAACAGCATCACTTCCTGGGGAACAACGGCAATATTCCGGCGCAGTTGGGTCAGGTTGAAGCTGTCGATCGAACGGCCATCGACCGTAATGCTTCCGCTACCCGTTGGATAATACCGGAGCAGCAACTGGACGATGGTCGATTTGCCCGCGCCGCTCTGGCCGACCAGCGCGATCTTCCGACCGGCGGCCACCTCGAGCGAAATGCCGCGCAGCACCTGGACATCCTGCCGCGACGGATAGGCGAACTGCACGTCCCGGAACGAGATATCGCCCCGCAGCGGCTGAACGGTCGTCGGTTCGTTTTCGGGATCAACTTCCGGCGTTTCGTCGAGGATTTCCAGAATCCGCTCCGAAGCCCCAATCGTCCGCTGGACCTGGGCATACAGGTCGCCCATGCCGCCGACCGAGCCGCCGATAAAGCCGGTATAAAAGATAAATTCAATCAGCGAAGCCAGGGGCATTTCCTTCGACAGCACGAGGTTGCCTCCGTACCAAAGGACCCCGATGATCCCGCCGAAGAGGGCAAAAATCACAAAGGAGACAAATACGCCCCGGTACCGGACAGCCTTCAGCGCAATATCGACCACGCCCTGCATGGCCCCGGTATACCGGCCGATTTCAAAGCGCTCGTTGGTAAAGGCCTTCACGACGTTGACCGACTGAAGCGTCTCCTCCACAATGACGTTGGCGCGGGCCAGTTCGTCCTGCACCTGCCGGGAAATCTTGCGGATAAACTTGCCGAAGAAAATGGCCGAGATGATCAGGACCGGGAAGGTTCCCAGCATAAAGAGCGTCAGCTTCCAGGAAAGCGCGAAAATGATGATGGTCCCGACGACGAGCGTAGCAACCTGCCGGAACAGTTCCGCCAGCGTAATCGACAGCACGTCCTGCAACTGGGAGACGTCCGAAGCAATCCGGCTCGTCAGCTCCCCGACGCGGTGCCGCTCGAAGAAGTTCACCGGCAGGGTAATGATCCGGCTGTAGACCGCCTTCCGGACGTCGGCCATCGAGCGCTCGCTGACCTGGGCAAAAAAGTAAATGCGGAAAAAGGAAAAAATGGCCTGAATGACCAGAATGCCGATAAAGAACAGCACGACCTGGTTTAGGCTGTAGTCTGATGTACCGGCGATAACGCTCGTCACGAGCCCGATCAGCTTACCGAAGCTGAGCGTGGTACCGGTTGAAAAAATCAGGAACAGAAAGCCGATAATAAAATACGTCCGGTACGGACGAACAAACCGGAAGATGCGCAGGGCGCGGCGCATGCTGTCCTTGGTAACGCGTTTTTTATCTTCCGGAGTTGGCTCCTCGAAACTCCTTCCTCGTTTGGCCATATATGGGTTACTTTCAGTCTTTTGGGGCTAGTTTAGCGTTTATAGTTTAGCGTTTATGGTTCTAGGGGATAATTAACGATAAACCCTAAACTTTAAACTAAAAACCGTTATTCATCCGGTTGTCCCTTGTAGCCGGATTGTTCAAAAAGGGCGCGGGCGTTGGTGTTCTTCATCAGTTCAGGCAGGCTGGGGTTCTGCCGGTCATTGAACCGACCCACGATCCGCCAGCCCAGCCAGCGACCGATACTGCCCGGTGCTTTCGGGCCGATTTCCGCCGTGAAAGGCCGCTCGCCCAGGTAGCGTTCCTTGATCCGGGGATTGGTTTCGTAGAGCAGTTGCTTGTCGATCACGTGCGCCCAGACCAGATCCTGAGCGGCGTAGGTATCCGTCAACTGCTCGTCCGAATAGCCGATAATGAGGCTGTCGGGCGTATCGGGCATTACAGTCTTGGTAAAAACGAAGCCTTTACCGTAGTAGACCATATCGGCCAGCAGCGTCTGGTCATTGCGGTCGGTAGCGTTGAAGCGGTTGGAGATGTTCAGGATAATGGCCGGTGCCACGTATTCTTTCTGGTAGCGCCGCAGGATATAGGCCGGGAAAGCCTCACCCGTGGGCCGGTACTTGGCTTTGGGCCCGGCGAACCAGTCGAGGCCGATGACGATCAGGCTGTCAGTCACCACCAGATCCGGGCCCAGGAAGCCGGTGACCATGGCCGCTACGCGGGGTGGCCGGAAGTCGGGGTAATTTTTCTGGATCGCGCCAAAGGCTTCCGACAGCGGACCTGCCACATCGCCCAGCGTACCAAATTCCGCGATTGTCTGCTGGTACAATACGTTCAACTCCTTATCGTTTACCCGGTGGACCAGTTCATTGACCAGGGCAGTGTCGTTGCCGAACTGGGTCGTGCCGAAATACAGGCGGGCCACGTCGCGGTGATCGTCCAGCCAACGGCGGATGTCCTTGGCGTTGCGGGGCTGGAATAATTCCTGGTCCAGACGCTGGATGGTTACCGGTTCCGTTTTGGAACAGGCATTGAAAATCAGTAAACTTACCAGGCCGAGAACAACGCGCAGAACCTTCATTCGCACCAATAGGGGTTCGCAGTAAAACAGACAAAATTATGAAAAAAGTTGCAGCCCTCCTGCTGTTTTTCGGCTGGGTCAGCGGTAGTTTCTGCCAAGCGCAGGTGACGGTTCAGAAGCAGCGCTCCCGGCCGCCGCAGGTCGAGAAACCGGCCAACCGGCGAACCAAGCCGGCTGATGCCGAGCAAAAGGCTGCCAACCGCCGGGCCGAGCGGGCATTCCGTCGCATTCAGGGCGACGAAGAACCGGACTATGCCCGGCCCACCAAACTCATTGAAATGAGCATTCGGGCGGCTCCTTCGCTTTCCTTTCACTCGGCCGATGGCTTAGGTAGTTATCAGGGCTTTGCGGCGCGCGGACCGGGGATTCGGATGAGTGTGGGCCCGAGCCTGGACTATTATTTCTTCAAGGACCGCTACGCCTTCAGTTCCGGGTTATGGTATACCATTAAGCGGTCGGCCTACGAAATTCCGGGCCAGTTCGGCCAGGACCGCTGGACGCCCGGCGCGCCGCGGCAGCAGTCGACCTATAACCTGCAGTACGCGCAGATACCGCTTTCGGTCAAGATGTTTGCCAACAACCTCATCCCGACCGCCCGGTTGTACATCCAGTGCGGGGGCCTGCTCAACATCAAACTGGCCGAGAAGGCGCTGGATGAACCCCGCAATGCGCTCTATCGCTACGCCACCCGCGACGGCGATTACCGCCGCCAGTACGGCCGGGGCGACGTGAGCCTGCTGCTGGGTACAGGTGTGCAGTACCGGCTGAACCGCGACCAGGCGATTATCCTCGGGGTAAGCTACCAGCGTGGCCTGCTGGACATTGCGCGGGCCCGGGAGCTGGAATCGCGGATGAACATCGTCGCCCTGGAAGTAGGCCTCAAATTTTAAGCGGCAGAATCGTTTTCATTGTTTGGCTGGGCGAAGGCGCTGTATTTTGCAGCTTTCATCATCCCACTGTACAATGAAAAAGACGTTTACTGTCTTTCTACTTTGTCTGCAGCTGACGGCCTTTGGTCAGGCCGTGTTCAAACCCTTCGAAGTCGAGAGCCAGCCCGAACCCCAGGGTGGCCTGCCCCTGCTGGAAAAATTCATCGAGGTCAACCGGCGCATGCCCTACGCGGCGGAAGTGGCCGGGGTGAAAGGGACGGTTTATGTCTCGGGAATCGTCGGCACCGACGGCCGGATCACCGGCGTGCAGGTGGTGAGAAGCCTGCATCCGGCCTGCGACCGCGAAGCCGTGCGGGTCCTGGGTCTGTTCAACGCCTGGAAACCGGGCCAGAAAGGCGGTAAAGCCGTTCCGGTTGAGTTTAGCTACGGTATTAAATTCGCCCCGACGCGGTCTGGCTGCGCGCCGGGAGCCATAACCACCTATTACAGCGCCGATGGTAAGCCGGTAGCCGAAGAAGCCGGCGCGCAGTACCGGCTGGTCCTGCCGGTCGACTCCCTGGGTTATCCAAACGCTGCCCCGGCCCTGGCCCGCCGGAAAGGCGAAGCCTGGAAAGACATGGACAATCGGTTTGCCCGGCGGGAAAAGCTGGAAACCCGCTATAACTACACAAACCCGAATTTGCCGGACTCACTCCGTGTAAGGCGTATTAGTCTGTTGAGCGTCCGTAACCGACTTCAGGGAACGCAGTATGTCTTTTACCCAAGCGGAGCGCTCTTTGCAACCGAAAGCTACGAAGATGGGCAGGCGGTAGGTACCTGGCTGTATTATTACCCAAATGGGCTGGTTTGTCAGGCTGACGAACAGCTCCAGGGCGGCGGGGTCCGGGAATGGCACTGGTACCCGAACGGGCAACTAAAGCAGGTTGGCCTGCGCCCGGAACGAAAGGATTATGAGCTGCTGAACCAGTGGGATGCGCAGGGTAAACAAACCGTGCAGAACGGCAGCGGCCCGGCCAAGATCGTTAGCCGCCTCGGCGAAATGGAATGGGTGACCGAAACCGGCGCACTGATCAACCGGCAGCGGCACGGTACCTGGACAGGGCGCAGGGCGGATGGTCAGCTGTACTACCGGGAGGAGTGGGACAACGGAAAGTTTCTGCGTGGTACGTCCTACGGCCTGCAGGTCGACGCCATCACGTACGATAAGCCGAAAATCGATGCCGAGTTTGAAGGTGGCCTGCCCGGGCTGGGGGAATTTCTGACGGGAAATATGTCGTACCCGAGGGATGCGGCCCGCAGCAATGTGGAGGGCAAAGTCGCCGTTAGTTTCGTGGTCTGTACAGACGGGTCCCTCTGCGATTATCAGGTAATCCAGAGCGTTCATCCAAGCCTGGACGAGGAAGCCATCCGGGTCGTGAAGGAAATGAACGGCAAATGGAAAGGCGGTATCCTGCGCGGGCGCCCGGTGCGGGTCAAATACAACCTGCCGATCAATTTTGTGCTGCAATAGCTACGAAAAAGCGCCCTGGTCCGTCGGCCAGGGCGCTGTCTTTGGATCGAAATAGCTTACCCAATCTGCTCGAAGCCGCAGTACGGCACCATCACCGCCGGAATCCGGATGCTGCCGTCGGCCTGCTGGTTGTTTTCCAGGATGGACGCCACGATCCGCGGCAGGGCCAGGGCCGAGCCGTTGAGCGTGTGCAGGAGTTGGGGCTTACCCGCTCCGGCTTTATACCGAAGCTTCAGGCGGTTGGCCTGGTAGGTTTCAAAATTGGAGACGGAGCTAACCTCCAGCCAGCGCTGCTGGGCGGCGGAGTAGACTTCCATGTCGTAAGTAAGAGCCGATGTAAAGCCCATGTCGCCCCCGCAGAGCCGCAGCACGCGGTAGGGCAGTTCGAGCTGTTGCAGGAGTGACTGCACGTACTGGCTCATTTCCTCCAGAGCCTGGTAGGACTCCTCCGGCTTCCGGATCTGAACAATTTCCACCTTATCGAACTGGTGCAGGCGGTTCAGCCCCCGTACGTGCGCGCCCCAGGAGCCCGCTTCCCGGCGGAAACAGGGCGTGTAGCCGACGTTTTTCACCGGCAGATCGGTTTCGCCCAGAATCACATCCCGGTACAGGTTCGTGATGGGGACTTCGGCCGTCGGAATCAGGTACAGCTTGTCTTCGCCTACGAAATACATCTGGCCTTCCTTATCGGGCAGCTGGCCCGTGCCGAAGCCGGATTCCTCGTTGATGACGATCGGCGGCTGAATTTCGGCGTAGCCGGCGGCCAGGGCCTGGTCGAGGAAGAAGTTGATCAGCGCCCGCTGCAGCCGCGCGCCCTTGCCTTTGTAGACCGGAAAACCCGCGCCGCTGATCTTCACCCCCAGCTCAAAGTCGATGATGTCGTGCTTTTTGATGAGTTCCCAGTGGGGCAGGGCGCCTTCCGGCAGCGTAGGTACGGTACCGTTTTCCAGCACCACCTCGTTGTCATCGGCGCTGCGGCCTTCGGGAACGCTTTCGTGGGGGAGGTTTGGCAGCGTAACCAGCACGGCCTGCAGCTGCTGCTCAATGGCTTTGAGGTCGTCTTCGAGGCCTTTGGCGATGAACTTCAGATCGGCGGTTTCGGCTTTGGCTGCTTCGGCGGCCTCTTTCTGCCCGGCTTTCATCAGGGCACCGATTTCTTTGGCTTTGGCGTTGGAGCGGGCCAGGACGTCGTCGAGTTCGCGTTGGGTATCGCGCCGCTGCTGGTCGAGTTGCAGGACCTCATCGACCAGGGTTTCGGCCCCCGTCAGGTTCCGTTTTCGGAGGCCGGCCAGGGTGAGGTCTTTGTTATCGCGGATGAAGGATAATTGGAGCATACTTACTGGGGTAATAATTTTCGGATGGCAGCCATAAACTCTTCGGTCTGTTCTAAGAGAGGAAGTATTTCGTCGGCTGAAAATTGTTCAAAGTCTCCATAATCGCCGTCCTGTCGTGCATTAAATAACCGGCCGTACACCTTACTGACCCAAATCTCCAACCGGCCAGTGGCTACGTAGTGTTGCGCAAGCATTTGTTTGGCACCGCTGTGAGAGCTTATTTTAACGCCTTCATTGGTAAGCAAAGCCGTAACCAGGTAAAAAGCTGCGTAATACAAGCGATTGGCTGCACTGTTCCAGCGTTCCTGCGCAATAAGCGCTTTAGCATCATCCAAGGTTTCCAACGCTCGTCCGGTTCTGTAATTAATCAAAGCCGCTTTCTCTTCGTCTGTCATAAGCGGACCCCTTCCTCAATTACATTCCGGTAAAAAGGACTCATTGACCAGGTAGGCCACTCTTCTTTTTGCCGAATCACCGCGTTGATTACATTTCCTGTTTGTATTTCAAGCTCTGTTAGCTTGTCCAGGATGGCGTACTTCAAAGACAGGGTTCGCGTTTGCTGCGTCAATACCAAAATATCCCAGTCCGAATCCCGACGATGGTTGCCCCGAGCCCGCGAACCAAAGAGGTACAGTTCTGCCTGCGGATCAACCGAGTGAACGGCCTTCCGAATACTTTGCAGAAACGCTTGCTGGTTGACTCGGGGCATAGCGTAGTAGATTTAGCCAGGACAAAAATAACAGCCCACTGGTATTTAGCGGGCTGTTCAGAACGACATCTTTTGGGAAAGATGACATCGGCGACCCTCTACACGTTAAACAGCCCTTCGTTCAGCGCGTTCAGGGCTTCGGCCTTGTAACGGCTGTGCAGGAGCAGCGACAGGTTATGCTCGGTACCGCCGTAGGAAATCATCCGGACGGGAATGCCCTTCAACGCGTTCAGCACCTGTGCCGCAATGCCGGGCTTATCGGCGCTGAAGTTGCCGACAACGCAGATAATGGTCTGGTCGTACTCAGGCTCCTCCAGATCGCAGAAGGTGCTCAGCTCAGCCTGAATTTCCTTCACCTTCGTTATATCGTCGATGGTGACCGAAACCGAGACCTCCGAGGTGGCGATCATATCCACGGGCGTCTTGAACCGCTCGAAGATTTCGAAGATCCGGCGCAGGAATCCGTAGGCGTTCAGCATCCGCAGCGAGTGGATGTACAGGGCCGTAATGCCGTCCTTGGCCGCAACCGCCTTGAAGACCTGGTCAGTGGTCTTGTCAGCAATCAGCGTACCCGGAGCCGCGGGATCCATCGTATTCTTAAGGCGCACGGGCACGCCGAATTTCCGGGCCGGGGTGATAGTCGAGGGATGCAGGATTTTAGCCCCGAAATAGGCCAGCTCGGCAGCTTCCTCGAAGGTCAGCTCCCGGATAGGGTAGGTGTTCCGGACAATCCGGGGGTCGTTGTTGTGCATGCCGTCGATATCGGTCCAGATCTGGATCTCCTCGGCCCGGATGGCCCCGCCGATCAGCGAAGCCGTATAATCGGAGCCGCCGCGCTTGAGGTTATCCACTTCCCCGCGGGGGTTGCGGCAGATAAAGCCCTGGGTGACCAGGATGTGCTTATCGCCGTGCGGACGCAGCATTTCGCGCAGTTTCCGCTCGATATAATCCAGTTCGGGTTCGTTGTCGGCGTCGATGCGCATGAACTCCAGGGCCGGCAGCAGCAGGGCGTGAACGCCCATTTCTTCCAGGTGCGCCTGGAACATCTGGGTGCTCAGCAGTTCGCCTTCCGCTACCAGCTCCTTTTCCTGCTTGAGCGTAAAGGGCTTAATCCGGGTCAGGGAGCGGATGAACGAAAACTCGTTCTCGATGATCTGCTGCCCTTTGGCCAGCCCTTCCGAGGTTTTGTACAGCTCGCGCAGGAACGAATCGTAATGGGCTTTCAGGTGCTCGATTTTCTCCAGCGCCTCCTCATCCTGCCCGGCCTTCAGCGATTCGCCAATGGACAAAAGGGCGTTGGTCGTGCCCGAAAGCGCCGACAGCACCACAAACTTCTGGCCTGCATCGGCCGTAATCAGCTCCCGGATGGAGTGCATGCGTTCCGGCTTACCCACCGACGTGCCACCGAACTTCCAAACTTGCATCGTGTATGAATTGTGATTGAGTGATTGAGTGAATTAGTGATTGAGTGAATTAGTGATTGAGTGATTGAGCGGTCTGCCGCTGCGGTGAGCATCGCCTGTTTCAACTCACGCAATCACTCAATCGCTAATTCACTCAATATTTCCCATAAACCACCCGCTGCAACCCCAGCATCTTAATCGCCGTCATGGCGGCTTCGTCGCCTTTGTTGCCGTGGATGCCGCCGGCGCGGTCGAGGGCCTGCTGCTGGTTGTTGGGCGTCAGGACGCCGAAGATGATGGGCTTGCCCGTCTGCAGACTCACGTTGGTCAGACCCTGGGCAACGGCGTGGTTGATGTAATCGTTATGCTTGGTTTCGCCCTGGATGACGCAGCCGATGGCGATGACGGCGTCAATGTCGTCGCGCTGGGCAAACCAGAGCGAGGCGGTTGTCAGCTCAAAGCTGCCCGGGACGTTACCCCGGACGATTCGCTCGGCTTTGGCCCCGTATTGCAGCAGGGTCTGGTAGGCGCCATTGAACAGCGCTTCGGTTACCTCGGCATTCCACTCCGCGACGACAATCGCAAACGTCCGCTGGCTGATGTCGGGCAGGTTTTCGGTGGAGAAGGTGCTTAGGTTTTTTAGTTCGGTTGCCATAGCCAGGGATTGAAGGAGTGAGGGGGTGAAGGATTGAAGGATTGAAGGTTGGGCCTGCCCCGCTCTTGGTTTAATTTAACGAATAATGACTGACAGACTGACGACTGACGAAGTCTAACGAGTCACAAAAAAAGGACAAAGCCAGCCGGCTTTGTCCCTCGTATGTTGCTTCGGTTGCTTCGATACGGTTACGACTCGCCGGCCATGCCTTCCAGCACCGATTTATATTTCTTGGCGTTGACAACCTCGGCCGAAGTCGGGTACTTCTCGATGATCTGGTTGTAGGCATCGATGGCCTGGCTGTTCTGCTTGTTCTGCTCGTACGCTACGGCGAGCTTCATCAGGTAGCCAGGTGTGAAGTAGGGGTTGGACTTATAATCGGCGGCCTTTTTGTAGTAATCGATGGCTTCGCCGTACTCTTTCTTCTCCATGTAGGCATCCCCGATTAGGGCGTAGGCACGGGCCTGAACCAGCAAATCGGAAGAACTGAAGCCTTTCAGCTGCTCGATGGCTTCGTCGTATTTCGCCTGCTTCAGCAGGGCAACACCCGCGTAAAACTCAGCCAGATTACCGGCCGGCGTGGCGCTGTATTCGTCGGCAATGGCCACCAGACCTTCGTTGGCGCCGTTGCCGCTCAGGGCTTTCTTCAGGGAATCGGATTCCCACTCGTAAACGGACGGAAACATGGCCGTCTGGGCTTCCGCATCCTGGCTGCCTACATAAGCCCGGTACCCGAAATAGCCGGCTACGGCCAGTACCAGCGCACCCAGGACACCCAACAGCACGTTCCGGTTCTTATCCAAAAACAGTTCGGCTTTCCCCAATTGACCCGCCAAAGCCGACGGATCTTCCAGAAACTCCAGCTTAGAGCCTGTGTTTTGCTTACTCATTGAATCCTGACAAATTTGAGGTGCAAAATTAGCAGTTTATTGGATAAGGAAAAGGAATTAGGGGACAAAGTTTTGAGGGTGAGGGGGGATGTATGACGTTTGACGCTTGACTAGTGACGTTTGACAAAAAATAGGGTGGCAGACTGGAGCGTTCTCCTGATCCTGCCACCCTATTAGTCAAACGTCAAGCGTCAATAGTCAGACGTCATCATTCCATCAGGAACGGATAATCCTTCTGCACATACACATCCTTGAAGGCTTCCTCGGCCGGGGGCAGGGGCGATTCTTCGGCAAATTTCACCGACTCGTCCACCTGGGCTTTGACCCGCTGGTCGATCACGGTCAGGTCTTCTTCGGTGGCCAGACCCTGTTCCAGAATGCGGGATCTCACCAGCTCGATCGGGTCGCGCTGCTTGTACTGCTCGACTTCCTCCTTGGTGCGGTACTTCTGGGGGTCCGACATCGAGTGGCCGCGGTAGCGATAGGTCCGGAACTCCAGGAAAGTCGGGCCTTCGCCGGTGCGGGCGCGCTCGGCGGCGCGGCTCACGGCTTCGTGCACAGCTTCCACATCCATCCCGTCGACCGGCTCGGAAGGCATGTCGTATGCCTCACCAATCCGGTACAGATCGGTAACGTTGGAGGTCCGCGATACCGACGTACCCATGGCGTAACCGTTGTTCTCAACCACGAAAATTACCGGCAGTTTCCACAGCATGGCCATGTTAAAAGCCTCGTGGAGGGCGCCCTGCCGCACGGCGCCATCGCCGAAGAAACAGATGCAGAGATTGGTCGTCTTGTTGTATTTTTCGGCGAAAGCGATGCCGGCACCCAGGGGAATCTGCGCCCCGACGATCCCATGGCCTCCCATGAAATTCACCGACTTATCGAAAATGTGCATGGAGCCGCCCTTGCCCTTCGACGAACCCGTCTGCTTGGCAAAGAGCTCGGCCATGACCGCCTTCGGATCCGAGCCCAGCGCCAGGGGAATGCCGTGGTCGCGGTAGGCTGTGATCCACTTGTCATCTTTGGTCAGAGCCGTGTAAGCACCCGAAGAACAGGCTTCCTGCCCGATGTAGAGGTGGCAGAAGCCCCGGATCTTCTGCTGACCGTACAGCTGACCGGCTTTTTCTTCAAACTTGCGTTGCAGCAGCATCGACTCGTACCAGTACAGGTAACGCTCCTTGGAATGCGTTGCCTTCGCAGCAGCCGGTGCCTGCTCGCCCCGCTTGGATTTTTCCTTTACACTTGCCATGTTGTTCGTAGGTCGTATAACAAGAATAGCGATCGAAACGAAAATCGCCGGGCCTTCCGCCGCAACCGGTCGGGAGTCGTTCTAACCAAACGAACCGTATCTTTGTTGCTGTAAGCGGGCTATGGGCCGCCGCGAAATTACGCATTCTCCGCAAACAACCATACCGATGCATTTGGAAAAACTCAGCCTGACTACCTTTAAGAATTACGAGGAGGGGAGTTTTCGGTTTAGTCCACAAATCAATTGCATCGTCGGCCCCAACGGAAGCGGCAAAACCAACCTGCTCGACGCGGTTTACTTCCTGTCGCTCACCAAAAGTGCGTTTCACAACCAGGACGCCCTGAGCATCGAACACGAGGCGGACTTTTTCATCGTCGACGGCTGGTTCCGGCACGCCGACCGGGCGACCCAGATCACCGTCAGCCTCCAGCGCGGGCAGCGCAAAGCCATCCTCTCCGACAAAAAGCCCTACGAACGGCTGAGCGAACATATCGGCCGCTTTCCGGTCGTGCTGGTAGCGCCGAACGATACCGACCTGGTGCGCGAACATAGCGAAGACCGCCGCCACTTTTTCGACGGCGTGCTGTCGCAGCTTGATCCCGAATACCTGCGCGACTACCTCGCCTACCAACAGGTGCTCCGGCAGCGGAACGGGCTGCTCAAAATTTTCGCCGAGCAGCGGTACCACGACGAAGACCTGCTCGAAACCTACAACGAGCCGCTGCTGGAACTTGCCGGGCGCATTCACCAGCGGCGCAAGACGTTCATCGCGGCCTTTCTGCCCATCGTACAGCGTCATTACGCCTACCTCAGCGAGGCCCGGGAGGCTGTCGACATCATCTACGAGTCGGAGGTGGGAAACGAGGAGTTTGCCCGGGAGTTTCGCCGCAGCCGCCAGAAGGACATCCAGCTCCAGCGGACCACCCGGGGCGTGCACAAGGACGATTATGTGTTCGAAGTGAACGGCGTGGCCCTGAAGAAATTTGGCTCGCAGGGGCAGCAGAAAACGTTCGTAATTGCCCTCAAACTGGCGCAGTTTGACCAGTTACAGGCCGAAAAAGGCCTGAAGCCCATCCTGCTGCTGGACGATATTTTCGACAAACTCGACGACCGCCGCATCGGCAAGCTCCTCGAAGCGATGGAAAACGACGCCTTCGGGCAGGTCTTCATCACCGACGCCCGCCCCGAGCGGACGCAGCAGCTGCTGGCCTCGGTGAAGGCTGAGGTGGTTTATGTGCGGACGGAAAATTCTTAATGAGTGAAAGAGAGAAAGAGCGAAAGAGTGAATAGCTTCGCCAGTTCATTGACTCGGGCGAAGCTATTCACTCTTTCGCTCTTTCTCTCTTTCACTCATTAACTCCTATGCAACCAGCCCAATTCTGGGTAGACCGCTACCAAATGCAGCCCCATCCCGAAGGCGGTTATTTCGCCGAGACCTACCGATCGGCGGAGGTCATTCCGCAGGCGGCCCTGCCGGACCGTTTTGGGGGTGACCGCCACTTTTCGACGGCGATTTACTTTTTAATGGAAAGCCACCATTTTTCGGCCCTGCACCGGATTCAGGCCGATGAGGTCTGGCATTTTTACGCCGGCGGGCCGCTGGAGGTGTACGTGATTACGCCGGAAGGCGAGCTGAACGTGATCCGGCTGGGGAATGATCCGGACGCGGCGCAGGTCTTTCAGGCCGTTGTGCCGGCCGGTTGCTGGTTTGGGTCAAAACCGCTGGCGGGCGTGGCCTATTCGCTGGTGGGCTGCACGGTTGCGCCCGGTTTTGATTTCATGGACTTTGAGCTGGGGGAGCGGTCAGCGCTGCTTGCGCAGTTTCCGCAGCACCGGGCCGTCATCGAGATGCTGACCCGGTAATCCCCCTATGCTCGCGGCCCTTCGCCCCTACAGCGAATAACTGCCTCGATACGTCCGCCGTACGTACTGGTTGGCGGGATCGAAGTTGGTAATGCGCATATTCTGTCCGTCCCAGAACAGTTTCTTCCGACCCGGGAAGCGGAAGCCTCCGCCGGTCTTGGCTTCGCGGTACAGGTAGCTGCGGGTGGCTAGGTTGCCCATCAGGACGGTTTCGGTCAGCGGCCCGGCTTCGTCGAAGGACGAACTGGTATACGCACCGTACCCCTGTTTACAGGCCTTGACCCACTGCTGCTGGTGGCCGTCGGTTTTCCCCTCGACGAGCGGTTTCTCAGCGGCGGGCAGCTTTTTCCCGGAAAACTTCTCTTCCGGGAAGAGTTTCGGATTATTGCCGAAGAGTTCGGCGGCCAGCATGCCCTTGGAGCCGATGAAGAGGATCCCGCCATTGTTGTCGGCAAATACCTTTTCGTAAGGCAGCCCTTCCGGCAACTGAGGCCGGATCCCGCCGTCGAACCACGAAAGCTTGATTTCCTTGACTTTCCGGTCGCTGGACGGAAAGGTGAAATGAATAGCCGAGGAAGGCGGACAAACGTCGTCGAAGTAGGCCTCCCGGAAAAAATCGGCGTAAACCGAGCCGACGCTGGCTTCGACTGAAGTGGGATAACCCAGTTTCAGCGCCCGGAACGGGACGTCCATGAAATGGCAGCCCATATCGCCCAGGGCACCCGTACCGAAGTCCCAGTACCCGCGCCAGCGGAAGGGCATGTAGGCCTCGTGGTAGTCGCGGACCGGAGCCGTGCCGAGCCAGAGGTCCCAGTCGACCTCCTGCGGGACGGGCTGGGATTCGCCCTTGTCTTTGGGCGAGCGGACGCCCTGCGGCCAGACGGGCCGGTCAGTCCAGCAGTAGACGCGGTCGACATGGCCGATGACGCCCTGCTGGATGTAGGTTTCGATTTGCCGCGTGGCATCGCCGCTGCTGCCCTGGTTGCCCATTTGCGTGACCACCTTGTACTTCCGGGCGGCCTCAGTGAGCATCCGGGCCTCGTAGATGTCGTGGGTCAGCGGTTTTTCGACGTAGACATGCTTGCCCAGCTGCATGGCCGCCATGGCGATGGGGGCGTGCATGTGGTCGGGTGTGCTGACGATGACCGCGTCGATGGATTTGGCTTCCTTGTCGAGCATCTGCCGGTAATCCCGGTAGTAAGGCGCGTTGGGGAACTGCGCGCGGTACTTACGGGCCATGCGGTCGTCGACATCGCAGAGGGCGACGATGTTGTCGCTGCCGTTATTGTAAGCCTGTTTGATGTTGAAGTCGGCTTTCCCGCCGCAGCCCACCGCGGCGATGTTGAGCTTGTCGCTGGGCGCAATGAAACCCGAACGTTTTCCACCCAGCACATGGCGGGGCAGGATCCAGAAACTGGCGGCCGCAAGGGCGCTGCCCTGGAGGAACGAACGGCGGGAAAAGTCGTGCTTCATAAGGGTGGTTCAGGAATATTTATCAGATTTTTTTCGCCAGCCGCCGGAGGGTTTTTTCAGTCGTTGGCCGGGGAAGGAAAAACGGGCAAAAATCGCTCCTAGCCCAGTTTTTGGCCGATTTTCATGGCCACGCCCATGTCCCCTTTCACTTTTAATTTACCGAACATGAATGCTGTCATGGGGTTCAATTCGCCCGTACCCATTTTTTGTAGGTCATCAATTGTGACCGAAAGGGTGCAATCGGCGTCTTTATCTTCGTTGGTGACCTGGTTGGGAACCTGCCGACCATCGATGTACACCACACCCTGATCGGTATCGAGTTTTACGGTGGCATCAATGCCACTGTCGGTGCCAATCCGGCGGCGGATTTCTTCCGTGAATTCTGTTATCGTCATAGCCGTGATGAAAAAGAATCGTTCGATTGGATTTTTGCGGCTAAAACTATGGATAAAAATTGGTTTCGGACGAATGCGTATTGAAAAAATTACTAAGTTCGGCGGTATTTATACACCTCGTCCTATTTCCTGAAATTACCTATTCACCTCCATGAATCCGACCTCTCCGTCCGCCTTTGAACCACCGTCTTCTGCCCGGCCAACGTTACTGACGATTTTGTGTGTGCTGACGTTTCTGAGCTGCGCCTGGGGCGTTTTTGAGGCCGTGAGCAGTTACTTTGCGGCTGATCTGGCTGGATCGGCGACGGAAGAGGCCCTGAGCGAGGCCCGGGAGGAGGTGGCGGGTCGGGAAGGTGGAGCCCTGGCGGAGCGCATTCTGGGTTCGGTTGCCAACAGCCTCACGCCCGAGCGGATCCGGCAGCTGGCCCTGGCCAAGCTGCTCAACAATCTCCTCACGCTGGTTGGTGCCATTCTGATGTGGAACCTGCGGAAAACCGGCTTTTATGTGTACGTGGCCGGCGTGCTGGTGGCCATTCTGGCGCCGATGTTTATCTTCGACGGTTTTCTGGCCGGTGTAGCCAGCGCAGGCACTGCTTTTGTGAGCATTATTTTCGTAGTGCTCTATGCTTTGAATCTTAAATACATGCGATAAGGACGCAGGGACTGGACACGATATGACTATTGAACAGGCTTTAATTCGTCAGCTCAAGGATGCCAATCCGACGGCGTTTCGTCGGGTGTATGACCGGTACGGGCAGCGGGTCTACCAATTTGCGCTGGGCTACCTGCGCAGCGAGGCCGCTGCCGAGAAAGTGGTGCGGGACGTCTTCTCACGCCTCTGGGAAAAGCGCCACACCCTTGATGGCGAGCTTTCCCTCAGCGGTTATCTTTTCACCCTTTCGTATCACCTCGTGCTGGCGGCTTTCCGGGAGCAGCACAGCCGCTGCCAGCCGCAGGAAATCATGCAGCGCCTCACCACACGCTGCGGGTCGCCTACCGAAGAGCACGTTCTCTACCAGGAGCTTGAACTGAGCTACCAGCGGGCGGTTGCCCAGCTATCCCTCCGCCAGCGGGAAATCTACCTGCTGAGCCGCCACGAAGGCATGAGCGAGCGGCAGATTGCCGACCGGCTCCACCTGTCCGTTTCGTCGGTGGAAGAAGAACTGCACCAGGCTGTTCGGGCGCTCCGGACCCAATTCGATTTTCCGGCCTGAGTTGGCCACGCTGCGTTCATGGAAGACCTTTTAGACAAGTATTATCGCAACGAATGCACGCCGGAGGAACAGCAGGAGGTCATTAACTACCTGCAAAACCCGGCCAACGAGCTCCAGTTGCGGGGCTGGATGTGGCAACAGTGGCAGACGGGGCCTTCGCTGGGGAACCGGGTTCCGGATTGGCAGGAGCTTTGGTCGACCATCGAGCAGCAGGCCGATACGCAGGCCATTGCGGCTCCCACGCGTCGCCAGCGAATTCAGGTCTGGCTGGCCAAAGCCGTGATCTGGCTGGGCTTTATTCTGGCGCTGGGCTTTAGTATCCGGTTTATCTATCAATGGCAGATGCCGACCGAACTGGTATACCAGACCACCAACGGCCAGCCGCTGCTGGTAACTCTGCCCAATCAGTCGACCATCCAGCTGAGCAAAGTCGCCTCGCTTCGGTACTCGCCCGGTTTGCTGTCCCAGAAGGGGCTGTCGGTCTGGCTGGAAGGCGATGGACTGGTTCAGGTTGGGCGTCAGCCGGCAGGAAAAAGCCTGACCATCCGTACATCGGATCAGGTTGCGATTGAATCAACGGGGGGACGGTTTAAGGTCCAGCAGAACGGCCTTCAGACCGAGGTTATCCTGCTCGAGGGAACTGTGACCTTCCAGGTAAACCGGCAGCTGTTTCACAAGAGCCTGTCCTTTACGCTGCAGCCCGGCGATCGCATTGAGTACGACGAATCATCGAATCGCCTGTTGCGCCGCCGGCTGAGTACGCCTCCACTTCCCTGAGTTCCTGGTTTCAGCATACCCATAAAAAAGCAGGTCGGGGCACTCGCTCCGACCTGCTGCATGAATGATTGACGTTGAGTAAATCAGAACAAAGCCAGAGATCGGCGCGCGCTGAAAGTAATACAGTTAATATTACAAAATGCGCATATTTCAATAAGCATGCCAGAAGGATCGTCATCGCTGCGATCCTGAGGCTAGACTGGGAAAAAGCGCAAATTTGATTGGTGGTTAACGGGACAGGTGACTTTTTTGACCAAAAAGGCGGCTGGCGGGGTAGTCTGGCACGACACGAATCGGGTGAAAACAAGCAGGCCCTGCTGTAGGTCGATCGAATCACCTATAGCAGGGCCTTTCGCAAGCGCTATTCTTCGCATCAATCCCGGAAAGACAAGTACCGCTGGGGAAGCCTTTCTTCAATCCCCGGCGTCTTCAGCTGGAATGATTTTTCAATCACTTCCTGACCATCCGAGATCCGCAGGCTGTAGAAGCCGTCCTTCATCTGGCTCAGGTCGAACAACTGCCGGAAGGTTTTCCCTTTTTTCGGGATCCAGGTGGTGTGCAGAACGTGGTTGTTTTTGTCCACCAGGTCAACGCGCAAAGGCTTCTCCGAAGTCTCAGACTTCTCAACACTCATCCACAACTTGAGCGGGTCACTGCTTGGATAAACGGCAGTATTAAAAGAGCGGTAATAGCGATCAACCTGTGCGTAAGATTGAATGGACATTAACAGGACACCTCCTAGCAGTAAGGCCTTGGTAGTGAGTGAAGCGAGCGTTTTCATGGTGTTCAAAAGATTAATTGTTTACTGTTCGGACAAGCTGTAGTTGTGAGAGCTTTGTCGAAAAGATGTACGCGCACAGGCCCTGGAGCGGCGTTCCTGGAAGAATGGCTGATAAAAAGGATAGACGGAAGAAGCTCCGGCAAAGGGGTGCGAGAAGAGTGGCAGAGGGGTTAATCAACAATACCTTCGGTAAGTATGCTCATATATAAATTATAATCTATTAATCTAGTAGGATAGTGTGTAAAGTACGCCCACCTCATTCCACATTTTTGTGGAATATTTTCTACAATGGGTTGGGGCCTAATCTGGGGAAACTAGGGGAAATTGGAGTGCAACAGGAATGGGCTTATTCCGGAGCGGACCTTACTTCACTTATATAAAGTTGATTATCAAGCCTTTGTGATATGAAGCTCTCTTTATGTATTGCGAAAAGGGCAAAAAAATAGCTGGTCAATGTGCCAGCCTTTTTTTTACCCACCGTAACTTGTACTTAACTGCTTATTTATATTGCAAGCTACGTGCCAGAGCGGGCGGAGTGCCAGTCCGGCGGGGTTGGTTAGTCTTCGTAGTAATTTAAATCTTTCCCGTAGGTCTCCTGAATGCGGCTGAGCGACCAGAAGCTGATGGCAAAACAAAGTACTGCTACGGCTGTGGCTGCGCCAATTACCCCAAACGTTGACTTCCAGGTTTGGAACAGCGGAATGGTCAGCAGGGTCGTAGCCCGGACGTTATTGGCGATCGAGGTGGTGGCCGTAGCCCGCAGATTGGTGCCAAAGTGTTCGGCCGAAACGGTCAGGAAGAGGGCGATATAGCCAATCGAAAAGCCCAGCGCGCAGCAGAGGGCGTAAAAACCGGCCGCCGACTGAACTACGCCCGCCAGGTAAACGACTACCAGCAGCAGGTTTAGCGCCATCAGCAGACCGATCGCCCGGCGGCGGGAACGCAGGGCCTGGCTCAGCGGACCACTGACCAGATCGCCTACCGCCATACCAATATACGTGTACATAACGGCCTTACCGACCACCACCGGTTCGGGCAGACCCAGGGCCTTGCCAAACTCGTTGCTGAAGGTCGCCAGGATGCCGATGACAAAATAAGTCGGGACGGCCAGACCCATACACCGCAGGTAAATCATCCGCAGGCGCGGGTTGGTAAACAGGCTCAGGAAGTTTCCCCGTTCCACCGCTTTTTCCTTTAGCTGCAGAAACATCCCGGACTCAAACACACTGACCCGCAGCAGCAGCAGGGCCAGCCCCATGCCTCCCCCCACGAAATAAGCCGTCCGCCAGTCAAAGAGCACGACCGTCAGGTAAGCCACCACCGCCCCGAAGAGGCCAACGCCCGCGATGAGCGACGTGCCAAAGCCCCGCGTTTCCTTGGGCAGTATTTCCGATACCAGCGTAATGCCCGCGCCCAGTTCGCCCGCCAGTCCCAGCCCTGCCACAAACCGAAGGAGGGCGTAGGTCTGCGGATCCTCTACGAAACCACAGGCGATATTGGCCAGCGAGTAGGTGATAATCGAGCCAAAGAGAACCGACAGCCGCCCGCGCTTGTCGCCCAGTACACCCCACAGAATGCCGCCCAGCAGCAGACCGGCCTGCTGCCAGTTCAGGATGGTACCGCCGACGCGGGAAACGGCCTCCTCCGACAGCCCCAGTTCGGTCAGGCTCGGTACCCGGACGATGTTGAACAGTAGCAGGTCATAGACGTCCACAAAATAGCCGAGGGCCGAGACAATCACCGGCAGCGAAAACAGGGAGCGGTAGGATACCGCCGAGGGGTTCAGGGGGGAGGGTTGCATGGCTGAAAAGATTATTCCACAAATTCCATGTCTTTGCCGTAGGTTTCTTCCATTCGGCTCAGGGCCCAGAGCGCCAGGCCGTAGCTGCAAACGCCCAGGATGGCCGCCGTCGCCAGCACACCGATGGAGGGCTTGAGCGACTGGAAGGTCAGCGTCATCAAAATAACCGAGCCCCGCACGACGCTCGAGGCCGAGGTCGTGGCCGTCGCGCGGAGGTTGGTTCCGTACTGCTCGGCGATGGTCGTCAGGTAAAGCGCGATATAGCCGGTACAAAAGCCCAGCAGGGCGTAAACCCCGTATAGGGCCGTGGCCGTCTGGACCAGACCCGACAAACAGACCACACTCAGCGCCGCGCTGCTGAGCAGCAGGAAGGCAATGGCCTTGCGGCGGGACTGTAGCCACTGGCTGAAAGGACCGCTCAGCAGGTCGCCCGCTGCGAAGCCCAGGTAGATCAGCGTGACGCAGCGCCCGGCCTGTACGGGTTCGGTGACGCCCAGCGCTTTCCCGAATTCATTGCCGAAAGTGCCCAGTATGCCCACGACAAACCAGGTGGGTACTCCCACGGCGATGCAGCGGCTGTATTTGATCAGGGCTTTTCGACTCGTTAGCAGCGTCAGGTAATTGCCCCGTTCCACCGCCTGGGTTTTGAGGTTCCGAAAAATACCGGATTCGAACACCCGGATGCGGAGCAGCAACAGCGCCAGGCCCATCCCACCGCCCACAAAAAAAGCCGTTCGCCAGCTAAACCACTCCACCGTCAGGTAAGCCACGCCTGCCCCCAGGTAGCCAATGCCCGCCACCATGGCCGTGCCGTAACCCCGAATCTGCTTCGGCAGCAGCTCGGCCACCAGCGTAATGGCCGCACCGATTTCCCCCGAAAGGCCGATGCCCGCAATAAAACGCAGCAGGGCGTAGGTATGAATGTCCTGAACGAAACCACAGGCGATGTTGGCCAGGGAATAGGTAATGATGGAGCCGAAGAGGACGGCCAGCCGTCCCCGTTTGTCGCCCCAGATCCCCCAGAGAATGCCGCCCAGCATGAGTCCTGCCTGCTGGCAGTTCAGAATAAGCGTGCCGGAACGGGAGACGTCTTCCTCCGACAAACCAAAGGATTGCAGGCTGGGTACGCGGACGATGCTGAAGATGAGCAGGTCGTAGACATCCACAAAAAAGCCCAGGGCCGAAACAATGACCGGTAAGGAGAAAAGAGGCCGGTAGGATACCGGCGCGGGCGGAGTCAGGGTTTGCATGCGGTGGAACCGGGATAGCAAAGTCGGAGAACAGACAGTATTTGGGAAACAGTGTCGGTTCTCCGGCTCAGCCAGCGGTGCTTAGTGTTCCAGGTAGTTCAGGTCTTTGCCGTGGGTTTCCGGAACGGTCAGAATGCAATACAGACCCACCGTGAAGCTGACCAGGCCGACGATCGCCCCGGCATTGATCACCTCCAGCGAAGGCTTCAGGGCCTGGTAGCTCATGGTCATGGGAATAACCAGCCCGCGGACCATGTTGGGTACCGTTGTGGCCGCCGTGGCCCGAAGGTTGGTGCCGAACTGCTCCGCCCCGATGGTGACGAACATGGCCCAGTAACCAATGCCAAAGCCCATGGCCAGGCAGTAGGCGTACAGGGTCGCCGCGGTTTTGGCACCGATGTACATGTAAAGCAGGGCAAAGACCAGCGTGAAGAGCATCAGCAGCGTCACGGCTTTCTTGCGGGATTGCATCGCCTGGCTGATGACGCCGCTGGCCAGATCCCCCATGGCCAGGCCCACGTAGCACCACATGATGGCCAGCCCGGGCTTGATGGGTTCGGTAATGCCCATGGCGATGCCGAACTCGTTACTGAAGGTGGCCAGGATGCCGATCACGAACCAGGTCGGCAGGCCGATCCCGATGCATTTGAGGTAGCGTTCGAGGCGATTGGCGTTGGTGAAAAAGGCAAAAAAGTTGCCCTTGGAAACGTGCTTCTGCTCGGCTACGTCCTTGTACATGCCGGATTCAAAAACGCCGATGCGCAGCAGGAGCAGGCCAAAGCCCATCGCTCCGCCAATGAAAAAGGCCCATTGCCAACTGAAAAGCTCTACCGTGAAGTAGGCCACTACTGCCCCGAAGAGGCCAACGCCCGCCACCAGCGAGGTGCCCAGCGCCCGGAGCTCTTTGGGCAGCACTTCCGAAACCAGCGTAATGCCGGCGCCCAGTTCACCGGCCAGCCCGATGCCCGCGATGAAACGCATGTAGGCGTAATAATCGGTAGGGTCCATGAAGGTGACCTGATCGACGAATCCGCAGGCAATATTGGCCAGCGAGTAGGTGATGATGGAGCCAAAGAGAACCGACAGCCGCCCGCGCTTGTCGCCCAGCACGCCCCAGAGGATGCCGCCCAGCAGCAGACCGCCCATTTGCCAGTTGAGGATGCGGGTACCGACGCGGGATACGTCTTCCGCACCCAGGCCCAGTTCCTGGAGGCTGGGCACCCGAACGATGCCAAACAGCAGCAGGTCATAAATGTCCACAAAATAGCCGAGGGCAGCCACAATGACCGGCAGGCCCAGCAACGGACGGTACGAAAGCTTTTTGACCGGGGGAACGGTTGATTGCATAAGGGGGAAGAGTCAGTCTGCGTATAATCTTTTGCAAGTATACCGATTCGCCCCGATTTCAACCAGTTTATGCCTCGCTTCCTTCAACAGGATTTGGCCGGGGAGCGGGTTGCCAGCGGCGGGAAACGACGGTTGCCGTTGCCAGCGTCCAGGCTTTCAGAAAGACCCGGCCCGCGATCAGCAGTTGCTGAAGCCCGAAAACCAGGCCAATGGTCAGCCAGCCCGTCGTCGGCAGGGCGGATTCCAGCAGCCCGTACAGCCCCAGCCAGATCCCGCCCAGCGCGAGCAGCAACAGATAAGGACCCAGCGTGGCACCCAAGTTTCGGTTTACCAGTCGTCCGGCGGTGAAATAGGCATGGAAGGCCCGACGATCGTCGTGGGTCAGCAGCCAGACCTTGGCGTAATCGCCGATGCAGAGGAGGTAGGCCGCCAGCAAGGCACCCAGCGCGCCCAGCCCGACCCAGAGCAGAATCAGCGTCCGCTCATCGAAGGTATCCACCCCGACATAAGTCAGCAGCGAACCCGCCAGGGCCAACACCACCAGCGTTGCCAGCACAAGGCCCGCCACCAGCAGCGCCAGGCGCAGAAACCGACCAAAGTACTGGGTGCATCCCTGCAAAAACGCCCCGAACGACGGCCGGCTCCCTCGCCATTCACTCCGGGAAACGGCCAGCAGCACACCCCCGGCAAAGAACACGCTGAGCAGCCAGTACACCAGCCCCAGCCAGCGGCCGGCTGACAGCAGCGGTCCAATGGCCTCCCCGTACCGGTCCATGAAATCGCTGAAAACGGTATAGTCGAAGCCTTCCAGCAGCGTTTCGTAGGCCATAGACCGGCCCGTCAGGGCGTTCAGCGTGCCGAATGCCGGGAACAGAACCAGCAGACCGGGCAGCAGGTTGGCGAGGTACATCCAGAAAACAACCCGGCGCTGGTGCAGCGTCCGGCGAAAAGCGGTGAGCAGGGCGTTCATGCAGAAATATGATTTGTGCGCTAGACCAGCGAAGCCAGCCAGAGCATCCAGTTCTGGACCCAGAACAGCAGCTTGGCGGCGTACTTGGCCGAGGGCGCGGCCGAGGGCTGCGTAGCGTAACTGTTGTTGGCGAAATGCGTATCCATGAACAGGCTGTGCTGCGGGTCGACCTTCGCCCAGACGGCCGGCGAGTCCTGGGTAAGCGTAAAGGTGCGGGCGTAATCCCTGCCGTCCCAGCGCAGCCACTGGTCCTTACCGTTCCCAAAACGCACCTGCACCTCGACCGGCAGCTGGGCATCGCCCCGGCGATAAACGGTTACCGTCGTTCGGTACTGATTACCAGCGCGGCGGTTGCTAAGGCGGTGAAGTTCGTAATCGCAGACCCGGCTGCCGTAGAGGACCTGCTCGAAAAACCAGTTCATGTCCGGGCCGTAGCGCGTACCGAGCCGTTTGGGGACGATTTCGTTGACGATGGCAATGAAGTCTTTGCCGCCGGGATGCCGGAACTGCCAGCGCTGGAAGTACGTCCGCATGATTTCGTCCATGACCGGCCGCCCAACCAGCCCTTCGAGGGTCTTCATCCAGACCGCTGGTTTACTGTAGGTCAGCACGCCGTAGCGGCCTTCGGGCAGATCCCAGACGTTACCGAACGAGGCGCCGATGGCCGGATTATCCTGGTGAACGTACTGGCTGCGCGTATCCTGGAAATTGCCCATGCGGTAGCCGAAAAAGTCGATGCTCGAGGACTTAGGCCCGTAGGTTTCGTCCATAATCCGGCCTTCGTAGTACTGGTTAAATCCTTCGTCCATCCAGGCTTCTTCAAATTCGTTGGTCGCCAGCAGCTGCATGAAGTACTGGTGGCCGAATTCGTGGACGGTCACGATCTCGGGAAAGCGCAGCCCGCTGGGCAGAAAAGCCGAGGTGCCGGTAGTAATGAAGGTCGGGTACTCCATGCCGCCCGAGCCCAGGCCGTGGAAAGGCGGGTCGACGATGGTCAGGTTGGGGAAGGGATAGCGGCCCAGATGCTTGTCGAAATACGCCAGGGCCGCTTTGGCAGCGTCGAGGTGGCGGCGGGCCTGGTCGGCATGTTCGGGTTGCATCAGGGCTTTCAGGCGCACATGCCGCCACTGGTCTTCGAACACCTGGAAACGGGGCGAGGCCGTCCAGGCAAAATCGACCACGTCCTCGGCCCGCCAGTACAGGGTTTTGGTGCCGTTGGGACCGGTCGTCTCGCGCTGCATCAGCCCGGTAGCGCCAACCCAGTAGTCCTTCGGCGTGGGGATGGCTACGTCGTAGACGCCATAATCAGCGTAAAATTCACTGTTGGCGTGAAACTGGTGGCAGTTCCACTGGCCCCGGGTTGCGTAGCGCGTGCCGGCGGGTTCGTAGACGCCGATCTTGGGAAACCATTGCCCGACGAGGTAGTAGTCGCGGCTGAAACCGGTCCGGGCGAAGATTTTGGGCAGCTTGGCCCGGAACGTAAAGTCTAGGGTGATGGATTCGCCGGGCCAGAGCGGACGGCCGAGCGGCACGCGCACGACGGTCCGGTCGTCGGGGTTACCGTCGTCGGGCTGAATAAACTGCATTTGCCGGGTCAGATCCGCCCCGCCGCGGACGCGCAGCGAACGGACGTCGATCCAGCCGAAGGCTTCCCGGTCCGATTCGTCGATGGAAACGCCCCGGAGCTGCCCGCCCGACTCCTTCATGAAGGTCGACTGGTTATTCCGGAACGCGTTCAGGTACAGGTGAAACTGAAGCTCGGTAATGGCGTCATTGGAAATATTCCGCCAGACCAGCGTTTGCCGGCCGTCGAGCCGTTTGGTCGCCGGGTCGAGCGTGACGGCAATCTGGTAGTTGGCGTTGCGCGGGCTCAACGGCCGGGGAAAGATGGGGTTTCCAGGCGGAAACCCCTGTCCGAAAGCCGGTGCCAGGGCGAGGAAGATACCGAGGAGGGTCAGTTTCATGGTGGGTGGGGAATTGACGTTTGACGCTTGACAGTTGATGCTGGACGCTCCGCCAGTACTGCGGCTCTGATAATCGGCCTAACAGCCTCCAATGTCCAACGTCAAGCGTCCAATGTCAAGCGTCAGTAATCAACAGGCTAACGTCAAAACCTACTGCGCCTTAATCGGTACAACCGCCTCCGTCTTGTCCCAGGTCAGGAGCATATCCGTCCCGCCGTTCTGCGGGGCGAAGCTGATAAAGAACTGCTCGGCCACCTGATCGCGCTGGCGGCTCTGGACGGGAACGCGCAGGGCGTCGCGGGTCTGGTCGTATTCGGTTCCCCACTGGCCGGTTTCCCGGTTGAAGATGACGATCCAGTTGCCTTCGGAAGGAATCGTCCAGAGGGAATATTCGCCTTCTTCGAGGGGTTGGCCGGCGACCAGCACATCCTGGTCAAAATTGATCACGGTCGCTTCATTGGCACCAGTCCGCCAGACTTCGCCGTAAGGAACCAGGCCACCGAAGATCTTCCGGTCTTTTTTGTAGGGCTGGCAGTATTCGACGCGGGCCGAGACACCGTTCTGGTTGACTTCGGCCGTGGCGGCGGGGCTTTTGGATTTGGTATAGGAGCGGAGGGCGAAGAAGGCGACCACCAGCAGAACCAGTACGAGGCCCGCAATTCGGAGAAATTTTTTCATGGAGAGAGGGGTACGGTTACGGCCGTAAGAATACGGAGGATTTGGCAAAGATGCTATGGGGAAAGGATGAGAGGACATCTGCTCCCTTTTTCCTACCTTTTCGGGTATTTCTGACCCTGCCTGATATGACTTCTGATTCTCCCGCTCCTGCCGCGGCCCCCGCAGCCCAGGCAACCGGGCTCAGCGGCATGCCCGCCGGCCGACTCATGTCCATGGATGCCTACCGGGGCTTCGTGATGCTGCTCATGGCGGCCGAACTGCTCCATTTTTCGCACCTGCACGAGGCCTTCCCGGACAGCGCCCTCTGGGCTTTTCTGGCCTACCACCAGAGCCATGTCGACTGGGCGGGCTGCTCCCTCCACGACCTGATCCAGCCTTCGTTCTCGTTTCTGGTGGGCGTGGCCTTGCCGTACTCGATGGGCAGCCGGGCCAGCCAGGGGCAGTCGTTTGGGACGCAGTGGGCCCACGCGGCCCGACGCTCACTGATCCTGGTCCTGCTGGGCATCTTCCTGCGGTCCACCCATAGCGAACAGACGAATTTTACCTTTGAGGATACCTTAACCCAGATCGGTCTCGGCTACCCCATCCTGTTCTGGCTCGGCTCCCGGCCGGTTCGGGTCCAGTGGCTGGCGCTGGCGGTCATTCTGGTGGGCTACTGGCTGGCTTTTGTGCTCGATCCGGCCCCTACGGCCGCGTTTGGCTATGCTGCCGTAGGTGTACCCGCCGACTGGCCGCATCACTATACCGGGCTGGCGGCGCATTTCAACAAGAACAGCAACCTGGCCTGGGCCTTCGATACCTGGTTCCTAAACCTGTTTCCGCGCCCCGAACCGTTTTTGTACAATGGCGGCGGCTACGCCACGCTGAGCTTTATTCCGACGCTGGGGACGATGCTGCTGGGGCTGCAGGCCGGACAATGGCTCCGGGCCGGATGGCCGCACCGGGCCTTGCTGCGGCGGCTGATCATCGCCGGGGCGGTTTCGCTGGGGTTGGGCCTTCTGCTGCACGTCGCCGGTATCTGTCCCATCGTCAAGCGCATCTGGACGCCCGCCTGGACGCTCTTCAGCGGTGGCTGGTGCTTCTGGCTGATGGCGCTGTTTTATGGGCTGATCGACCTGGCCGGTTATCGCCGCTGGGCGTTCTTCCTGACCGTCATCGGGATGAACTCGATTGCCATTTATTGCCTGGTCCACCTCATCGACCGGTTTATTATCAACTCCTTCTACACCCACCTGGGCCACGGACCGTTTCGGGTATTCGGTGAAGCCTATGAACCGCTGCTGGTTGGCGCGGCCACGCTGGGGGTATTTTACCTGATCCTGCTGTGGATGTACCGGAAGCGGTTGTTTATCCGGATTTAGTTTAGGGTTTATCGTTTAGGGTTTATCGTTTACGGGTTGTGTTTTTATAAATTCTCATTCATTTATTTGGAACTGCCAAAACCCTAAACCCAAAACCCTAAACGATAAACTATATACAGGATCCCTATTGGTTCTTGAGAACTTCCGCCGGATTACGTCTCGCCGCCTTCATCGTCTGCGTCCCGATCATCAGGCAGGCAATTGCCAGGACCGCCAGCAGACCAGCGAACAGCTCGGGAAGCTGGACGGGGGTATGGTAGGGGAATTTGGTAAGCACCACCTTTCGGAAGAAGAAGTAAGTGACTGGCAGGGCAATCAGGGCCGATACGGACAGGAGCAGGAGAAAGCCGCGGCTCAGTAGATAGACCAGGTTGCCGGCGCTGGCGCCCATCACCTTCCGGATGCTGATCTCTTTCAGTCTCGTCTCCGTGGTGAACACCACCATCCCGAACAAGCCCATCGAGGCAATGGAAATAGCCAGGAAGGAAAGAAAGCCAATGATCTTGATCATGGAAGAAAATTCACTGTAGGCTTCTTCGATTTCTTCGTCATAAAAACTGGCCCTGAACGGATGCACCCGATCGATCGACTTCCAGACGGACTCGATCTTGGCCATGGTCGCCAGCATGTCGGGGCTTTTTATTTTGGCATTAATGATAGCCCCGTCTCCAGGCGTCCAGGGCATGAAGGCTACCGGCCCGATGAGGTTGTCGACCTTGCCATAGTGAAAGTCTTTGATTACACCTACAATGGTCATCTTCCGGGTTCCGTGGAAATTACTGAAGGTGATCTCCTGCCCGATGGCTTTCTCGGGGTTGCT
>Ga0164290_1000745_pt1 | contig 84502 bp, 88 predicted proteins | sample Micstemetagenome_FD_108782 | JGI IMG/M metagenome (GOLD analysis project Ga0164290, IMG submission 108782) | Contaminated culture microbial community from soil near Moab, Utah, USA - Microcoleus steenstrupii SON62 (Illumina Assembly) | ecosystem: Environmental > Terrestrial > Soil > Soil crust... | reverse complement strand
CTTGACCGACGCGGCGATCTGCTCGGTGTTGGTGACGTCGACCAGGGCGAAGACGCCCTTGATCTCCTCCGCGAGGGCCTCGCCCTTGTCGGCCTGGAGGTCGGCGACCACGACGGTGGCGCCCCGCGCCGCGAGCTGACGGGCGCAGGCGGCCCCGATGCCTGATGCGCCGCCGGTGACGATGGCGGATGATCCGGTGAGTTCCATGCGGGCGAGCATAGGGGGTAGCCGCCTCACCGTGACACCGTTGGTGTCACAGTCAGAGACGACGTCCGTTGGTCGAGGAGGTCGCTCTGGCGACCGTCGCGAGACCTCAGAGCGAGGTCGTGCCCCTGGCGACGACGACGGCCGGGCCGGACATCAGGATCCGGTCGTCTGCGGTCCAGCTGATCCGGAGGCTGCCACCGGGAAGGTCGACCCGGTAGTCGGTGTCGCGGGCGGCGCCGTCGGCGAGAGCGGCGGCCACCATCACGGCGCAGGCGCCCGTGCCGCACGAGCGGGTCTCGCCGGACCCGCGCTCGTGGACGCGCATCGCGACATGGGCCGGCGCGCGTCGTACGACGAACTCAACGTTGACGCCGTCGGGATAGACCGCCTCGTCGTGCCCGGGCGGGTCGAGCAGGTGGCCGGCGTCGGCGAGGTCGTCGACGAACGCGACCGCGTGCGGGTTGCCCATGTCGACGTGCAGCGCCGGCCAGGTGCGGTCGCCGACCGACACCTCGGTCTCCTCCAGCACCTTGGGAGTGCCCATGTCGACGGTGATCTCGCCATCGGCCCGACCACCGGCGAAGGAGAGGACCTTGATGCCGTCACGGGTGCCGACCGGCACCGGGCCGGCGGGATCGACCAGGCCACCCATCGCCAGGTAGCGACCGAAGACCCGGATCCCGTTGCCACACATCTCCGACAGCGACCCGTCGGAGTTGCGGTAGTCCATGAACCACTCGGCGTCGGTCTCGGCAAGCTCGACCAGCCGCTGGTAGTAGGTCGAGGTCGTCGAGACCACCCGCAGCACGCCGTCGCCGCCGATGCCGGCCCGCCGGTCGCACAGCGCCCGCACCCGATCGGCACTGAGGTCGCCGTGGATCGTGCCGTCGTGGTCCGGCAGCAGGACGAAGTCGTTCTCGGTGCCGTGGCCCTTGAGGAACGGGTAGTCAGCCATAGAGCCGCTCCTCGTACGACGGGCCGTAGTGGGCGTCCAGCGCCTCGACCGGTACGTCGGGTGACTCCGCGCGGTGCGCAAGGACCGCGCGGCGCTCCACGACGGCCTCCGGCTCCCAGGTCTCGGGGCGCCACAGCTGCGAGCGCAGGAACGCCTTCGAGCAGTGGAAGAAGACCTCCTCCACCTCGACGACGAGCGCCAGCACCGGCCGGTGTCCCTTGACGACCATCGCGTCGAAGAACGGCGCGTCGGACACCAGCCGCGCCCGGCCGTTGACGCGCAGCGTGTCGCCGCGGCCCGGGATGACGAAGACCAGGCCGACGTAGGGGTTCTGGAGGATGTTGCGGTAGCCGTCGGCCCGTCGGTTGCCGGGCCGCTCCGCGATCGCGATCGTCGTGTCGTCGATGACGTGGGTGAGCGCGCCCACGGGGTCGCCCTTGGGCGACACGTCGCAACGACCGGCCGCGTCGGAGGTGGCTACCAGGCAGAACGGCGACGCCGCGAGCCAGGCGCGGTCGTCGTCGGACAGCGCCGCTCGGTTCTTGGCCAGCACCCGCTCGCCGGGCGCGCCGAGCAGGGCGGTCAGCTCGGCGTCGTCAGCGATCTCGGTCCAGACGGGTGCGGTCACCCGTCAAGGGTACGGCCGCGGTCAGCCACCGCCGCGCCGTACGACGCGCGCCGCCCCGCCGCCGCGCCGGGTCGGCTCGGCGACGGCGGTCATCAGCCGGCCCGGGCCGAGCTCGATCGCCGCCACCGCGCCGATCTCTGACGCACTGGTGCCCGCAGGGCCGGCGACCACGAGAGTGTGCTGATAGTCCTCGAGCTGGGCGCCGTAGGCGTCGAGGAACGCCTGCTCGGCGACGACGCTCGCGGTGTTGCGCTCGGTGGCGCGCGGAGCAGCGACGGCGGCGGGCAACGTCATCTCGAGGTCGATCCGGTTCATCAGCACCTGCAGGACGGTGGTGATGATCGTGGAGCCGCCCGGCGACCCGAGCGCCAGCACCGGCTTGCCGTCGCGCAGCACGATCGTCGGCGACATCGAGCTGCGCGGTCGCTTGCCCGGCTGGATCCGGTTGGGGTCGGCCTCGTCGTACACGGTGGTGAAGTCGGTCAGCTCGTTGTTGAGGAGGAAGCCGCGGTCGGGGACGACGATGCCGGACCCGCCCGTCTGCTCGATCGTGAGCGTGTAGGCGACGACGTTGCCCCACCGGTCGGCGGTCGTCAGGTGCGTGGTCGAGGGCCCCTCGGTGTCGACGTCGACATCCGTGCTGGTCGCGGCCGGGCAGACGCCGTCGTACGACGACACGTCGCCCGCCGGGACCGGCTTGGCGGCTGCGGTGTCGGGGTCGATGCCGCAGGCGCGCTCCCGGGCGAAGGTGTCGTCGAGCAGCTGCTCGACGGGGACGTCGACGTAGGCCGGGTCACCGACGTACTTCCCGCGGTCGGCGAACGCGAGCGCCGTCGCCTCGAAGTAGTGGTGCAGCGCGTCGACGGGTCCCATCGAGCCGAGGTCGAACTGCTCGAGGATGTTGAGCGACTCGCCCACCGTCGTGCCGCCGGAGGAGGACGGCGCCATCCCGAAGACGTCGTAGCCGCGGTAGCCGACCCGGGTCGGCGCCTGCAGCAGCGCTTCGTAGGCCCGCAGGTCCGCCCTCGTCATGCTGCCGGGCGGTGCCGGCAGGTCGGTCCGGCCGCTCAGCGGCGGCTCCTGGACCGTCGCCGCGATCTCGCGGGCGAGGCGTCCCTCGTAGAACCAGTCGATGCCGCGGCTGCCGAGTCGCTCGTAGGTGCGCGCCAGGTCGGGGTTGCGGAACCGGCTGCCGATCACCGGCAGGCCGTCGTCGAGGAACAGGTCGAACGTCGGCTCGAAGGTGCGGAACCGCGCCGCGTTCTCCTTGGTCTGGAGGCGGAACGTCCGGTCGACGACGAACCCGTTGCGAGCCAGCCGGACGGCCGGCCGCAGTGCCGCCCGCAGTGGAAGGGTGCCCCACCGGCGCAGCGCCTTCGCCCAGGTCGCCGGCGTCCCGGGCACGCCCACGGAGACGCCGCTCGTGATCAGGTCAGGGGTGAAGGGGTAAGGATCGCCGGTGTCGGGGTCGATGAACGCATCCGGCTCCATCGCCGCAGGTGCGGTCTCGCGGCCGTCGATGGTGTCCACCCGGCCGGTCCGCGCGTTGTAGAAGACGAAGTAGCCGCCCCCACCGATCCCCGCGCTGTAGGGCTCGGAGACGCCGAGCGCCGCCGCCATCGCGACGGCGGCATCGACGGCGTTGCCGCCGCGGGCCAGCACGTTGCGGCCGATCCGCGACGCCCAGGGATCGACCGAGCTCACGGCGCCACCGCGACCCACCGCGGTCGGGATCTTCGGCGGCACCGCCCGCTGGGCGGCCACCTCGGACGCACCGGGGCTGCCCTCGGCGGAGTGAGACGTGAACAGGGCGGTGGTGAGAGCGCCGCAAGCGAGCAGCGCGACCGTACGACGGAGCATGCATCCTCCCGAGAACGAAGCCGTGCCCCCACCCTGCTCCGAAGCGCGCGGGATGTCGAGGGCCTAGCGGCGATCCTCCGTCAGCGGTCCGACACATCGGTAGCGCGTGGCGATGAACGCCTTGTTCTGCGTGGCCTCGAGCAGCTCCAGGTCGAGCCGGCGCGGCAGGATCGGGCGGCCGGCGCCGAGGGTGACCGGGGCGATGTAGGCGATCACCTCGTCGAGCAGGCCCTCGTCGGCGAACTGGCCGACCAGGTCTCCCCCACCGACCACCCACAGGTCCTTGCTACCCGCGGCGGCGACCATCTCGTCGTACACCTCACGGACGCCGCCGGACGCGAACCGCACGTCGGGCTCGGCTCCTTCGATGGCCGGCGGCTTCAGGTCGCGGTGCGTCATCACCCACGACGGCATCGAGTAGAACCACTGGTCGGGGTCGTGGGCGCGGACCCACTCGTACGTCGTCGCGCCCATCACGATCGCGCCGATGTCCTTGATGAACTCGTCGTAGTTGAGCGGCCCCTTGTCGTCCTGGTCCTGCCGGAAGAGCCACTCGAGGGAGTCGTCGGGGTCGGCGATGTAGCCGTCGAGGGTCGTCGCGGTGTAGTAGGTCAGCTTGGGCTTCATGCGTCTGCTCCGTCCTCGCCGCGCCGGGCGCGGAGCCAGCTGATCGGGTCGCCGTCGTCGACCTCGAGCGGGATGCCGCGCAGCATCTGCCGCACCAGCTGACGGCGGTGCGCGGCAAAGGTCAGCACGTGCGCGACGACGCTGCCCATCTGGAAGCTCTCGGGCGGATCGCACAGCGCGTCGATCAGCCGGTCGTCCCACGCGCCCTTGCCGTCGATGTCGCGCACGAACGTGAGCCAGCGGACGGCGCTGTCGTCGTGCCGCTCCAGCAGGGTCGCCGGGTCGTCGCCGCGCTCGACCGGGAAGTCGGTGCCCTCGATCGCCGCGAGCCAGACCTCCTTGGTGAAGACCTGGTGCTCGAGCACCTTGGCGATCGAGGAGTCCTCGCCGTCCCAGCGCAGCACGGTCTGCCCGGGGAACCGGTCCTTGCGGTACTCATCGTCGGGGAGGCCCTTCGCGACCTCGAGCAGGCGGCGGGTGTCGTCGAGGTCGTGCTCGACGAGCTGTCCGGTCAACGGGTTCATCGGCTGCTCCGTGGTGTGCACCCACAGCGACATCGGCGGGTGGAAGTGGATTCCGTTCCTGGCGGGGAGCCAGTGGCTCCCGGCGGGCGTGCTCGGCGGATGGCCGAACGCCCTGGTGAACGCTCGGCTGAAGCCCTCGACGCTCTCGTAGCCGGCGGCCCACGCCGCCTCGGTCACGCTCGTCCGCTGCCGGAGCTGCCACGCCGCCCGCTCGAGCATCACCCGGCGCCGCATCGCGACCGGCGCCTCGTAGGCGCTCCGCGAGAGCGTCCGGTTGAAGTGGTACGGCGACGCATAGGCGTCACCCGCCATCTCGGTCAGCGTCCGGTTGTCCTCGTCGAGGACGGCATCGAGCAGCTCACGGAGTCGGTCGCGAGGGGTGTCGGCCATGGGGACAGTCTCACCCCGGGTGGGGGGCGTGCGCCTGACCGTTCTTGCGCTTGGCGGTGGGGGCGGGCGCGCGGGGTGCGTGGAATACCCGGTCAACGTCTTCTCCCACGGGTTGTCCGCCCATGCAGAGGCCGACAACCCGTGGGATATCCGGTCGACCGGGTATCCCGCGCCGCACCTCAGCCCCGAACCACCGCCAGCGCCTGCTCGACCCGGTCGGGGGCGTCGTGGTCGACCCAGGTGATGCGGGGGTCGTTCCGCCACCAGGCGAGCTGGCGGCGGGCGAACTGGCGGGTCGCGATGACCGTGCGCTCGCGCGCCTGGTCGAGGGTCAGGTCACCGGCCAGGTGGGCGATCACCTGCTGGTAGCCGATCGCCCGCGACGCCGTACGTCCCTCGGCGAGGCCGGCGGCGAGCAGCCCACGGACCTCGTCGACCAGGCCGGCCTCGAACATCTCCCCCACCCGCTGCTCGATCCGCGGCTCGAGCAGCTCACGGTCGATCCGGACGCCGATCTGGACCGTGGCGGGCTCGACGTACTCCAGCTGCGGGAGGGTCGCCGAGAACGGCCGGCCGGTGAGCTCGATGACCTCCAGCGCGCGCACGATGCGGCGGCCGTTGTCCGGCTCGATCCGGGCGGCCGCCTCGGGGTCCTGCTCGGCGAGGCGGGCGTGCAGGGCCGGGGCCCCGTGGACCGCGAGCTCCGCCTCCCACGTCGCGCGGAGCTCGGGATCGGTGCCGGGGAACTCGAACCGGTCGAGCACCGCGCGGTTGTAGAGCGCCGACCCGCCGACCAGGACCGGCGGCGTGCCGTCGGTCCGCAGGTCCGCGATGACCGTCCGGGCCCAGCCCTGGAACTCTGCGACCGTCGCCGGCTCGCCGACCGTCAGCAGGTCGAGCAGGTGGTGCGGGATGCCGCGCCGCTCGGCGACGGGCAGCTTCGCCGTACCGCTGTCCATGCCGCGGTAGAGCTGCATCGCGTCGGTGTTGACGATCTCGCCGCCGAGCCGCTCCGCCAGGTCGAGCGACAGGCCGGTCTTGCCTGCCGCGGTCGGGCCCACGATCGCGACGATCGGAGTCGATCGGAGACTGTCGGACGCCATGGTGGCAGTCTGCCAAGGCGGGCTAGGGTGGGCGCGATTCGGCCCGGCGGGCGGGCCGATCGATCACACAGGGGGTTTCTCGTGGGCTTCTTCGACACTGCGAAGGACAAGCTGACCGACGCCGTCGACAGCCAGGGCGACAAGATCGCCGACGGGCTCGACAAGGCAGCGGACGTGGTCGACGACAAGACCGGGGGCAAGTTCGGCGACAAGATCGACATGAGCGCCGAGAAGGCGAAGGACGCCCTCGACGGACTCGACGGCCAGGACGACGACATCAAGTAGGTCTCGACCAGCGACGAGCTCGACCAGCGACGAAGGGCAGCACCCCTGGTGACCGTTCAGGACCCGGCCACGGGCGTGGAGCGGTTCGTGGTCGTCCCCGCGTCGTACGTCTTCTTCCTGCGGGAGAGCGACGACGCGGCGGCCGTCGAGGTGCTGCTCCAGCTGCGGCGGGGCACCGGCTACATGGACGAGCACTGGGCGGCCGCGGCCGCCGGCCACGTCGAGCGCGGCGAGACCGCGGAGGCGGCGGCGCGGCGCGAGGCGGCCGAGGAGGTCGACGTCACCGATCTCGGCCTGGAGTTCCTGACGGCCCTGCAACGTACGGCGCACGACCTGCCCATCGACGAGCGGATCGACTTCTTCTTCGCCGCCCGCACGTGGGTCGGCGAACCGAGGATCGTCGAGCCGGCGAAGTGCGCGGACCTGCGCTGGTTCCGGCTCGACGCGCTGCCGGAGCCGGTCGTCCCGCACGAGCTGTTCGTGCTCGAGGGGCTGCGGGCGGGCGTGCTGCCGCCGTTGACCAGCTTCGGGTTCTAGGAGCTCAGAAGTCGTCCGACCCCGGAGTGCCGGGGCTGTTGTCGACCGTGAGCCTCGCCGAGCCGCTCGGCCTGTCGACTGCTGGCCGACCCAAGGGCGCCTCGGCCCGCAGCACCAAGGGCGGCAGGGTCCCGTCGTAGGTGCGCAGGCAACGCACGAACGGCGTGACGAACGTGGCCCCCTCGACCTGGGGGTTGCACCGCCAGTCACCGTCCGCGGTGAGGTCGAGGAGGCGCCAGGTCTCGTCGAGCTCGAGGATGATCTTGAGCTTCGCCGCGCCGTCGCCGGTCGACGTGAAGTCGACGGTGATCTCGAACGGACCGCGTCCCGGGTTGCCGTCCGGCGCCTCGTCGACCGTGACGCCGACCAGCCCGATCGCGAACGGCGCAGGTGTCGGGCTCGTCGGTGTCGGCTCGGGGGGCGTCGGTGTCGTCGCCGGCGGCTCGGTCGTCGGGCTGGTGGGCTCCGTCGGGCTCCTCGGAGCGGACGGCTCGGTCGTCGGCGCCGAGGGGTCGGTCGTCGGCGGGGTGGTGCTCGGGACCGCGGTCGCCGGCGGCTCGCTGGCCGCGGGCTGGTCGGTCGACAGGGCGGGCGGCGGATCGTCGGTCGGCTCACCCGGAGGCGGCTGGTCCCCGGCGGGCGGGTCCTGGCTCGTGTCGTCGGCGACCGGAGCCTCGGCGGCGATGGTCTTGTCGCGCGGCTCGTCCTTCGACGCCAGGACGGCGATCGCCACGCCGCCGGCGAGGCCACAGGCCACGGCGGTCGCGGCCGCACCGACCAGGAGCGGGTTGGGTCCCGAGGCACCGGGCGACCCACCGGTCGTCGTACCGGCCCCTCCGGCTCCGCCGGCACCGGCCGCGCCGGCGAACCACAGCAGGCCGCCCTTGTGCGCGCCCGCGATGCCCCAGAGGACGACGGGGAACAGCCAGGCCGCCAGCTTCTGGTTGACCCGGTCGACCGCGACCAACGCGGCGCCGCAGGCGTCGCAGTCGTCGAGGTGGTCGGCGACCTTCTGCTGGGCGCGGAGGCTGAGGTCGCCCCGGACGTACTGGCTCATCCGGGACTGCGTCCACCCGCACTGGCCGCTCACGGCCGGCTGGAAGTGCTGGTCGAGGTAGGCGCGCTTGAGACCCTCGCGGGCGCGGTAGGCCAGCGACGACACCGCACCGGCGTCCATGTCGAGGAGACCGGCGACCTCGGCGGGTTTGCGTCCCTCGACCTCCAGGTGCCAGAGGACCTGCTGCCACGACTTCGGCAGCGTGGCGAGGGCGGTCACGGCGACGTCGCGGTCGAGGTCCTCGACGAGCTCCTCCACCGGAGGAAGCACGTCGTCGAGCAGCCACGGCTGGTCCGAGGACGGGGACTCCTTGGTGGCGCGGAGGCCGTCGCGGAACCCGTTGCGGATCGTCACCTGCAGGTAGGCACGGAAGTCCTCGGTCGGCCCTCGTCCGGCCTGCAGCTGGGTGAGCACCCGCGCGAAGGACTCCGCGACCAGCTCGTCGGCCCCGTCCTCCCCGACCAGGATCCGGGCCAGGCGGCGGGCGGGGTCGACCTCGCGCCGGTAGAGCTCGCCGAACGCGTCGCTGTCTCCCCCGCGGGCGCGCTCGAGAAGGAGCGCGTCGTCCGCGTCGTCCCCGGTCCGGGGAGGGAGATCGGTCATGGGACTGCCTCGGTCGTTGCCGGAGGGAAACCCGTGCGCACCCCCCGATGCACCTCCCGTCCAACGAACGGGAAACACCATCATCATGCCGCCAAAAAAGATTCTTGGACGAATTCTCAAAACCGCGTGATGTTCGTGAGCCCGTCCCGTCTTGGTTGGTGAACGCGGAGGCGATGCAGCCACCCGCACCCGGCAAGAGGACGGCACCGATGACGAAGAGGACGAACCGCACCACTGCGGCCGCCGCCGCTCGACCGACCTCTCTTGCCGAGTACCGCGCCCGCACCCGCACCCACACCGGCCAGGCTGCGCCCTCGGCCACCGCGGGTGCGGTCGCGCAGAAGCCGCTGGCGCCGTACGACGCCGCGGACCTCCGGGTCGTCGACCCCGGTCAGCTGCGTGCCGCATTCGCCGCCGCTGCGGGATCGGACGCACGCGGCGCCGAGTTCCACCGCATGGTCGCGGCGGTCCTCGATCGCGCCGGCCGCGTCGCCGAGCCCGACCTCCGCGAGTGGCACCGCTTCCTGAACCTCCTCGACCGGCACCGCACCAACCCCAAGGCCGCCGTCAGCTGCGCGGTCCTCGCCAACCTGGTCGGGATCGCCGCGTTCGGCGACGACTCCGACTTCGTCACGCTCGAGGAGCTGACCTGCCTGCTCGGCACCGAGCGGGTCGCCGCGGTTCAGCACCGGTCGGCGCGGTTCGTGGAACCCGACCTCACCTACCCGATCACGACGATCGCGCTGCGCCGGATGGTCGCAGCGCCTCCGGACACGTCGGTCGACACCAGCATCCGCGCGGCGGTCGCCCTGCTGCTCGAGGGCGTCGACCCCGACCTCTTCCTTCCGGTGATCCGCACCCAGGCGGAGCTGCTCGGAGTCGTCGACGGCGGGAGCGTCCTCGAGTGGCGCCACCACCTCGCCATGATCGCGGCGAGCCCGTGGTCGCCGTACTCACGCCACCTCGCCGAGCTCGCGACGGAGGCCTCGCGTCCCGGGGTCGCCCTGGTCGTCGACCACTTCACGCAGGTCTGTCGCGAGCAGAACAAGGAGCGCGAGCGCGAGCAGGTCGCCGAGGAGGTACGCCGGGTGGTCTCGTCCAGTGGCGTGACCCAACGACAGTTCGCGCAATGGGTGGGGACCTCGCCGTCGCGCCTGTCCACCTACCTCTCGGGCACGGTCACGCCGTCGGCATCACTGATGCTGCGGATGACCCGCACCTCCCGCTTGCTCCAGGAGCGAGACGTGCACGAAGACCCGTCGACCAGGCCCGAGCAGAGCTGGGGGGCCGCTCGGACCGAGGTCGGCGGCGGGGGGTCGGCCGGCCCGACCGAGCGAGTCTCGGGGCCGCTCGGTCGCGGCCGGTCGCACCTTTCGGCGGTGTAACCACAAGCCCACGCAAAGGGAGCGGGGAACCGCCTCACCGAGCGAGCCTGGGGGGCTCGCTCGGTGAGGCCGGCGGGGAGAGAGACCGCCGTCCCGTCCGAGCAGATCGGGGGGTCGCTCGGGCGGGGCGGCTTCCTTTTTCGGGCCCCCGGGTCAGTCGGGGAGGGCGTGCCAGTCGCCCGTGGCGACGATCGCGCGCAGGTGGGTCTCGGCGCGGGTCGCGACCGGGTTCGAGCCGCTCCTCGCCGCGAGGTCGATGAGTGCCAGCAGGTCTGCGGCGCGGGCGAGGTCCAGAGCGTCGTCGGGGGGCGTGCCGTGGCGGGCCTCCCAGGCCTCCAGGACACCCGCGAGGTAGGACGACTCGCGGTCGAAGCGTGCGACGTTGCCGAGGTCGGTGAAGGGGTGGCCGCTGTGGGTGAACTCCCAGTCGAGGACGCCCGTCACTGCCTGTGAAGTCGGATCGAGCAGCAGGTTCTTGGGGTTCAGGTCGGAGTGCACGAGGCTGGTGCGGTCGACGGAGTCGAGCCGGGCCTGGGCGCGCTCAGCTACCCGGACCAGGGTGTCGATCTCGCCGGCGTGCCAGTCCATCCGAGCCAGGTCGCCGCGATGGCGCTCGACCCACGCCGTCAGGTCGGCATCGAACGGCTCGACGGTCAGGTCCCCGTCGACGAACGTCCCGGCGCGCAGCGTCGGCATGCCGGCGAGGACGGCCGCGACCTCCCCCACGGCTGCCCCGGCGCGGCGAGCCTCTGAGTCGTCGAGCGTCGGGAGCAGCAGGTCCCCGCGGACGCCGGGCAGCCACTCGGTCACGAGGAGCGCGGGGGTGCCGGCGGCGGGGTCGGCGCGGCGTACCTCCCGGACCTGCGGCACGGGCAGCAGGCCCCGCACCAGCCGGAGCAGGGAGGCGGCGATCTCGGCGGCGTGCGCGGGGTGCCGCGGGTCCGCATAGATCCGTACGACGGTCCGCTCCCCGCCCGCCTCGGCGACGAACGTCTCGCCCGACCAGCCGCCCTCGAGCGGCGCGATCGATGCTCCTGCAGCCAGGAACGGGTCCATCAGCGCAGCAGCCGGGTCTCGAGCCGGGTCTCGACCGCACCGTCGGGCCCGCGCTCGACGAGGTAGGCCGCCTTGCCGTCCTTCTCGGTCAGCGCCTCGACGAACTCGGTGCCGCGGTAGAGGACGCCCACGCCGTCGTCGGTGGCGTAGCCCGTCGGCAGTGTGCCGTCGGCGACCAGCGACTGGAACAGCGGGCGGCGCTGCTCCTCGGAGTCGTAGTGGACGCCGTTCGAGTACGGGACCAGCCCCAGTCCGTTGGTGATCGGCCGCAGCTCGGGCCCGAACGAGTCGGTCGTCCCGCCGACGTGCCAGCAGATCGAGCCGGCGGACACCCCGGTGAGGACGACCCCTGCCTGCCAGGCCTCGCGCATCAGCTCGTCGACGCCGTGGAGCCGCCACATCGCGAGCAGACCGGCGACGCTGCCGCCCCACACCCAGATCACGTCCTGCCCGAGCAGCAGCTCGCGCATGTCGTCGACATTGGGCATCGTGAAGAGCTGCAGGTGCGAGCCGTGGAACCCGGCCTCCTGCGCCATGTCGTAGAAGTCGCGGACCAGCTGGGGGTTGTCGCCGCAGGCCGTCGGCAGGAAGCACACCCGCGGCGCCCGCCCGGTCACCCCCGACAGCTCGACCGCGTAGTTCGTGAGGGGCCCGACGGACCAGCGGATCCGGTCGGCGGGCACGGCGCCACCGGACGTGGCGAGAATCGTCGGGGCGTCGGCGGGCATTCGCAGATCGTAGGCGCACGCCTCTGCGGCACCGGACCCGCTCGTCTTTGCCCTGGCCTCTGTCCCGGGCCGCTCCGCGCGGAGCTCGACCCCCTGGCGCCACCTGCTTGACGTCATGCAAGGCAACTCGCGCGTCACCCTGCTTGACGTCACGCAAGGCAACTCGCGCGTCACCCTGCTTGACGTCACGCAAGGCAACTCGCGCGTCACCCTGCTTGACGTCACGCAAGGCAACTCGCGCGTCACCCTGCTTGACGTCACGCAGGCGGAGAACCGGGGGTAGTCCGAGCGGCCGAGCCGAGGGCGTCGACACGTCGGCGGAGGATCCGATCAGCATCCTGGAGGGTCAGATCAGGGATGGGGGCAGTCAGGGCGCCGCGGAGACCGTCCGTCAGCGCGCAGAGCTCGAGCACGTCATCCTTGTCGGGCTTAGTGCCCAGCCGGTCCCAGAGCCAGCGGTGCACTTCCTCGCGTTCCTGTCGGCGGGTGGCGTGGATGCGTCCGGCCGCATCAGGAATGCCGGCCGCCAGGTCGCCACGGGCAAGCTCGGAAAGCGCCGTCCACACCCGGACGCCGTGCACCTCATCCTCCGTCCTCGGAAGGTTGGGCAGCTGAGGGTCCTGCCACCACCCGCGCCGGACCCAGGCGATCCAGCGGTCGGAGAAAGCCGCGACCGTCAGCCCGATCACCCGTCGCCGCGCCCCGTCCGGGTCCCAGAGACGTTCGTTGAGAGCCTGCCGAGTCATCCCGCTCCATCGGGCAAGCGCACTCGCGTTGACCGCGGAGACGTTCCGCGTCTTCAACAGCGCGACGGCACCGTCGGCCAGCATCTCGTCGAGATCGGCAGCATCAGGTCGGACGAACGGGGACACGACTGCAGGCTGCCAGCATCCGCGGCGGCGTGCGGCCGTCATCCACAGGCGACAGCGATCAGCCGCAGACCGGGGCCGGAGGCAGGGCGGCGGGGGCGCCGACGCCGGGCATGCCGAGGCCGACGGTCGGCTTGCCAGGATCCCCAGCCCCCTGGCGGGCAGCCCACGCGTCGCCCGACCGGGTACGACGCAGCGCGCGCACCGGTCCGTCGGCCACCAGGTGGTGCGGGGCGGCGTACGTGATGCCGACCGTGACCAGGTCGCCGGGCCTCGGCTCGCTCTCGACCTGGCTGAAGTCGGCCTCGAAGTGCACGAGCCGGTTGTCCGGCCCACGCCCGGAGAGCCGGTGGGTCTCGGCGTCCTTGCGCCCCTCCCCCTCGGCCACCATGAGCTCGACCTCGCGGCCGACGAGCCGCTTGTTCTCCTCCCACGCGATCTCGTTGACGAGATCAGCGAGGCGGAGGTAGCGATCTTTCACGACCTCGGGCGGGACCTGGTCGTCGAGCACCGCGGCGGGAGTGCCGGGCCGCTTGGAGTACTGGAACGTGAACGCCCCCGAGAACCGCGCCTGACGGACCACGTCGAGAGTGGCGGAGAAGTCCTCCTCGGTCTCGCCGGGGAAGCCGACGATGATGTCGGTGGTGATCGCTGCCTCCGGCATGGCGGCGCGGACCCGCTCGATGATCCCGAGGTACTTCGTCTGCCGGTAGGAACGGCGCATCGCCTTCAGGATCCGGTCGGAGCCCGACTGGAGCGGCATGTGCAGCTGCGGCATCACGTTCGGCGTCTCGGCCATCGCCTCGATGACGTCGTCGGTGAACTCGGCCGGGTGCGGGCTCGTGAACCGCACACGCTCCAACCCATCGACGTCCCCACAGGCCCGCAGCAGCTTGGAGAACGCCTGCCGGTCACCGAACTCCACGCCGTAGCTGTTGACGTTCTGCCCCAGCAACGTGACCTCGGAGACGCCCTCGGCGACCAGCGCCTCGATCTCGGCGAGGATCTCCCCCGGCCGGCGGTCCTTCTCCTTGCCGCGCAGGCTCGGGACGATGCAGAACGTGCAGGTGTTGTTGCAGCCGACCGACACCGAAACCCACGCGGCGTACGCCGACTCCCGCTTCGTCGGCAGCGTCGACGGGAAGACGTCGAGCGACTCGAGGATCTCGACCTGGGCCTCCTCCTGCACCCGCGCCCGCTCGAGGAGCACAGGCAGCGAGCCGATGTTGTGCGTGCCGAACACGACGTCGACGTACGGCGCCTTCGCGGTGATCGTCGAGCGGTCCTTCTGTGCGAGGCAGCCACCGACCGCGATCTGCATGCGCGGGTTGGCGGCCTTGATCGGCGCCAGGTGCGAGAGGTTGCCGTAGAGCTTGTTGTCGGCGTTCTCCCGGACGGCGCAGGTGTTGAAGACGACGACGTCCGCCTGGTCGCCCTTGCCGGCAGCGACGTAGCCAGCGTCCTCCAGCAGCCCGGACAGGCGCTCGGAGTCGTGGACGTTCATCTGGCACCCGTAGGTGCGGACCTCGTAGGTTCTCGCGGCATTCATGACCGCTCAAGGGTACGGCGCCGTAGTCTCCCGACTGTGATCCGCGTGGCTGCGACGGTCCTGACACTCCTCGTCGTGCTCGGGAGCACGACGCTGCCTGCCGCCACCGGCGACTCCCCCGGATCACCGTCCGCCACCGCCACCGCCACCACCACCGCACGCCAGGCCTTCACCGTCACGCGGAAGATGACGATGAACGACCCGACCCACAACCGCGGTCAGGTGGCTCGGCAGCTGCGGACCTACATCGAGCGCACCCCCCGCGGCGCGACGATCTCGATCATGTCGTTCTACATGGCGTCGTCGATCACCTGGCCGGCCCTGAAGGCGGCGTACCAGCGTGGGGTCGACATCCACGCGATCTTCTACGGCGGACCGACCGGCCGGCCGCTCCCCGGGGTGTCCTCGGGGGGCGTGAAGCTCACCGAGCTGATCCGGCAGGGCCGGGCGCACGGGCGCCGGGGGTCGTGGGTGGTGTGGACCAAGAACTCCGCCCGCGGCAGGGACGGCAAGACCACGATGCATGCGAAGGTCTGGCAGTTCTCTCGCGTCGGCAGCACCCGCAAGGTCACGATGGTCGGCTCCTACAACAACAGCGATGCGGCGGACGCCCGCGCCTACTCCGCGATGGTGACGGTCGCGATGCCCCAGCTGTACGACGAGGTCCAGAAGGTCTTCCTGCAGTCGGCCAAGGACCGCAAGCCGCCCGGCAACCCGCAGCGACGGGCCTCCGGCCCTGGGTGGGACGCCTACTTCATGCCGTCGCTGCCGATCACGAGGGCGAACGACCCCGTCCTGGAACGACTCCGCTCCATCCCTGCCCGCCCCGGCACCCGGATGACCGTGTCGATGTACTCCTGGCAGGGCTTCCGCGGCGCCTGGCTGGCCCGCAAGCTCGCCAGGATGGTCCGGGCGGGCGCCAAGCTGACGGTGGTCGTGGGGCCCGATGTCGCCGGCTCCGTCGTACGGACGCTGCGCGAGGCCGGCGCCACCCTCGAGGACGGCTGCTGGCGGACCGGCCGCAGGGACCGCCCCTACGCCTACACGCATGACAAGGAGATGACGGCGACCTGGGTCGACGGAGAGGGCCAGACCCGGTACGCCGCGTGGCTCGGCTCCGACGACTGGGGCAACGGCGGCGGCGGATCCCAGTCCGACCAGGTCACGGTCGGCCTCTACTCCCGGTGGGCCCACGACCGCCTCCTCAAGCTCCTCGCGCCGCAGATCGCTCACGAGCCGGACAACCTCGCCCACTGCGACCCGCTCCCCAGCCGGACCGCCGCGTACTGGGTCTCTTGACTGGGCCAGTGACGGGGCCGGTGACTGGGCTCGTGACTGTCTCGTGAGCCGAGGGAGGACGACCTACCCTCGCTGCCGCGCCGGGTCACAGTATGGTCGCGCCCGGCGCGGTGGCCTAGCCGAATGGTCTGGGCGCGGCTAGCGTCGCGTGACATGACGGTGCACGAGGAGTCCGCAGGCGGGACCGGACAGCCGCTGGTCAAGCTGACCGGCGTGCAGAAGCACTACGGCGACCTCCACGTGCTCAGGGACATCGAGCTCGAGGTCGACCGCGGCGAGGTGGTCGTGGTGATCGGGCCTTCCGGCGCCGGCAAGTCGACCCTGTGTCGTGCCATCAACCGGCTCGACACGATCGACGAGGGCACCATCATCGTCGACGGGAAGGAGCTCCCAGCGGAGGGCAAGGACCTCGCCCGGTTGCGGGCCGACGTCGGCATGGTCTTCCAGAGCTTCAACCTGTTCGCGCACAAGACCGTGCGGGAGAACGTCACCCTCGGCCCGATCAAGGTCCGCAAGGTGTCGAAGTCGGACGCCAACAAGCGAGCCGAGGAGCTGCTCGACCGCGTCGGCGTGGCCCACCAGGCCGACAAGTACCCCGCCCAGCTCTCCGGGGGCCAGCAGCAGCGGGTCGCGATCGCCCGAGCCCTCGCCATGGACCCCAAGGTGATGCTCTTCGACGAGCCGACCTCCGCCCTCGACCCCGAGATGATCAAGGAGGTCCTCGACGTCATGGTCGACCTCGCCGAGCGCGGCATGACCATGATCGTCGTCACCCACGAGATGGGCTTCGCCCGTACGGCGGCCAACCGGGTCGTGTTCATGGCGGACGGAGCGATCGTCGAGACCGCCGATCCCGAGACCTTCTTCACGAACCCCCAGAGCGATCGGGCCAAGGACTTCCTTGGCAAGATCCTTCAACACTGAGGAGAAATGCATGATGCGCAAATCGAAGTTCCTGGCGGCCACGGCTGCACTCGTTCTCGGCACCACGCTCGCCGCCTGCGGCGACGACGGCGGCGATGACGACGTCGAGGTGGCGGAGGATGCCGAGTTCGAAGAGGGCACCACCATGGCGGAGCTCAGCGAGGCCGGGACGATCACCATCGGCACCAAGTTCGACCAGCCCGGATTCGGGCTCCAGAACCTGGAGGGCGAACCCGAGGGCTTCGACGTCGAGGTCGCCAAGATCCTCGCCGGTCAGCTCGGGATCGCCCCGGAGGACATCGAGTGGAAGGAGACGCCCTCCGACATCCGCGAGCAGGTGATCGAGGACGGCGACGTGGACATGGTCGTCGCCACCTACACGATCAACGAGGAGCGCGCGCAGCGGATCACCTTCGCCGGCCCCTACTACAACGCGGGTCAGATGCTGATGGTGAGCAGCGACAACGACAGCATCGCCGGGCCCGAGGACCTCGACGACCCGAGCATCAAGGTGTGCTCGGTCACCGGCTCCACGCCGGCGGTCCAGATCGAGGAGTACCTCGCGGACCAGAGCCAGCTGGTGCTGTTCGACGTCTACGACAAGTGCGCGAGCGCCCTGGAGAACGGCCAGGTCGACGTCGTGACGACCGACAACGTGATCCTCGCCGGCTTCGTCGACGGGAGCGACGGGGAGTTCAAGCTCGTCGGCGAGCAGTTCACCGAGGAGCCGTACGGCATCGGCATCGAGAAGGGTGACGTCGAGTTCTGCGAGTGGATCAACGAGACGCTGCAGGAGAACGAGGACGCGTACCTCGAGGCGTGGGAGGAGACGGCCGGACAGGTCGAGGGCACCCAGGACCCGGAGCTGCCCGAGCCCGCCCCCTGCGTCTGATCACGACCTGACCTGAGGTGGGGTGCCGCCACTCGCGGCACCCCACCTCTCGACCCGGAGCGAGGTGCGGTGGACCCGGTCTTCGACAACCTTGACCTGTACTGGTCGGGGTTCCTGACGTCCCTCGGGATCTGCCTGTGGGGCCTCGTCGGCTCGCTCGTCCTGGGCACCCTGATCGCCGGGTGCCGGGTGTCACCGGTGCCGTCGCTGCGCGCCTTCGGGACCGGCTGGGTGAACACGATCCGCAACTGCCCACTGACCGTGGTGCTGTTCTTCTTCGCTTTCGGGTTTCCCGAGATCGGGATCAACCGCTCCTTCTACGTCTTCGGCGTCTCCGCGCTGGTGGTCTACACCTCGCCGTTCGTGTGCGAGGCACTGCGGTCCGGCATCAACGCGGTGCCGACCGGCCAGGCCGAGGCGGCGCGCGCCATCGGGCTGACCTTCACCCAGTCCCTCCGCCAGGTCGTGCTCCCGCAGGCGTTCCGCACCTCGGTCCCGCCGCTCGGCAGCGTGATCATCGCGATGTTCAAGAACTCCGCGGTCGTGGGCGCCTTCGGCGTCGGCGGAGACCTCTGGTCGGCCTACAAGAAGCTCAGCAGCTCGCTGGGCTACGACGCGTTCCCCGTCCTCGTCGGCGTCGCCATCGGCTACCTGGTGATCACCCTGACCACCGGCCAGCTGTTGATGCTCATCGAGCGGAAGGCGGTGATCCACCGATGACCAGCGTCCTCTACGACCAGCCCGGCCCCCGCGCGCGACGCCGCGCCCTGATCGGGACGATCGTCGTGCTCGTCGCACTGGCGGTGGTCGCTCTCCTCGTGGTGCGCCGGCTCGCCGAGCAAGGACAGTTCGACTGGGAGCTCTGGGGGCCGCTGCTCGACCCCCGGACCGAGGAGTTCCCCCTGGTCTGGGAGCTGATCGGCAGGGGCCTGTTGGCCACCCTGGTGGCAGCCATCCTCGCGATCGCGCTGTCGCTGGTGATCGGCACCGCCCTCGGCGTCGCCCGGATGATGCTGGGCCGCTGGGGTCGGATACCTCTGATCGGCGCGATCGAGCTGTTCCGCGGGCTGCCCGTCGTGATCACGATCGTCCTGGTGTGGCGGGCGATCGTCGAGTTCAACATCAACATCAGGTTCCTGCCGGGCTCGGACGGACTCTGGTACCTCGTCATCGGGTTGTTGCTCTACAACTCGGTGATCATCGCCGAGATCGTCCGCGCGGGAGTCGCCTCGCTGCCCAAGGGGCAGAACGAGGCCGCGATCGCCGTCGGCATGACCCGCGGCCAGGCGATGCGGACGGTGCTGTTGCCGCAGGCGTTCCGGGTGATGCTGCCGGCCCTGATCAGCCAGCTGGTGGTGATCATCAAGGACACCTCGCTGGCCGCGGTGGCGGGCGCGTTCTACATCGAGCTGTTGTACCGGGCCAACCGGATCGCGCAGAACCTCGACAACCCGCTCCAGATCCTGTTCGTCGTGGGCCTGATCTACATCCTGCTCAACTTCGCGCTGTCCCGGCTCGCGGTCTGGGTCGAAGGTCGTCTCAGCCGGGCGAACACGTCCGGAGGCGCCGAGGCCGCAGCCGAGGTCGAGAAGGTCGTGCCGGCCGGCGGCTGACGGCTACTTGCTCTTCGGCGTGACCCAGAGCCGGATCTCGCCCTCGATGACGACGGTGCCGTCGTCGCGCACGCCCTTGACCCGGACCGCGAGGTCGCCGTCGGCGGTGTCCCACTGGACCTGGTCGGTCTCGGCGACGCAGGTGATGTCGCTGGTGGCCTTGGCGGTGTAGGCGACCTCCATCCCCTTGGGGATCCAGCGCTTGTCCTGGGGGATGGTCACCTCGGCCAGCGCGCCCATCGCGGCCTCGAGGCCGTTGCACAGCGCGATCGCGTGCACGGTGCCGATGTGGTTCTGGACGCTGCGACGCTTCGGGATCACCAGCTCCACGTGGTTGGGCTCGATGACCGTGAACCGTGGGTGGATCGAGGCGAAGTACGGCGCCTTCTGGCTGAACGCGATCGAGAACGCCCGCTTGCCCACGACACCACCGACGACGGGCAGTCCGGAGGCGGTCTTCCAGAGGTTGTGTACCTGGCTCATGTCCGCAGATTACTTGCGAGTAACAAGTCGTCACAACCCCTGTCCGCGTGACTGCGCCCACGCTCGGACGTGCGGAAGCGCCTACTCGGCACCAACAATCGGCAATCGCCCACGACAACGGATTCAGTTGCAAAAGCGGCGTTTGGCGGAGGATAGCGACCCCGAGTTACCGGATCTGACACGAATCCGGGAGCATGGAGTTGTTACAACGAATGGCTGGCGCTAACATTTGCTAGCAGATCGGGACGAACATAGGTGGCTCCAACACTTGTGTCTGCGAACGATCAGACCGGGGACAACAGCTCGACCCGGTTGCCAGCACCGTCATAGACGTGGAAGCGCTGGTAGCCGGGGAACGTCCTGCGCTCGCGCCAGTCGGCGTCGAAGCCGAGCGCATCGAGCCGCGCCGCGGTCGCCTCGAGATCCGCGACGGTCGCCAGCACCAGCGCGGGGTGTGCCTTGCGCGCCGGCGTGAAGGGGTCCTCGACGCCGATGTGGATCTCGGCCGTGACCGCGCCGGCGGCGTCGTACGACCGGAACCAGGCACCGCCCCGCCCGGCGAGGGCGGCCGGCTTCTCGACCTCGGTCATGCCGAGGCCGTCGGCGTAGAACCGCCGCGCGGCGGCCTCGCCGCCCGGCGGGCAGGCGACCTGCACGTGGTGCAGCCTCATCGGTGCCGTCCGGGGTCTCGGGACGGTCGCTGCGCGACCTCCTCGACCGGCGGGCGGGCGACGACGAAGATCCGGCGGAACGGCAGCACGACGCCGTGCCCGTCGTCGGGATAGGCCGCGCGCAACCGCCGCTTGAACTCGGCCTCGAACGCCGGCCGCAGGTCGTCCGGCAGTGCCTGCAGGGTCGGCCGGGCGCCCGTGCCCGAGACCCAGGTGAAGACGGGGTCCTCGCCGTGGAGGACGTGGAGGTACGTCGTCTCCCACGCGTCCACCTCGCACCCGAGCGCCTGGAGGGCGCGGAGGTAGGTGGCGGCGTCGTGCGAGGACGGTACGGCGGCGCCCGCGACATGGGGAGCGTACGGCGGCTCCGCGGCGAGATCGGTGCGCATCGTGTGGCTCGGCTCGTCGAAGTTGCCGGGGACCTGGAACGCGAACCACCCCCCGGGCCGGACCTGGGCGACCAGCCGGGGCAGCAGCTCGAGGTGGTCAGGCAGCCACTGCAGGGTGGCGTTGGAGACGAGGACGTCGACGGCCGACTCGCCAGCGGGGCCGGCGGGGACCCAGTCGCGGACGTCGCCGATCTCGAACGTCACCGCCGCCGCGGCCTCGCTCGCCCGCGCAGCGGCGATCATCGCGGCACTGCTGTCGACCCCGACGACCGCGGCCTCCGGCCAGCGCGCGGCGAGCAGTGCGGTGAGGTTGCCCGGCCCGCAGCCCAGGTCGACCACGCTCGTCGGGTCGGTGGCGCCGATCCTCGAGATCAGGTCGATGAACGGGCGGCCGCGCTCGTCGGCGTACGTCAGGTAGCGGTCGGGGTCCCAGGTGTGGGTCACGGCGTCTCCTCCGCGAGGAACTCGAGGATGCGGGCGTTGACGACGTCGGGCCGCTCGAGCTGGAGGAAGTGGCCGGCGCCGGTGATGACGGCGCAGCGGCCGCCGTTGCGGAGCTTCGCGCTGACCCGGCTCGCCCAGCGCGCATCGAGGCAGCCGTCGTCGGCGCCCTGGAGGTAGAGGAGCGGCACCCTCGGGTCGCCTGTGGCCCACGCGTTCCCGAGGTGGCGGTAGCGGCTGGGCAGCTGCCACGGCCGGGCGTTGGCTCGGTAGTAGCCGATCGCCGCCGCCTTGCGCTCGGTCGTCGGGAGCGAGGCGGCGAGGTGCGCGAGATCGTCCGCGGCGTCGTACTGGGGCGACCATCGGCGCCACAGGTGCGCGACCAGCCTGTCGAAGCTCCGCTCGGGGAGACCGGGGAGCTGGTTGAAGCCGATGTACCAGCTCAGCGTCGCCTGCCGGGCGAGCGCGCCGGCCCAGCGACCGACATCGCGGCGGCTCGGGTTCATCGCCGGGAACGGCGGCGCCGCCAGCGAGACCACCCGACGGAACGGGCTGCTCGCCGTAGCAGCGAGACCGTTGCTGGTGATGGCGCCCCAGTCGTGCCCGATCAGTACGGCGCGCGCGTCCCCCTCGAGCGCGGCGTGCAGCTCGAGCACGTCGCTCATGAGGGCGGGGACGTGATAGCTGCCGTCGGCGGGGAGGCCGCTCGGCCCGTAGCCGCGGGTGAACGGCGCCACGACCCGGTAGCCGGCGTCGGCTAGCGCGGGGCCGAGGTGGCGCCAGGTGTGCGCGGTGTCGGGGAAGCCGTGGAGCAGCACCGCGAGCGGCGCGTCCCGGTCCGCGATCGGGCCCCAGGTCAGCGAGGCCAGGCGGAGCTGGTCGAGGTCGGTGGTGAGCTGGTCCACGGCGTCCAGCCTAGATCTGATTTATCTTGACGTCAAGATTCTCGACTGGTCCGCTAAGGTGCGCGCATGGCGGGAAGGGACGAGGTCGACGTGCTGCTCGAGGCGTGGGCGCGCGAGCGGGACGACCTCGACCTCGGACCGGTCGCGGTCTTCAGCCGGATCTCGCGGCTGGGCCACCACGTCGACCGGGCCCGCCGGCAGGCCTTCACCGCCCACGACATCGAGCCCTGGGAGTTCGACGTACTGGCTGCGCTGCGGCGGGCCGGCGCGCCGTACGAGCTCTCCCCCGGCCGCCTGCTCCGCGAGACCCTCGTGACCAGCGGCACCATGACCAATCGCGTGGACCGGCTCACCTCCCGCGGCCTGGTCGAGCGGCACCCCGACCCCTCGGACCGCCGCGGTGTCCTGGTCCGGCTGACCCCCGACGGCAAGGACGCCGTCGACGGCGCGTTCACCGCCCTCCTCGACGCCGAGCGCGAGCTGCTCGCCGACCTCTCCGCCGCCGACCAGAAGCAGCTGGCCGGCCTGCTGCGGCGCCTGCTGCTGCCCTTCGCTGACTAGGACGGCCGACGGACGGACCGTTCGGGACTGGTGAGGCCGCTGTGACTCACGAGGCGCCGCTATCGGCGTAGTCCGGGAAATTGGTCCGTTCGTAGGCCGCTCAGCTGATGTCGGGCTACTCCAGACTGACTACCTGTCCACCACCATCACGTCCGGCATCGCGAGCGACGCCCACCGCTCGAGGTCGGGCGGGGAGCTCGTGAGGTCGGCGACGAGCGCAGTCCACGCGGTGCCGTGACCGACGAGCACCAGGTCGGTGTCGGGATGGTCGGCGAGGAGGGCGCGGACGGTCGTCCCGACACGGTCACGGCAAGTGGCCAGGGGCTCCCAGCCGTCGTACGCCGGCACGTCGGGCTCCTCGAACGCCCGCCGCACCACCGCTCCGAAGTCGTCGATCCACGTCGACGCGCGGACGTGCTCGCGGAGCCCACCGACGATCCCGACCTCGCCCTCGGTCAACAGCTGCGCGGTCTGGATCGCCTTCGGCTCCGGCGAGCAGAACCAGGCCGCGTCGACCGGCAACCGAGCCGACTCCCTCAGCGCCCAGACCTCGTCGAAGCCCGCCGGGTCGAGCTCCCAGTCCGCGGCAGGCAGCCGGCGGTCCACCGCGGGCCGGCCGTGGCGGACCAGGTAGAGAGTCAGTGTTCCACCAGCCGGGCCGGCGTGATCGTGACCTGCAACGGCTGATCAAGTCTCAAGCTTCCCTCGCCCAGCGCCGTGCCCACCTCGCGGTAGTCATCACCGACAAGGTCCCACGCCACGATCGAGGGCTTCTGCGGGTCGATCACCCAGTAGTGGCGGCAGCCGGCCTGCTGGAGGCGGGCCTTCTTCAGCGTCAGGTCGATGTTGCGGGTGCTGGGCGACAGCACCTCGACCGCAAGCAGCGGCGCTCCTTCGACGGCACGCGGGCCCACGGTCCCCGACAGCGCGAGAAGTACGTCGGGAACGAGCACGGTGTCGTCCGCGAGCTTCACGTCGAGAGGCGCCGCGAAGGCCTCGACGTCGTCGGGCACCAACGGAGCAAGGAGAAGCAACAGCTTCGTCACCACGCGTTGGTGCACCGGGACGGGTGACGCGCTCACGATGAGCACACCGTCGACGATCTCGTAGCGGTGGCCGTCATCCGGCATCAGCGCGAGGTCGGCGTACGTGAACGGCCGCCTCGGCGGAAGGCCGGTCACCGTGGACGTCATGGCGGTCATCGTAGGTCCCCCCGGTCGGCATGGCGCAAGCGAACCGGACCCGGGCCGAGGACCCGATCGGCGGCGATGGCGACCTATGGATGACGGCTGTCGCAGCGGAGCCTGTGGACGGTCCGCGGCTACTCCAGCACCTCGGCGGCCTCGAGCCAATCGAGCTCGACCGCCTCCTTCTCCTCCAGCAGCGACGTCAGCTCCACGGACAGCGCGCCGAGCCGCTCGGGGTCGCTGGCGTTGGCCGCCAGCGCTTCGGTCAGCTCCGCCTCGCGGGCCGCCAGCCGCTCGAGCTGCTTGTCGAGCCGGGCCAGCGTCTTGCGCGCCGTACGCTCCTCGGCGGAGCCGGGCTTCGCGCGAGGTGTCGCTCTTGGCTCGTCGAGGTGTCGCTCCTGGTCGGTCGAGGTGTCACTCCTCGCACGACCAACCTCGACACTTCGAGGGGCAAGGAGTGACACTTCGCGGGCGCGGCGTTCGAGGTACTCGTCCACGCCCCGGGGGAGCATCGAGATCTGGCCGTCGCCGAGGAGCGCCCAGACCGAGTCGGTGACCCGCTCGAGGAAGTAGCGGTCGTGGGACACGACGACGAGGGTGCCGGGCCAGCCGTCGAGGAAGTCCTCGAGCACGTTGAGGGTCTCGATGTCGAGGTCGTTGGTCGGCTCGTCGAGGATCAGGACGTTGGGCTCGTTGAGCAGCAGCTTGAGCAGCTGGAACCGACGACGCTCGCCGCCGGAGAGATCGCCGAGCCGGGCGGTGAGCTTGTCGCCGGTGAACCCGAAGCGTTCGAGCATCGAGGTCGCAGTGATGTCTGAGCCCGTAGCGGTGCGGGTGACCCGCGCGATGGCTTCGATCGTCGGCAGCACACGCCCGGCGGGGTCGACCTCGTCGATGGCCTGGGTGAGGTGCTCGATCGCGATCGTGCGGCCGCGCTTGACCCGACCCGCACTGCCCTGAAGGTCCCCGGAGAGCAGCGACAGCACGGACGTCTTGCCGGCGCCGTTGACTCCGACGATGCCGACGCGGTCGCCAGGACCGAGCCGCCAGGTGGCGTCGGTCAGGAGCACCCGATCACCCCGGACCAGATCGACGTGCTCGATATCGAGGACGTCCTTGCCGAGCCGCTGCGTGGCGAACCGCTGCAGCTCCATCCGGTCGCGCGGCGGTGGCACGTCCTCGATGAGCGCGTTGGCCGCGTCGATCCGGAACTTCGGCTTCGACGTGCGGGCGGGGGGTCCGCGGCGCAGCCAGGCGAGCTCCTTGCGCATCAGGTTCTGCCGGCGGGTCTCCGACGCGGCCGCCTGCCGCTGCCGCTCGGACTTCGCCAGCACGAACGCCGCGTAGCCGCCCTCGTAGGTGTCGACCGCCCCGTCGTGCACCTCCCACGTCTGCTGGCAGACCGCGTCGAGGAACCACCGGTCGTGGGTGACGACGACGAGCGCGGACTGCCGCCCGGCGAGGTGCCGCGCCAGCCAGGCGATGGCCTCGACGTCGAGGTGGTTGGTCGGCTCGTCGAGGATGATCAGGTCGTGCTCGCCGATGAGCAGCCCGGCCAGCGCGCAGCGTCGGCGCTCACCACCGGAGAGCCCGGAGACGGCGCGGTCCAGCTCGACACCGGCCAGCAGCACGGTGACGATCTCGCGCAGCGCCGCTTCCGCGGCCCACTCGTGGTCGGACCGACCCGCGAGCACCACGTCGCGGACGGTGTGGGTGTCTGAGAAGTCGTCGCTCTGGCGCAGGTAGCCGATGAGCAGCCCACGCTCGCGGGAGACCCGGCCCTCGTCGGGCGTCTCCTCCCCCGTCATCACCCGCAGCAACGTGGTCTTGCCGTCGCCGTTGCGACCGACGATGCCGATGCGCTCGCCGGCGCCCACGCCGAGCGAGACGTCGGAGAGGAGCGGGCGGACGCCGTACGACTTCGAGACGCGCTCGAGGTTGAGGAGGTTAGCCATACGCGACCACGTGCGCTCCCGCGACCGGTCCGTGCGCCACGGCGGTCCGCTCGAAACCTCGCCCCGCGAGCATCCCCGCGATGGTGCGGGCGTCCTCGGCGCCGGAGGCGATCGCCAGCATGGTCGGCCCCGACCCGGACAGGAGGGTCATCGTCGCCCCGCACTCGAGGGCGGCCTCGGCGGCCCGCTCGAGGTCGGGGCGCAGGTGGAAGGCGGCGTCCTCGAGGTCGTTGTAGAGGAAGACGGCGAGCGAGTCGGAGCTGCGGGCGTCGCGCAGGGTCTCGAGCATCGCGGGCTGGATCCGGAAGTCGTGGTCGCCGCCCTCGAGCAGGTCGTAGGCGCCGTAGACGGACGGGGTCGACAGGCCCTCGCCGTTGAAGACGACCACCCACCACCAGGTGCCGTTGTCCTCCACCGGCGTGACGACCTCACCGCGGCCGGTGCCGGTCGCGGTGCCGCCGACGAGGGCGAAGGGCACGTCCGAGCCGAGCCCGGCCGCGATCGCGAGCAGCTCGTCGTCGGAGGTGTCGAGGTTCCAGAGCCGGTCGAGAGCGACCAGGGTGGCGGCCGCGTCGGCAGAGCCGCCCGCCATGCCGCCGGCGACCGGGATGCTCTTGCGGACCTCGATCGCGGCCTTCCGGTCCACGTCGTGGTGGGCCGTCAACGCCTTGCCGGCGCGGACCACGATGTTGGTGTCGTCGTCGGGCACGCCGCTCACGTCGACGTGCGGACCCTCGGCCACCGTCCTGACCGACCACTCCTCGGCGCTGGTCACCGTGACGTCGTCGTAGAGCGACACCGCCTGGTAGACGGTCTCGAGCGGGTGGAAGCCGTCCGGCCGGGCCTTCCCGACACCCAGGTAGACGTTGATCTTCGCGGGCGCGCGGACGGTCACCGAGAGCGGATCCGGCAGCAGGGAGGCGCTCACGCAGGCGATCCTGCCAACTCTTCGGTGATCCGCACGAACTCGGAGATGCCGAGCGACTCCCCCCGGGCCAACGGGTCGATGCCGCACGCCACCAGCGCAGCCTCGGCCGCCTCCCCGGATCCGGCGATCCCGCGGAGCACACCGCGCAGGGCCTTGCGGCGCTGGGCGAACGCGGCGTCCACCACGGCGAACACCTGCTCGCGGCTGACGGCGGTCGTCGGCGGATCGCGGCGGGTCCAGGCGACGAGGCCGGAGTCGACGTTCGGCGCGGGCCAGAAGACGTTGCGCCCGATCGCTCCGGCCCGGCGTACGTCGGCGTACCAGGCGGCCTTGACCGACGGGACGCCGTACGTCTTCGAGCCCGGCGGCGCCGCCAGCCGGTCGGCGACCTCGGCCTGCACCATGACCAGGCCGTGCTCGAGGGACGGCAGCAGCGCGAGCAGGTGCAGGAGCACGGGGACCGAGATGTTGTACGGGAGGTTGGCCACCAGCGCCGTCGGCGCCGGGCCGGGCAGCTCGGCGATGTGCAACGCATCAGCGAGTACGACGCGCACCCGGTCGGCCTGCGCCGGAGCGAACTCGGCGATCGTGCCCGGGAGCGCGCCGGCGAGCGCGGGGTCGACCTCGATCGCGGTGACCGACGCGCCGGTCTCGAGCAGGGCCAGGGTCAGCGACCCGAGCCCCGGTCCGACCTCGACGACGACGTCGGCCGCCGTGACCCGGGACTCGCGGACGATCCGGCGCACCGTGTTGGCGTCGATCACGAAGTTCTGGCCGCGCTGCTTGGTCGGCCGGAGGTCCAGCGCAGCCGCCAGCGAACGCACCTCCGCCGGCCCGAGAAGTCTCGGACCGGCGGAGGTGTTCATGCAAGGGAGGCTAGTGCCTCTGCCCTTTCAGCTACTGCACGGACTACTGGGGCAGGCCGAGCTGCGCCGAGCAGTGCGGCCACGAGCCGTAGCCGCCGGTCGCCGCACGGAGCCGCTCGGCGACGGCGATCTGCGCCTCCCGGCTGTTCTGGTGCGGGTAGCCGGAGCCGCCGTACGCCTGCCAGGTGCCCAGGTTGAACTGGAGACCGCCGTAGTAGCCGTTGCCGGTGTTGATCGCCCAGTTGCCACCGGACTCGCACTGCGCCAGGGAGTCCCAGACGGTGCCGCCGCCGGCGTAGTTAGTCGTGGCGACCTCCTGGGTGCCGACCTCGACGATCTCGGCGACGGCCTGCTCGGTCACCTTGGCCGTGACGGTGCTGCGCTTGACCTCGACCCCGTTGCGGTAGCGGATCTTGTAGACCACGTCGCGCATCCCGGCCTCGCCGCTGCGGACCACGGTCTCGGTGCCCTCGGGCGACGAGGAGTCCTCACGCGTGATGGTCTCGGCGGAGAAGGGCTCGCCCTTCACGCGCTTGGTCTTGATCTCGATGTCGACCCAGCGGACCTTGTCGCCGTCCTTGATCCGGGCGTCCCGCTTCGGGAAGACGAGGTCGTGCTTGTCGAGCTTGACGTCGAGCGCGCTGAGCGCGTCCTTGACGGTGAGCGCGGGCACGCTGACCTTCTTGGCCTTCTTGCCCGCCAGGGTCACCTTGAGCGTCTTCGGCGTGACGACCTCGAGCTCGAGACCGCCCCGGTCGATGGTGGTGCCACGGCTGGTCGAGAGCCGGGCGCCGCGGTAGAGCGCGCCGATCTGGCTCAGGGCGCCGTCGACGTCGGTCGCGGTCACCCAGTGGGTGTTCGTCCTGCCGTCGACGGTCAGCTCGACCTCACGACCGAAGCGCACCGCGATGCGGCTGCCCTCGTCGATCTTCTTGTCGACGTCCGGCTGGACGAGGTCGTGGGAGGTGAGCTCGATGCCTTCGGCTTCGAGGACGTCGCCGACGGTGTCACCGTGGACGCGCACCTGGCGCTCCTCCCCGTCGACCGACAAGGTGACGGGGGTGGTCATCGACTGGTAGCCGTAGGTCGCGCCGGCGACGGCGACCAGGACGACGGCGACGGTGGTGATGAGGGCGACCTTGCTGCGCGCTGCCCGTCCGAGGAGGGCGGCTGCACGGGCCTTCAGAGAAGGGGTCGCGGTGGCGAGGGTCTGGGACTGGTGCTCGTCAACGGGCACGATTCTCCATACGTCGTACTCCCCGGGCCTCAGGCTGCCAGCGTCGATCTCCCCCGAGTGAGGCGGCTCCCTCGTCGTACCTCATACGTACGGCGGACGGTGCCGATGCTGGTCGATGGTGCTACCCGATCCCGGCTATCTGGCATCTACCAGAACAAAAGCAAGCGCCGGAACGCAAAACCGCGGGACCCACTTCACGCTCAGGACGTGACTCGAGTCACCCGAAAGGTGCCCCATTGGCCCCACCGCCCACAGAAGTTTGCTAACTAGAGTTAGCACGAGCGAGCGCGCCTACCACCCGCCGCCGAAGGCGCGATCGGTGTTGGCGTCGATCGCCGCGCACAGCTCGGTGAGGTCCTCGCCGCGCACCTCGGCCATGGTCCGGACGGTCATCGGCACCAGGTACGACGCGTTGGTGCGGCCGCGGTAGGGGTGCGGCGTGAGGTACGGCGCGTCGGTCTCGACGAGCACCCGCTCCTGCGGGGCGACGACGAGCGCGTTGCGCAACGGCGCGGCGTTCTTGAAGGTCACCGTGCCGGCGAAGGACAGGTAGGCGCCGCGGTCGAGGCACGCGCGGGCGAACGCGGCGTCGCCGGAGAAGCAGTGCATGACCCACCGCTCGGGCGGCCCCTCGGCGTCGATCACGTCGAGCACCGCGTCGTGCGCGTCGCGGTCGTGGATCACGAGCGTCTTGTCGAGCCGCTTCGCGAGGTCGATGTGCGCGGCGAAGGACTCCACCTGCGCGGCGCGCCCCTCGGGGCCGGTGCGGAAGTGGTCGAGCCCGGTCTCCCCCACCGCCCGGACCCGCGGGTGGGCGGCGGCCAGCTCACCGATCGCCTCGAGCGCGGCATCGAGCCCGCCGGCCGCGGCCAGCCGCGGCGCCTCGTTGGGGTGCAGGGCCACACCGGCGACGACCTCCGGATGGACCCGCGCCGCCTCGACCGCCCACGACGCACGCCGCAGGTCGCAGCCGATCTGCACGATCCGTCGTACGCCGACGGCGGCGGCCGCGTCGATCGCCTCGCGGACGTCCCACGGCTCCGCTCGGTCGCGACCGATGTCGAGGTGGCAGTGGTTGTCGACCACCGGGTGCGGGAGCGGCTCGGGGACCGGCGGGCGGTCGTGGGCGGCGTCGGTCACCCGCGCACCCGCTTCAGGATCGCGTCGGCGAGGACGTCGGGCTCCTGGGTCGGGATCCAGTGCGAGACGCCGTCGAGCACCACCAGCTCGAACGGCCCGTCGACCCACTCGCCGCTGTGCTCGGCACCCCACCTGCCGAGTGCGAGGTCCTTGGTGCTCCACACCATCGTGGTCGGCGCGGAGACCCGGAACCGGATCACCCTCGGGTCGGTGAGGAACATCGCGCGGTAGCACCCCATCGACGTCGACAGTGCACCGTCCTCGACGATCTCGCGCCGGAAGCGCGCCACGTCCTCGCGCGACATGCCGCCCTTGAGCAGCTGGAGGTCGAACCACGCCGCGCGGCGGGTGGCGACCAGCTCGGGCAGGAACGGCAGCTGGAAGAGGAGCATGTAGTACGACTTCTTCAGCTGGTCGGACCTCACCATCGCCTTCATCATCGCCGCCGGGTGCGGCACGGAGATCGCGGTGAGGGTGCGCACCCGCTCGGGGTGGTGCCCCGCCACCGACCACGCGACCGCGGCGCCCCAGTCGTGGCCGACCACGTGGGCGCTGCCTCCGACCTCGTCGATCAGCGCGGCGACGTCGTCGACGAGGGCGGGCAGTCGGTAGTCCCGGCGCCGCTTCGGCCGGGCACCCGGCGCGAACCCGCGTCGGTCCATGGCCAACGTGCGGTAGCCGGCGGCATGGAGGATCGGGGCGACGTGGCGCCACACCGTGGCCCGCTCGGGCCACCCGTGCAGGAGCACGACGGGCTCGCCGACGGCCGGGCCGTCGTCGAGTACGTCGAACACCAGCCCGTCGCGCTCGACCGTGCTGATCCGCTGGTCAGTCCTCATCCACATGCACCACCTGGTAGACCTCCCGCTTCGGGAGTCCCGTCGTCTTGGCCACCGCTGCGATCGCGTCCTTGCGGCTCAACCCGTCGTCGACGAGTGCGTCGACCGCGGATCGCAGGCTAGCGGGATCGGTGTCGACGGCGCTGTGAGGCGCGGCACCCGCGACCACGATCGTCACCTCGCCGCGGACGCCGTCGGCGGCCCACTCGGCCAGCGCACCGACCCCGCCCCGGCGTACCTCCTCGTAGGTCTTGGTCAGCTCCCGGCAGACCGCGGCGGGTCGGTCGTCGCCGAACGCGCCCGCCATCGCCGACAACGCCGCACCCGTCCGGGGCGGCGCCTCGAAGAACACCATCGTCCGCGGCTCGGCGGCGAGCTCGGCGAGCCGGCGGGACCGCTCACCGCCCTTGCGCGGCAGGAACCCCTCGAAGCAGAACCGGTCCACCGGCAGCCCCGACACCGCCAGCGCCGTCAGCACCGCGCTCGGCCCCGGCACGGCGGTGACGTGGATGTCGGCCGCGACCGCGGCCGCCACCAGTCGGTAGCCCGGGTCGGACACCGACGGCATGCCGGCGTCGGTCACGAGGACCACCCGCTCGCCGTTCTCCAGCGCCTCCAGCAGCTGTGGCGTGCGGGCGGACTCGTTGCCCTCGAAGTACGACACGACCCGGCCGGACACCTCGATCCCGAGGTCCGCCGCCAGTCGGCGCAACCGCCGGGTGTCCTCGGCCGCCACCACGTCGGCCCCGGCGAGTTCCTCGGCCAGCCGCGGCGGCGCGTCGCCCACCCGCCCGATCGGCGTCGCTGCCAGCACCAGCACGCCCGCAGAAGTCACGTCCGCGATCATGTCAGGTCGTAGAGTTCTGGCTCGTGACCGCCGCCGACCAGCAGCCCACCCGACGGTGGACCGGGCTGTCCAGGACGGCGGACGGACGGCCGGTGCCGTCGGCGGCCGAGCGGGCACGCGGCGCGCTGGCCGGGCTCCGGTTCAGCGACCGGGCGACCGGGTGGCTGGCGCCGATCGCGGTGACGCTGCTGGCGTTCGCCCTGCGGCTCTACCACCTGGGTACGCCGAAGCGGTTCGCGTTCGACGAGACGTACTACGCCAAGGACGCGTGGTCGCTGCTCCACAACGGCTACGCGCAGACCTACCTGTCCGACGTCGACGGCGACACCGACAACAAGATCGACGACGACATCCTCGCCGGTCACACCCAGGACGTCTGGACCGGCGACCCGTCGATGGCGGTGCATCCCGAGGTCGGGAAGTGGCTGATCGCCCTGGGCGAGAAGGCGTTCGGGATGGATCCGTTCGGCTGGCGGATCGCCTCTGCCGTCGTCGGCGCGCTGATGGTGCTGGTGGTGTGCCGGCTGCTGCGGCGGATGACCGGCTCGACCGTGCTGGGGTGCATCGGCGGCCTGCTGCTGATGTTCGACGGGCTCCACTTCGTCCTGTCCCGGCTGGCCCTGCTCGACATCTTCTTCGCGTTCTTCCTGGTCTGCGCCATCCACTGCCTCGTCGCCGACCGCGACCACTTCCGGCGGCGGCTGGCGCGGCGGGTCGGCGACGACGCATCGACAAGCTCCGCGGGCATCGGGTGGGGGCCGGTGCGCGCCGTGCTGCCCCGGCCGTGGCTGCTCGCCGCCGGTGCGAGCTTCGGGCTGGCGGCCGGCGTCAAGTGGGCGGCGATCTATCCGCTCGCGGCGTTCGGACTGCTGGTGTGGTTCTGGTGCGCGGGGGCGCGGCGCAGCTTCGGCGTCCGCTGGCCGATCGTGAGGTCGGCGCTGGTCGACGGCGTCCCGGCGTTCGTCCAGCTCGTCATCGTCGGCACGCTGGTCTACATCGCGACGTGGGGAGGCTGGCTGGCGAACGCGGGCGAGTACGAGGAGCACCTCAGCGCGACGCAGTACCGGCAGTTCACCGGCCACGGTCACTGCGCCGAGGACGACGACTCCTTCGTCGCGACCGACCTCGACCAGGACAAGCACTGGCCGACCCGCGACGAGAAGGACGCGAGCGGGGTCGGAGAGGCGTGGCAGTCACTGCGATCGCTCTGGTACTACCACCAGGACGTCTACACCTTCCACACCCACTTCCTGGACTGCTCCGAGCACACCTACGCGTCCAAGCCGTCGAGCTGGCTGCTGATCAACCGGCCCGTCGGGGTGGCGGTGACCAACGACATCCTGCCGCCGGGGGCCCCGGCCCCCGCCGACAACGAGAACCCGGTCCGCGACGCGGACTGCGACGCGCCCGCGGGCAGCGACTGCATCCGTCAGGTGCTGCTGATCGGGACCCCGATGATCTGGTGGGGCGGCTGCATCGCGCTGCTGTTCGCGGTCGTGATGTGGCTCGGCGCGCGCGACTGGAGGTACGGCGTCGCCGTGGTCGGCACCCTGTCGACCTGGCTGCCCTGGATGCTGTACGACGTCCGGCCGATCTTCTACTTCTACGCGATCGGCATCCTGCCCTTCATCGTGATGGCGCTGACGCTGTCGATCGGCACCCTGATCGGGCCGTCCCGGCTCCCGTCGACCCGCCGGACGGTCGGGGTCGTGGTGGGCGGGGCGTTCTTCGTGCTGGTCGTGGTGAACTACGCCTGGTTCTGGCCGATCTGGACCAACGGACTGCTCACGAGCAGCGAGTGGCTGGACCGGATCTGGTTCTCGAGATGGGTGTGAAAGATGTCCCGAACACAGCTCGTCGGACTGGCCCTCGTCGCCGTCCTGGTCGCTGTCGTCGCGTTCCTGCTGATCCGCGGCTACGGCGACGAGGCCCCGGACGAGGGCAGCACCGACGGTCCCAGAACGAGCGCTCCGCCCGGCGAGGCATCGTGCGGCGCCTGGCCGGCGGAGCCCTGCCAGCGGTGATGGCCCGGGTCCGCAGACCGCTGACGGTTCAGTGGTTGCGGAGGGCGTCGATGAGCTCGCCCTTGCGCATGTCGGACCGGCCCTCGATGCCGATCTCGGCAGCGCGCTCGCGCAGCTCGTCGACGGTCCAGTCCTCGTAGTCCCCGGCCTTCCCTCCGCGGCGACCGACGGTCTCCGCGCCCTCGGCGGCCTGGGCGTTGGCGATCCGTGCCGCTTTCTCCTTGCTCGCACCCTCACGCCGCAGCGCGTCGTAGGTCTCGTTGTCCTTGATGCTGGGGCCGTGCTTGCCAGCGGGCATGACGTTCCTCCTTCTCTCCGACGACCCAGGAGCGGTACCCACGCCTCACGGGGTCAACGGACCGATGTCGGCCCCGGCGCCGACCCGCACCTTCCGGGCGGCCCAGTCGATCTCGACCTCGGGACCGAGGCCCACCAGCCGCGAGTGGCGGCTGATCCGCCGGACGACGGCCGCCACCAGCCAGGGCCCCCGCTCGCGCGAGCGGTCGTAGCCCAGCAGCGAGCCCGGTCGGCCGCGGCCGACGATCAGCCCCGCCACCCGAGCACCCCGGCGACCCGGGTCACCCTCCATCCGCACGTCGAGGACCCGGAGAGTCCCGCGACCCACGCCGGCCTGCGGCGGCAGCTCGACCTCGAGCGAGAGCAGCGCACCGAGGGTGCGCCGGACCGGCCGGTCGGTGTGGTCGTCGGCGCGGCGGTGCAGCAACCCGTCACGCCCGGCCGAGAGGTGGACCTCGCTGGTCACGTCCTCGACGAGGTCGAGGTCGAGCACGCCCGGCCGGGCCCGCTCGGAGTGCGCGGGCGCCATCTGGGTCCACTGCAGGTAGAGCCGGTCGCCGAGCCGGTCGCCGAGGCGTGGGAGGAGCGCGGCCGTGCCGACGAGGAGACCGGTCGGCACCAGAGTCCCGTCCGGGTCCTCGGTGAGCTCGACGTCGTCGACCTTGCCCACCGCCATCCCGTCGACGTCGAGGATCTGCCGGTCGAGGAGCTGGAGCACCATGTCGTAGTCGGCGTTCGGCCACCCCTCGATCGGCCCCGGGTGGACCGGTCGCCGGCGGCTGGGATCTCCCCTGCGCGTGCCCATGTCACTGCCCCATCTTCGTGGCCACCATCAACGGGATCGCCGCCAGCGAGGCGATGCACACGAGCACGAGGTAGAGGACCCCCAGCACGTTCGCGGCGCGACCGTTCGTGTGCTCGCCCAGGTAGTCGGGGTCGTTGGCGACGACCAGGATCGGGAAGTACGTCAGCGGGAGCGCGACGGCCGAGAAGACCACGGAGAACTCCGTCACCATGATCGGATCGACGGACGTCATGAGGACTCCTGCGGCAAGCAGCACGAACACGACCAGGCTGGCGTGGAAGGCGCGGGCATGGTGGGGACGCACGTACTTGCCCCACTGCCAGCCGACGTACTGCGCCAGGCTGTAGCCGGCCGACAGGCCGGTCTCGCACGCTGCGCCGAAGGTTGCGGCAACGAACCCCAGGATGGCGACGGCGATGCCGATCTTGCCCAGCGCCACCGCGACGGGCAGGCCGACCTGGCCCAGCGTGTCGACGGTGATGCCGGCGGGGTGCAGCACGGTGGCCGCGGCTCCGGCGATGCACAGGGAGAGCAGGCCACCGAGCGGGAACCCGATCATCACGTTCGCCCGCATGACCGACAGGTCGCGGGTCGTCCAGCGCTCCTCGACACCACCGGAGGAGAAGAAGAAGACCTCGTACGGCGTCATCGCCGCGCCGAACAGGGCCACGGCATAGAACGCGTACGTCGCCCACGACTCCCCCAGCGGCTTGTCCGCGGTCGCGAGCTGGCGTCCGAGCTCGGTCCACTCCGGCTGGAGCTGCCACAGCGCCACACCGAACACGATGAGCGCCAGGCCGCACAGGCCGAGGACGTTCTCCATGATCGAGAACTTCGCGCGCCACAGCACCAGCCACACGAGCGCGGCGACCAGCGGCACCCACGCGAGGTGGTGGACCGATGTCACCAGCTGCAAGGCGAGCGCGACGCCACCGATCTCGGCGATGAAGGTCAGCAGGGTGACGGCGAGCGAGCCCAGCAGGTTGAGCAGGCCCACCCGCGGCCCCAGCCGCTCCCTGACCAGGTCGAACGTCGCGCGGTGGCTGATCGCCGCGATGCGGCCGGACATCTCGGCGAAGACGCAGATCCCGATCACGCCGACCACGACGACCCAGCCGAGCGACATGCCGAACCGGGCGCCGACGATGGCATTGGTGACGAGGTCCCCGATGTCGACGAAGCCGCCGATCGCGGTGAGGATCCCGAGTGCGACGGCGAGGTAGCGCTTCACGGCGGGCTCACAACGCCGCGCGCCGATCGTCGAGCGCGGTCTGGAGCCGACCGAGCTTGCGCACGAGCGCAGGGACGTGGAATTTCCCCGCGACGACCGTCTCGCGGGCCTGCTGCACGGCATCCACTGCGCGACCGACGAGGGCGTGCACCCGGTCGGGGATACCCTTCAGGGCGGGTGGCGGCTGGAGCGAGGTCAGACTCTCCTCCGCGGTCGACGCGGCCTTCTCGGCGTCGGCGAGCACGGTCACGCCGTACGGCGTCGGCAGGTTGCCGTCGTCCAGCTGCCTCAGCGTCAATCGCGCGGTCGCCACCTCGCTCGCGACGTCCTCGAGCGTCTGCCGCGCATGGTCGCGCCACTCGGCGGCATCCGGCTCCGAGACGGTGCACGCCGCCGTCAGGACGAGCAGGAGCACGACTGCGAGGTGGCGGACGGTCGACCGCGGCATGGCTACCCGCGAGCGAAGAGCGGGACGATCAACCACAGCCCGGCGAACAGCGCGAACACGCCGACGGAGGCGATGATCGCGGCGGTGATCCCCACCACGATGTCGAAGACCAGCAGCACCACCCCGGCGGAGACCAGGCCGAACGCGGCGAGCCCGAGGCGCGCGCACACGTGCGCCGCGGCGACCAGCCAGGGACGCTGCCGCTGACGGAACAGCACCCGGTGGAACGACACCGGAGCGACGATCAGGCACGTCGTCAGGGCAGCACCCAGGATCAGCGCCAGGTAGATCATGCGCTGGCGGTCGTCGAGGTTCGTGAACCGGTCCGTGAACGGGACCGTCAGCAGGAAGCCGGTCAGGATCTGCACGCCGGTCTGCATGACCCGCAGCTCCTGGAGCAGCTCGTTCCAGTTGCGGGTGATCCGCTCCTGCGGGCCTTCCTCGCCCAAGGCGGCCGCGCCGTCGCCCAAGCCGGCCGCTCTGTTGCCCGAGTCGTCCGAGCTGTCGTCGGACCTGTCGTCGTCCGAGCTGCTGTTGGAAGATTCTGTGGCTGCCGCGTGCCGGCGTACGTACGCAGCAGCCACAGAACCTCGGTCTGACGGGCCGCCGGGCTCGGGGGGGTCCGGCGCCGTCATGGCCCCGAGGTACCCACTCCCGGCGCCCGCATTCATCGCATCTCGGACTTAGAAGACGGGTTTTCCGCCGGTGACGCCCAGGACCGTCCCCGAGACGTACGACGCGTCGCTCGGCGAGGCGAGGAAGACGAACGCCGGCGCGACCTCGGCCGGTCGTCCGGCCCGTCCGAGCGGGGTGTCGGAGCCGAACCGCTCGATCTTCTCCGGCTCCTGCGTCGCCGGCTGGAGCGGCGTCCAGATCGGTCCGGGCGCGACCGCGTTGACGCGGATCCCGTCGGAGCCGAGCTGGGCGGCGAGGTTGACGGTGAAGTTGTTGATGGCGGCCTTGGTCGCGGCGTAGTCGAGCAGGCTGGGGGACGGCTCGAAAGCCTGGATCGAGGTGTTGTTGATGATGCAGCCGGGCCCCTTCCTCAGGTGCGGCACGGCTGCCCGGCACAGCCACATCAACGCGTAGAGGTTCGTCTTGAAGGTGCGGTCGATCCGCTCGTCGTCGTACTCCTCGAGCGAGTGGTCGCGCGCCATCTGGAAGCCGGCGTTGTTGACCAGGATGTCGAGGCCTCCGAGCTCCCCGACGGTGCGTTCGACGGCGTCGTCGCAGGCGCTGCGCTCGCAAAGGTCGAGCGCCAGTGGCACGGCCCTGCGGCCGGCGTCCTGGACCAGCCTCGCCGTCGCGTCGGCGTCCTCCTGCTCCTCGGGCAGGTAGGTGAAGGCGACGTCGGCGCCCTCGCGGGCATACGCGATCGCGACCGCCCGCCCGATCCCGGAGTCGCCTCCGGTGACCAGGGCGACCCGGTCCTCCAGCCGGCCGTGGCCGACATAGCTCTGCTCGCCGTGATCCGGCTCCGGACGCATCTCGCCGGTCAGGCCGGGCGGCTCCTGCTGCTGCGCGGGGAATTCGACATCACTCATGCATCCGCGTTACCCGCACGCAGTGTTCTCCCTCGCATCGGGTACCAGGTTCGGACCAGCTCCCCGCGACGCCTCCCACGCCCCCACGACCTGCACGACGAAGGAGGAACCCGATGCTCGACCGCATCCGTTCGGACCTTGCCTGGCGCCTCTTCCGCGACGGCTATCGCGCCCTCCCCGACGAACGCCGGAAGCGGGACGGAGCGGACCTCTTCGTCAGCCACCTCCTCGGCCGGCGGACGGTGGTCGTCCGAGGCGAGGACGGGGCCCGGCTGTTCTACGACGAGGACGTCGTCGCCCGCGCCGGTGCGATCCCGCCGCCGCTGGGGTGGCTGCTCTTCGGCCGGGGTGCCGTGCACAGCCTGGACGGGGCGGCCCACCGGGAGCGCAAGGCGATGTTCCTCGACCTGCTCGCAGCCGAGCGGACGGAACCCCTCGTGACCGCTGTGCGCGCGCGGCTCGAGGAGCGGATGCCGGCCTGGGGGCGCGGGGTCGCCGTCTTCGACGAGCTGGTGGAGGTGTACGGCGGAGCCGTGCTCTCGTGGGCGGGGATCAGGCTCGACGACGCCGACGCCGCGCGCACCAGCCGTGACCTCGCGGCGATGGTGGACGGCTTCGGCTTCGCCGGTACGGCGTACCTCCGCGGCTGGCGTTCGCGACTGCTCCTCGAGCGCTGGGCACGCCGGCTGGTGCGGGCGACCCGCGACGGCACCCTGCTCGTCCGCAGGGAGGGGCCGCTGGCGATCATCGCCGGCCACGACGAGCTCGACGAGCGCACGGCGGCGGTCGAGCTGATCAACATCCTGCGTCCGACGGTCGCGGTCGCGTGGCCCGCCACGATGGCGATCGCCGACCTGCTCGTCCGACCGGACCGCCAGGCGATCGTCAGCGGACCGCACCTGCGCGCCTACCTCCACGAGTGCCGACGGCTCCAGCCCTTCGCGCCGGCCCTCGCCGGACGCATCAAACGCAGCACCGAGGTCGGCGGCGTCGAGCTCCGCACAGGAGACCACATCGTCCTGGACGTGATCGGGACCCACACCGACCCCCGGACCTGGGCGCTGGGCGACGACGGGCGGACCGGGGCATCGGCCTTCGACCCCCGTCACTTCGCCGGCGGCGACCCGGCGCCGTACGCCTTCGTGCCGCAGGGCGGTGGGGATCCGACCACGGGCCACCGATGCCCGGGAGAGCCCCTCACGGTCCGCCTGCTGGAGACGACGCTGCGCGAGGTCGTCCGCCACGACCTACGGCCGTTGGTGGCGGGACCACTGGACCTGTCGCGCATCCCGACGCTGCCCGATCCCCCGCTCCATGTCTCCAGACCGGCACCGGATGCCTCCCCGATCGAGGGGTACCGCACTCACGACCGAGAACGAGGCTCGAGAACCGACTGAGAGGAGAGTCCCCATGACCACCTTCCGGTCGAGCAACCGGCCCCTGATGGTCGTCGGCTTCGTCATCATCCTGCTGGTCGTGCTGGCCGCCCTGTGGCTGGTGGGAGCCGTCGTCGGCTGAGTCCGAGGCTCGAGCCACGGCCACACCGCCCGCACCTGCCCCCAATACCCCCTCTGCCCCCTCCACGTCAGCGGAGGGAACGCCGGTCGACCGTCCCAGAGACGGGACCCTTCTCGGGTTCAGTCTTCGTTGGTGCTGGGGCGGTCGGCCGGGCGCTTGGTCGCGAGGTCGTGGATGAGCGCGTCGAGCATCGACCGGATGCCCGGATGGCTGACGTTGCCGGTGCGTGCGATCTCGATCAGCCGCTCGGCGATGTCGCGCACCTTGACGTTGCGGTTGCGGGACCACCAGCGCAGCATCGCGAACGCCGCGTCGGGGTCGAGGCCGTAGCCCAGCATCAAGATGCCCTTGGCCTGCTCGATCGTGTCGCGGGCCGCCGCCGAGGCGGCCACCGCGGCGTCCGCCGCCGCGGCGCTCTCCGCGGCGAACTCGGGCGTCAGGTCGAGGTAGTAGCCGACGAGCTGCTCCACCATGCCGTCGGTGCCACGGATGCCCTCGCCCACGACGACGACGCGGCGCTCGGCCCCCTTGGCCCGGATCCGGTAGTAGAGGTTGAAGGGCTCGCCCGTGGCGATCGCGTCCTTGAACGTCTGCTCGACCCGGTCGCGGTCACCGTCGTGCTTGTGCAGGAGGAAGAGCTCCGTGGTCGGCTCGACCTCGCCCGGCGCGTAGCCGTGGATGGCGAAGACGTCGTCGTCCCACTCCCACCGGTCGTTGCGCACGTCGTACACGAACCGACCGGTCTGCCGGACGTCTTCGTCCTCGTAGGGATTGACGATGACCTCGGGTGTGGCCTCGAGGCTTTTCGCGCGACGGTTAGCGGGTGCGTCACCGCTGGTCATCAAGCCTCCTCTGTCGACTGCCACCGCCCGTATGGCGGTCAACCACACGGGTATCGAAACCAGACCCCGAGGAGGCCGACCGTATATGAGCAGCCGACCAACCCTGCGCGAGTCCCCATCATCCCCAACGCCGATGGGCCACCGCAAGACACGCCCCAACTCTGGTTCCACATCGATACCCGACCCCGTCGGCCCGTTGAGCAACGCCGTCGTCAACGCGCTCACCCGTGCCGGGAGCAGGGCGGAGATCGACGTGTCGGCGATCGGCGAGGTCCGCGACCCGACGGCCGACCAGGACCTCCAGCTCGCGCTCTGGATGCTCTACGAGCTGCACTACCGCGGATTCCGCGACGTCGACGATGCTGCCGAGTGGGACCCGGACCTGCTCGCTGCCCGACGGGCGCTGGAGGGTCCGTTCGAGGAAGCGCTCCGGGCACTGGTGAGTCTCCCGGACCCGGTGCCGACCACCCCCTCCGAGGTCGCGCTGGAGCTGACGCGGCGGACGATCGACACGACCGAGCCGGCGCTGGCGGCCTTCCTGGCGCGTGACGCCACGCACGAGCAGTTCGAGACCTACCTCGTCGAGCGCGCCGTCTACCACCTCCGCGAGGCGGACGCCCAGAGCCTGCTCCTCGCCCGCATCGGCGGTCCGGCGAAGACCGCGCTCGCCGAGATCCTGTACGACGAGCTCGGGGCCGGCCGGCCCGACCGGCTGCATGCCGACCTGTTCGCCCGCGGGCTGACGGACCTCGGCCTGCCGACCGACCTGGGGACGTACGCCGCCCGCGCCGACGCCGCGACCCTCGCGTCGGTCAACGTCGGGTCGATGTTCAACCTGCACCGCCGTCTCCGCGGCGCCGCCGCGGGCCACTTCGCCGCGTTCGAGGCGACCAGCTCGGTCCCGTGCCGGCTGATCGCGGAGGGCGCGGAGCGGCTCGACCTGCCCCCCACCGTGGCCGACTACTACCACGAGCACGTCGAGGCGGACGCCGTGCACGAGCAGGTGGCCACCACAGACCTGTGCGGCGCTCTGGTCGCCGCGGAGCCCGACCTGGCCGCGGACATCGTCTTCGGGGCAGGGGCGTGCCTGGCCATCGACGGCCGGGCCGGCGAGGTGCTCCTCGGCCGGCTCCGCGACCAGTCTCCCGACGACGACCAGGTGGCGTCATGACTGCCCGCGCGGAGGGCCGGGTGACGGTGACGCTGTGCCAGGGCGGCCCGATGCTCCTCCGCGGCGCGACGGAGGTCCGCGACGAGGACGGTGCGGTCCATCCGGTCAGCCGGCCCGTGGTCGCGCTGTGTCGGTGCCGTCGATCCGACCGTCTGCCGTGGTGCGACAGCTCGCACAAGACACCCCGCGCCGAACCCGACCGCTGACCGTTGCACGCAAGCCACGACGAGGAGGACGAGGAGGACCGATGAAGGCAGTGACCTGGCAGGGCCGCCGCCAGATGGTGGTCGAGGAAGTGCCCGATCCCACGCTGGAACGTCGCGACGACGTGATCGTCCAGGTGACCTCGACCGCTCTCTGCGGCTCGGACCTGCACCTCTACGACCCGCTCTCTCCGTTCATGGAGCCGGGCGACATCGTGGGCCACGAGCCGATGGGCGTGGTGGCCGAGGTCGGGCCCGACGTGCGGACGCTCCGCCCGGGCGACCGCGTCGTCGTACCTTTCAACGTCAGCTGCGGCACCTGCTGGATGTGCGACCAGGGCCTCCACAGCCAGTGCGAGACCACGCAGAACGTGGAGCACGGCACGGGAGCGAGCCTGTTCGGCTACAGCAAGCTGTACGGCGCCGTGCCCGGCGGCCAGGCCGAGCTGTTGCGCGTCCCGTTCGCCGACACGCTGCCGATCAAGGTCCCGCACGGCCCCCCGGACGACCGGTTCCTCTTCCTGTCCGACGTGCTGCCCACGGCGTGGCAGGCGGTCGAGTACGCCGGCGTCCGGGCCGGGGACACGCTCCTCGTGCTCGGCGCCGGCCCGATCGGCGACATGTCGGCGCGGATCGCGATCCACCGCGGCTGTCGGGTGCTCGTCGCCGATCCGGTCCCGGAGCGGCTGAGCCGGGCGGCGGCGTACGGCGCGGAGACGTTGCCGGGCCCGGACGACCGGATCCTCGACGTGGTCCGCGGCGTCACCCACGGTCGCGGCGCCGATGCGGTCATCGACGCCGTCGGCATGGAGGCCCACGGGTCGCCGATCATCGAAGGGCTGACCAAGGCCGTCGGCCTGCTCCCGGGCGCGCTCGGAGAGCCGGTGCTCCGGAAGTCGGGCGTCGACCGGCTGGCCGCGCTGCACCTCGCGCTCGACGCGGTCCGCAGGGGAGGCACCGTCTCGGTGGTGGGCGTCTACGGCGGCGCGATGGACCCGATGCCCTCATGGAGATGTTCGACAAGCAGGTCCAGCTGCGGATGGGCCAGGCCAACGTCCGCGCGTGGTCCGACGACATCCTCAAGCTGCTCCTCGACGACGACCCGCTCGGCGTCGAGCAGTTCGCCACCCACCACCTGCCGCTGACGGAGGCTCCCACCGCCTACCGCGACTTCCGCGACAAGCGGGACGGGATGGTCAAGGTCGTCTTCCAGCCGTAGCCAGGGACACGACCAGGGCGGGGCCGTGGACAGAGAACACCCGGCCGGGACGGGACGTCCTGGCCGGGTGTTCTCGTAGCGTCAGGCGGCCTTGACGGGCCTGCGCTGACCGGTGATGCTGCGCCGCAGATCGGTGAGGATCCGCTGCAGGAGACGCGAGACCTGGACCTGCGTCACGCCCAGCTCGTCCGCGATCTGCTGCTGGGTCTTCTGCTCGAAGAACCGCATCTCGAGGATCTGCCGGTCGCGGCGCTTCAGGCGCCGGCACGCCGGCCCCAGGACCGCCACTGCCTCGGCCCGCCGGAAGCCGAGCTCCTCGCTCGGGAGGCGCTCGATCCAGGCGAAGTCACCGTCACCGGGCCGGGTCTCGTTCAGCGAGTCCGGCGAGGAACAGGTGACCGACTCGTGCGCCTCCAGCACGTCCTCGGTCGTGCAGCCGACGGCCTCGGCGACCTCGCTCGGTCGAGGCGGACGCCCGAGCTGCTGGGTCAGCTCCTCCTCGGCCTCGCTCAGGCGCGGCCGGAGCTCCTGGATCCGCCGCGGTGGGCGAACGGTCCAGGTGACGTCCCGGAAGTAGCGCTTGAGCTCACCGAGGATGCTCGGGACCGCGAAGACCAGGAGGTCGTCGCCGCGCGCGGGGTCATAGGCCCGCACGGCCTTCGTGAGCGCGAGGCAGGCGACCTGCTCGAGCTCCTCCAGCGGCTGGCCGCGGTTGCGGTAGCGCGCTGCGAGGGCGTGGGCGACCGGGATGTTGAGCAGGATCACCTGGTCGAGGATCGCCTGCCGTTGGTCGTCGTCCTCGCAGCTGGCTGCGAGGGCGATCAGTTCGGCCGTACGCCGTTTTCGGTCGGGTGGCTCGGCGTCAGCCGAGCTCGGTCGTGGAACGAAGGAGCGAACAGCAGGCTCCGCGAGAGTTGCGTTTGACATATCTCTGACTCCGAAGTCGAGAGCTGTCGTGGCGGTTGGCTGGGCCACGCAATACGTCTGGCCGACAGTTACCCCGCGGGGGAAAGCGTCAAACCTGACTCTTCACCGAACTTAGCGCAGGTCAGTCGGCTCTGCCAGGGTGCGGGGTCGATCGGCGGCCTGGGCCCACGTGATCGTCCCGGTCACGCGGATCTCGCTGACGACCGATGCCATCGGCACGTCGAAGGCGATCGACGCCCCGGTGGTGGCCACCCACGCGCCGTCGAGCGCGTCGTTGTCGAGGTAGAAGGTGGACTCCCCCCCGTGCAGCCCCGGGGCCAGGTGGAAGTCGTCGACCTCCCACCACTCCACCTCGTCGGTCTCGGCGCGGCTGCGCAGGTCGTCGAGGGGATAGAGACCCGGGCCGACGTGGCCGGGGATCGCGATCGAGAAGGAGGTCAGCTGGGTGGAGCCGAGGGTCACCGGGACCAGCGCCTCGACCCGCGCGATCAACCACGAGAGCGGCACGGGCTCGCCGTCGACCGGGCTGAGGTCGCCGGGGCGCTCCTCGCTCACCTCGCAGGGGAGCTCGACCGAGATCGTGCCCTCGACGTCACCGCAGACGGTCAGGCTCAGCGTGGCCTTGGAGAGCTCCTCGAGCCGCTCGAGGCGCTCGGCGGGGTCCTCGACCCACAGGTCGGGGGCAGCGTCGACCTCCCGCGCCCATCGGTCGAGGAGCTCGTTGTCCTCGACCGAGGTTCGCGTCAGCGGCTCTGCCGCCGATGCGGCTTGGTTCCAGCTCATTAGCGCCCCTTTTGACCCCGTCGCCCGAACTGCACGGCAGCGTGCCGACACCCGTGACTTTAGGGGTTGCGCGCCACCCATTGGCGAGATTTCCGCGATCAACTGATCCGTGTCGATCTCACTTCTGAGAAGGGCCTTTTTGTCACCTGCGGCTACATTCTGCCACTGAATGAGTCGCGCCGCGCCGACCCGACGCCGCTTTGGGCGGCGGGTCGGCGCAGCGGCTGCGTGCGGGTTCGATCAGCTGTCGAACCGGTCGGCCTCCATCACCTTGGCCCAGGCAGCGACGAAGTCGGCCACGAACTTGGCCTGTGCGTCGTCGCTCGCGTAGACCTCGGCGAGTGCCCGGAGCTGGGAGTTGGAGCCGAAGACGAGGTCGACGGCGGTGGCCGTACGGGTGACCTCGCCGGTGGTCCGGTCGCGGCCCTCGTAGACGTTCTCCTGCGACTCCGACGCCTTCCACTCCACGCCCATGTCGAGCAGGTTGGTGAAGAAGTCGGCGGTCAGCGCACCCGGCCGGTCGGTGAAGACGCCGTGCGCCGTCTGGCCGTAGTTGGTGCCGAGCACCCGCATGCCACCCACCAGCGCCGTCATCTCCGGCGCCGAGAGGTCGAGCATGTAGGCCCGGTCGACGAGCAGCGTCTCGGGGGCCAGCTTCTCGCCGGGCCGGACGTAGTTGCGGAACCCGTCGGCCCGCGGCTCGAGCACCGCGAACGACTCGACGTCGGTCTGCTCCTGCGAGGCGTCCGTGCGGCCGGGCCGGAACGGCACCGTGATGTCGACGCCGCCGTCCTTGGCGGCCTTCTCGATCGCGGCACCGCCGGCCAGGACGATCAGGTCGGCCAGCGAGATCCGCTTGCCGCCTGCCTGGGCCCCGTTGAACTCCTGCTGGACCTGCTCCAGCGTCTGCAGGACGGCGGCGAGGTCGGCCGGGTTGTTGACGTCCCAGTCCTTCTGCGGGGCCAGTCGGATCCGCGCGCCGTTGGCGCCACCGCGCTTGTCGGTGGTGCGGAAGCTCGCAGCCGAGGCCCAGGCCGTCGACACCAGCTGGGCGACGGTGAGGCCGCTGTCGAGGACCTTCGCCTTGAGCGCGGCCACGTCGGCGTCGTCCACCAGCTCGTGGTCGACGGCCGGGACCGGGTCCTGCCAGATCTGGGGCTCGGGCACCCACGGTCCGAGGAACCGCTCGACCGGACCCATGTCGCGGTGGAGCAGCTTGTACCAGGCCTTCGCGAACGCGAGCCGGAACTCATCGGGGTTCTCGTGGAAGCGCCGCGAGATCGGCTCGTAGATCGGGTCGTAGCGCAGCGCCAGGTCGGAGGTGAGCATCGTCGGCAGCCGCTTGGGCGAGTCGGAGGCGGGACCCGGGATGATCGCCTCGGCGTCCTTGGCCACCCACTGGTTCGCGCCGGCCGGGCTCTTGGTCAGCTCCCACTCGTAGCCGAAGAGCATGTCGAAGAACGAGTTGTCCCACTGCGTCGGCGTCGGCGTCCAGGTGACCTCGAGGCCGCTCGTGATCGCGTCGGCACCCTTGCCGCTGCCGTGCTCGCTCTTCCAGCCGAAGCCCTGCGCTTCGAGCGGCGCGCCCTCGGGCTCAACACCGACCAGGTCGGCGTCGCCGGCACCGTGGGTCTTGCCGAAGGTGTGGCCACCGGCGATCAGGGCGACGGTCTCCTCGTCGTTCATCGCCATCCGGCGGAACGTCTCGCGGATGTCGCGGCCGGAGGCCAGGATGTCGGGGTTGCCGCCCGGACCCTCCGGGTTGACGTAGATCAGGCCCATCTGGACGGCGCCGAGCGGCTCGGCCAGGTCGCGCTCACCGCTGTAGCGCTCGTCGCCGAGCCAGGTGTCCTCGGGACCCCAGAAGATCTCCTCGGGCTCCCACACGTCCTCGCGGCCGAAGCCGAAGCCGAAGGTCTCGAAACCCATGTCCTCGAGGGCGACGTTGCCGGCGAGCACCAGCAGGTCAGCCCACGAGATCTGCTGGCCGTACTTCTTCTTGACCGGCCACAGCAGGCGGCGGGCCTTGTCGAGGTTGCCGTTGTCGGGCCAGCTGTTGAGCGGAGCGAACCGCTGGTCACCGGTGCCGGCGCCGCCGCGACCGTCGTAGATGCGGTAGGTGCCGGCCGCGTGCCAGCTCAGCCGGATCATCAGGCCGCCGTAGTGGCCGAAGTCCGCCGGCCACCAGTCCTGCGAGTCGCGGAGCACCGCGGCGACGTCGCGCTTCAGCGCCTCGACGTCGAGCTGGGCGAACGCGGCTGCGTAGTCGAAGTCCTCGCCGAGCGGGTTCGACGCCGGCGAGTGCTGGTGGAGCACCGACAGGTCCAGCTGGTTCGGCCACCAGTCCTTGTTGCTGCGCGGCGAGTGGGTCTTCGGGGTCGGCGAGTCGAGCGCGGGGTTCTCGCTCTCGCTGCCTTCGCTGGTCACACCGTGTTCGACGGGGCAGTTCATGGGAAACCTTTCGGAACTAGCTGGACGGGTCTGGGTCTTGCGGTCTGGGTCTTGCGGTCTTGCGTGTGGTCAGGGTCGTGCGGTGGAGCAGTTGGGGCAGCTGCCCCAGTAGATGACCTCGGCCTCGTCGATGACGAAGCCGTGGTCGTCGGCGGCGGTCAGGCACGGCACCTCACCGACGGCGCAGTCGACGTCGGCGATGGCCCCGCAGGTGCGGCACACGACGTGGTGATGGTTGTCGCCGACGCGGGCCTCGTAGCGCGCGACCGATCCGGACGGCTGGATCCGACGCACCAGCCCGGCCGCGGTGAGTGCCCGGAGCACGTCGTACACGGCCTGGTGGGAGACGTCTCCCTCCTCCGCCCGGACCGCGCCGATGATGGCGTCGGTGTCGGCATGCGGGAGCCCGTGCACGGCCCCCAGCACGGCGACCCGGGGCCGCGTCACGCGCAGGTCGGCACCCCGGAGCATCTGCTCGTAGTCCGGCGCCGTGGTCATGCGTCCGAACCTACTCGCTTTCTTGAATGAGTCAAGTTTGTGGGGTGCAGGAATCCTCGGTTCACCGGGGATTCCTGCACGGCGCTACTCGGTCTGTCCCGGGCAGTCGGCGCGGTGCACCCAACCGTCGGCGCGAGTCTCGGCGAAGTCGGCGGCGAGGGCGCGGCCCAGGTTCCACTCCAGCCAGTCGTCGTCGTTGCCTCGGAGGTCGATCGCGCACTCCTGGAGATCGGCGGGGAGGTCGCGCAGCACGGGGAGTGCGTCGTCGGAGAGGCCGGCGAGGTAGGTCCAGTCCACCTCCCCGGTGTCGTCGTACCGGTCGAGGTTCTGGCGCGCGATCCAGGCGTCGGGGTTCAGGGCGGCGACACCCAGCAGCAGGGCGACACCGCTGATCAGCCCGAACCGCGGCAGCCAGGCGGCGCGCAGGGTGGCGCCGCCCGCGATGGTGGCGAGCACCAGGAGGCCCAGCCAGCCCTCGAAGACGTCGACCAGCAGCCGGAGCCGGGTGAAGCCGTAGGCGTCTTGGTAGACGCTCATCCGGTAGAGAGCGGAGGCGACAACGACGAGGGTGGCGGCGCACAGCAGGCCGAGGGAACCCCGGATCCAGGCGCGGTCGGCCGGCGTCTCGCGGGGTGCCTTGCGAGTCGCTGCCCAGGTCACCAAGAGGGTCAGCGCGGTGGCGACGGTGAGCTGGCCGAAGCCCTGGTGGACGTACTCCGCGTAGGTCAGGCCGGTGGTCCGCTCGAGGTAGTCGTGGCCGCCGAAGATCACCGCGGCCTGCGCGACGAGGAACAGGACGAAGACGGCGTCGACGACGAGCACCGGCGCGAGCCACTCGAAGCGGTGGGCCACCGGGCGCTGCTGCTTGGTTCCGCGGTCGACCGCCGGCGGGTTGAGGGCGAGGTAGCCGCCCGCGAGCACGACGCCGCCGACGAAGAACGCGACGAACCCCCGCAGTGCGAAGTCCTCCGACCCGATGTCCGGCACGACCGCCCCGACCCACTCGGCGAACAGTGCGTCGGCGGATGCGAACAGCAGCGCGAAGACACCGAGCCCGATGGCCGAGAGCAGCACGGTGCGCAGCAGGGCGGCACCGCTGCCGAGGCCGGTGATGACGCGGATCGTGCGCCCCAGCCAGGGCAGCCCGCGCAGACCGGCGAGCGGCCAGGCGATCACCGAGACGACGAACGCCGGCACGGTGCGGCCGCGGACCAGGCCGACCGCGCAGAGTCCGCCGCCGGCCAGCAGGCAGAGGACGGCGATCCACTCCGCGTCCCTGAGCACCACGACGGAGGCCAACGCCAGGCAGAGCGCGGCGCAGGTCAGCGTGAAGGGGTCGCGCCGGTGCCGACTCGCCGCCATCACGAGGCCCCCTGCGGCCAGCAGGACGACGAACACGCCGAGCCCGAGGTCGCGGTAGGGCAGCACGATCGCCGCCAGCACCCCGACGCCGAGCGCGCCGAGGAGCACCCGGACGTTGCCCGGCAGGTTCCGCTCCGGCCAGAAGTCCCCGAAGGTGGCGTCGGTGATCGAGTCGGGGGTGGAGCCGGGCGCCGGGGGCGCTGGCGGTACGACGACCGGCGCGGTGGGCTGGGGCACGGGATGTTCCTCTCGGATCTGCGGGACGTGGGGCTGGCGGGACGGCGGAACGAGCGGGAGGTCGGCGCGGACCCGGGCGCCGTTGCCGGCGGGCTCGGGGTCGACGAAGCGGATCGACCCGCCGTGCAGGTCGGTGACCCAGCGGGCGATGGCGAGGCCGAGGCCGGTTCCGCCGCCGCCCCCGACGTCATTGCCGGGACCGACCTCGCTGAGGGTGCCGAACCGCTCGAACGCCCGATCGCGGTGCTCGGGAGCCACTCCCGGCCCCTGGTCGGAGACCTCGAGCAGCCAGCGGCCGGAGTCGGCGTGGGCCGCGACGGAGACGACGCCGCCCGGCGGGCTGTGCCGCGACGCGTTGTCGAGGAGGTTGGCGACGAGCTGGCGCAGCCGGGCCGGGTCGCCCTCGACCGACAGGTCGGGCGGGGCGACGCGGACGTCGTACGTCACGTCCCGGCCGCCCACCCGCGACTCGGCGACGGCGGCGTCGAGCAGGCGCCGTACGACGACGGCCTCGCGCACCAGCGGCGCCTTGCCGGCGTCGACCCGGGAGAGGTCGAGCAGGTCGCCGACGAGGCCGGCCATCCGCTCGCCCTGGTCGAGCGCGGCGCGCAGGGTGGCGGGGTCGGGCCGGGCGACGCCGTCGGCGAGGTTCTCGAGGACAGCGTTGAGCGCGGTCAGCGGCGTGCGCAGCTCGTGGCTCACGTTGGCGACGAGCTCGCGACGCTGCCGGTCGACGGCGGCGAGCTCCTCGGCCATCCGGTTGAACGCGTGGGCGAGCTCGCCGACCTCGTCCCGCGAGGTCGCGGTCACCCGGACGTCGTGGTCGCCACCGGCCATCCGCCGCGCGGCCGCCGTCATCTCGCGCAGCGGCGACGTCATGCCGACCGCGAGCAGCTGGGTGACGGCGAGCGCCAGCGCCACGGTGACCGGGATGCTCAGCCAGACCGGCACTCCCCCGGCCTCGCCGATCGTCGCGACGACGACCGCGACGACCACGCTGGCGGCGACGAGCAGCCCGAGCTTGACCTTGACCGACCGGACCGGGTCGAGGACCCGGACGCTCACGAGGTTCCCCCGGGCTCCCCGGGCTCCCCGGGCTCCCCGGGCTCCCCGGGCTCCAGCGCGTAGCCGACGCCGTGCACGGTGCGCACCCGGTCGGCGCCGACCTTGGCGCGCAGCGCCTTGACGTGGCTGTCGACGGTGCGGGTCCCCGAGGCACCGGGCCAGCCCCACACCTCGGCGAGCAGCCGGTCGCGGGTCAGCACGGTGCCGGGCTCTCCGGCCAGGCAGACCAGCAGGTCGAACTCCGTCGGCGTCAGGTGCACCTCGTCGCCTCCGGCCCACACCCGGCGGGCTCCGGCGTCGATGCGGAGGTCGCCGAGGACCGTGCTGCCGGCCGGACCCGCCGCCAGCGCGAGCTCCGAGGCGCGATCGACCCGGCGGAGCAGCGCGGCCACCCGCGCCACCAGCTCGCGCATCCGGAAGGGCTTGGTCACGTAGTCGTCGGCGCCGACGCCCAGTCCCACGAGGATGTCGGTCTCGTCGTCACGCGCGGTGAGCATCAGCACGGGCACCGGGCGCACGGCCTGGATCCGCCGGCACACCTCGTGCCCGTCGTACCCGGGAAGCATCACGTCGAGCACGACGAGGTCGGGCCGGTGCTCCTCGAACGCGCGGACCGCGGCGGGCCCGTCGTACGCCTGCGCGACGTCGTACCCCTCCGCCGTCAGGCGGTCGGTGACAGCCCCGTTGATCACCGGCTCGTCCTCGACGACGAGGAGGCGGCGGGGCTGGTCGGTCATGCTCCCGAGCGTAGGAGCACCGCTGGTCGGGAAGGCCGGACGACTCGTGAAGATCCTGTGCAGGTTCGAGCTCGTCGCACCTGACCTACATGTCGCAATCGCGCGGATCTACGACATCTAGGTCAGGTACGACGCACCTCGGCACCAGCTAGACCCGGATCTCCAGACCGTAGACGTCGAGACCGTACGGCAGCCGGTCGCTCTTGAGCCGCGGCCCGCTGACCAGCTTGGGGTTGCCGGCGGTGATCAGGCGGCCGAGGAAGGCCTGGCCGAGGAAGATCGACAGGCCGGCGCCCGGACAGCCCTGCGGGCCGTGGCTGAAGAAGTTGAACCGCCAGTCGTCGCCAGCGGTGCCGGTGACCCACTCCTCCGGGGCGAACCGGTCGGCGAACGGCACCCGGTCCCGGTTGCGGTGGTTGAAGAGGTTGTGGATCAGCACCTGCGTGCCAGCAGGTGTCTTCTGTCCGTCGACCCACCGGTGGTCCTCGGCCTGGACCCGCCCGAAGAGGGCGGTCGTCGGCCACAGCCGCATCGCCTCGAGGATGCAGCCGGCGAGGTACGCCGAGGCCGCGACATCCTCGACCGCGGTCAGGTCCCTGCCCGCCAGCTCGGCGCGGGCGTCGTCGAGGACCAGCGGGTGCGTCGCGAGCACGGCGAGCGTGCGCATCAGGTTGCTCGGCAGCGTGTCCCCCATGGCGAACAACCAGTGGATGAGCTGGCCCGGGGGGTCGGTCTCGTCGGTCTGCGGCGCAGCGGCGACCAGGCCGGTGAGTGCGGCGGGATCGGGCGTGGCGACGTACTCGGCGAGGTGGGTGTGGAAGTCGTCGTACCCCTCGGCCGGCTTGCCGGGCATCTTGTTGCCGGCCGCCATCAGCGACCCCAGCTGCTCGGTGAGGGCGGTGTCGTCGGCCGCGGCCGAGCCGAGCACGACCACGCGGGTGAGTCGTTGGAAGGCGAGGTTGACGTCCTCGAACGTCAGCGGCCGGCCGAGCGCGAGCAGCGCGTCGGCTTCTGCGATCGCTGCGGCAGCGAAACCCTCGGCCAGCCGGTGGGTCGGCCGGCCGGTGTCGAGGACGGCCTCGGCGAAGGCCCGGCGGTCCGCCCACAGGTCGCCGCGGGAGATGGTCAGGGCGTCCGGCTGGAACGCACTCATCCCCTTCCGCTTGGCGTCCGGGTCGGGCGCGAACGGCAACGGCGAGCCCCCGAGGACCACCCGGATGTCGTCCGGGTGGGTGACGAGCAGCGTCTCCTCGGCACCGACCCGCACCCAGAACGGGTCGGGCCCGTACTTGCGTGCAAGGCCCTCGACCAGCCGGTACGCCAGATGGTCGGCGGGCAGCTTGTCGATCGCGCTGACCAGCGCCTCGCGCTTGCGGAAGAGGCCCTGGACGACGTTGGGCACGCCCACCTGCGCGGTGAACCGGACGCCCTCGACGAGCGAGGCGTGCTTGAAGTCCTGGGTCATGACCGGGTCACCACGGCAGGTACGACTTCACCGTGTCCGCGGCGCGCAGGATCACCGGCTTCTGGCCGGGGGCCGGGGCGCCCAGCTCGGGCCACGGCGCGAAGACCCGGTCCACGTCGCCGATGACGGTCTCGAGCTCGGGGTAGTGGCGCAGCAGGACGTCCTTCATGGAGTTCTCGTTGACCCAGTCGAAGCCGGTCCGCGTGTAGACCTCGGGCCGGAAGTCCTTGGTGAAGAACCGGTCGCTCTTGAGCCGGCGCGAGGCCATCAGGATGAAGATCCGGAACGCGACGTCGGAGAACCCGAACCCCTTCGGCGGCAGCTCGGCCTGCATGCCCACCTGCAGGTCCACGGCGTCGACGTCGCCGTGGTAGATCTCGTTCATCTCCTTCGCCCACTGCTGGTTGGGCGTGATGTCCTCGATCCGCTTGCGCCGTGGCATCCGCAGCGCCTCACGGAAGTCGTTGTAGCGCGGCACCCCGCGCTCGCGGTCGCGGACGATGTCGAGCGTCGCGAGGTCGGTGATCTGGCCGTCGACGCGGGTGAGGTTGCGCAGCGAGTTCGGGTAGTTGTGCAGGCAGACGGCACCGGCGCTGGCCTTGCCGATCGAGTACCACATGTCGCCCATCTGCAGACTGTCCATGAAGTCGCGGGTGTAGCGGCCCTGGAGGTCGGTGAAGAACGCCTCCTGCACCAGCACCCCGCTCTCCAACGAGTAGAAGCTCCAGTCGTCCGGGATGAGCGGGTGCATCCGGTAGACCGACACGAACTCCTCGGTCAGCGAGAACGGCGCCGAGTGGTGGTCGGTCGAGGAGCCGATGATCCCGGAGAGCGCCTCGCTGTCCCCCACCCGGCCGACCTTGTCGCGGAAGGTCTCGCCGAGAGCGCCGTACCAGTTGGCGCTCATGCCGATCTGCAGCGCCGGGTGACGCAGCACGCACGGGGTCCACTCGACGGTGTGGATCTTGGCGATGAGCGCGGACACGACGAGTACGCCGAGCTCGAACAGCCGCTGGTCGTCGTACTCGGGGTTGGCCTTCTTGATCGCCGCCACGACGCTGTTGTGCTCGCGGGCGAACAGCGTGTGCAGGAGGCCGGGGCCGAACCACCAGTTCTCCTGCATGCCGGTCAGGTCGACGCCGGGGATGTCCTCGCTGAGGGGCAGCCGGCCGTCCTCGTCGACCTTGATCCGGCCGTCGACGAAGGTGCGGATCTGGCCCTGCTTCTCCTGGCCGCTGCCGTAGATCTGCGAGCCGTCCCACCAGTGCGTCTCCTGGTTGGCGAACACCGGAGCCGGGCAGCCGTCCTCGATCTCGCCGTGGAGCGGGATGGTCTCCCGGATCCGCATCGGGTTCTCCGGGAAGTCGTCGCCGTCCTGGATCGGGATGTCGATGACCTTGTCGGGCACCCCGTTGCCGTGGAAGAACCAGTTGTGGTTCTCGAACTGCAGCCACGCGGCGCCCAGCGCGTTGAGGATCCCGGCGGGCTTGAAGGTGTCGCGGGCCATCAGCTTCCGGCTGATCTCGCGCGGGTCCGGCGTGAGCAGCCGCTTGCGGTCGACGACCGTCATCTCGATCGGCACGTTGCGGCCGAACCCGGTGCCCTTGGCGCCCATCATCGGGCAGCCGACGTCGTTCCACGTGCCCTCCGGGGTGCGGGCGCGCTCCACCTGCGGGGTGGGCTCTCCCATGTCACCGTCGGGACGGGTGCCGTCGCCCTCGAAGAGGTTCTTCTCCCGGAGGTCCTTGCGCTCCTTGGTCAGGGCGCGGAGCTGGAGCACCAGGGAGGGGTGCTGGTACCACTGGAGGTTCAGGGGGTTCAACGGGTCGACCATTGCGGCACTCCTTCGTCGGCACCTGACTCCCCGAGGGGAAACATAGGGCCGCGAGGGCGCCATGAACAGGCCCTACTGGTCGAATCCCACGTGGACGTGGTCGCTGTGCGTGGGGTCGGCGAAGTACTGGCTGCCGCCGCCGTCCAGGTCCTCGGGGCCACCCACCTGGTGCGCGCCGGTGCCCGCCGCGACCCGCATCACCTCGCGCACGAGTCCGGCGGCGGCCGGGTCGACCACGAGCCGGCCGTCGATGGTCCCGATGTCGTAGGCCTGCCCGTCGGGATGGTTGCTGCGCCGGTCGGTGCCGAAGACGAGCACCGGGTGGGCCGAGATCAGCACGCTGATGCCGATCCGGTGCCGCTCGGCCACTGCGAGCATGGATCGCAGTGCCGCGTCGGAGACCAGGCCGGCGGCGATGTCGACGCGACCGGCGTGGGGCAACGTGATGCGGTCGCTGTCGAGAACCCGACGGGCCAACGGCCCCGGGTCCTCCACGGGCGGCACCGGCTGGGCGGGGGTGATCGAGTCGACGCGCCAACGGTCGCCGTCGTGCATGATCCGCACGTCGTACGTCGTACCGCCGCCGTCGACGAAGTCCGCCTCGACGAGGATGCTGGCCTCCGGCGGCAGGTACCCGAAGTACTGCGTGTAGGTCACCTGCATGACGTCAGGGAGGGCCTCGACCGCCCGGGCGGCCGCGCGCTTCGCGCCCCTGTCGATCTCGGCGCGGTCCGGCTGGTAGCGGGTGGGGCGCGCTTCGGGCGGTGGCGCGGCGTCGGTCGGTGCGGACGTCGATCCGCTCGGCGACGTCCGCGGCACGGGGGCCTCCTCGCCCTTCGACGACGAGCAGCCGACCAGGCCGGCAACGGCCGCCGCCAGCACCATCGCGGCCGCGGTCACCCGGGCGCCGGTCTCCGCTCGCATGCGTGAAGAGTAGGTGCGGCGGGCGAACGGTGGGCTCAGCGCGCGGCGACCAGCTCCGCGGCAGCCTCCAGGCAGCGCAGGTCGGCGGTGGCGGGGACCAGCACGAGCTCGTCGTACCCGGCGGCCTCGGCATCGTCGAGAACGCGGCGTACGTCGTCCGGCGTGTGCGTCGTCATCTGTCCGGCGAAGGCCCGGGCCAGCTCGGGACCGAGGAAGCCGAGATAGCGCTCGGTGAAGTCACGCAGCACGTCCGGCGCGGCGTCGACCCCCAGTGCGTAGAAGCAACCTGTCACCTTGCGCGGCGTACCCCTGCCGGCGGCCGACCACGCCGCGTCCGCGCGCTCGCTGACGTCGACCAGCTCCTGCCGGGCACTGGTCACGCTGAAGCCGGTCACGCCGTCGGCCCACTGCGCCGCCCGGGCCAGTGCCCTCGGCCCGAGGGCGGCGGCGAGGATCTCGGGGCGGCGGCCGGGAGCGAGGGCCGGGCCGACGGGATCGGCGCCCGGGTACGGCGGCTCGCCGTCGAGCAGCCTGCTCAGCTCGCGCACCTGCTCGTCCAGCCGCTGGTGACGGCGGTGCGTCGGACTGCCGAGCGCCTCGTAGTCGCCGTCCCGCCCGCCGATACCGACGCCCAGCACCAGCCGGCCGCCGGCGAGCTGGTCGAGGGTGCCCACCTGCTGCGCGACCATCGCCATCGGGTGGGCCGGCAGCACCCAGATGTTCGTCATGATCCGCACCCGGGTGGTGACGGCGGCCGCCGCGGCGAGTGTCGCGACCATCTCCGGGTTGGAGAAGGTCACCCGCTCCCCCGCGGACACGCTGGAGAACGGGCCGTCGTCGATGACCCGCGCCCAGTCGACCGTCGTCCGAGCGCCGTAGTCGCGGGCCATCTGGGGCAGTGCGACCCCGATCTCCAGGCCCATCGGCCACCTCCCCCGCTCACGTCCGGTCGCGTCCCGCCAGGTGCCGTTCGGCCGCCGTGGGCTCGCGCCGAGCTAGAACGTGTTCTAGTCTGCGTCGGGTGAGGTGTCAACCGCGTGACCACTGAGATCGACGTGACCTACCACGGCGACCCGGCCGGGATCGGCGCCGTCGCGCGTGCGGTCGAGGAGCGCAGCCCCGGCAGCACGCTCTACGTGCCCGAGGGAGCGCACGACCCGTTCGTCTACCTGACGTTGGCGGCGACGCACACCGAGCGGGTCCGCATCGGTACGTCGATCGCGCTCGCGTTCGCACGGTCCCCGATGGCGATGGCCTACCCGGCGTACGACGTGCACCGGCTGTCCGGCGGGCGTCTCGTGCTCGGGCTCGGGTCGCAGATCAAGCCGCACATCGAGCGCCGCTACTCGATGCCGTGGTCGCGACCGGCGGACCGGATGCGGGAGTACATCGCCGCCCTACGGGCGATCTGGCACACCTGGCAGACCGGCGACGCCCTCGACTTCCGGGGCGACTTCTACACGCACACCCTCATGCCGCCGCTCTTCAACCCGGGCCCGCTCGGGTTCCCGTCGCCGGAGATCTGGCTGGCCGGGGTCGGGCCGCGGATGGTCGAGACCGCCGGCGCGGTGGCTGACGGCTTCATGTGCCACCCGCTGCTGTCGCGGAGCTATCTGGAGGACGTGCTCCGCCCGCAGCTCGCCGAGGCGCGGGCGGGCTCCGGCGCCACCGGCGCCACCGGCGCCACCGGCGACTTCACTGTCGCGGCGATGGCGATGGTCGCGACCGGCCGCACCGAGGAGGGGCTCGCGGAGGCGGTCGCCGGCACGAAGCGGCAGATCGGGTTCTACGCCTCCACGCCGGCGTACAAGCCGGTCCTCGACCACCACGGCTGGGGCGACCTCCACGCCGAGGCCCATGCCTTCACGAAGGCCGGTCGCTGGACCGAGCTCGGCGACCTCGTCGACGACGACGTCCTCACCACGCTCGCGGTCGTCAGCGAGCTCGACCAGGCCGGCGCCGCCGTACGAGAGCGGTTCGACGGCCTGGCCGACCGCGTCATCCTCTCCATCCCCTATGCCGCCGACGACGCGCTGGGGCTCGACATCGCGGTGGGCAGCGCCACTCGCTGCACCTGACCTACATGTCGAAGAATTGCGGATTCTCGACATGTAGGTCAGGTGCGATGCGAGTGATGGCTACTGCTGGTTCTCGATCCGGTCGAGGTAGGCCTTGCGGACCGAGTCGTCGACGCGGGTGATCGCGGCATCGTCGTGCACCAGGTGCCGGATGCGGCGCATCACGGCTTCGGGCACCAGGGGTGCGCCGTTGGCCGCGAGCCCGACGTACGACGGCACGGCGACCTCGGCGCGCCGGCTGCGGACCGACTTCACGACGGCGGCGGCGATGTCCTCCGGCTCGACCGCCGGGAGCACGCCGTAGTCGATGCCCGAGGACAGCTCGGTCTTGACGGCGCTCGGCAGCACCGCCGTGATCGACACCCCGGTGCCCTCGAGCTCGAGCCGGGTGGCGGCGCTCAGGCCGACGACGGCGTACTTGCTGGCGTTGTAGACCGCGAGCCCCTTGATCGGGAACTTGCCGGCGAGGGAGGCGACGTTGACGACGTGGCCCCGGCCGCGCTCGATCATGCCGGGCAGCGCGAGCCGCATGCCGTGGATGACGCCGTAGACGTTGACGTCCATGGTCAGCCGGTCGATCCGGTCCTCCTGGTCGAGGAACGGGCCGTTCGGCATGACGCCGGCGTTGTTGACGAGGACGTCGACCGCCCGGCCGTGCTGCTGCTCGGCGGCGGCGAGGTACGCCGCGAACGAGTCCTTGTCGGTCACGTCGAGGCGGTGGCCGCTCGCACCCGCCCCGAGGGCGGCGGCCGCCTCGTGGGCGAGGTCGGCGTCGAGGTCGCCGAGCGCGACCCGCGCACCGGCCGCGACGAGCTCCTTCGCGGTCGCCAGCCCGATGCCCCGGGCGGCGCCGGTGATGGCGATCAGCGCGCCGTCGAGGTCGATCTCGGGATAGCGGGTCACGCGGTGGCCTCCTGGGTCTCGGTGGTTTCGGCAGGACCGACAGGCTCGACCGCCACGGTCTCGAAGTCGGACGGGTCGAAGCGGCTGACGCGGCGGACCAGCTCGCCGGTGGACCACGGCCAGCTGAAGCTGTTCCGGCCGTTGGCGTCGATGTAGTAGCTGTGGCAGCTGGCCGCGTTGTAGGCGGTCCCGGCGAGCGCGGCCTGCACGTCGTCGACGTACGCCGCCTGCGTCTCCGGTCGTACGGCGATCGCGGCCCATCCCTCGCTCCGCGCCGTGGTGACCGCGTCGACGATCAGCGCGACCTGCGCCTCGGCGATCGCGAACGCCGAGCTGTGGCCGGTGCCGAGGCTCGGGCCCAGCACGACGAACGCGTTGGGGAAGCCCGCGACGACGGTGCCGAGGTACGCCTCCGGCGAGCCGGCCCAGTGCTCGGCGAGCGTGCGGCCGTCGGCGCCGCGGACCAGGTCGGCGACCGGCATGTCGAGGATGTGGAAGCCGGTACCGAGGATGATGGCGTCGACCTCCGCCGTCGTGCCGTCGGCGCCGACGACCCTCGAGCCCTCGATCCGGTCGACGCCGGTGGCGTGGACCGCGACGTTCGGCTTGGTGAGCGACTGCAGGTAGTTGTTGGAGAAGAGGATCCGCTTGCAGCCGAGGAGGTACTGCGGCGTCAGCTTCGCCCGCAGCTCCTTGTCGCGGACAGTGGCGCGGAGGTAGGCCCGCCCGACCTTCTGCAGCGCGTGCATGAGCGGCTTGGGGTGGTGGAAGGCGGTGCCGACGCCCTCCATCGCGGCGTACTCGACGGCGCCCAGCGCCCGCTCGAAGAGCGGCACGTTGCGCTTGACCCACTTCTCGGCGCTCGGCACCGGGTGGTCGACCTTGGGCAGGACCCAGTGCGCGGTGCGCTGGAAGAGCCGGAGCTCGGCGACCTGCTTCTGGATCTCCGGCACGAACTGCACCGCCGAGGCACCGGTGCCGATCACGGCGACCCGCTTGCCGGTCAGGTCGTAGTCGTGGTTCCAGCGAGCGGAGTGCCACACCTCGCCGGGGAAGGCCGCCAGGCCCGGCAGGTCCGGGATCTTGGGGTCGTTCCACGGGCCCGCGGCGGCGACGACGAAGCGCGCCGTCAGCGCGCCGTCCGTGGTCTCGAGGTGCCACCGGCTCGTCCCGTCGTCCCACCGCGCTCCGGTCACCTCGACGCCGAAGCGGGTGACCTCCTCGAGACCATGCTCGCGAGCGACCCGGTCGACGTAGGCCAGGATCTCCGGCTGGGTGCCGTAGACCCGCGACCAGTCGCTGTTGGGGGCGAAGGAGTACGAGTAGAGGTTGGACGGCACGTCGCACGCGCAGCCCGGGTAGGTGTTGGCGCGCCAGGTGCCGCCGTAGGTCTCGGCCTTCTCGAGTACGACGACGTCCGTGGCGCCGGACTCTCGCAGCTTGATGGCTGCGGCGATGCCGGAGATGCCGGCGCCGATCACGACGACCTCGTGGTGGGTGCTGGTCATGCCGTGGCTCCTTCGGTGGCGGCCTCGATCGCCGAGGCGACCCGGCCGGGGACGTGCGTGCGGGCCGCGGCGAGGGTGGCGTCGCGGCGGGACAGGTCCATGAAGTTCGGACCCATGGCGGCCAGCTCCTCGGGACCGGGCTCGACCCGGATCACCCGGATGCCGGCAGTCTCGAGCGCGGCGATCTCGCGGTCGAGCCCGCGGGTCATCTGCGAGCGCAGGAGCCGCTCGACCCGGGTCAGGCCGCGGGCCGGAGCCCCGCCGGCCGAGGTCATCGGCGCCACGACGACGACCTCGTCGACCGGCTGGCCGACAGGCTGGCCGAGGAGGAGGTCGGCGGAGACGGAGGAGACGGCGCCGCCGTCGACGAAGTGGCGGCCGGCGATCTCGACCGGCGGGTACCAACCGGGGATCCCCCACGAGGCGGCGACCGCCTCACCGAGCCGGGCCGGCGGGGCGCCGGGCGCACCGAACGCGACCCGCTCCCCCGTCGCGATGTCGGCGGCCACGACCCAGGTCGCGGGATGCGCGGTCCAGCCGTCGGGTCCGGCGAGCGCATCGCCGTACTCCCTCAGCCAGGTGGCGTCGCCGCGGCCGCGCGGGAGGAGCCCGGCGAGAGCGGCGTACGGCGACCGCCGGGCGATCCCGGCGCGGACCAACCCGAGCGCGGGCAGCGTGGGGGCGGGGACCGGCGGGACGCTGCCCGGGTGTGCGACCACGTGACCGGCGAGCACCGGGTCCGCCTGCTCCCGACCGTCGAGGGCGTCGAGCAGGTCCTGCGGGCGGCGGCCGGACCCGAGCGCCGCCACGATCTCGGCGCCGGCTGAGGTCCCGACCAGGACGTCGGCGGTCTGCGCGTCCCAGTCGAGCTGCTCCTCCAGGGCCCGCAGCGCGACCGCGGTCCAGGCGAAGCCGAGGGTGCCGCCGCAGCCGATCGCGAGCGCGCGTCGAGTCGTCATGTTTCGGATACTAACGGTATTCGGATTCCAGCGGTAGCCCGGTCGCTAGACTTCCGGTGTGACCCGGATGACGCGCAAGCAGTCCCACGCGCAGACGCGGGAGCGGTTGGTCGAGACCGCGCACCGGCTCTTCCTCTCCGACGGCTACAACGCCACGTCGCTGGACAAGGTCGCCGCGGAGGCGGGGTTCTCCAAGGGCGCCGTCTACTCCAACTTCGCGACCAAGCACGAGCTCGGCCTCGCCGTGCTGGACGTGCTCCATCTGGAGCGCGCGATGTCCTTGGCCGCGGCGGTGGCCGACCTGGAGTCGGTCGAGGACCGGCTCGGGGCGTTCGCGACGTGGGCGGACCAGAACATCGGAGACGTCGGCTGGACGGCGCTCGAGGTCGAGTTCGCGACCAGCAACCGCCACGTCGCCGGCATCAACCAGGCCCTCGCCGGCCGGCGCCGCGAGCTCACCGCGGCCCTCGCCGACCTGATCGAGCAGCAGGCCGCCGACCTGGGCCTCCGGCTCCCCCTCCCCGCCGAGGACGCCGCCGTCCAGCTGCTCTCGCTCGGCATCGGCCTCGGCGTCCAGCGCGCCTTCGACCCCGACCTGCCGGTCACCAGCCTGGTCGACCTGCTGCGCTCGTTCCTCGACCGGGCGGCCGCCGAGGGGTGATCGGCGGACCGCCGACCCGCCGTCCGCGCCGCTACGCTTCGCCCATCATGGACATCACCTATCCGATCACCATCGCGCTCGCCAAGACCTGGTTCAAGCTGGGAGACATCCAGGTCAACATGACGGGGACCGAGCACATCCCGCGCAAGGGCGGCGCCCTGCTGGCGATCAACCACCTGTCGTACGTCGACTACCTGATGGCCGGCTACCCGGGTGAGAAGCAGGGGCGGCTGACCCGGTTCATGGCGAAGAAGGAGGTCTTCGAGCACCCGGTCGGGGGTCCGGTCATGCGCTCGTTCAAGCACATCAGCGTGGACCGGTCGGCCGGGCTGGAGTCGATGGAGCGTGCCGAGCAGGCGATCCGCGCGGGCGAGGTGGTCGGGATCTTCCCGGAGTCGACGATCTCCCAGAGCTTCCTGATCAAGGACCTCAAGACAGGCGCGGTCCGGATCGCCGCGCGCGCCGAGGCGCCGCTGATCCCCGTCGTCCTCTGGGGCACCCACCGGATCTTCACCAAGGGCCGCAAGGCCGACCTGTCACGGCACCAGCGCATCGACATCGAGGTCGGCGAGCCGATGCACCCGGCCGGCGACGACCCGATCGCGGAGACCGCCGACCTCCGGCAGCGGATGGAGACGATGCTGGACCGGCTGATCCTCTCCGCACCGCCGGAGGAGCGCCCGGAGGGGGCCTGGTGGCTGCCGAAGCAGTACGGCGGCTCGGCGCCCACGATCGAGGAGGCGGCCGCGGCGTACGCCGAGGAGCGCCGGCTCCGCGCCCAGCGCAAGGCGGCCCGCAGGAAGGGATAGGGGTCCCCGGCGGACCGCCACTTCACGTGACGCGTCGGACCGGGCAGCTCGAGACGTCCGCCTGGTCGGCGTAGAGCGGCAGCTCCTCGATCGTGCTCGTCAGCTCGTCCGGGCTGCCGAAGAGGAGCGCGGGGTCGAGGTAGACGTCCTCGGCGAAGGACTCGCTGACGATCGCCCGGACCGGGGGTGACCCGGCCGTCAGCGTCCGGGCGACGGCGTCGCGGACGTAGCCCTGGCGCAGCGGGTGGAGGCGCTCCGAGGACGGCGTGTGGACCCTGTGCCAGCCGTGGAAGAACTCCTCCTCCGACAGCCGGTCCGGCTTGGGGAACCAGGTGAAGTGGGTCAGCCAGTCGCCGGGCGGAGCGAGCTTCGGCACCGACTCGGTCACCAGGTAGGCGTCGCCGGGGAGCTGCGCGACGACGTCGGGCCACACGTCCACCGAGTCGACCCAGATCTCCGCGACGCCCCGGAGCGCCGGACCCTTGCCGAGCAGCAGGGTCGCTCCCGGCAGGTCGGCGGCGACCGAGACCTGCAGCGAGCGGAGCCCGGGTACGTCGAGACCGGGCGCGCGTGCGGCCACGGCGTCGTCCCACATCAGCAGATCGAGCTTCTCCATAGTAGAACGTGTTCTAGTCTGCTCCGTGGCGGGTGTCAACGTGCCCGTCGTACTCACCCGTTGTCAGCCAGGAGAACGCCATGACCGAACCGTCCCGCGCGCAGCGCTTCAACGACCGGCGAGTGGTCGTCACCGGCGCCGCCGGCGGCCTCGGCCAGGTCGTCGCCGCGCTGTTCCGCACCGAGGGCGCACGCGTCGTCGGCACCGACGTGGTGCCGGGCGAGGACATCGTCACCTGCGACCTGTCGGACGACGGCGCCCGCGACGCGTTCGTCGCGGACGTGCTCGCGGACCTCGGCGGCCTCGACGTCCTGTGCAACGTGGCCGGCATCCAGCAGTTCGCCGAGCTGGGGACCATCACGGCCACAGCGCTGCGCCGTGCCTTCGACGTCAACGCCCTCGCACCGCTGCTCCTCGTCCAGGGGTTCGCAGACGCCCTCGTCGAGAGCAAGGGCAACGTCGTCTCGGTCGCGTCGATCTCCGCGGTGAAGGGCCAGCCCTACAACGCGCCCTACTGTGCCTCCAAGGCGGCGCTCCTGCTCGGGATGCGCTCGCTCGCCGTCGAGCTCGGCACGCAGGGGGTGCGGGTCAACTGCGTGTCCCCCGGCGGCATCGACACCCCGCTGATCCACGCGGCGGCCGCCGGTCTGCCGGCGTCGGTCGACTGGAACCTGATCGCCAAGAGCCAGTCGGTCATGCCGGGCTTCATGCCGCCGGCCGAGGTCGCCGAGAGCGTCCTCTTCCTCGCGTCCGACGCCGCCGCGTCGGTGACCGGCGCGAACCTCGTGGTTGACCGCGGCGTCGTCTGGTGACGGTCTGAGCACGATGTGAACACGGCTCGGCCGCGGGAGGCCGGTGGCCGCTAGCCCTTGCCCTTCCCCTTGCCGCCGTTCCCCTTGCCGCCGTTCCCCTTGCCGCCCTCGTCGTTCTTCTTGTCCTTCTTGTCCTTGCCCTTCCCCTTGCCGCCGTCGCCGCCCTCACCTTCCTCGGTGTCGGTCACATCGGGTTCGCTGGTGGTCGTGGTGTCCGACTCCCGCGGTTCCGGCTCGGTGCTGGCGGACGTGGCGGGTGCGGTGGCCGGGTCGTCGGGCGGCGCCTCGTCGCGGCCACCCAGCAGGTCGCCACCCACGGCCAGGACGACGACGACGAGAGCGACGGCAACCACGGCCCCTACGGCCTTGGCGGGACGGGAGAGCCCGACCGGACCGGCTGCGCCGGCGGGGAGCCGTTCCGTCGGTACGTCGTCCGGGGGCGCCGCCGATGCTGCCGGCGCCGGCTCGAGGACCTGCGTGGCGGTCGGCTCGGCGAGCACGGCGGAAGGAGCGGTGGAGGCGAGGTCCCGGATCCGCTCCGCGGCGACGGCAGCGGTCGGACGCTCGGCCGGTTCCGTCGCCGTCATGGCGGCGAGCAGTGAGCGCCAGTCCGCGGAGAGGCCGTCCGGTACGGCGGGAGGCCGGTGCAGCCGGGCGAGCGCAGCCTCCATCTGCGTCCCGGGGTAGGCGCGCTCCGCCGTGAGGGCCTCGAGCAGAACCAGGCCGAGCGAGTAGACGTCGGTCGGCGGACCCACCGCTGTGCCGCGGACCTGCTCGGGTGACACATAGGCCGGGGTCCCGACGGTCATCCCGGTCCGGGTGTGCCGCACCGTGTCACCGATCAGGCGGGCGATGCCGAAGTCGGCGAGCTTGGCGCCGCCCGGGCCGAGGAGGACGTTGGCCGGCTTGACGTCGCGATGGACCACGCCCTGCTCGTGCGCGTAGGCAACGGACGACGCCAGCTGGGCACCGATCGCCGCGGCCTGATCGAGGGGCAGCGGTCCATTCCGGAGGACGGCGGCGAGGGTCGGCCCCTCGACCAGCTCCATCACGAGGAACGGCTGGGCCCCGGAGACGCCCACGTCGAGCACGGTCACGAGACCCGGGTGGGACAATCGGGCGAGCATCGTGGCCTCGCCCATGAACCGGCTCCGCTCGGCGTCGTCGACGGTGTCGCGCAGGATCTTGACGGCCACGTCGCGGTCGAGCACCAGGTCCCGCGCCCGGAGCACGTCGGCGACGCCTCCACGGCCCAGCACGTCGCCGAGTCGGTAGCGGCCATCCAGGTCGGTCACGGTTCCTCGGACCGCCGCGCCCGGGTGGCCTCGATCGCGTGCGCGATGGACCGGGGTCGCTCGCTCGTCAGTGCCGTCGAGTCCGGCGGGGGCGGTTCGCCGTACTCGATCCCCAGCGGGTCAGGTGCCTCGCCCATGGCCGCAGCCTAGAGGGCTCGCCGCCGAGCAGCGGTGATCGGCAGACCCCTGGGTACTGGGAAGGCATGCTGCGCCCCCCGCTCATCGGCAAGACCCACGGCGCGTTCAACGTCGTGACCGGCGTCTGGCCGTTGGTCTCGGTGAGCACCTTCGAGGCCGTGTTCGGACCGAAGAAGGAACGGTGGCTGATGTACACGGTGTCCGGCCTGGTGATCACCGTCGGCTACGCCCAATGGCGCGCCAGCACTGCGGAGGAGTGGCCGCAGGCACGCCGGCTGGGGATCGGGACGGCCGCCACCCTGCTCGCGATCGACCTGACCTACGTGCCGCGCGGCCGGATCCGGTGGACCTACCTGATCGACGCCGCCGTGGAGGCCGCACTGATCGGCGCATGGGTCGCAGCGAGCCGCAACCACGACCCCGCGCAGGGCTAGTCCGCCGAGCCTGCCGGCCGCAGCGAGCCGAGCAGCAGGGTCGCGAACTCCGCACCGACCGCGGCGGGGTCGAGCGCCCGCTCGGGCCGCCACCACATCGGCAGGTGGTGGACGGCACCGAAGAAGTAGTCGACGACCAGGTCGGCATCCACGTCGGCGCGGAAGGCACCCTCGGCCTGCCCGTCGAGGAGCAGCTGCCGGAACAGGTCGTGGTAGCGGCGGCGCTGCTCCCGGACCTCCCGCTCGTGGTCGGGGTTGAGCAGGTGCAGCGACCGGAAGAAGGTCGTGGTGCTGGGCAGGTTGTCGATCGTGGTGACGACGACGTCGGCGGCGGCCGCCGACACCCGCTCGGCGACCGGGCCCTCGGCGCCGACGAACGACTCGAGGCGCGACAGCTGCATCCGGAGCACCCGGGCGTAGATCTCGGCGAGGAGGTCGTCCTTCGACCCGAAGTAGTGGTACATCGCGCCCTTGGTCACCCCCGCAGCGGCGACGACGTCCTGGACCGACGTCCGTTCGAACCCCTTCGCCGCGAAGAGCTCGCGAGCGACCTCGACCAGCCGCTCCGGCACCGTCTGTCCGTTGACGCGCGCGGGCGGGCGCCCGATCCGCGGACCCTCGGGGCTGGTCATCGACTCGTTCCGGCTCAGCGCCTCAGGACCTGAGGGTCGGGTCGTCGCCGACCCTGACCAGCAGCTTGCCGAGGTAGGCGCCGCGGAGCAGGCCGCGGAACGCCTCCGGCGCCTTCTCCAGGCCGTCGACGACGTCCTCCTGGTAGCGGACCACGCCGTCGCGGACCCAGCCGGACATGTCCCGCAGGAAGGCGTCCTGGTGGGTCGGCACGAACTCGTCCTGGATGAAGCCCCGCACCGTCAGGCTCAACGTGAGGATCCGGCGCAGGAACGCGGGGAACTGGTCCGGACCCTCCGGCGCGGCGGTGGCGTTGTACCAGGCCACCACGCCGCAGACGGGGATCCGGGCGAACCGGTTGAGCCGGCGCAGGACCGCCTCGGTCACGTCCCCGCCGACGTTCTCGAAGTAGACGTCGATGCCGTCCGGCGTCGCCGCGGCGAGGTCCTCGGCGAAGGTGGGCGACCGGTGGTCGACGGCCGCGTCGAAGCCCAACTCCTCGACCAGGACCCGGCACTTCTCCGGACCGCCGGCGACGCCGACGGCGCGAGCCCCCTTGACCCGGGCGATCTGGCCCACCGCGGAGCCGACCGGCCCGGTTGCCGCGGCGACGACCACCGTCTCACCGGGCTGCGGGCGCCCGATCTCGAGGAGACCGCCGTACGCCGTGAAGCCGGGCATGCCGAGCACGCCGAGGGTGGTGGAGACGGGGGCGGCCGCCGGGTCGAGGCGCCGGGTGTGCCGGGCCGGCACCACCGCATGGGTCTGCCAGCCGGTGTAGGCGAGCACGATGTCGCCGACCTGCCGCTCGGGCGAGTGCGACTCGACCACCTCGCACACCGTCGCGCCGACCATGACGTCGCCGAGGGCGACGGGCTCGGCGTACGACTTGGCGGTGCTCATCCGGCCCCGCATGTAGGGGTCGAGGGAGAGGTAGATGGTGCGCAGCAGCACCTGACCGTCCTCGAGCCCGGGCAGCTCGACAGTCACGGTCTCGTAGGCGTCGTCGCCCGGTTCGCCGACGGGATAGGCGGCCAGCCGGATCTGCGTGCTCTGCGTGCTCTGGGTCATGCGTTCGCTCCTGGGAGGTCGACCAGCTCGGCGAGCCGGGTGCGGTGGGTGCCGGGTGTGCCGAGCGCGACCTGGTCGGCCTTGGCCCGCTTGAGGTAGAGGTGCGTGGGGTGCTCCCAGGTCATGCCGATGCCGCCGTGCAGCTGGACCGCCTCCTCCGCCGCGTGGACGGCGGCGTCGCTGCAGAAGCTCTGCGCGACGCAGGTCGCGACCAGCAGGTCGGGGTCGTCGGCCGCCAGCGCCGCGGCCGCGTTGGCCGCCACGGCCGAGGTGGACTCGACCTCGGCGAAGAGGTCCGCGAGCCGGTGCTTGATCGCCTGGAAGCCGCCGACGACCCGGCCGAACTGGGTGCGCACCTTCAGGTAGGCGAGGGTCTCGTCGAGGCACCAGCGAGCCAGGCCCGCCTGCTCCGAGGCGAGCAGTGCGGCGCCCGCCTGCAGCGCCCGTCGTACGGCGGGCTCGCCCTCGTCGAGCACGAGCGTGACCCGCGCGCCGTCGAGCGTGACGTCGGCGAGCTGGCGGGTCATGTCGAGGGAGGACACCGGGACGACGGAGGCCTCCGAGGCCGCCACCACCCCGAGCGCCGGGCCACCGTCGGTCGCCACCAGCACGAGCAGGGTGTCGGCCTCGAGCGCGCCGGCGACGCTGGTCACCGCGCCGCTCACCAGGCCGGCACCATCGGTCCGCAGCACCGGGACCGGGTCCTGCGGTCCGGTCGACAGTGGCGCGAGCAGCGCGGCGGTGCGCTCCCCGGCAGCCAGCTCCGCCAGGAGCTCGCCCTCGGTCTCGAGCAGGGCCGTCGTCGCGATCACCGCGCTCGTCAGGAACGGCACCGGTGCGACCGAGCGCCCGAGCTCCTCCAGGACCACGGCCGCCTCACGCGCTCCTGCGCCGGCACCGCCCCGGTCCTCGGGGACGAGCAGCCCGGCGAGGCCGAGCTCACGGGACAGCGCCTGCCAGAGCGGGGCCACGACGGCCCGGTCGCCGTCGTACAACGCGGTCACGGCAGTGGGGTCGCACCGGGCGTCCAGCAGGCCGCGCACGGTGGACCGCAGGTCCGCCTCCACGTCGGTGGGCAGCAGGTCGAGCACCTGGGGCTGGCTCATCGTGCGGTCTCCTTCCACGGGCGGTCCTTGTCGACGCGGTGCTCGCCGGGCAGGCCGAGGACCCGCTCGGCGACGATGTTGCGCAGGATCTCCGAGGTGCCGCCCTCGATGGAGTTCCCCTTGGCGCGCAGGTAGCGGTAGCCGGCATCGCGGCCGGTGAAGTCCACCCGGTCGGGGCGGGCCAGGGTCCAGCCCTGGTCGCTCTCGTAGCGCAGGCCGTCCTCGCCGAGCAGCTCGACCTCGAGGCCGGACGCCTGTTGCGCGATCCGGGCGAAGGTCAGCTTCATCGCCGCGCCCTCCGGGCCGGGCTGTCCCTGCGCGAGCTTCTGACGGAGCCGCTGGCCGGTGAGCCGGAACACCTCGCTGTCGACCCAGAGACGGAGCAGCCGGTCGTGCAGCTCGGGAGTACGACGATCGGGGCGCTCCCGCCAGGTGCGGGAGACGACGCCGATCATCCCGGACTCCCGCTCCGACGACCTGCCGATCGAGACGCGCTCGTTGTTCAGGGTGGCGTTGGCGACCCGCCACCCCTCCCCCTCGGCGCCGAGCCGCTGGCTGTCGGGAACGCGGACGTCGGTCAGGAAGACCTCGTTGAACTCGGCCTCGCCGGTGATCTGTCGCAGCGGCCGGATCTCGACGCCGGAATCGGTCATGTCGCAGAGGAAGTAGGTCAGGCCCGCGTGCTTGGGGAGGTCGGGGTCGGTGCGGGCGACGAGGATCGCCAGCCGGGCGTTCTGGGCGCCGGAGGTCCACACCTTCTGGCCGGTGACCACCCAGTCGTCGCCGTCGCGGACGGCACGGGTCGCGACGTTGGCGAGGTCGCTGCCGGCACCCGGCTCGCTGAAGAGCTGGCACCAGACCTCCTCGCCGGTCCACAGCGGTCGCAGGAAGCGGCGCTGCTGCTCCTCGGTGCCGAAGCGGAGGATCGTGGGTGCCGCCATGCCGAGGCCGATGCCGTTCTTGTGCGGGTCGTTGTCCGGCGCGCCCGCCCGTGCCAGCAGGGCGTCGACGACGGCCTGGTGGTCCTGCGGCAGGCCCAGCCCACCAAGCCCCTCGGGGAACCACACCCACGCCAGGCCGGCGTCGAACCGGGCCTGCAGGAAGGCCAGCCGCTCGGTCGTCGCCGGGTCGTGCTCGGCGAGGAAGGTGGCGACGCGCTGCTCGAGGTCTGCGGCCACGGCGCTCATCCGCGTGCCTCCCGGGCACCCTGCTGCCGGCGGAGCTCGGCGCGGGCGAGGGCGTTCTTGTGCACCTCGTCGGGACCGTCGGCGAACCGCAGGGTGCGGATCCCCGCGATCATGCTGGCGAGCGGGAAGTCCTGCGACAGGCCGCCCGCGCCGTGGGTCTGGATCGCCTTGTCGAGGATCCACTCCACGGTCGACGGGGTGGCGATCTTGATCGCCTGGATCTCGGTGTGCGCCGCCTTGTTGCCGACCGTGTCCATCAGCCAGGCGGCCTTGAGCACCAGCAGCCGCAGCTGCTCGAGCCGCACCCGCGACTCGGCGATCCAGTCGCGGATCACGCCCTGGTCGGCGAGCGGCTTGCCGAAGGCGACCCGCTCCTCGGCCCGGGCACACATCAGCTCGATCGCGCGCTCGGCGATGCCGATCGCCCGCATGCAGTGGTGGATGCGGCCGGGGCCGAGCCTGGCTTGGGCGATGCCGAACCCGTCGCCCTCGCCGCCGATCAGGTTGCCCAGCGGCACCCGCACGTCGGTGAACGACAGCTCGGCGTGCCCGCCGTGCTCGCGGTCGTCGTAGCCCAGCACCTTCATGCCACGGTGGATCTCGAGGCCCGGGGTGTCCCGCTCGACGAGGATCATCGACTGCTGGCGGTGCCGGGCGGCGTCAGGGTCGGTCTTGCCCATCACGATGAAGATCGAGCAATTCGGGTTCATCGCGCCGGTGATCCACCACTTGCGGCCGTTGAGGACGTACTCGTCGCCGTCCCGCTCGATCCGGGTCGCGATGTTGGTCGCGTCCGACGACGCCACGGCCGGCTCGGTCATCGCGAACGCGGACCGGATCTCGGCCGCGAGCAGCGGCTCCAGCCAGCGCTGCCTCTGCTCGTCGGTGCCGAACTGCGTGAGGACCTCCATGTTGCCGGTGTCCGGGGCGGCACAGTTCATGGCCGCCGGCGCCAGGTGGATGCTGCGTCCGGAGATCTCGGCGAGGGCGGCGTACTGCAGGTTGGTGAGGCCGCCGCCGGCGGCGTTGTCGGCGCCGGGCAGGAAGAGGTTCCACAGGCCGCGCTTGCGCGCCTCGGCCCGCAGCTCGCCGAGCACCGGCACCGAGTCCCACGCCCAGTGGTCGTCGAGCTGCTCGAGCTGCTCCTCGAAGACCCCCTCGGCCGGATAGACGTGGTGGTCCATGAACTCGAGCATGCTGGCGCGCAGCTCCTCGGTCCGGTCGTCGTAGGCGAAGTCCATCAGCCCATCTCCTCCATCAGTCCAGCTCCTTGATCGCGTTGAGTCCGGCGTCGAGCAGCACGTGGATCGACTCGCCGATGTGGTCGAAGCCCTCCCCGACCGTCTGGCCGTGGAGGTAGCGGTAGTGGATGCCCTCGAGGATCGCGGCGAGCTTGTACGCCGAGAGGCCGAGGTAGAACCCGAAGCGGGTGAGGTCGCGCCCGGTGACCTCGGCGTACCTCGCGACGATCTCCTGCTCGGTGAGGAACCCCGGCGCGGCCGACGCGTTCGTCACCGCTATGGTCGAGCTCAGCTCGCCCAGCCGGTGGTACGTCAGCATCAGCGCGAGGTCGCTGAGCGGGTCGCCGAGGGTGGCCATCTCCCAGTCGAGGACCGCGGTGATTCGGTCGTGGTCGTCGACGAGGACGTTGTCGAGGCGGTAGTCGCCGTGCACGATGCCGACCGCCGACTCGGCGGGCACGTCGGCGACCAACCGGGCGTGGAGCTCGTCGGCGGCCGGCAGGTCCCGGCTGTACGACGCGTCGAGCTGCTTCTTCCACCGCGCGACCTGGCGGGCGAGGTAGCCCTCCGGGCGGCCGAACTCGCCGAGCCCGACCGCGTGCGGGTCCACCTGGTGCAGGGCGCCGAGCGCGTCGACCAGCCGGGTCGCGATCGTCCGGGTGCGGTCGGGCCCGAGCGCCATGAGCTCCGCAGCCGAGCGGTACGGCGTGCCCGCCACCCGCTCCATGACGTAGAACGGGGCGCCGACGACGTCGGTGTCCTCGCAGAGTCCGTCGGTCCGCGGCACGGGTACGGCGGTCTCGCGCAGCGCGGTCATCACCCGGAACTCGCGGGCCATGTCGTGCGCGGTGGCGAGCACGTGGCCCATGGGCGGACGGCGCACGATCCACTCGCGGTCACCGTCGGAGACGACGTAGGTCAGGTTCGACTTGCCGCCCGCGACGAGGGTCGCCGTGAGCGCGGGGCGGGCGCCCGGCACGTGCGCCGCGAACCACGCCCCGAGCCGATCGAGGTCCAGGCCGGGTGTGGTCACGGGCGCGCCGCCTGCTCTGCCTGCTCGAGGAAGCGCTGCAGCTTGTTCATGCCGCCGAGCCACCGGTCGGTGTCGTCGGCACGGCCCCGGTAGTAGTCCGCGACCTCGGGATGGGGCAGGACCAGGAACCGACCGTCCTGCAGCGCCTGCCACATGGCGTCGGCAACCTGCTCGGGGGTGAGTGCGCCGTCCGCCCCGAGGAGCCGCTCCATCGGGCCGCTGTTGTGGAGCATGTCGGTCTGCACGCCCTGCGGGCAGATCGCGTGGACGACGATGCCGCGGTGCCGGTAGGTGGCCGACAGCCACTCGGCGAAGGCCACCGACCCGTGCTTGGTGACCGAGTACGTCGCCGTCCCCAGCCCGGTCAGCAGGCCGGCGGCGGAGGCCGTGACCACGAACGTGCCGCCGCCCCGCTCGAGCCACTCGGGGACCAGCAGCCGGGCGGCGCGGACGTGCGCCATCGTGTTGACCTCCCAGCTCGCGGCCCAGTCGGACTCCGTCGCGTCGAGCCCGATGCCGCGGACGATGCCGGCGTTGGCGAACCAGGCGTCGACGGCACCGAGATGGTCCCGCGCGGCGCCGACGAGGGCAACGACGCCCGCCTCGGACGCGGCGTCCCCCGGCACGGCGTACGCACCGATCTCGGCGGCGGCGGCCTCCGTCGCTGCCCGGTCGAGGTCGTTGATCACGACCCGCGCGCCCTCGGCGACGAGCCGCGCCGCCAGCGCCCTGCCGATCCCCCGCGCCGCGCCGGTGACGACGACCCCCTGGCCGGCGACGGACCTGGTCGACTCGGGCATCTGCCCACCCCTTTCAAACTAAGCGGTTGCTTAGTACGCTGGCGCCTACTCTGCCTCAGCCGCGCCACCTCGTCAACGGCCGGGCCAGGGGCGGTCCAGCATCGGCAGGAGGGAGCCACGGATGACGAGCACAGCCGCCGGCGGCGAGCGCAGTCGCGGCGACGACGCGCGCGCCCGGCTCCTCGACTCCGCGGCGGCGGCGTTCGCCGAGCGCGGCTTCCATGCCACCAGCACCCGCGACATCGCCAGCGCGGCGGGCATGAGCCCGGCCGCCGTCTACGTCCACTACCGGACCAAGCAGGACCTGCTGGCGCAGATCTCCCTCGCGGGCCACGAGCAGACCCTCGCGCTGGTCAAGGACGCCGTCGCCGGCGGCGCCGACCCCACCGACCAGCTCGCGCGCGTCGTACGAGCGTTCGCGATCTCCCACGCCCGCGGCAACACCGGCGCCCGCGTCGTCAACTACGAGCTCGCCGCCCTCGAGCCCGGGCCCGCCGCCGAGGTCCGCGAGCTGCGCCGCGCCATCAGCGCGGAGATCCGCGCCCTCGTCGAGCGCGGCGTGGCCGACGGCAGCTTCGACTGCCCGGAGCCACGGATCGCGGCGACCGCGATCCTGTCGCTCGGGATCGACGTCGCGCGGTGGTACCGCGAGGAACGCACCTGGTCACCGGAGGACCTCGGCGACGCGTACGCCGCCATCGCGCTGCGGATCGTCGGGGCGCGGTCCTCGTGAGGATCCCGCGCGGCTCAGGTGGCGAGCACCCCGCCCTCGACCGGGAGCGTGATGCCGGTGCAGTAGCCGCCGGCATCGCTGGCGAGGAAGAGCAGCGCGGCGCTGAGCTCCTCGTGGTCGCCGAGCCGGCCCAGGAGCGTGCGCGGCAGCACCTTCGCCTCGACGTACGCCGGGTCGAGGGCGTCGGTCATCTCCGAGGCGAAGTAGCCCGGCGCGATCGCGTTCACCCGGATCCCCTTGCGCGGCGACCACTGCTGGGCGAGGTCGCGGGTCAGGCCGATGACGCCGGCCTTGCTCGCGGCGTACGCCGCCTGCGGGAGCCCCATCGTGGTCAGGCCGAGCACGCTGCTGAGGTTGACGATCGAGCTGCCCGGCTGCATCACGCTGCCCGCGGCCTGGGCCATCCAGTAGCTGGCGTTGAGGTTGAGCTCGATGACCGAGCGGAACTGGTCCGGCGTCTCCTTGGTCGCCGGCACGGCGGTGCCGACGCCCGCGTTGTTGACCAGGACGTCCACGCGACCGAAGGCCTCCATGGTCGCGTCGACGAGGCGGCGGCACTGCTCGGGGTCGGTCACGTCGGTGCGCACCGCGAGCGCCTTGCGGCCGAGGACCTCGACCTGCGCGACGGTGTCGGCGAGCTTGTCCTCCCGCCGCGCGCCGAGCGCGAGGTCGGCTCCCGCCTCGGCGAGCGCGAGCGCGAAGCTCACCCCGAGCCCGCTCGATGCTCCGGTGACCACCGCCACCTTGCCGTCGAGCCGGAACCTGTCCAGGACTCCCATGTCACTCTCCTCCGGGCGGTCGGATCCACCGACGCCCTCGTCCGCCATCGCCTGCCCATCGCCTGCAATGTGTTGCGATAGTGGCACCTGCAGCGCACCGTCGAGCAAGGAGCACCATGCAACGGAACGTCTTCGACCAGGACCACGAGAGCTTCCGGAAGACGCTGCGCGCCTTCATCGAGGCCGAGGTCGTGCCGCACTACGACGAGTGGTTCGCCGCCGGGATCGTGCCGAAGGAGCTCTACCGCAAGCTCGCGGACCTGGGCCTCTTCGGCATCACCGTCCCCGAGGAGTACGGCGGTGCGGGGCTGGAGACGCACAAGTTCACGGCCATCCAGTACGAGGAGACCGCCCGCGCCGGGGTCAGCTTCGGCGGGTCCGGGGTCCACGTGCTGCTGGCGCTCCCCTACCTCATGATGCTCGCGACCGAGGAGCAGAAGCAGCGCTACCTGCCGAGCTTCGTGACCGGTGAGGAGATGTGGGCGCTCGCGATGACCGAGCCGTCCGCCGGCTCCGACCTGGCCGGCATGCGCACGACGGCCAAGCGGTCCGCCGACGGCAGCCACTACGTCCTCAACGGCGCCAAGACGTTCATCACCGGCGGGGTCCACGCCGACCGGGTGATCATCGCCGCCCGCACCAGCCCGCCGAAGGAGGACGACCGCCGGTTCGGCATCTCGCTCTTCGCCGTCGACGCGCACTCGCCGGGCTACTCCGTCGGCCGCAAGCTGGACAAGCTCGGACTGAAGACCTCCGACACCGCCGAGCTCGCGTTCGAGGACGTGCAGGTGCCGGCCGAGGACCTGCTGAGCAACGAGGACGAGGGGTTCTCCTACCTCGGCCGCAACCTGCCGTCCGAGCGGTGGGGCATCGCCTACGGCGCCTACGCCCAGGCCAGCGCCGCCGTGCGGTTCACCCAGCAGTACGTCGAGGAGCGCACCGTCTTCGGCAGCACGGTCGCGTCGTTCCAGAACACGAAGTTCGAGCTCGCCTCCTGCAAGGCGGAGGTCGACGCCGCCGAGGCGGTCGCCGACCGGGCGCTCGAGGCCCTCGACGCCGGTGAGCTCACGGCCGCCGAAGCCGCGTCCGCCAAGCTGTTCTGCACCGAGGTCGCCCATCGCGTGATCGACCGCTGCCTGCAGCTGCACGGCGGCTACGGGTTCATCAACGAGTACCCCATCGCCCGGCTGTACGCCGACAACCGCGTCAACCGCATCTACGGCGGCACGTCCGAGGTGATGAAGATGATCATCGCCAAGGACATGGGCCTCTGACGGGCCTCTGACGGATGCCGTTCGACCCTCCTGACGGCCCTGCCGACGACGCTGTCGACGACCCTGCCGAGGGCCTCACCGAGGTCCTCGCCCGCCGGTTCCTGACGACCGACGACGCGCGCCCGGACAAGGTCGCGCGCTGGCACGACCGCGGGCGTCGGACGGCTCGCGAGAACGTCGCCGACCTGGTCGACGACGGGTCGTTCGTGGAGTACGGCCGGTTCGTCACCGCTGCCCAGGAGAGCCGACGGCCGTTGGCCGACCTGGTGGTGGAGGCCCCGGCCGACGGCATCATCGGCGGTACGGCGACCGTGGCCGGTCGGCCGTGCGCGGTGATGTCCTACGACTACCTGGTGATGGCCGGCACCCAGGGCATGCGCGGCCACCGGAAGACCGACCGGCTGATGGAGCTGGTCGGCCGGATGGGGCTGCCGGCCGTCTTCTTCACCGAGGGCGGCGGTGGGCGTCCCGGCGACACCGACCTGCCGCTGGTCTCCGCACTCGACGTCGGGTCGTTCGCGCTGTGGGGCGGGCTGACGACCCCGAAGATCGCGGTCGTGTCGGGTCGCTGCTTCGCCGGCAACGCCGTGCTGGCGGGTGGTGCCGACCTGCGCATCGCCACGCCGGACGCCAACCTGGGCATGGCGGGCCCGGCGATGATCGCCGGCGGCGGACTGGGCGAGTTCGCGCCGGAGGAGATCGGCCCGGTCGACGACCAGGCGGCCAACGGCGTCCTCGACGTCGTGGTGGACGACGAGGCAGAGGCGGTCGCCGTCGTACGACGGATCCTGGGCTGTCTCGCGGGTCCTACCCCTCCGGGCGCGGCCGACGACCAGTCCGTGCTGCGGGACCTGCTGCCCGAGAACGACCGCGAGGGGTTCGACGTACGGCCGGTCGTCGAGGCGCTCGCCGACCACGGCAGCGTCATCTGGCTGCGCGCGGGCTGGGCGCCCGAGCTGGTGACCGCGATCGCCCGCGTCGAGGGCCTCCCGGTCGGGGTCGTCGCGAACCAGTCGACCCACCTCGCCGGCGCCCTGACCTCCGACGCTTCCGCCAAGGCCGCCGACTTCCTCGAGCTCTGCGAGCGCTGGCGGCTGCCGGTGGTGTCGCTCGTCGACACCCCGGGCTTCATGGTCGGACCCGAGGCCGAGCGCACCGGCCTGGTCCGGCATGCCTCGCGCATGGTGTCCGCCGGCGCCCGGCTGACCACGCCGCTGGTCGGCGTGGTGCTGCGCCGCGGCTACGGGCTCGGCGCTCAGGCGATGCTCGGCGGCAGCACCCACCGCCCGCTGCTGACGGTCGCCTGGCCCGGCGCCCACCTCGGCGCGATGGGGCTCGAGGGCGCCGTCCGGCTCGGGCTGGCCAAGGAGCTCGCGGCCATGTCGGAGGAGGAGCGGGAGGCCGCCGTCGTCGAGCACACCGCCGCGCTGCGCGAGCACGCGAAGGCGCTCAACGCCGCGCGGGTGTTCGAGATCGACGACGTCATCGACCCCGCCGAGACCCGCGCCCTCGTCGCCGCGACGATCCGGCGCTCGCTCAAGCGTCCTTGATCGCGGAGACGTCGAACTCGAGCGCGACCCTGTCGGACACCAGGACACCGCCGGTCTCGAGGGCGGCGTTCCAGGTCAGGCCCCAGTCCTTGCGGTTGATGGACACCTCGCCCTCGAAGCCGACCCGAACGTTGCCGTACGGGTCCTTGGCAGACCCGACGTACCGGAACGGCACGCTGACCGACCGGGCGACGCCCTTGATGGTCAGGTCGCCGGTGACCGTCCACACGTCTCCGTCGCGGTCGACCGACGTGGAGGCGAACGTGATCTCCGGGTGCTGCTCGCTGTCGAAGAAGTCCCCCGAGCGGAGGTGGTCGTCGCGCTGCTGCTGGCCGGTGGCGATGCTGTTCGTGACGATCGCGATCGAGACCCAGGACCTGCCCGGGTCGGCGACGTCGACGTGGGCGGTGCCGGAGAACTCGGTGAACGCGCCGCGGACCTTGGTCACCATCGCGTGCCGGGCGGCGAACCCGAGCCGGGAGTGTGCGGGATCGATGGCGTAGTCACCGGAGATGTCCCCGACCGCAGCGGTGGGCGCATCGGCCCCCACCAGGATCATGGCCGGACCTCGTAGACCGCGTTGAACGGCGTCTCGGCGGCCCGCCGGAACCGGGTGAACCCGCCCTGCTCCACGACCTCCCTGGTCCGCGCTTCGCCGGCCTGGGCACCGAGCGCGAGCCCGACCTCCTGGCTGGCCGCATTCGGCACGCAGAGCATCGTCGACGCCGAGTAGAAGATGCGACCCACCGGGTTGAGGTTGTCCTCCAGGCGGTCGGCGGCATTCGGCTCCACGAGCAGCCAGGTCCCGTCGTCGGCCAGCGTCGACCGGACGTACGCCGCCGCGCCGACCGGGTCGCCCATGTCGTGGAGGCAGTCGAAGAACGTCACCAGGTCGTAGCCGCTGCCCGAGTAGCTCTTCGCGGTGGCGACCTCGAACGTGCAACGGTCCGCCACCCCGGCCTCGGACGCAGCCTTGCGGGCCGCCTCGATGGACGGCGCGTGCACGTCGCTCCCGACGAACGTCGCGCGGGGGAAAGCCTTGGCCATGAGAATCGTGGACGACCCGTAGCCGCAACCGACATCGGCGACCCGGGCGCCGGTCTCGAGCTCGGCCACGACACCATCGAGGGCCGGAAGCCACCCGTCGACGAGGTTGCCGATGTAGTTGGGCCGGAAGAACCGGTCGGTGCCGTCGAAGAGGTCGTGGTCGTGCTCGCCCCAGCCGACCCCGCGACCGGTGCGGAACGCCTCGGCGATCAGGTCGACATCGGCGATCGTCGAAGCCGCGACCTGCAGCCCGCCCGGCGCGAAGATCGGGTTGTCCGGGCTGGTCAGCGCGAACGCCTGCTCCTCGGTGAGCCGGAACTGCTCAGTTGCAGGGTCATACTCCGCGTAGCCGCTCATTGCCTGTGCGGCCAGCCACTCGGCGAGATAGCGCTCCGGGTAGCCGGTCCGCTCGGCAAGCTGGGCGGCGGTGACCCACTGGCTGTCGCCCATCGCGACGTACAGGCCGAGCCGGTCGCCGAGGAGGACGGTCGAGGCGTGGAGCACCGCTCCGAGATCGCCGGCGAACCGGCCGACGAACTCGTTGAGCCGCTCTTCGTTGATGGTCATGATGAAGCCCTTCGTGGTGGGTGGTTCGGGGACGACGCCCACCGTTCCGGGGGGCGGTAGCGGTGCCGTAGCGGTCGGGTAGCGGTAGCGGGCACGATGTCCGGGTGGAGATCGACCTGCTGGGCAGGTTCGCCGTACGCCGCGACGGCGGCTCGGTCGAGTCCGCGGAGTTCGGTGGTCGACGAGTGCGCCAGCTGGTCCGGATGCTCGCCGCCGAGCGCGGCTGCGTCGTGTCCCGCGACGCGCTGATCGAGGCACTGTGGGGTGAGCAGCTGCCGGCCGATCCAGGCACCAACCTCAACGTGGTCGTGAACCGGGCCCGCCGGGCGCTCGGCGAGCCCGACGTCCTCCAGACAGCGAGCGGCGGCTACGTGCTGAGGGACGGTCCGGGGGTCGTCATCGACGCCGAGCGGTTCGAGGAGCTGGTCAGCCGGGCCCGTGCCGCTCGGAGCCGGGACGACGGCGCCGATGCGGCGCGAGCAGCGCAGGCCGCGCTGGAACTGTGGGGCGAGCCGCTTCCCGAGGACGCGTACGCCGACTGGGCCCGGCCTCACCGTGACCGGCTCGAGCGGCTCCACCAGGACGCCGTGGAGATCGGCGCGGACGGACTGCTCGCCACGGGGAACGCCCGGGAGGCCGTCGCCCTCGCAGCGCAGGCGGTCGCACGCCAACCGCTCCGCGAGGCGGCGTACCTCCTCCTGGTGCGGGCGTACGCCGCCGAGGGTGACCACGCCGCGGCGGTGGCGGCGTACCTCGACCTGCGCCGGATGCTCGCCGACGAGCTCGGCATCGATCCCTCCGCGGAGGCGGTGGCCCTCTACGAGCAGCTGCTGCGCGGAGCTCTCCCTCCCACGAGGACACGTCCGCGAGCCCGACCTCCAGCCCCCGACGAACCCCGGCTGGTCGGCCGGGACCGGGAGCTCAGCGAGCTGCTCGACCTGGGCACCCGCCATCGGATCGCGGTCATCTCCGGCCGCTCCGGCTGGGGGAAGTCGAGCCTCCTCGCCACCCTGTGCGCTCGGACCTCCCTGCCGGTGCTCCCGGCCCGGGCGGTCCTTCCGGAACGCGAGGAGCCGTGGAGCCTGGCGCGGTCGCTCGCGCAGACCCCAGCGGCGACGGAGCTCGACCGGCATCGGCTGCTCGGCTCCACCACCCTCGCCGCGCTGGCCGAGGTGATTCCCGACCTCGAGGCGACGGGGCCGCCTGTCGACCCCCGATCCCGGCGGGCGCTGGTGCAGCAGGGGCTCCTCCGGATCGTCGAGGCGACCGCGCCCTCGCTGGTCGTCATCGACGACCTCCAGTCGGCCGACTCGAGCAGCCTCGACCTGCTGGCGCTCCTCGCTGGTCGGAGCTCGGACGTCGCGATGGTGTTCGCCTATCGTCCCGAGGAGGTCCCCGAGGACTCACCGGTGGCCCGGTTCCTGGCCGAGGTCGCTCAGGCCGGGGCCGTCGACGTACCCCTCGGTCCGCTCGGTGCCGATGCCCTGGAGCGCCTGGTCGCCTCGCCGGCCGTGGCCGCCGCGCTCGCAGAGCACACCGACGGGATGCCGTTCGCGGTCGTGCAGGTAGCGCGCAAGCTCGAGGCCGAGGGCCTGTTGCGGCGCAACGCGGCCGGCGGCTGGGACGTGGTCGAGGAGCCCGGACCGGAGCGGGTGCGCGAGCTGGCCCGCGCGGGCCAGCGGGACGCGATCTGGCGCCAGTTCGAGCGCCTGCCCCGCGATGCCCGGCGCCTGCTGGCGGCCCTGTCCCTCCTGGGGCGTCCGGCGCCGGTGCGGGTCCTCTCGACCGCGTGCGGGGTGTCCGTCGACGAGGCGATCGGGACCCTCCGCGACCTGGCCCGCAACCACCTGGTGCGCCATGACGCCGAGGGGTTCCGCGTCGACCACGACCTCGTGAGCGAGACCATCCGCGACCGCCTCGACCCGGTCGACCGCGCCGGCCTCCACCAGCACCTCGCCGACGGTCTCGCAGGCGACGAGGGACCGGTCGACGAGCTGGCTCGGCACCTGGCCGGCGCCGGTGACTCGGCGGCCGCGGCCTCGGCGTACGCGCGTGCGGCGAAGGCCCGGGTGGACCGCTTCGCGGACGACGAGGCCGAGCAGCTCGCCTCCGAGGGTCTCGCGCTGCACCCCGCGGCGGGGGTCCGCGCCGCGCTCCTGGAGGTACGTGCCGAGAGCCTCGCCCGGAAGGGCGACCTGGGGGCGGCTCGCGCCGACCTGCGCGCCGCGCTCGCGGACACGACGACCGGTCCGGCGCGGTCGCGGCTCCTGACCAGGCTGGCCCAGCTCACCTTCGGGGCGGAGGACCTCCTCCGCGCCTCCGAGCTCGCGGACCTGGCACTCGCGGAGGCCGGTGACGACCCGGGCGCTCGGGCACGTGCCGTCTACGTCCGCGCGCTGGTGGACATGAACATGGACCGGGGAGAGCTCGCGGAGTCACGCTTCGACGAAGCGCTCGCCCTCTTCAAGGCCGTCGGGGACGCCGCCGGGATGGCCGACATCGTCGAGGCCCGGGCGATGACCACCTTCGGCAACGGAGACATCGAAGGCGGGATCGAGCAGTTCGACCGTGCCGCCAAGCTCTTCACCGACAGCGGCAGCCTGTTGCGGGTGATCTGGCCCCGGTCGACCCGGGGTCACGGCCTCCATTTCGCCGGCCGCCCGTTGGACGGGCTGGCGGAGACGAGCGCGGCTCTCGAGCTCGCGCGGGGGCTCGGGTACGCCGAGGGCGAGGCCATGACGCTCTGGCACCATGCCGAGGTCCTGGTCGGCTGCGGACGCGCAGACGAGGGGGTCGAAGCCGCCGGGGCGGGGCTGGCCCTCGGCCAACGGCTCGGACACCGCGCGTCGATGTCCGCCACTGCGCTCGCCCTGGGCACCGCGCACGCCGCCCTGGGCCACACCGCCGACGCCGCCGCCGCGTACGAGGAAAGCCTGCGTACCAGCGGTGAGCACCTGGTGATGTTCCGGTGCTGGGCGGACGCGCGGTTGGCGTTGGTGCTGCTCACCCAGGATCTCCTCGACGAGGCGTCGCACCACGTCGACCAGGCCCTCGCGGGGGGCCCCAACCTGGCCCGGTACGACGCCCGCCTCGCGCGGTGCGAGCTCGCCGTGCGGCGCGATGACGAGGACGCGGCCGCCCTCGTCGAGGAGGCCCTCGCGGTTGCGGTCGCGGGCGGGCACGCCCTCACCGCGGGTCGGCTCGCGGAGCTGCGAGGACTCATCACCTCACCCCGCTGACCCTTCCGACCTTCTTCCGAGCCGCTGTCAGGGGGCGACCGGGTAGTGGCTGGCGATGGCGATCCGGTTCCAGGTGTTGATGACGGTCGTGAGCAGGATGACGGCTGCGACCTGCTTCTCCTCCAGGACGCCCTCGATGTCGACCTGGGGGGCGGGAGCCGTGTGCTCGTCACCGATCCGGGTGATCCGCTCGGCAAGGGCGAGCGCGGCCTGCTCCTGCGGGGTGAAGTACTGCGACTCCCACCAGGCCGCGACGAGGGCGAGACGATCGGTGGTCTCGCCCTTCTCGAGGGCGTCGCGGGTGTGCATGCGCAGGCAGAACGCGCAGCCGTTGAGCTGCGAGGCGCGGATCTTGACCAGCTCGACGAGCAGCGGGTCGAGCCCCGCGGTCGCGGCGGCCTCTTCGGCGGCCTTGTCTGCGGCGAGCTGCGCCTCGTAGGCAGCCGGGAAGAGCTTGGTGAGGTTGACGTGCGGCAGCATGGTGATTTCCTGTCCTCGGTTGCCCGGCCTGTCACGGGCGATCCCTGGGATGACGAGTCGGCGTGCGCAGGTGTGAGGTCGGGACCTCACCTTCCGGCTGTGCGCCTCGTCACCATGGTGTGAGCAACGAAGGAGCACCGATGGACGACCTCGACACGGTGATGGCGGAGCGGCGACGGCTGATCGCTCTCGCCTACCGGCTGCTCGGGACTCTCGAGGAGGCCGAGGACGCCGTCCAGGAGACCTACCTGCGCTGGTACCGCCTCACCGAGGAGGAGCGCGCGGCGATCGACAACCCGCAGGGCTGGCTGACCCGGGTCGCGAGCAGGGTCTGCCTCGACGTACTGAAGTCCGCGCGCGCCCGGCGGGAGCAGTACGTCGGCGAGTGGCTCCCCGAGCCGGTGCCGGCGGGCCTCCTCGGTGATGGCGCGGCTTCGGACCCGGCCGACCGGGTGACCCTCGACGACACCGTGAGCACCGCACTGCTGGTGGTCCTCGACGGGATGACGCCCGCCGAGCGGGTGGCGTTCGTCCTGCACGACGTGTTCGCACTGCCCTTCCCTGACATCGCCGAGATCGTCGGCCGCTCCCCCGCAGCGGTGCGGCAGCTCGCGACCTCCGCCCGCCGCCGCGTCTCCGACCACCGCGACGTCGTCGCCCCGCCCGCGGAGCACGACGCAGTGGTCCGGGCGTTCGTCGCAGCCGCCGCTGGCGGCGACCTCGGTGCCCTCACCAGGCTGCTGGACCCCTCGGTCACCCTCCGCTCCGACGGTGGCGGTGTGGTCAGCGCGGCGCGGAACCCCGTCGTCGGCCCGGCGCACGTCGCGCGGTTCCTGCTCGGCATCCTCGCGAAGCGGTCGACCTGGACGGTCGCGGAGCGGGCCACCGGCGACGGACTCGGGTTCACGCTGGCCGAGGACGGCGAGGTGCGGGCGGTCATCAACATGCGCGTCGCCGGCGGGCTCGTCACCGACGTGTGGATGGTGGTCAACCCCGGCAAGCTGTCCGGCTGGCGCTAGATCGTCGTGGTGAGCCGTACAGCGGCTCCAGCTCGGGCGGACATCGGCACCGCATGAAGTTCGTGGAGGGCGCGGGCGATGAGCGCGCGGCTCGGCAGCACATTCTCTACGGTATGACCATGCACTACGAGCGACTCCTGACCGCCGCTCAGCGAGTCCTCGACGGGGATGACTCGAACGAGGCTGCGAACGAGCTGACCCGGGTCGTGCGCGACGACTATCCCGGGGACGAGCGATTCGACGAGCTGCTCGACGTGCTGGCGCGAGCAGCTCCGGACCACGGGAGCGCGAGGGCGGTGCCCGAGGAGGTCCGCACGGTGGTCCGGGAGACCCTCGCCCGCGTCATGTGAGCCGGTTTCCCACCGCGGTCACTGTCCTTCGAGGATGCCTGGCATGGCACCGGTCGGCCCCGGGTAGACCGATCCGTAGGCATTTTCGCCCGTCCGCTCGTAGACAGGACAGACGCGTTCCAGCCGCCAGCGTGGCATCGTGGAGACGATGAGACGACGTCAGCGCGTCACAGCCGACGGCGTCCGTTGGCCGCAGAGCGCGCGGCTGCGTCGGCGTCAGCGGTGGTACTTCGCCCTGATGGGTGTTTGCCTGGTGCTGATCCTGCTGGCCTGGAACCTGGTCCGGTTCTGGTCGACGACGGCAGCCGTGGTCATGTCGGTCATCGCTGCTGTGCTGCCGCCGATCGCCGTGATCGTCGCCAACTGGGGCGAGGACCACTGACGACGGGCGTGACGATCGTGCGCTGCCGGGCGTCGACAAGGTTGGACGCGGCGAGCCGACGGGTCGGACACCCTCTGCCTACCCGATCAAGGACGTCCCCAGAACTCGTCCTCGGCTGCTCCGTCCTCGGAGAAGAGGTGCACCTCGACGATCCTCCCGTCACGGATCGTCAGCAGGTCTACGCCGGCCATGTCCATCGACGCTCCGTCGCGACGCCCGGAGAAGCGCACCGGGACCGCCGCCAAGTCGTCGTTCACCATCACCGGGCCGGTCACCGCGAGCTGGAAGCTGCCCTGGCTGGCCTCCATCATCCCGCCCAGCAGAGCACCGACACCCTCCGCTCCGACGTGGTCGCCCGAGAACCGGTTCGTGCCCGGCTGGTGCCAGACCACGGCCTCGCTCAGCTGTGCCATCGCCGTCGGGACGTCACCGCGGCCCAGTGCGTCGAAGTAGGTGCCCGCCACGACGGCGGGGGTGTTCTCTGACATTCGCGTCTCCTTCTGGATTCGGTTCACGACGCGATAGTTTCAGTTGGTAACCTGTCACCTCAACGTAACTGATATGGCGGTGCCTGTTGTCAAGGGGCATGGTGAGACGCCGTCCCTGGTTGGCCTTTCAGGGACGGCGCCTCGGTGGTCCTCTGTGCCTGCGGTGAGCGGGTTTCGACACGCTGTCG
>Ga0164290_1000744_pt1 | contig 84526 bp, 59 predicted proteins | sample Micstemetagenome_FD_108782 | JGI IMG/M metagenome (GOLD analysis project Ga0164290, IMG submission 108782) | Contaminated culture microbial community from soil near Moab, Utah, USA - Microcoleus steenstrupii SON62 (Illumina Assembly) | ecosystem: Environmental > Terrestrial > Soil > Soil crust... | reverse complement strand
TGCCGCAGCGAAGGCCCGATTCTTCCAAAAGGTCGGCTCGAACCTGACCCTTCGGGATCGGCGGCTGAAGTGGGATCTGCGTGGGGCGTGGCAACTGGTTGAGGACCAGGACTTTGTGTCACTCAAACGGACCGGGCTACTCCCCCCAGGCTCGGGCCAGGAGGCCCGAGCCGCCGAGGAGAGAAAGAAGTGGGCCCGGAGGGGCTCGAACCCTCACTCCCTTGTGGGGAAGCGGATTTTAAGTCCGCTGCGTCTACCATTCCGCCACAGGCCCTGTCGCGATTCTATCTCACTCGCAACGCGGATTGACGATTTTCCGATCGTTCCGCGCGGCTTCCTCCGCCCGCCGAACCATGGACGGCATCATCGCTCACCCGCGTGCGCAACACCGGTGCGGTTCCGAAACGTCTCTGCAACGACGCCGTCTGTTCCCGCGCCGGGCCGCTCCGTACACTCCGCCATGCCCAACGTTTACGCCTTCCATGCGGTGCAGTTTTCGTCTGGCGGCGGCGATGTTTCGTCGCGCGTCGCCCCGCCCTACGACGTGCTTTCGGCGGCCCAGAAGGCCGCGATGCTGCAGAGCGACGCGCGGAACATCGTGGCGATCGATCTGCCGCACACACCCGCAAAAGAACTTGGCCCGTCGAGCGCATATGACGCCGCGAGCACGACGTTTGAGGCGTGGCTGGCGGATGGCACACTGAGCGCGCGCGCGACGCCGGCAATTTTCGCGTATCGACAGACGTACGCGCAGGGCACGCGGACCATCGAGCGCACCGGCATGGCGTGCACGATTGATCTTGTGCCATTCGGGCCGCGCGCCGACGGCGGTGTGCTGCCGCATGAGGAAACGTTCTCGGGCCCAAAGGAAGACCGACTCGCGCTGATGAAGGCAACGCGCGCCCAGATGTCGCCGATCTTCGGATTGCACGCGGACGAGGGGGGCAAGGCATCGCGGCTCGTGCGCTCGGTGATGAGTCGAGCGGCCGATCAGACGGCGCGCACACCCGACGGCGTGCTGCACGAACTGTGGACCATCAGCGATGACGCGACCATCCACGCGTATCGCAATGCGCTCGCGGGCGAGGATGTGTTCGTCGCCGACGGGCACCATCGCTACAACACCGCGCTGAACTATCTGAAACATCTGGAGTCATCGGGCGGCGCGCCCGCGGATCATCCGGCGCGGCGGTGCATGTTCGTGCTGATCAGCATGTCCGATCCAGGGCTGGAAATCTGGCCGACGCATCGCGTGCTCGGCGGGATGAAGGACTATTCGTACGACGCGCTTTTGTCGGCGGGCGGCTCGCTTTTGCGATATGAGCCGATCGCGGGCGATCTGTCGGCACTCGAACGCGCGATGCACGACCTGAGCGGCATGGGACCGATCCGCTTTGGCCTGTATGACATCTCCACCAAACGCGGCTGCGTTGCGATCCCCGCGTTTGCAGACCCGCTCGCGAAACGCTTTGGCGACAAGCCCGCGGCGTGGCGTTCGCTCGATGTCGCGGTCGTGCAGCATCTGCTGGTGGAAGAAATCTGCCAGCCCAAACTCAACGCGAGACAGCCCGTGACATGGGCGTTCCCGCACACCATCGCCGAGGTCGAAGAACTCGCCCGTGGCAGCGAGACGGGCAGCGGCGGCGGCAATGGCTTCGCGCAGCTCGCGGTGATTGTGCGGCCCACGCCGCTGAGCGCGGTGAGGGACATCAGCCGCGCGGGCGTCCTGATGCCTCAGAAGTCGACGTTTTTTTACCCCAAACTCGCGACGGGCCTTTTCGTGCATCTCGTGCGATGAGGGCTCTCGCCTCGCGTGTGATTTTCGTACTGTGCAAAAGCGGGATCGCGAACACGCTCAGGAGTTCCAGAGCGAACTCTTGAGCGTGCCACCCGCAGTGTGCCCGGTCACTTCTTTGGCGCGCGATCCTTCACCATCGTGCCAGGCGCGTGGCGAAGGTCGGGGTGTTCGGGCGCGTCGGGCACCTTGACGGGTGTTTCGTCGAGTTGCTTGAGAAGCAGATCGATCGCCGCATCGAGTTGCTTGTCATCGCCGTTGAATGTCGCGTGCGGCGTGTTGTCAACGACGATGTCGGGCTCAACGCCCCAGCCCTCGATGAGCCACTGCCCCTCGGGGCCAAAGACACCCGTCTCGGCGGCCGAGGCGATGCCCTTGTCAACGAGGACATTGCTCGATGAAAGCCAGATTTCGCCGCCCCAGGTGCGCGTACCGATGACCTTGCCCAGTCCCAGACGACGGAAGCCCTCGGCGAAAGCCTCGCCGTCGGACGCGGTCGCTTCATTGCACAGCGTGACCATCGGCCCGCGGAAGGCCCATTGCATGTTCCACGTCGGTGGGCCGACACGGCTTTGCCAGTAGAACCACGCCTTACGCATGAGTCGCGACAGAATCCACGAGTCGATGTTGCCGCCGCGGTTGTTGCGGACGTCCATGATGAGGCCTTCGCGAGTGAAGGATGGGTAGTAGTTGCGGGCGAACTCGGTGTAGTTCTCGTTGCCCATCGCGCGGAGGTGGACGTACGCAAGCCTGCCGTTGCTGCGTTTCTCGACGTGGAGGCGTCGTGCGTACTGCCAGTCGTGGTAGCGCAGGTCGGCCTCGCTGTCGCCCGAAATGGGCGTGACGATCACCTTGCGTTCCTCGCCGGCGGCGTTCTGCACATGCAACAGCACCTGCTTCCCGGTGAGATTCCGCAGCAGCGACTGAGGATCGGCGATCCCCGCGACGGCGCGGTTGTTGATCCGTGTGAGCAGTTCGCCAGCCTGCACGTTCACGTCGGGCTTGGCCAACGGCGACACACGATCAATGAGGTCCGGGTCGGGCTGGTAGATGCGTTTGACGCGCCAGCCGCCGGCCTCGACCGCGAGATCCGCGCCCAAGAAGGCGGGCAGGACCGTGTCGGTGGGCGGACGATACTCGCCGCCGCGGACGAAGTGATGCAGCGCGGAGAGTTCCCCCACCATCTGCGCGAGGACGTCACTGAGTTCGCCGCGGTTGTTCACGCGGGCGGCGAGCGGCGCGTACTTCTCGCGCATCGCTTTCCAGTCGATCTTGTGCATGTCGCGGTCGTAGAAATAGTCGCGATGCAGACGCCACGCCTCGCGGTACATCTGCATCCACTCATCGCGCGGCACGAGCGGGAACGACCAGCCGCCCAGGTCCACCGCAGCCTTCTCAAGGTCGCTCGGCCCGGACGCGGACGTGTCGAGCACATAGAGCGTGTCACCCTTGCGGGCGAGCATTGCCTTCCCGTCGTCGGAGACATCGAACATCGAGATGTCCGCGGCGATCGTCTTGAGCGTGACGTCACTCTTGTCGATCGGCGCGAACTGCAGCGTCCGTTTGTCGTCCACGCTCGCCACGATCAGCAACCGCTTCTCCAGCACGACGAGCGTCGAGTACTCACCCGCCGGCAGCGGCACTTCCTGCGTGCGAGCCGCCAGATTCGCAAAGTCGATCTTCACTGTCGCTGGCTTCTTGCCTTGTTTCAAGCCATCTTTCACGCCTTCTTTCGTCGCGTCCTTTTCGCCCTCTTTGCCGCTTTCCATTGCGGCGTCGGGCTTCTCGCTCTTGGGCTCGTCTTTCTTGTCTGCCTTGTCGCCCTTTTCCTTTTCGGCCGTCTCTTTGTCCTTCTTCTCCGCCACGAGTTCGTTGTCGGGCTCGAAGGGCGATCGATTGCCGGGCACGAGCGCGGTGATGTAGACCTTGGTCTTCTTGTCAAAGTACGGCTCGGGCTGCATTGGCCCCCAAGGGCTGCCGACGACCGAGTTCAGATTGCGATCCGAAAGGAAGTAGAGGAACTTGCCGTCGGGGCTGAACGCTGGCGAGAAGGAGTCCTGGCGATCGGTGGTGAAGTCGAATGACTGCCCGGCCGCCACGTCATGCACGCGGATCTGCTTGAACGAGTTGTCGGCGGGCCGCACATACGCGAGGAACATGCTGTCGGGCGACCACGCGAGCCCTTCGAGGTTCTCGACGCCGGACTCGTCGATCTTCTTGGTCGTCTTCGTCGCGACCTCGGTGAGGAATATCTGCTGGTCCTTGTTGTGGTGCGCGATCCACTTGCCGTCGGGGCTTGGGATTCCCTCCCAGCGGATGATGGTCGAATCGCTGGTGAGTTGCGATGCCGCGCCCGTGCCATCGGCAGGCAGGGTCCAGAACTCGATCTCGTCGGATTGATCCGAAAGCGTGAGGACGGTGGTGCCGTCGGGCATGAAGCGAGCATCGCGGCGGCGGGCGGACGCGTCATTGGTCAGCGTGATGAATCGCCCCTGCTTGCGCGGCACGACGAAGATCTGGCCGCGTGCGGTGAGGATCACGCGATCACCGGTGGGCGAAAGATGAGCACCCGTGAGGTACTCGATGGGCTTCTTGACCCAGCGTTCGCGGTTCTGGTCAAGGTCGCCGCCGAGCGCGATGTCGAGTTTGGTCGACGCACCCTTGGCGATGTCAAAGACCCAGATATCCGCGCCGCACTGGTACGCGATGCGGCCGTTGCTCAGGCTGGGGTTCTTGATGTCCAGCCCGTTGTGCGAGGTGTGCTGCTTGACGTCCTTGCCGTCTGCCGTCATCGACCACACGTTCATCGTGCCGTCACGATCGCTCGCGAAGTACACGCGGTCTTTCCACCACATCGGCGACGTGCTTGTGCCCGGATAGTCCGCGGTCAAATGCACGGCTTCGGACGATGCGCCGCTCGCGGCCTCATCAAAACGCCACAGACTCTGCACACGACCGCCAACGTAGCGCTTGGTCGCGCTTCCCTGGAACGGGATACGGGTGAAGATCAGCGGGCCCTGTCCATTGTCGCCCGCGTAGACGCCGTCGCATGCCTGCGCCAGCGGCACGATCGTGCGATGTCCGCTGCTGAGCGTCAGTTTGACCAGTTGCGTGCTCGGCAATGTCGAGTGGCGACGCGTTGAGTACAGCAGGACATCGCCGGAAACCCAACTGATCGGCAGGCACGTCGCGCCGTCGAAGGTGCGGCGGGTGGGCAAGCCGCCGTCCACCGGCATGGTGTAGACCTCTGTGCCTCCTTCATATTGGGCCGCGAACGCGAGCGTCTTGCCGTCGGAGCTCAAGACGGGTTGGCTCTCCTCGCCCGGATGCGTCGTGAGGCGCACGGCGACGCCGCCGGTGGCGCTCGCCTTCCATACGTCGCCCTCGGAGATAAACACAACCGTGTCAAGGGCGATCGAAGGCGTGCGGTAGTAGCCAAGTGTCTGCGCCGACGCCGGAGCCGAGGCGAGCATTGCCGAGCCAACCGCGATCAGCAGTGCGGCGCGTGTGTGGAGATGACGCCCAAATCGGATCGTGTGCGTCAAAGCGAACCGGGCGAGCGAAACAAGCACTTGCATCAGACGGCTCCAAATCGACCGTGTCGTGCGTCGGCGAAACAACGCCATGCGACAACGCGAGGGCACAGACTACCGGCGCGGACGCCCGTCCGCCGTGGCACGGGATCGCCGCCTCGCCAGACCGACCGTCATCCAGACGCGGCGGATCGGGTTGGGTTCCTTGACTGCGCGACTCGGCCGCGCCGGATCGAACCGCGATCAACCCATCGCCCTGTTGACTTGGCCGGGTCTTGGCCGATGATCGGGGCATGGTTCAGAACGAGATCGCCCGGAGCGTGCTCCGCTGGGTCATGGTGTTGCTTGCGTTGCTCGTCGTCGGCCCGTTGGCGGGTGCGATGGTGGAGCGACTCCAGACCCCGACGGGGCTGTCGGCACCCCCGCCGCTGCTGGCCGCCAACCTTGGGATGGGGGCGGCGTTCCTCGTCGCGATCATGGCCCTCGCGGGTGGTTTGGGAGCGATCACCGCCCGTCTCATCGGTCGCGGCTATGGCATGGGCGTCGCCGGCGTGGTCATCGGCTGGGCAGCGATCCGCAGCGCGACGTTTGATCAGATCCTCCGCGATTTCGACGGCCATCCGCCCTTCGTACGACTCGCGCTCGAGGGTGCGATAGCCGGCCTTCTTTCGGTGCTCGTTGCGATCGCGATCGATAAGGCGGCGGGCCAGAGCCACCAGCCTCGCCCCGAAACCGGCGTGCGAAAGGCACTCACGTCGCACATGACGTGGTCGGCGGTGTTGGCGGGAATGATCGCTGCCGCCGTCGTGGTCTGGATCGTGGCCTTTGAGAGCCTCAAGGGGCAGACCATCGCCGCAGGGGTGTTCGCTGGGATCGTTAGCGCGGGCGTGACGCAGGTGCTGACCAACGCACAGCGGGGCAGCGTCGCGCGGGTGACGCCGTTCATTACGACCATGCTCGTGGCGACACTCGCCCCGATCGCGGTGATGCTCATTCCAGGCGGTCCGAACCTGACGGTGGCGGCGTTCTCGGGCCGGATGCCCCCTGTCGGGCGCGTCATGCCCCTGGATTGGATCGCGGGGGCGTTCATGGGCTTCCCGGTGGGATTGGGGTGGGCCAAGTCGATTTTGTCGAGCAAACTGGCCTAAGCCCGCGAAAAGCAGCATGTCGACAGTACACTTGGCCCTCTGCGGGGCTGGTCTATCACGTTGTCCCTCGCCATTGAGGAGGATTTTCATGTTCATCCGTCTGACCGCTGGCGCCCTCTTCTTCCTCGCCGCCACCACCGCCAGCGCCCAACTCGTCGGCCCCATGCCCGCTGACCCCAAGAGCCCCGAGCCCGTCGGCGACGTGCTCTTCAATGGCAAGCCCAAGATCGAGTTTGAGAAGACCACCAGCGATCTGGGCAAGATTCTCGACACCGCACCCAAGCCGTTGAAGTTCAAGTTCAAGAACACCGGCGGAGCGCCCCTACTCATCAGCGACGTCCACGCCACCTGCGGCTGCACCGTTCCGCAACTCGCCAAGCGCCAATACAACCCCGGCGAAGAGGGCGTCATCGACGTCACCTACAACCCGCACGGCAAGCGCGGCAAGCAGAACCAGCGTGTCACCGTCTCCACCAACGACCCCAATGCGGCTCAGTTCGTGCTCAACGTTGAAGCTGAGGTTGTGCCACTCGTCGCCGCCGACCCTCCGATGGTCGCGCTGGGGCAGGTGCCCAAGGGCGAGGGCAAGACGATTTCGCTGACGGTCACAAGCCGCGAGCCCAACTGGGCGCTCGGCGAAGCAACGTTCACAAGCAACAAGTTCCTCGCCGTCAAGACCACTCCCATGGCTGAGGTCGACGTCAACGGCGAGAAACTCCAGCAGATGACGGTCGAAGTGACGCTCAAGCCCGAAGCGGGCGTGGGCCGCATCCAGGAAGAACTGCGGCTCGTCCCGACGGATAGCAAGTACCAGACGGTGCGCCTGCCGGTCATGGCCCAGATCGACGGCGACCTGCTCCTCGCGCCCGCGCGGCTCAGCCTCGGTGTGGTCGACTTGAACACCGACTTCAAGGGCCAGATGAAACTCAGCAGCCGCAGCGGGAAGAAGTTCAGCGTCGCCTCAATCGCGCAGTCGCATGGCCAGAATGAGTTTGACCCGATCGAGTTCGCCATCCGCGCCGAACCGATGAACCCGGCAGCGGACGGCACCAGCGATTCCTTCACCATCATCGTCAGCGGCACCGCGCCCGCCGCCCAGAAGCGCAGCCAGATGGAGTTCACCATCAAGACCAACGTCGTCGGCGAGGAAGAGATCAAAGTGCCGGTCTACCTGGTCGTGCGCGACATGAAAGCGGGCATGACCCCGGTGCAGCCGCCCAACGGTGTGACGCCCAACCCGGTCGCGCCGCCCACAAACATGACGCCGGCGCGTCCGACGGGACCGGGGCAATAAGGCAGAGCCTCCGGGAGCGATCGCGTGGCCTTCATCGGACGGATGCTGCTGATTGTGTTCGCCGCACTGCTCGTCGGCGCGTGGGACTCCGCGCGTCGGCCCGTGCAGTTGTCCGCCGCGCCGAAACCCGCCGCGTCCGCAATGGCACCTGATGCAAACTCCTCGTCGGCCACAGCTGCGGGGACGAGCACCGACAACGCATCTTCTCAAAGCACAGTTCTCGGCAAGGACATCAGCGTCGCCCAAGCACGGAGCCTCTACGACAACGGTGCCGCGTTCATCGATGCACGCACCGATGCGGAGTGGACAGCGGGCCGAGTCCCGCAAGCGATTCACCTCTCCGGCGAGATGTTCACCGACGGTCGCGCCCTCGTGGCAATGCGCCAGCTCGACCCCGCCGGCATCACCGTCATCTACTGCGGCGGCGGCGATTGCCACGCCTCTGAGCAGGTCTACATCTTTCTTCAGCAGGCGGGATTCACCCAACTCCACATCCTGACCGACGGCGCGCCAGGCTGGACCGCTGCGGCGCACCCGTGGGAGAAGGACGAGGCCGCCCCATGAGCCAGCCCACGGACTCGGTGCCGCGCCGCGGCCTCATTGAATCGCTGGTCCTGCTGCTGTGCCGCGTCGCGATCGGCGGCCTTTTTCTCTTCAGCGCGTGGAACAAGCTCTTCCCCGCCCCCGACCCGATGCTGCCGAGCGGCCCGCAGACGTTCGCGCTGGCGATGAAGTCGTTTGAACTGCTCCCGGATCATCTCGTGATGCTCGCCGCGTTTGTCGTCGCGTGGTGTGAGGCGATCGCAGCCGCGCTGCTCATCCTCGGGTTCTGGTCACGCGCCAGCGCGTTCGTCCTGCTCGCGATGCTGGCGACATTCACGCTGGCGATCGCGTCGGTCCTCGCGCGTCAGATGAACATCTCCTGCGGCTGCTTCGGGTCGTTCCACCTGCTGTGCAAAGGTCCGATCAGCACCTGCAAGTTCATCGAAAACGGCGTGCTGGCTCTGCCGCTGGTGCTGGTTCTGGCCCGCGGCGGCGGTCGAATCGCGCTTTTCGGGCGTGGCTGAGCGCGTCCCGCAGGGTGTGCCGGACGCTGAAACGTTACACCTGTTTCATCTGGCGAAATTGCTGCAAATTCTTGGTGGAGAACTCGAAAATGGGCTGGACAGCCACGAGCCGATCTGATAATGTGTTGGAGCGTTTCGGGAACGTTTCATAAACACGCTCATGGGAGATTCCTCATGCGTACCTCTGCTCTCGCCCTCGTCGTCTTAGCCGGTGCCTCGATCGCCAACGCCGCTGACGTCACGGTCAGCCCTTCCACTGCTCCGTGGCTGGGATACATGAACGTGTTTGACACCTCGTTCGCGTATGTGTTCGGCAGCCCGTGGGGCGTGCCGGACCTCGTGTCGGTCTTCGACGACGCCAACAGCAAACTGACGCTCAAGGTCAACTCGATCAACGACCCGAATCCGTTCTGGTACACGCCTGCGGGCGGCCCGGGCGCGGTCGGCAACAAGGTGATGGACGCCAACACCTACATCGAAGTGACGAACCAGTACGCCGGCGAGACGCTCACCTTCTCGGGTGAAGTGATCTCGAGCAACCTCGCGAGCTCGCACACCGCGTACATGTTCATCAAGGACTTCGCTCCCGATTATTCCTCGTTCCTTTCGAACGTCGTCCCGCTCCCCGCCAGCGGCCCGTTCAGCGTGAGCATGCAACTTGACGCGGGCGCTGGCCGCCACGTCCAGTGGGGCTTTGAGGTCATCGGCCCGTGCGTGTGGATCACCGACGCCGACCAGTTCGGCAGCGTGGTCATCAAGACGGTTTCCTCGAACCCCTGCCCCGCCGACTTCAACGGCGACGGCTTCCTTGACTTCACCGACTTCGACGATTTCGTCGGCGCGTTCGAGGCCGGTGCCGCCACCGCCGACTTCAACGGCGACGGCTTCCTCGACTTCACCGACTTCGACTCGTTCGTTGCGGCCTTCGAGGCTGGCTGCTGAAAAGCACGTCGGACGCTGATCTTCCGACGACTCCTGAGTGATTGACACCGGCGGGGCCCAAGCGGGTCCCGCTTGTTTTTTTTCGCCGGAGCACGCTCCATCCCGGCCTGCGATTCGGGCCACCCTATCATCCGATCTGGCCCTGTCCGCTCCGGCGGCGGGCGTGCATCGGAGGCACGCCCAGGGCCGCTCCGACTTGATTTGCAAGGTGCCGCTGCGATGACCGACTTGTTCGAAGATTCCGGCTTTGACCACGCCCGCCCCGGACTGACGGCGGCGAAGATCCGCGCCATCTTCATCGACTTCTTCAAGAAGAAGGGGCGTGGCAACGGGCAGAACGACGGGCACATCTTTGTGCCTTCCAGCCCCGCCGTGCCCGTCGATGACCCGACGTTGCTGTTCACCAACGCGGGCATGAATCAGTTCAAGCCGATCTTCCTCGGCCAAGCCGCGCCGGATTCGGACATGGGGCGCTGGCGTCGCGTCGTGAACAGCCAGAAGTGCATCCGCGCCGGCGGCAAGCACAACGACCTCGAAGACGTGGGCAAGGACTCCTACCACCACACCTTTTTCGAGATGCTCGGCAACTGGTCCTTTGGCGACTACTTCAAGGCCGAGGCGATCGCGTGGGCGTGGGAACTGCTCACCAGTGTTTACGGCATTCCCGCCGACCGCCTGTACGCCACCTACTTCGGCGGCAATCCCTCAGCGGGCCTCGCGCCCGACACCGAGGCCCGCGACATCTGGCAGCAGTTCCTTCCTGCAGATCATGTGTTGCCCGGCAACATGAAGGACAACTTTTGGGAGATGGGCGACACCGGCCCGTGCGGCCCGTGCTCGGAGATTCACTTTGATCGCATCGGCGGTCGAAACGCCGCCGCGCTTGTGAATACCGGCGACCCCGACGTGCTCGAAATCTGGAACAACGTGTTCATCCAGTTTGAGCGGCTCGAAGGCGGCAAACTCCGCCCATTGCCCGCCAACCACGTCGATACGGGCATGGGCCTTGAGCGACTCGTCTCGGTGCTTCAGGGCGTGCGCAGCAACTACGACACCGATGTCTTCGCGCCGCTCTTTGTCGCCATCGAGCAGGCCACGGGCGCTCGTCCCTATCAGGGCAAACTCGGGGCTGCCGACATCGGCAACATCGACACCGCCTATCGCGTCATCGCCGACCACATCCGCACGCTGACCTTTGCCATCACCGACGGCGCGCTGCCGAGCAATGTCGGTCGCGGCTATGTGCTGCGCCGCATCCTGCGCCGTGCGGCCCGCTACGGACGCCAGATGCTCAACGCCAAGACCGGCTTCTTCAGCGGTCTCGTGCCCGTCGTCGTCGGGCACATGGGCGAGTTCTTCCCCGAACTTCGCGTGAATCCCACGCGCGTCATCGACATCATTCGCGAGGAAGAAGAATCGTTCGGCAAAACGCTCGATCGCGGCATCAAACTCTTCGACGCCACCGCGCGCGACGCCGTCGTCGACGGCATGATCTCCGGCGGCGACGCCTTCAAGCTCTATGACACCTACGGCTTCCCCATCGATCTGACGGCCCTCATGGCCGAGGAGCGTGGGCTGAAGGTGGACATGGACGGTTACGAGGCCGAGCGCAAGCGTGCCGAAGACATGAGCCGCGCCGGCGGGGGCAAAGGCGAGAGCAAGACGCTCGCGCTCGACGGCGACGCCGCGGCACGCCTGCGCACGCTCGGCATCGAGGCGACCGACGACAGCGCGAAGTACGAGTCCAAGGACTGCCGCGCCCGCGTCCGCGCCATCTGGAACGGCCACAGTTTCGACGACCACGCCAAGAGCCTGCTGCCCGCCAAGACGCAGGTGGGCTTGGTGCTCGATCGCACCAACTTCTACGCCGAGATGGGGGGCCAGGAAGCCGACCACGGTCGCATTCAGGTCTCGACCGAGGCCAAGACCGGCACCGGCTCGCATCACGAAGGCAGCACGTTTGTCGTCACGCATGTGCAGTCTTTCGGCGGGTATGTGCTGCACGTCGGCTACGTCGAGAAGGGCGACATCCGCGTGAACGACGGCGTGGTCGCGCATGTCGATCGCGCACGCCGCCAACCCATCGCGTCCAACCACACCGCGACCCACCTGCTCAACTTCGGCCTGCGCAAGGTGCTCGGCGTGCATGTGGATCAGAAGGGCTCGCTCGTCGCGCCCGATCGTTTCCGATTCGACTTCTCGCACAATCAGCCCGCGAGCCCGAAGGAACTGGGCGAGGTCGAGCGCCTCGTCGCCGACGCTGTGCGCAAGGACCTCACCGTCTACGCCAAGGTCGCGAGCCTGAACAGCGCCAAGCAGATCACCGGCCTTCGCGCGGTTTTCGGCGAGGTCTATCCCGATCCCGTGCGTGTCGTCTCGATCGGTCAGCCGGTGGATGATCTTGTTTCGTCGCCGACCAACGGCGCGTGGAGCGAACTGAGCATCGAGTTCTGCGGCGGCACACACGTCGACAGCACCGGCCAGATCGGCGCGTTCGCTGTCATCGCCGAGGAAGCAGTCGCCAAGGGCGTGCGCCGCGTTGTGGGCGTGACAGGCAAGGTCGCCGAGGCCGCACAGCACGCTGCGGATGAGCTGGATCGGCGTGCGAAGTCGGTCGCCGCGCTGCCAGACGATCAACTGGCAAAGGAACTGGTCGCGCTGACCGCGCAGATCGATGGTGCGACGATCCCCGTCCCGCGCAAGGGAATGCTGCGCGAGCATGTGGCGGCGTTGCAGGAGCGATCAAAGGCCGCGGTCAAGGCCGCCAGCGCGGGCAAGGCCGCCGAGGCGGTTCAAATGGCCCGCGGCATCGCCGAAAGCGCTTTGCAGGCGAACGAACTCGTCATCGTCGCGACCATCGACGCTGGCGATGATCGCAACGCGATGAACGCGGCGTTGAAAGTCGTGCGTGAGAAGTGCGCCAAGAGCGCGGTGATGCTGGTGAGCAGCGTCGACCCGAGCGGCGACGAGCCCGGCAAGGTCTCGATCGTGGCCGCCGTGCCTGACGCGCTGATCGCCAAGGGCCTCAAGGCGGGCGATTGGGTGCGTGAGGCGGCGACAGTCGTCGGCGGCAAGGGCGGCGGCAAGCCCGACAACGCCCAGGGCGGCGGCACCGACACGACGAAACTCCGCGACGCGATCGCAACGGCTCGTGCGGCGGCGCTGCGCGTCGTCATGTGATGCCAACTCGTCGGGTTCGACCGTCCGTCACAGCCCGAGGCATCACAGCCCCAGTTCAGTCAGAATCTGGCCCATGATGTCGCGGCTGGAGAACTCGTCGCCCACCGGCTGGAACGCGATGACCAGTCGCGTCACCGGCTGGCCGTCCGCAGTCACCGCGTTCTCCGCCGTGATCTTCACACGCGGGAAATCGACCGTCCGCGGCGGACGCCCCGTGACGAAGCCCCGCTCGGCGCCGATGGTCGAATCGACAATCACGAAGTAGCGGTTTTCGAGCACCTTGCGGGACGCCTCGATTGTCTTGGCGACACCGACGCTCATCGGCAAGTCGGCCTTGAGCACCGTGCCGTTGAAGCGGGTCACCAGACCCGTGTTCCCCTGCTGCTGCTCCGTGATCTTGCACGCGCCGAGCGGCAGCGAGATCGCGATGATCGCGACAAGACCGATTGTGCGGAGCGTGATGTGGCGGCGTGGGCGAAGCGTGTTCATCGGGAACCTTTGCGTTTGCGATCTGGCCGCGTCGGAGCACGCGGCGTGGAAACCTCGTTGGGCAGCCATCGGGCCATGTCCAGTTCGCCCAGCACAAGTCGCGACGCGGGGTCTTGTGCCGCGCGAAGCAGAACCGGGTCCGTGATCGCCGGGGCGATCGGCGTCGGCTGCTCAAGAGATGGTATCGGCTTCGCGCCCGCACGCCCAGATGTCGCGCCGGGTGTCGGCATGACTCCGGCGCGGGATTTCTGAACAGGCGGCGGATTCATTTCCCGCCGCGGCGGCGGCTCGCGCGTCAGGTCGCTCGCGTCAAACCCAAACTCCTCCATCCAGTGCGCAACCGACGCGCGGTCGAGCGGCACCTCGGTGGCGAACGCGGGCATGCCCGGGCCGCGCCGATGGGACTCGTCGGCGACGAGTTGTTCCAGAAAGACCCGGCTGTCCAGCACGTGGGCTCGTGCACGACGGGCCGCCCGCTGGACGCGTCGGTCGGAACTGACGACCAGCCAGGTTCGCGCAGCGCTTGCGCGGTCGAGCATCGATTCGATGATCGCATCAGCCTCGCTGTGGCTGCCGGAGTAACGGACGAGACTGCCGTCGATCGTCTGGGTGCCCGAGGCCCCGCCCGGTCCGCCGTCGGCGACAACGGTCAGGGCCCGGCCGGCGTGGCGCGATCGCCGGATGAGTCGGATCAGGTCGGGAATCTCGATGCCAGCAAGCCGGGGCGGAAGGACGCCCTGGACGTTGAGAACGTTGTACGCGTCGACCAAAATCACGGCGGAGGGTAGTTGGGTGGGTCTCGGGTGTGAAATGAAAGCGATTCACACCCCGACAAACACCATGAATGAATGGTCGGCGGCTTGATTCAGCGGGTCGAGCGGCCTTGGATATCCCCCCGTTCGCCATCGCGGCGACGGTTCTTCCATTGGATCGAGTCGAGGTGCACATGGCGATTCGGGTGAAAGCACGCAGCGGTGAGACCGTCGAGCAGATGATGCGCCGGTTCAAGAAGCTGTGCGAGAAGGAAGGTCTGACCAAGGACATCAAGCGGAAGGAGTTCTTCGAGAAGCCCTCGGAACGCCGCCGCCGCGCCGCTCGCAAGAGCGTCAATCGTCGCATCCGTGAGGACGGCGTGCCGATGAATCCGAAGATGGCCAAGGACGCCTGAGCCGGACGCGCCGCCCGCGTCACGACTTGACGTGGTCGATGTCATCCCGCACACTGCGGTGGTGGCATCGGACCTGCGAAGTCGTTTGACAGCTCCGGTGTTCGCCTTTTTCATCGTCCGTCTCGTGGGTCACGTTTTTGGACACGAAGATCAATCGGGCATCACGCGTCAGCGCGGGTGATGCCGCCTTTGACAGCAGTTTGAATCCGTGGTTTGACGTTTCGCCTCTTTTCTGCGTCGGGGCACTCGTGAGGGGTTTTTCCTTCGCCCGCCAACGCATCCACTCGACCGCCGGGCGGCCAGGCACGCCGCCCTCTGCAGGAGTGAAACCTGTGATGTCCACCGCTCTCTCTCGTGACGCCCTGGCCAAGTTCAAAGGCCTCGGGCGCTTGTGTGCGTTCGTTCTCGCGGCCCTGGTCGCGCTCGCGTGGGTCGCACCCGCGCAGGCGGCCGAAGGCGGGCATAAGCCCGGCGGGGAAGTGAACATCGTGCTGCCCGACCTGACCAACACGACGGTCAAGGCCGAATTCCTTGGCGGGTACAGCGGGCATCAACTGCTGCTGGTCGGAATCCTTGTGTCGATCCTCGGTCTTGGATTCGGCCTTTGGATTTATTCCAGCCTCAAGAACATGCCCGTGCACAAAAGCATGCTGGAGATCAGCGAGCTCATTTATGAAACGTGCAAGGCGTATCTCTTCCGGCAGGGCAAGTTCCTGATGATCCTGTGGGCGTTCATCGCCCTGGCGATGGTGTTCTACTTCAAGTTGCTCGTCGAGGTCTCCTGGGCCGACATGGGCATGATCCTGGGCTTCAGCCTGATCGGCATCGCAGGTTCCTATGGCGTGGCGTGGTTCGGCATCCGCGTCAACACCTTCGCCAACAGCCGCGCCGCGTTCGAGGCACTTCGCGGCAAACCCTTCCCCTGCTACGACATCCCGCTCAAGGCCGGCATGAGCATCGGCATGGCGCTCATCAGCGTCGAACTGCTCATCATGCTCATCATTCTGCTCTTCCTGCCCAGCGAAATCGCGGGCAAGTGCTTCATCGGCTTCGCCATCGGCGAGTCGCTCGGCGCCGCAGCCCTCCGCATCGCAGGCGGCATCTTCACCAAGATCGCCGACATCGGTTCGGACCTCATGAAGATCGTCTTCAAGATCAAGGAAGACGACGCCCGCAACCCCGGCGTGATCGCCGACTGCGTGGGTGACAACGCCGGTGACTCGGTCGGTCCCTCGGCCGACGGCTTCGAGACGTACGGCGTGACGGGCGTCGCCCTTATCTCGTTCATCATGCTGGCCATTCTGCCCAGCCTCTACCTGCCTGCGGGCGTGACCATGGCGACGGCGAACCCGGAGCAATTGGCCGCCGCCGGGGCTGCCGCGGGTGCTGTGCAGGTCAAACTGCTGGTGTGGATATTCATGATGCGCATCATCATGGTGGGCGCATCGGCCGCCGCGTACTTCGTCAATCACATTATGGCCAAGAGCGCGTACGCCAACGCTCCGAAGATGAACTTCGAGAAGCCGCTGACCAACCTCGTCTTCATCACCTCGGCCCTGTCGATCGTGCTCACCTATGTCGCGTCCTACCTGCTGATCCCCAACATCAACGGCGACACCACGCTGTGGTGGAAGCTCAGCACGATCATCACCTGCGGCACCGCCGCGGGCGCGATCATCCCCGAGCTCGTGAAGGTCTTCACCTCGACCGAAAGCCGCCACGTCCGCGAAGTCGTGACGAGCAGCGAGCAGGGCGGCGCGTCGCTGAACATCCTGTCGGGCTTCGTCGCGGGCAACTTCTCGGCCTACTGGATCGGCCTGGCGATCATGTTCCTGATGGGCATCGCCTACTACATCACCGGAATCTCAACCGACTCGGGCCTGTTGCTCGGCAACCTGATGGTCGCCCCGGCGGTGTTCGCGTTCGGCCTCGTCGCGTTCGGCTTCCTGGGCATGGGCCCGGTGACGATCGCGGTCGACTCCTATGGCCCAGTGACCGACAACGCCCAGTCGGTGTTCGAGCTCTCAACCATCGAGACGCTTCCGAACATCAAGAACGAGGTGCAGCAGCAGTTCGGCTTCACGCCCGACTTTGAAAAGGGCAAGGAGTTCCTCGAAGAGAACGACGGCGCAGGCAACACCTTCAAGGCCACGGCCAAGCCCGTGCTCATCGGCACCGCCGTCGTGGGCGCGACGACCATGATCTTCGCTCTCATCGTCGGTCTGACCCACGGCCTGACCCAGAACCTCGACAAACTGGGCCTCATGCACCCGCCGTTCTTGCTCGGCCTCATCGCCGGCGGCGCGATCATCTACTGGTTCACAGGCGCGTCGACGCAGGCGGTGTCGACCGGCGCGTATCGCGCCGTGGAGTTCATCAAGGCGAACATCAAGCTCGAAGGCGCGACCAAGGCCAGCGTCGAAGACTCCAAGAAGGTCGTCGACATCTGCACGCGGTACGCGCAGGCGGGCATGTTCAACATCTTCCTCGGTGTCTTCTTCGCGACGCTCGCGTTCGCGTTCTACGAATCGTTCTTCTTCATCGGCTTCCTGATTTCAACCGCCCTCTTCGGGCTCTATCAGGCCATCTTCATGGCCAACGCCGGCGGCGCGTGGGACAACGCCAAGAAGATCGTCGAGACCGATCCGACCTACAAGAACAGCGGACGCGGCAAGGGCAGCGATCTGCACGCCGCCACCGTTGTGGGCGACACCGTCGGCGATCCGTTCAAGGACACCTCGTCGGTCGCGATGAACCCCGTGATCAAGTTCACGACGCTCTTTGGCTTGCTGGCCGTCGAACTGGCGATCAGCATCAAGGCGATGGAGTCCGTGATGGGCATGTCGGGCCTGATGTTCGCCCACGTCCTGTCGGCCATCTTCTTCGTGATTTCGATGGGGTTTGTCTACCGCTCGTTCTACGGCATGCAGATCACAGGCCGCAAGGGCCACTGATCGCAGGTCGGTTCCTTGAGCACCTCCCCCACCCCCGCGGCCGACGCGGGGGTTTTCGTTTGTTGATTTGTTTCACAGGCTCGACCGGCTGGGTGCAACCGACGGCGGGCGGGAGCCGGAAAACCCATGCAAAACCGACGGCATCGGCGGCGGCGCGGGCCGGACTCTGATATCGTTTGTCTCCCTGTTCGCTGCTCGGATGGCGAACGGTCCAACAGCACCCGAAACGAAGGGACCACGCGTGTCAAGCGTGACTGAACTCCTGCCTCTCGCGGCGTCCAATGCCGCCCTCATGCCCGCATCACTGCTCACGCTCTCGGGGGGCCTCACCCTCGCGGACGGGCCGACGATGCTGATCTCGCTCTGGAAGCCGATCGTCATCTTCGCGCCGTTCATCGCGTGGCTGTGGGTGATCGCTCGGGTGCTGGACAAGCACGCCGCCCGGTTCTTCCTGCCGCGTGAGATGTGGAACGTCGTACACCTGTCGGGTGGTCTGGCGGCGGTGCTGCTGGTGCTGCTGAATCCGATGCCCGAGATTCTCGGCTTCGTCGTCGCGCTGCTGGGCTCGGTTGCGATCCTGGCATCGACGATCATCGCGTACGTCATCGTGACCTCGAAGGACGAACGCGTCCCCGAAGCCCATCGCCTGAACTTCGGCAAGATCGTGATGCCCGCCGCCCTGCCGGGCGCGAAGAAGGCCAAGAAGAGCACCGGCGCGGCGCAGTCGAGCCTGACGTTCAAAGGCACCGACAAGCAGGCCGTCCCCGTGCCGCCGGCCGAAACGACCGAACTCGAAATCCGCGTCGCCGCCGAGAAGGTCCTGATCGACGCGTTCGCCGCCCGTGCGTCGGTGGTTGAACTCACGCCGATCTCCAAGGACCAGTACGGCGTGAAGCAGACCGTCGACGGCGTTGACCAAGGTGCTCAGACGCTCACGGGCTCGCAAGCAGTTGCGGTGATTGATCTCTTCAAGACGGTGGCGAAACAAGACCTGACCGATCGGCGCAAACGCCAGCAAAGCGACATGCTCATCGAGCGCGGCGAGGAAAAGGCCAAGCGGATCCGTGTCACGTCCGTGGGCGGTCAGCGCGGGTTGCAACTCAGCTTGTTGATCGATCCCGAGGGCCAGGTCCGCCGCACGCCGGAGAACCTCGGCATGCTGGACACCCAGTTCGAGGAACTCAAGGCCCTCCTCGCCGACCCGACGGGCATCGTGCTGCTCGCAGGTCAGCCCCGGAACGGCCGGACCTCGACGATGTACACGATCGTCAAAATGCACGACGCGTACACGAGCAACGTGCAGACCGTTGAACTGGACGTGCAGGACAGCATCGAGGGCGCACGCCAGAACAAATGGGACTCGCAGTCCGACGGCCCGGATCATGCGACGCTGCTGCGCTCAATCATCCGTCGCGACCCGAACGTGGTCGCGGTGGCGGAACTGGTCGATCAGGCGACGGCGAAGGAAATCGTCCGCGCCGACACGAGCCGCGTGCGCGTCTATGTCTCGATGCGCACGGATTCAGCGATGTCGGCGATCCAGCAATGGGTCAAGGCCGTCGGCGACCCGGATACCGCGTCGCAAGGCCTCAGCGGCGTGATCGCCCAGAAACTCTATCGCAAACTCTGCACGAACTGCCGACTGGGCTATCCACCCGCCCCGGAAATGCTCAAACGCCTCGGCCTGCCCGTGGACAAGGTGAAGCAGTTGTTCAAAAAGGGCGGCAACGTGATGGTGAAGGACAAGCAAGTGCCGTGCCCGGTGTGCAACGGCTCGGGCTACCTGCAACAAGGCGCGGCATGGGAGATCTATCGTCTCACCGCCGAGGACCGCGAACTCATCAAGGCCGGCGACTTCAACGCGCTCAAGACTGAACTGCGGAAGCGCCCGTCGCCGTCGCTGCAGAACGCCGCCATCCGGCGCGTTGCTGAGGGTCAGACGAGTCTGGAAGAACTCACCCGCATCTCGGGTGGCGAGCAACAGCCCGCCAAGCCCGCAACGGCGGCGGCGGCCCCCGCGAAGCCCGGCTGATGGGCGGCTCGCGATTGCGTGGGAAATGCCTCGTTTGACGTGCTCGAAGGATGAAAGACAGATTCACGGCCCGGCCGCGTGCCGACGCCGACGACGGAGAAGGATCGAATGAGCATCATCATGACCATTCTGGGCGTGGGGATCATGGGCCTGGTCGCCTACACATGGGCAACGCGCGGGTTCCTGAGTTCGCTGCTCAACCTCATTTGCGTCGTCATCGCGGGCGCGATCGCCTTTGGCGTGTGGGAGTACGTCGCGTACTTCCTGCTCGAGAGCTCGCCGGTCCGCGGTTTCACGGGCTTCATCGGTTCGATGGCGTGGTCGCTCGCGCTGGGCGGAACGTTCGCCGTCGCGCTGGCGATCCTGCGGCTGATGACCGACAGCATCGTTCGCAACAACGCACGCACCGACAAGGTCGCCGACTACGCGGGCGGCGGCGTGTGCGGCGCGATCGCGGGCATGATCGTCGCCGGCATCTCGATCATGTCGATCGGCATGCTGCGCCTCGACACCGAACTCATCGGCTACAACGCGATGTCCTACAAGCAGGGCAATATCGTCCGAACCTCGCCGCTGCTCGTGCCCGTCGATCAATGGACCGCGTCGCTCTACGGCCATCTGTCGCGTTGTTCGTTCGCGTCGGACACCGATGCGACCCTGGCCGATCACTATTCCACGCTCGCAGACCTTCCCTCAACCATGCGTATGTCGGCCGGTGACGGCATGGCCCGCAACTGGATGGCACCGGGCAACGCCAAGGTCGAAGCACGCTTCAGCGTCGGCGCGTCGGGGATCGCCGTCAAGGACCTGCTGATCGACCACTGGATCGACGGTGGCGGCAACGTACACAAGCAAGACCCGCAAAACGCGCTTGACGTCAACGGCGACTCGATCGCCGAGGGCGCGACACTGCAGGGCTTTGTCGTCAGTTTCACCGCCGCCGCCAAAGAATCGACCGCACAGATGGTGCTTGGCAACGCCCAAGTGCGGCTCGCGGTGCGCGACGACAACGACGACGTGCAGGACCTCTACCCGATCGCGGCGGTGGTGAAGTCCAGCGCGGCGGACCTGCAGTTCGCCCGCTTCCGCTTCGACAGCGATCGCCTGTTTGTGACCTCGGCGGGCGCTGACGCGACGCCGAAGTTTGGCTTCGAGTTCGCGGTGCCGCAGGGGTATTCACCGATCGCGCTGTTCGTCAAAAACATCCGGCTTGAACTCGCGGACTCGCTGAAGGTCCGCGAGTTCAAGACCCCGCGCGAGCGCGACAACGCGATCGTCGACGGCTCGCTCATGGGAGCACGCACCGCCCAGACGCTCAGCGGCGCGGCGACATCCAGCGGGGCCGCGGACTCGAGCGCGGCGGTGGTCGTCCGCGGCGCGACGGACGGCATTCCGCCCGGAGTGCGGATGGGAAACCAGATGCCGTTCGTCATCCAGCGCGGCAGCGAGCAGGGGCTCGACCTCGACGAGGATAAGAAGAACACCATCCGCTCGGGTGAGATGAAGCTCGACGCAGGGATGCTGCGCCAGGGCCAGCAGGCATCAAGCGAACTGCGGATCGATCGCCTCGAAGTCACCGGCGATGTCGGCATGGTGCAACTGGACGTCGGCCCCAGCGCGGCGACGAGTCTCCTCGGCCGGGCGGCGGCGATGGCCGAGGACGTTGCGCCGCCGTTCCTTGTCGACACCAACGGGCAGTTGTACCAGGCCTGCGGCTATTTCTATCAGGACGCGGAGATCGCGGCCGTTCGTTACACGCCCAACGACCCGATCCGCGGCAAGACCGAACTGCCGCGCAGCCTCACCCGCAGTCGCAACGACCAGAAGGCGACGTTTCTCTTTCGCGTGAGTGCGGGCGTGCGGATCAGCGAGTTCCGTCTGGGCAACAAGGTCGTCGCGACCTTTTCCCCGTTCACGGTGGACAAGCCGCGCTGATCGCGACGCGCAGCGGCATCCTCGCGCGGCCGCAACGATGAACGCATCCAAGTTGGCAATAGGGTCTTCTCACGCCGTTTGCGTGAACGTCGCGCCGTCGTGGACATCACACGAGACGATCTGGCCGACCTCAAATCCCGCCGCCTGCTGACGCGGGTCGGTCAGCACAAGCGTGATCGGCACCCCTGCGTTGACGACGATGCTGTTCTGTCCTGCGTCGACGGCCACGACACCACCCTGCACGCGGCGCGGACGACCGAACACCGGCTCGACGAATCGTCCGCCGCTTTGAACCACGTCCACGCGCCGGGCGTCGACCTTAATGGTCCCGATGATGCGCTTATCGACGCCCGCGGGGCGCACGACGGCGGTGGGCCGCAGGTGCAGTTCGTAGTTGGTATTGGGCACTCCGAAGACGATGTGCCCGAGCTTGGTGGCGGTGGCGTCAACGATCTCGACACAGGTGCCGCGGGCCAGGTTCGGGGCGATCTTGGTAGTGGGAGAGGGCGTAATCATCGTGCGAAGAGCATACGCTGGCCGGGCAAGTCCTTCCCGGCGACGCACCCGATCGGAGACGCCATGACGCCTCTCGCACACGCCAACGACCACCTCTCGCTGTCGCTCGTCAGCGCGGACTCGGACCTCACCGATATCGCCCGACTGGTCTCGCTCGCCTTTGGCGGCGACCTGCCCGGCTGTCATGACTGGATCGCCAACGGCGGGGCCTCGAATCTCCGCCTGCTCCGCGACGCGAGTGCCGGTGCCGTCGCGACGCCCGCGTGCCTCATGCGGATTCCGATGGGCGCGTTCTTCGGCGGGAAGTCGGTCCCGCTCCTTGGCATCGCCGGTGTCGCGGTCGCGCCCGAGTGCCGCGGCCGGGGCCTCGCGCTGCGGCTCATGCGCGAGGCGATGAGGCAAGCCGCCGACGACGGCTTCGCGCTCTCGGGGCTCTACGCCTCGACGCAGGCCCTTTATCGTCAGGTCGGCTTTGAACAAGCCGGTGATCGCTGCCACATCTCGCTGCGTCTGCCCACGCTCGGGCTGCGTGAGCGCGGCGGGCCGATCACGCCGATCACCGATGCCGACATGCCGGCGGTCAAAGCCTGCTACACGCACGCCGCCGCTCGCTTCAATGGCCCGCTCGATCGCGGCGACTACCTCTGGAACCGCATCCGCAAGTGGCGTGACAAGACCTACACCGGTTTCGCCGCCCGCGACGACGCGGGCGACATCCGCGGCTATCTGTTCATGAATCAGGCTCGCAAGGACTCGGGCAAGTTCGATCTCATTTTGAGCGATTTCGCCGCCGTGGACGCCGACGGCTATCGCCGTTTGCTGGGCTTCCTCGCCGACTTCGCGATGATGGGCGAGTCGGCCCAGTTCCACGCGGGCCCCCACCACCCCGCGCTCATGCTCCTGCCGCAGCAGTCGTTCGACATTCACCACCACGAGTTCTGGATGCTCCGGGTGCTGAACGTCAAGTCCGCCCTCGAGACCCGCGGCTGGTCGGCGTGCATCCGCGGGCGCGTCGAACTCGACCTGGCCGACGAACTCCTCCCCGCCAATCACGGGCGTTGGACGCTTGAGGTCGACGGCGGCCGCGCCACCTGCGTGCGCGGCGGCGCGGGCACCCTGCGGATGAACATCCGCGCCCTTGGCCCGCTGCTCAGCGGCCTGCAGTCGGCGACGGGGCTCGCGCTCGCGGGGCTCATCGCCTCGGATTCGGGCGAAGACGCCCTCCGCAACGCCGACGGCGTCTTCGCCACGACCGCGCCGTGGACGGGCGATTTCTACTAGCTTCCCCGCTGATTCGCGTTGGCCCCGGCCGACGCCGACGCCCGGCTGCGATACCCTGCCCTCATGCCCCAGTCCTTCCACCAGACCACGCTCGCCAACGGCCTGACGATCATCGCCGAGGCCGACGCCGACGCCGCCTCCAGCGCGGCGGGGTTCTTCGTCAAGACCGGCGCACGCGACGAACGCTCGCCGGTGATGGGCGTCTCGCACTTTCTTGAGCACATGATGTTCAAGGGGACGCACGACATCACGGCCGACGAACTCAACCGCGCCTTCGACGAAATCGGCGCCCGCAACAACGCCTACACCAGCAGCGAGATGACCTGCTTCTACGCCCACACGCTCCCCGAGCATCTGCCCCGCGGCCTCGACCTCCTGGGCCGCATGATGCGTCCGGCCCTGCGCCAGGCCGACTTTGACACCGAGAAAGGCGTGATCCTCGAAGAGATCGCGATGTACAAGGACAACCCGTTCTGGGTTCTCTACGAGGCGACGATCGAGACGCACTACGGCACGCACCCGATGTCCCACCGCGTGCTGGGCACCGACCAGACGATCACCGATCTCAAACGCGACGAGATGCAGGCGTACTTTGACTTCCGCTACTCCGCCGACAACACCGTCGTCGCGCTGGCGGGCCAGCTCGACTTCGACGCCGCCGTCAAGCAGATCGACGCGCTCTGCGGCCGCTGGACCCGCACGGGCGCGAAGCGCGACGGCCCTGCGCCCCGCGCCATCGGCGGCGACCTCCGCCTGACCAGCGACAAGGTCACCCGCGGCTACATGCTCTACCTCTGCTCCGGGCCGAGCGTCTCGGACGAACGTCGCTACGGCGCGGCCCTGCTCGCCCAGGTTCTGGGCGCGTCGGACAACTCGCGCCTGCACTGGGCCCTCGTCGAAACCGGTCTGGCCGAAGAAGCCCAGGCCGCGTACGACGGGCACGACGGCATCGGCGACTATTACGTCTACGCCTCGGGCGACCCGGCCCGCCTGGATGAGATCGCCGCCGCCATCGACAAGGAACTGCTCGGCCTCGTGGACTCGCTCACCGAAGACGACCTTGAGCGTCTCCGCAACAAGATCGCGACCGGGGCCGCGCTGGGGGGCGAACGCCCCGGCGACCAGATGCAGCGTCTAGGCCGCGTCTGGACCAGTCTGGGCAAGCGCATCCCGCTCGAAGAAGAAGTCGACCGCATCAACCGCGTCACACTCGACGAGATCCGCGGCGTCGCCCGCGATTTTCCCATCCGCCCCGTCACCATGGGCCGCCTCGTCCCCGCGTGAGCTTTCTTCCCGCACGCACGCCCCCGCCACTTCCACTCCGCCATGAACGCCGCATCCTCCACCGAGCCGGGCCTCTCGCCCTTCCGCATCGCGGGCCGCACCTTCACCAGCCGCCTCCTGGTCGGCACGGGCAAGTACAAGACCTACGACCTCATGCGCGACGCGCTGGACGCCAGCGGCTGCGAGGTCGTCACCGTCGCAGTGCGGCGCGAGCGACTCTACAACGAGCAGGGCAAGAGCCTGCTCGAGTTCCTCGACCTCAAGCGTTACACCATCCTGCCCAACACCGCGGGCTGCTTCAGCGCGGACGACGCCGTGCGGGTCGCGCGTCTGGGCCGCGACATCCTCGAACAACTCGGCAACCCGGGCGCGGACTGGGTGAAGCTCGAAGTGCTGGGCGACAAGAAGACGCTCCTGCCCGACCCCGTCGGCACGATCGACGCGACGCGCACGCTGGTCAAGGACGGCTTCAAGGTCCTCGCCTATTGCAGCGACGATCCGATCGCCGCGCTGCGCGTCAAAGAGGCCGGCGCGAGCAGCGTCATGCCCGCGGGCTCGCCGATCGGCTCGGGGCAAGGCGTCTTGAACAAGTGCAACATCGTCCTGTGCCTTGAACTGCTCCGCCAGGGCGACCCTGACTATCCCGTCATCGTCGACGCGGGCGTGGGCAGCGCGAGCGATGTCGGCTTCGCGATGGAGTTGGGCGCCGACGGCGTGCTCCTCAACACCGCCATCGCGCACGCCGCCGACCCGGTCATGATGGCCCACGCCATGCGCCACGCGTGCATCGCGGGCCGCCAATCCGCGCTCGCGGGCCGCATTCCCAAGAAGCTCTACGCCACCGCGAGCAGCCCGTGGGAAGGGACGATCAGCAGCATCGGCGGCGCCGCGGGCGGCGAGGTCGCGCACGGCGCGTCCGGCGGCGCGGGCGTGCCAATCCCCGGCGAGTGAGTGATCGCTGGACGCGCGACTCCGCCAAGACCGAACGCAGAGAACACAGAGAGAGGCAGAGAGGGCGCAGAGAGAATCACGTCATGCGGCGCTGGGTTGGACGCCCACCTCACCGCGTGTCTTCTCATGGGCTTGGCTCGCCCTCCTTCTCTCGTTCCTTTGACTGGGATCGTCGAGGCTGGATCGTGTACCGCGCTCGCTCGCAACGGGAGCGAAGACGGGTTCAACACCGAGACACAGAGGCGCGGAGAAGAAACGGAACGGGTGGAGGAAGAAAGAGACAAGAAGGAAGAAGATGTTTTGAACGCGAAGGCCGCGAAGCACGCGAAGGAAGACCGGCGCGCCGCGGCCTCGGCCTTCGTCTTCATGTCGCCGTTCGACCATGTGAGATGTGGAAACTTCGCCGCCCGGCGCTGCAACTTGTCCTTCGCTTCCGCGGCTCTTCGCCCCGAAGGGGCGCCGGGTTGTCGCCACGGGTGGAGCGCAGCCCGCGCCCACGCGGGCGCAGCGCAACCCGTGGACGGCGTCCCTCTTTCTTTCTTCTGCCCCGACGGGGCAGAGGACGTTGGCGATTCCTCTCCCGCGCGGCGCGCCGCCGCCGCCGCCCGCGCCGTCCTCCGCCCCGCCGGGGCGGAAAGAAAGCGGCCGCCCTCTTCCACGGGTTGCGCGATGCTGCGCATCGCTCCACCCGTGGCGACACCCCGCGGCCCCGACGGGGCCGTCAGACACGCTCACGCCTTATTGCGGTGCTTCTTCGCGGTGCCACGAAGGGGGGCGGCGTTCGAAGCGCGACCGAGCACTCCGGCGTCTCTCGCCGCACACGCCTTCGCTCACGTCCCCTGCATCTTCTTGATCGTCGCCGTCGTGCTCTTGCCTTCCACCAGATCAATCAGCGCGACGCGGCCGCCGTAGGACTCGACGAATGTGCCGCCGACCACGGTGTCCTTGGTGTAATCCGCGCCTTTGACGAGCACATCGGGGCGGACAGATTCGATGAGGCTCTGCGGCGTGTCGTGATCGAAGACGACGACCGCGCCCACGCACCCAAGTGCGCCCAGCACTCGCGCGCGATCGTCGGCGTTGTTCACGGGGCGCGTCGGGCCCTTGAGGCGCCGCACCGATTCGTCGCTGTTGAGGCCGACGACGAGGAAGTCGCCCTGTGCCGCGGCTTTGTCGAGCAGGTCGCAGTGGCCAGCGTGGAGCAGGTCGAAGCAGCCGTTGGTGAAGACGATGCGTTGCCCCGACTGGCGGCGGGCCGCGAGTTCAACCTGCAACTGCTCGATCGTCCGCACCTTGCCGCGGAGCGCGGCGGACTGCTCAAGGATCGAGTGATGGACGCGTTCGAGCGGGATCGGCTCGACGCCGAAGACCTCCACCTCGAGCCCCGCGGCGGCGTTGGCGAAGCGGACGGAATCTTCCCAGCCCATGCCGTTCGCGCGGGCGGCGGCGAGCGCGGCGAGCATCATGTCGCCCGCGCCCGTCACGTCGTAGACCTTGCGCGCAACCGTCGGCACCGCGAGCGGCGTGCCGTCACGCTCCAGCAACAGCGCGCCGTGCTTGTCGAGCGTCAGCACCACCGCGTCGAGTTCGACCTCGGCGAGCAGCCGGCGGGCCAGAGCCGCGTTGTGCGCGACATCCGCCTCGGCGTGCGTCGCAGACCCCGTCGCCGTCTCGGCCTCGGTGCGGTTGGGTGTGATAACCGTCGCGCGGCGGTAGCGCGAATAGTCACCGATGCGAGCCGGGTCGACGAGGACCGGCTTTCGGGCCGCGCGGGCGAGTTCGATCACGCCCTGACAGAGCTCGCTCGTGCAGACGCCCTTGTCGTAGTCCTCGATGCACACCACGTCGGCCGTGGCAAGCGACGCCTTGAAGCGATCGAGCATCCGGCGCACGACCTCGGGGCCGAGCGGCTCGCGCGATTCGTCATCGACGCGGAACATCTTCTGCGGATGGCGCGCTTGCGCGAGTCCGATGAGGCTCTGCTTGCGGGTCGTCGGCCGTGATGGGTCTTGCACAAGTCCGCCGACGCCGACATGCTCACGCTGCAACGCGGCGGCGAGATTTCTGCCCGCCTCATCACTGCCGATGACGCCGAAGGCTTCGACGCGGCCCTTGAGGGCGACGAGGTCCAGACAGACGTTGGCCGCCCCGCCCGGTCGGTGCTCGCGCCGGCGCACATGCAAGATCGGCACCGGGGCGTCGGCCGAGAGACGCTCGGCGTCGCCGTAGACGAGCTCGTCGAGCATGAAGTCGCCCACGACCAAGGCGGTGAACGGCTTCCAGCGATCGAGCGATTGGAGCAGGGTGTCCATGCGGGGAGGGCAGTATAGAAGCGGGGCCGGTCATCACCGTCGGACAACATACACCCCGATTGCGAACCAAACACCGCGCGCGAAGGCCCCAAGACGCACGAAATCGACAGCCCGAATTGTTCAGAATGTCTTGGCGCGAGGTTCTAGAACCTGATATTCTCTGGTCACTGGGCCGGTTTCCTTGGACGCGTTTCCGCCGCGACTTGGGGTTTCCGATCGGCACTGTCCCGGCTGGCAAGGTGCCCGCCGAGGTTCGTCGAGCATAGAGAGAAGAGAGAGACAAACCATGAAGAGCATGATCGCGTTGGCGGCCCTTGTGGCCGTCGCTGGTTCCGCGCACGCGGCGACCGTGGCGTACTGGGCATTCCCGACGACCGCCCCGGCGCAGAACTACAACATCACCTGGCCTATCAACGCCGACCTGAAGGCCAACTCCGGCCCGGCCACGATCGACACCGACGCGCCGAAGTACGACGGCAGCCCGGCCCCGACCGCCCTTCAGCAAGGCTCGATGCAGATGTTCACCGGCGATCTCACGGGTGCCCTCCCCGGATACCTCGCGACGACCGCACTTTCGATGCGCAACGACAGCCAGGATCGTGGTCAGGGCAAGTCGATCATCATGCGTTTCGACGCCAGCGGCTTCCAGGATCTGACCTTGAGCTTCGCCGAGCGCTATTCCAGCACCGGCGCGGCGACGACCACCATCAGCTACTCGAACGACGGCGTGAACTACACGACGTTTACAAGCTGGTCGAACAACCGCACGGGCGCGTTCCTCCCGCTTCGCACGGTCGATATGTCGTCGGTCGGCGCGATCGAGTTCGCCGCCACCGCCTACATCAAGATCACCTTCTCCGCCTTCAACACCAACAGCAACGGCAGCGCCCGCCTCGATAACATCCTTGTCGACGGCACGTTCATCCCGGCTCCTGGCTCGCTGGCCCTCCTCGGGCTCGGCGGTCTGGTTGCGGCCCGCCGCCGTCGCGCCTGAGGCGACACCTCGGATCGCGTCGGTCTCATCTGACCTATGAGCCGATTCGAGCCGAGTCTCATCCATGCCAATGACCGGCCATGCGAAAGCGTGGCCGGTTTTTGTTTTGCACCCAACCGATCGGCATGGTAAAATGAAATGCTCGTGCATGCTGCCGGATACGTCGGACCACAAAGGAGCCGCGATGCTTGCACGGTTCTTCCATTTCTTGATCTGCATCTGCTGCTGGGAGTCTTCTTCTGCCGTCACTGTTTTTGTGAACGCTGACGCTCCGTCGGGCGGAAATGGGACGACGTGGGCACGCGCATATCAAGACCTCCGGGTCGCGCTGCTGTCCGCACCGGCGAGCTCCGAGGTGTGGGTGGCTCGCGGCGTGTATTCGCCCGGAGCCGCCGCAGATTCGACCTTTCCCGTCAAGAACGGCGTTCAAGTCTTCGGTGGTTTTGTCGGGACAGAGACGCTGATCACCCAACGCGATCTCGCAGCACATTCTTCGGTGCTTGACGGAAGACTCGTTTCCAATCATGTTGTAACGATTGGCGTCGGCGGCGGGGTTCTTGACGGGTTCACGATTCGCAACGGCAGCGGCGAAAACTACAACCAGTCCACATCTGCTGCGGGGACGGCGGTATACGCGTCGGGGCATAATGTGACGCTCCGCAATTGCTTCATTTCCGACAACCGAAGCGGACGTTGGGCCGGAAGCAACGACGTCTCCGCAGGGCGCGGAGCCGTGGCGCTGCTGAACGGCGCGATCGGCACAATCGAAGCATGCGGGTTCTTTGACAACCTCGGCGCGACAAGCAACGTGTACGCCCAAGTCCCGGCCGCGTCTGGTGCGGCCGTAAGCGTCTGGCGGTCAACGCTGATCGTGTCGGCGAGTACATTCTTGGGCAATAAGGCTGGTAACGGCGACGTCCAGTGGCTTGGCGGGGGTGGCGGATTCATCGCAGCACCAGGCGGAGACGGCGGTGCGATCTTCGCAGAGGAGTCCACTCTCACGGTGCTTGACTGTGATTTCATCGAGAACCGCGCCGGTTCTGCTGGCGGATCGACGGGAATCGGCGGTGTCGCGATAGACGAGGATGGATTCAGCGGCGGCGGTGGCGGCGCGATTCACGCTCGTCGTTCCACGGTCACGATCAAAGCGTCGACTTTTCGAGACAATCGCAGCGGCGACGGAGCAAACAACGCAGGCTACTGGAAAGATGGAGCGTACACAGCGAGCGGAAGCGGCGGACAAGGCGGCGCTCTTTCGCTTATCTCCCCCAACGCGACGAGCAAGATTGTCCACTCCGATTTCATCGGCAACGCGACAGGAACAGGAGGCGTCGGTGGGACGACCATCTCAAATCGCTTCATGTATGTGACCATTCAAGGGGGGCCCGGCGGCGACGGGGGGGCAGTGTGGATCAGTAGCCCCACGGGCTTCGCCCTTGTCGGCTCGCGATTCCTTGGCAATCGCACGGGCGACGGTGGACAGGGTTCGACGAACGGCGACGCCGACTATCCCGAAAGCCTTCCGCCGGGCGACGGAGGACGCGGCGGAAACGGGGCAGGCCTGCTCGTCGTCGGCGAAGGCAAGACCAACACGCTTTCAGTTGCCAACTGCGTGTTTGCAGGAAATTTAACAGGCAACGGCGGAATCGCGGGGCGCGATGGGAACAACCTCCCACCGCGAGGGATGAGTGGGAGCGGTGGCTCCTTCGCCGCATTGAACGCGGGAAATGCGAGCACCGCAAACTGCACGATCGTGTACAACACCGCAGCCGGGACGGTCGGCGGTGCTCGCATCGCGTCGATTGCAAACAGCGTTGTATGGCGCAACGCCGACGGTTCCGGAGATGGCGTCGGGGCACAGTTGTCCGACCTCACGCGGGCGAGGTTTTCAATCGTCATGGGCGCGGAATCGAGCAGCACCACGGGCAACAGTGGCGATGACCCACGATTTGTCAACCCGCTCGGCTTCGATCTGACGGCTGGCACGATCGATGACGACTATCAGGCAACCCCCAGTTCGTCCATGATCGACTCAGGAAGCAACGCATTGGTTCCGCTCGATGTGGCGGACAGCGACAACGATGGCAATACGGCCGAGCGTCTGCCGCTTGACGCACTGCTCGCGTCACGATTCGTCGACGACCGCCAAACGCCTGACACAGGATTGGGTTTGGCTCCGATTGTCGATCGCGGAGCGTACGAACGGCCGCAGACAATCTGCCCGATCGACCTCGTGCGGAATCAAATCATCGACGAGGCCGATTTCCTCGCGTACATCGGTTTTTTCGATGCTGGTGCGCCGTTGGCCGACTGGAACGCCGATGGCTTCCTGAGCTTCGAAGACTTCGACGCGTTCGTCTCAGACTTCCTCACGGGATGCTGACGAGTGTGCGTTCGACAGCCGACTCGCCTCGATCGGGCCGCATCCTCGGAGGAGTATGCCGTCTCAATTTCAAAGGCGGAGGCCGCGCCTCCGCTCTTTGCTCGTGTACACCGAGGCCCGTTGCCCGATGTCCGATGTCTTCCTCAGCACCCAGCTTCAAAGGCCGCGACGTACGCATCAAAGTCCGTGAAGTCGATGAACCCGTCGTTGTTGAAGTCGGCCCCCGTGCCGCCCGCCTCAAACGCACTGACGAACGCATCAAAGTCGGTGAAATCAACGAAGCCGTCGTTGTTGAAGTCGGCGGCACAGACCGGCGCGGTGATCGTAAACTGCAGCGCGTAGGTGCCGCCTGCGAGGCCGTTGCCGCTGGGCAGCGCGGCCGGACTCGTCGCGCTGCTCACTTCACCATCCAGGGCGAGCCCGCCGCTGCTGGCGACCACGCCATTGGCCGTGAGCGCGTATGCGCCCGCTGCCCAACCGCCGGTCGGCGTGATTCGAATTGACGACGAGGGCGCGTCGAACGAGTACGAGAGAGGCACGCTATTGCCGTCGCGTGTGAGCGTGAAGTTCGCCGGGCTCGCGGTGATGCCCTGCGTGACGTACACGCGCAGTTGCGCGGGTGCCGCGCTCACATCGGTGCTTGAGCCCGGCGCGGGCAACGTCTCCACCACCACCGGCGGGCCCTGCACGAACGCTTCGCTCGCCCTCGTCGCCCACAGCACCCACACATCCGGGTCCAGCACCGCGCTGCTCGCCGCCCCGCTCGCGCCGATCGGGATGACATAGTGCTCCGTGGCGGCATCGTTGTTCACGACGGTGTTGATCGTCCCGCCGGGCGTCGAGATGCGCACGTCCATCGGCATGACGAACGTGCCAAAGGTCGCACTCTGCGTCTGACGCACGCGCATCTGAAGGTAGTTCTTGCCGTTGATGCTGATCGAGTTGCTGCCGTAGGCGTACGCGGGTGCGCCCGGGCCGTAGACCCACTGGTTGAAGAACTGGTCGTAGTCCTTGCCGCTCATGGACTCGACCACGGCCTTGAAGTCGTCGGTGGTGGCCGCGGAGCCTTGATACATCGCTCGATAGGCCTTGAGCGTGTCGAAGAAGAGCGTGTCGCCGAGCGTGTGACGCAGCATGTGCATCACCCACGCGCCCTTGTTGTACGTCGTGTCGCTGCTGAAGATGCGATTCATGTCGCCCACGCCGGTCTGTGGGGTCACGGTGCCCGTCGGCACATACACCGTCTGCGTGCTGTTCGTGCTCGGCTTGCGGCTTGCCAGCGCGGCTTGCAACGCCGCCAAGCTCAAGCCGCCCGCCTTGCGCTCCGCCCACAGGCACTCGGTGTACGTCGCCATGCCTTCGTTGAGCCAGATGTCGTTCCAGAAGCGACACGTTACGTTGTCGCCCCACCACTGGTGCCCCAGTTCGTGCGCGACGACGCTCTCGTTGAACGTCCCCATGCCCGTGTAGGTCTGGTGCTCCATGCCGCCGCCGAACGGGAACTGGTACATCCCGTACTTCTCGTTGATGAACGGATACTCGCCGTACATCGGGCGAAAGACGGGGAACATGCCCAGGCACGTCTCCCATGCGGCGCGATTGGCCGGCGAGTCACTGCTTGGATAGATCGCGAACTCAACGGGCATCGTCCCGGTGCCGCCGCCGGTCAGCGGATAGGTGTACGTCTGCTGCCAGCGGTTGTAGTTCGTGCTGGAAAAGAAGACGAGGTACGGCGCGGTGGGGTAATTGGTCGCCCAGCGGTACCGGTTGCGGCTGGAGTCAACCGCGTCCACACCCTGGAGCAGGCCGTTGGACACGCTCACCATGGTGTTCGGCGCGATGATCGCCATCTGCATGGTCGCCTTGTCGCGATTGTCGCCCGGCAGCCCGAAATCGCCGTCCTTCGCCGGCCACCACGTCGCGCTGAAGTACGCCTCGCTCAGCGTGCTCACCAGCGGCTGGCTGTTCTGCGTCGTGAACTCGATCGACCCGAACCCGCGCGACACCGCCAGGCCCCGATAGGTGATCTTGAGCGTGAACGTCGTGCCCGCGTTCACGGGCGCCGGCAGCGTCACACGACGCCCATACGACCCGACGTTCGTCGGCGTCAGCGTCGTCGTGCCGTTGTAGACGATGCTGTCGATGACATACTGACTGCGGAGCATGAAGGTGAACTGCGTCAGCCCGTTGGTCAGGCTCTTGATGGTCATCGTGTTCGTGCCCTTGATGTTCTCCGTGGCACTACTGGGGATGATCTCGATCTCGACATTGTTATTCAGCACGTCGGTGTCGGTGAGGGCCTCGCGCGGGCCGTAGGAGACGCCGGGGATCTCGCCCATCGGGTCCAGGCCCATCAAATAGCGCTGCTTTAGCATCTCGGCCTTGCCGCACCCGACGATGGAGGGCGAATCCCCAGTGGCCGGATCGTGCGCAAACGAGCGCGACATGGGCGCCCCGGCCGCCGCAATCAGACCAACGACGACGGGCGTGAGAACGCGGGAAGCAAGACGCATCAGAAACTCCCAAATTCAAAGAAAGATGCGGCGGACCACTCGACACCATCGCGCGGGGCCCCGACCCCGACGAACAACCATCGGCGTCCACGCGACACGCCTCAACGCCCGGAACCGGGCAAGGCGAAACTCGCGCCAGACGCACCATCCGCCCACGAACGATCCAAGATACCGCGCCGCTCGCCGATCGCAAAGCGATTTTGTGTCTCGTCCGAGAATTCCATGGCCAGATCGCACCGAGAGCGGCCGGCGAGATGACCGCGCCGTCTCACGCCAGCATCTGGTCGATCAATCGCTCCGCGGCCGCCGCGTCGGTCGCCCTCGCCTCAAACTCAACACGGATGATCCCGAATCGGGCCCGAAGATCGAGCCCGTCCGGGTCCACGCCGACAACCACCGGCTCGGCCGGCGCGACGCGAAGCAACCGATTGCACATTTGCCCAAGTCGGGCTCGATCCGCATTCGCACGCTTGCAGAGTCTCGCCTCAGCCGCGGCGAGCGGACTGGGCTGCGTCACTTCGCTGCCGTCGTAGACGCGACCCTCCCACTTCACGCTGTCGGCACGCATCCAGAACCACCGCGTCGCGTCGGGCGACCCGTGATATATCCGCCACCGATCGCATACGTCTTCTCGACTCGCCTCCACCTCGCCCGCATCAATCAGCATCTGCATCGACTCGCCCGACTCATCCGGCACCAGCAGCGTCAGCGCTTCGTGTACCGGCACACTCGGCAGCGGCATCGCCATGCGCCCCGTCTTGGGGTCGACAACAAACCGCACCTTGTCGAGCAGTTCGCCATCGCGAAGGAGGCCGTGCTTGAACTGACGGAACGCGCGCAGCACATCAGGTCCCGGGGCGGCGATGGTTTCGGTCATGTCACTCACGCGGTGATTCTCCGCTCCACACCGTCGTTCACGCAACCTCCCCAACCAAGACCGACCAACGCCGCCCACACGCGATGACGATCCATCGCGCCGCGTGAATCGGTCGAGAGCAAAAACGAGCAAGGCCGGCACAAGCCGGCCCTGCATCGATGCGTGTCGCACGTCGTGGCTTGCTCCCCAAGGGAGCGCTCCGACGGATTGATCGGTCAGGAGGACAATGAGAGCGGCGGTTGAACCTGAATCCCGGTTTGACCCGTTGCCCGGGCTCAAGCCGCCGCGAGACTTGAATGAACGCTTGAGACCAGTGGGTTACTTCTTCGCGGCCTTCTTCTTGGCCTTTTTCGCGGTCTTTTTCTTCGCTTTCTTCGCAGCCTTCTTCGCCATGAGAGATCTCCTCAAACTGTTCGACGCGGAGCACTCGTCGACGTTGTTTGCGACACGCTTCCTTGCTCCGTAACAGAAAGATTATCGGAAACACGACCGCTTGTGCTTGAGTTTGGAAAAAATTTTTCAAGATTGCGCGGTTCGAGGGGGTCGCACAACGCGCGAGATCGCGTCTCGAACGCGCCGCGCGATCATCGAGTTCGCGCGCGACTCCGCATCATCGATCAACGTTCGCGACGCCGCGCGGCGCGATAGTCGCGTTGTTCACGATCGCATCCAAGTGCGTGCCATTGATACGGTTGTACGCATCGATCGCCTCGGCGTCGCTCAACTCCGTCGCGACGCGCGCACGCACGACACCGTTCGCCGGGTTGTACCAGAACTCCGCGAGACGCGCGTCCGCGCCACGCGCCGAACGCTCGCGCGGATCGCTCAAAGATTTTTCTTCTTCCGACGCGATTTCGATCCACGCGCGCGTCGAACCAGCCAACAACGCGTTCCTCGGCACCCCGTCTTCGAACCATTTCGGATCGATCGTCACCGGCCAACCCGTCGCGGTCCGCATCGTCTCGTCCATCGACGCGCGACGCGCCACTTCTTGTCCGATGCGCTCCACCGCACGCCGCGCTGCGCCAATCTGAATCTCGCGACTCGCCTGGGCCCAGCCGAACCACAGCACCGCGGCCAAGCCGACAAGGGCCGTCAACGCCGCCACCATGTTCACAAGCGTGCGCATACTCCTCCATCCTTGTCCGACGCGCTTTGTCTGCTATCGACGCGGAACGCCCGGCTCCTACGCCTGAGAAGCCCTGCGGGCCGTGAAGACCGCGGCAGTCTGCCGACTTCTCCGCCTGCGCCGACTGTGCCGCTCTTCTACACTCTGCTTCGCGGACCAACCGACGCCGCGCTTGCCCCGACTCGCGCTCGTCTCCCCTTGTCTCGCTCTCGTTTCACTCCGCTCGGCCTCGCACAGGAACACCCGCACGATGAACCGCATCCAGTCCCGCACCCTCTCCTGCGGCATGCCTCTCGTTGTCGAGCACATGAGCACCGTGCGTTCCGCCGCCGTTCAGTGGATGGTCCCCGGCGGCTCGGCCGACGACCCCGCCAATCGGCTCGGTCGCGCGGCGATGTGGTCCGAACTGCTGATGCGTGGCTCTGGCCCGCGCGACAGTCGCACCGACGCCGATGCCTTCGACAAACTCGGCGCGTCGCGCTCCGCCGACGTGGGCACGTTCTTCATGCGTGTGGGCGCGACCACGCTGGGCGAACGACTCCACGATGTGCTGCCGCTCCTGGTCGACATGGTCCGCACGCCTCGTTTCGACGCCGACGCGATCGAACCCAGCCGCGACCTCGCCCTGCAGTCCATCGAGTCGCTCCAAGACGACCCGCAGGAACGCGCGATGCTCGGCGCCCGCTCTCGTCACTACGCCGCGCCCCTCGATCGCTCCGGCATGGGCACGCCCGAGGGCCTGCGGGCGCTGACCCGCGATGAACTCATCTCCGGCTGGGGCTCGATCGCGCTCCCGCGCCGCGCCGTCTTCGCCGCCGCCGGCCATGTTGACATCGACGCCCTCGCCCCGCAACTCGACGCACTCCTCGCCGGATGGACCGGCGGCACCGACGAACCGCCCCGCGGCGAGAACCCGCCTCGCGGCTACGCCCACGAAACCGACGAGAGCAACCAGGTCCAGATCGTCGTGCTGCACGACGCGCCGTCCGAACCCGACGCCGACAGCCTGCTCGAGAAACTCCTTGTCAGCGTTCTCAGCGGCGGAATGTCCGGGCGACTCTTCTCCGAAGTCCGCGAGAAGCGCGGGCTCTGCTACAGCGTCTCCGCCGGCTACTCCGGCGGCAAGGACTTTGGCGGCGTCACCGCATACGTCGGCACCACGCCCGAACGCGCTCAGGAATCACTCGACGTGCTCCTCGGGCAGTTGCAGCGCGTCCACACGCCCGAGGGACGCATCACCCCCGACGAGTTCCAACGCGCCGTCATCGGCATGAAGAGTCGCCTGATCTTCAGCGGCGAGTCCACCGGTGCCCGCGCCTCCGCGCTGGCCGCCGACATGCACCGCATGGGCCGTCCCCGCTCCCTCGCCGAACTCGCAACCGAGGTCGATCGCGTGACGCTCGACCAACTCAACGCGTATGCCGCGCGACGCGAGATGGGGCGACTGACAATTCAGACACTCGGCCCCGCACCCCTCAAGAGTCCCGTGTGACCACAACCGCACGATCGCCCCTGCCACAGGGCACGCTCAAGCGTTCGCTCGGAAACTCCTGAGCGTGGATCGATGCCTTGCCACCACATGCGATACTCGCTCGCGCATGATCATCGCGGGGCATCGACTTGTTGTGGTGCTCCGCCAGCCCCGGCTTTCCCATCCCCTTGCGCGGGCTTCGCCTGGGCCTCAACCGCGCCCAGTTTCCGTGCCGCCGCTTGACGCTGCGCCTCGGCCTGCCGCGCCTGTTGAAAGAGCCCGAGGATGACACAGCCGATGGCGATGCCCGCCAGATAGACGCCCAGTCGACGGATGAACTGTTCGCGTTCGCTCTTCACGGCCCGACCGCACTCCGTCTCTTGGTCTCTTCAGTTCCGTCTCACACCGTCTGCGCCACCTGCCCCTGCGCCGGCAGCCATCGCAGCAACTCGGCATCGCGATATTCGCCGCTCTCGATCTGCTTGGCGTACTTCCGCCGCAGTGCCGCCGCCACAAGACCCATAAACATCGGGTGCGGACCCAGCGGACGACTCAACAGTTCCGGATGGAACTGCCCGCCGATGAAGTACGGGTGCGTCACATTCCCGCCCGGAACGCCCGGCTGCGGCGTGTGGCGCAGTTCCATGATCTGCATGATCGGGCGCGACGGATGACGACCGCTGAACACCATGCCCGCCGCCTCCAGCCGAGCGATGAACTCCGGCTCCACCTCATAGCGATGGCGGAACCGCTCGCGGATCGTGGGCCGCTCACCATAGATGAACGACGCCAGCGTGCCCGGCGAGATCACCACGTCCTGCCCGCCCAGTCGCATCGTCCCGCCGAGCCCTTCGATCTTCTTCTGCTCGGGCAGTTCGCTGATGACGGCATTGGGCGACTGCGGGTTGAACTCGGTGCTGTTCGCGTCCCGAAGTCCAAGCACATTCCGCGTGAACTCGATCACCGCCACCTGGAAGCCCAGGCATATCCCGAGGTATGGCAACAAGCCCTCGCGACAATACCGCACGCACTCGATCTTGCCCTCCACGCCGCGACTGCCAAAGCCGCCCGGCACGATGATCGCATCATGCCCCGCGATGCGGTCGCTGACATTGTTTCGCGCGATCTCGGTGCTCTCGATCCAGTGCAGTTTGACATCGGTGCTCAGGTGGGCCGAACAGTGCTCGATCGCCTTGTCGATCGACGCGTACGCGTCGCGCAGTTCGGCGTACTTGCCCACCACTCCGACATTCACCGCCTTGTTCTTGGGCGACGTCAGTTTGCGGACAAACTGCATCCACTTCTCGCGGCTCTTGTCCTCGTGGGCCACATCGACGCGGTCGTGCAGACCCAGAATCGACAGAATCTCGCGGTCCAGACCTTCCTGCCGCATCTCTTCAGGGATCGTGTAAATGCTCTCGCGATCGTGCATCGAGAATATCCGCCGCAGCGGCACATTGCTGAACATCGCGATCTTCTGCATCACCTTGTCGCCGCACGGCTGGCTCGCTCGGCACGCGATGACGTGCGGCTGAATCCCCGCCTCCATCAATCGCTTGATGCCCAGCTGGGCCGCCTTGCTCTTCTGCTCGCCCAGCGCCTTGGGCTCGATGATGTACGTCAGCGCGACGAAGCACGTCGAGTTGGGGCCCTCTTCAAACGCCAGTTCGCGCATCGCCTCGATGTAAAACGCGTTCTCATAGTCGCCGACCGTGCCGCCGACCTCGACGAACACCACGTCCGCGGGCCGCGTGCCGTCGCCCTGCAGCGCGAGTTCGCGCAGTTTGCGTTTCACCTCGCCGGTGACGTGCGGGATCATCTGCACATCGCGCCCGAGATATACACCCTGACGCTCGCGCTCCAGAATCTCCGAGAACACCCGCCCGCTGGTGGTGAAGTTGCGCTTGGTCAGGTTCTGGTCGAGCAGTCGCTCGTAGGTGCCCAGATCCATGTCGCACTCGGTGCCGTCTTCGAGCACAAAGACTTCGCCGTGCCGATACGGGTTGAGCGTGCCCGAGTCGATGTTCAGGTAGCCCTCCATCTTGATGGGGGCGACCGTGAGTCCCTTGTCCTTAAGCATCTTGGCGAGGCTGCTGGCGAAAATCCCCTTGCCCAGTCCCGACATCACTGTCCCGAAAACGACGACGTAGCGATGACGCCCCTTGATGTACCCCTCGGGAATCGGGCTGTAGAACTCCGAGTCCGCCGACTGCTCGCCGAGCGAGCCGAGCGTGATGCCGCCCCGCGACGCTTGGCCGCCACCCCCACCACCGCCGCTGTTGCCATTGCCCGCGCCGCTTCCACTGGCACCTGCGGCATTCATCGCGCTGGCCGCACTGGGCGTGCCGCGCACTTCGAACGGCGCGTGCTCTTCATCAAGGTGTCGCAGTCGTGCGGCGCGATGGAGTGACGACCCCGACAGCCAGGGCGAGTCATCCAGAGGTTCAAGCCAGGGGTTGACGTCCGTGCCTTGAATCGTTTGGGGGGGCATTTCAGAGCGTAGCCATGGTCGGGGCGGTTGTCACGACCAATCCCTCGACGCAATCGCCCGGGTGGCCGATCGTTCCCGGCTCGTGGCGGACGTCTCTCGGGCGTGCTCGATGTCCGCCGCACGCAACCCCTCACTCCACTTCGTTTTCGCGTTGCTGTTTTTCGCTCTTCGATCTGATCCCGTACCGTCTCTCTATGTCCGACGCTTTCACTCAGCAGGCAACCCACCTCCGCGCCTCACTCGAACCCCTCGCCCGCTCATCACCGCGCCTGTGCGATCTCATCGACGCCCCGCGCGAACACCACGTCGAGCTCATCGACACCTTCGCCGACGACGCGGGGCATCGTCGGCGCATCGACCGTCCGCTCCTGGCCGACCTGTTCGGCCTGTCTCTCTCGCCGCCGACGCTCCTCCCCACCGCCTCGCTCGATGAGCGACTCTGGTGGCTGGTTCACTCCGCCGATCCGACCGCGAACATCTCCTCTTGGCTCGCGCCGATCGGCCAGCCACTCATCGGCCGCGCCACGCCCCTGGTCATCGAGACCGCCACCGAAACCGAACTCGGCGCGCTGCACGCCCTGTGGACCATCGCCCGTCGCCGATCCAACGCCACCCTCCGTACTCGCTGCCTCGACGCCGCGCGTCTTCTCATCGCCGAACTCCAACCCGACAACGCCACCAATCACCCTTGGGCGATCGCCGTCTTTCTCGCACTTGCCGAAGTCGGCGACCCAGGCATCCGCCCCGACGCCCTTCTCTACGCCCAGACGCTCGTCCACAACTGTCAGGTGCAACTCGGCCGCCCCGATTCGTTCTCCGCCGCCCTGCTCCTGCACGCGGCGTGGCGATGAACGAACATCGCTCGCGCGTTCAACCTCACACCCGCTCGTCCCGCGGCCGAACGCCCGCGAAGAGTTCTCGGACAAACTCGAATCGCCAAGGCCCCCCGCTTGCGTCGATCTCCGACCATGGCGAGACGGGGACCGGCACGCGTGTGCCGCCCGACTCGCAGGTTTCACGCGAAGGAGCGCACAATGAGTGCTTCCATCAGTAGCGCCTCTGGCTTCAACCCCGCCGCGATGATGCAGCGGATGGGTGGCGCCGGCGGTATCGGCGGCATGAAGGGCATGCAGCCGCCCAAGGAAATGCAGCAGCAGATCGAAGCCCAGTTCAAGAAGGCCGCCGACGCGGCCGGCGTCGACAGTTCTCAGTTCGCCGAGATGGGCGGCAAGATCCAAGACGCGCTCAAGAACGTCGACCTGTCGGCCTCCGACGACCCACAGGCGACCATCGAGAGCACCATCAACTCCGTCCTCCAGGAGAACGGCATCGACGCCGAGCAGTTCAAGGCCGACTTCCAGAAGGTCATGGACAAGATGCCCAAGCCCGACTTCGCCAAGATGTCCGCCGGATTCGGCGGCGTCTCCGGCTCCGGCGGCACCTACTCCGCCTCTTCGTCGCAGCAGGATCAACTCCAGAAACTGCTCGACCAACTCTTCAAGGACAACGACGAGAACCAGAACTCGCAGATCGCGAGCTTCTTCTCTCAAGCCTCGTCGGGCACCTTCCTCGACACCGCCGCCTAACCCGCGGCCTGTTTGAAGGCCTGTTTCAACATCTCTTTCACCTCCCCTCCGCGAGCGCGTGCTCCTCACCGCACGCGGAGACATCTGGGCGTGCGCGAGGCGGAGCCTCGCCGCGTCTCCCCAGACTTCCCTGAAAACGAAACGAGCCGAGCGGCATCTCGCCGTCGGCCCGTGAATCTGCCCTCCTCAGTTCCTCATCCCACCCCGCCAAGCCGCCTTCGCTTTTAGCGACGACGACGGGTGGCAACCAGGCCCAGCACGCCGAACGCGGCGGCCGCGCCAGGTGCAGGAATGAACACGAGGTTGCCGCGGATTTCGCCGGGGCCGTTGAGGGACGTGTGAACGTTGATGTAGAACTGGCCGTTGAACAACGCCGCGACATCGCCAACGTTGATCGTCACCGTGCCGACAAACCCGCCCGACGTACCGGAGTTGTTCCAGCCCGCAAGGTTGTCCAGGCCGTAGCGCACGCTGGCGTTCTGCGTGAACGACGCCACGCCGCCCGCAGCGGTCGGCCCGTGGATGTGCCCGACGGTCGCGTTGCCGGTCAGGTTGGTGAAGCCCTTGCCCGAACCCCAGCCCACGTTGATTGTGAGGATGCGGGTCGCGTCATCGAACGTGATGCCGGGGCCGACTTCGCCGCCCGAGCCCGCGTTGCCATTGATCACGCTGTTCTCGTTGGTCGAGAGCAGGCCCGCGCCACCCTTGCCGAGCAGGTCAAACTGATGGATCGCGCCCTGGGCGATACCCGCCGACACCAACGCCGCAATCGCGACACATGAAATCTTCATAGCTGAATCTCCCTCGAGGCACAGGACCTGGGTGACCGGCTGGGCCGATTGCCCTGCCGCAGCGCACACGCGCGCGGCATCTCTCTCCCGGTCTGCCCTTGAATGTACGGCGACCGACCGTCCATTTCAGAATCCGGCGCCATTCGTCCGCGAGACCGCCGATCTTCACACCGTGACGATCGAGAGTTCGCACTCCATTCGTACCGCGACACCACCGAGCAAGCCCTCGAAAGTCGCTGGGCTAGGCCGTGGCGGGGCATCACATTCTCCTTGGGGCCGTCGGCAAATCATGCGGCTCACGACTCGCGTACTCGCGCCCCTTCGCCTCTCGATACTCCACCGGAGTCTGATTCGCCCAACGCTTGAACGCCGAGCAGAACGCGCCCTGAGAGGCGTACCCAACCCGCTTTGCAATATCCCGCACCGCGTTCTCTGTGTTCCGCAGCAAGTCCGCCGCCACCTCCAGCCGATGCTCGCGCAGATACGCCGCTGGCGGCATCCCCACCAGAGCACTGAATCGCTCGTGGAATACGGTGCGCGACAGTCCCGCCTCATTCGCCATGTCCGCGAGCGTCCACGCCTTGCCCGGCGTCGAGTGAATCAGCGCGAGCGCGGGCCCGATGTGATCGTCGAGTACCGCCTTCGCCCAGCCGCTGCGCGACGGCCCGCTCTCGATCAGCGCGTGCCTCACCGCCTCTTGAAAGAGCAGCGTCACCAGTTGCGTCATCACCGCATTCGTGCCAGGCGTCGCGTCGCGAGCCTGCGCCTCAAGCAAACGGATCACCGTCGGCACCAGCGCATCGCTCGACTGCTTCGACCCTCGCACGATGATGATCTGTGGCAGCGCACTCCGCAGTCGAGGCCCTGCCGGCCCGTCAAACACAATGAACCCGCCAATGAATCGCACGTCCGGCTCGCCGCTGCCGATCCGCAACCCGCGATGCGCCTTGATGTCATCGCGCTTGATCACTTCGCGCAGATCAATGTGCGGGCTGTCGGGGTGATCGCCCACCGTGTGATGCCCGTGCAGCACAATCGCAAGATCACCCGCGCGGAGATCCTGAATCACGCCGTCCTCGCCGCGGATCGCTTTGCGACCCTCGACGATCGCATGAAAACCGCCCACGCCCCCCGGCGGCGAGAACGACCACTTGCCCGACGCCGTCGACAACCCCGCCACCCACGTCGTGATGCGGATTCGATTCAGAATCGACGTCACCAGATCGCCCGCCATCGCGGCCATCGGCGCATCGGCAGGGTGATGCTCCGCGCCAAACGCGGGCGGCGGCATCTTCCCCGCCCGCAACTCCACGAGCGCCGCATCAGACAAGTTTGAGGGCGCCGACCCCGACGGCAGCGCGCCAAACGGCCCATGCGGGCCGAGGCCTCCGACACCCCGCGACAGGATCGGCTCACGACGACCGCCCATCGCGCTCGACGATGGAAGAGATTCGGTTGATCCGATCGGTAAGCGCGGACGAAGCGGCGGGTTGGGTGTCACGGCCACATTCTTACGAATGGAAGCGGACGGCGTTCGCAGAATCTCGTCGCGCCCGTCCGGCGACGTGACGCGGGCGTCCGCTCAATTGCTCGCACGCCAGAACATGTGCGCCTCAAAACATCACAGAACGAGGAAACGCAAAAAAGAAAAGAGCCCCACAAGGTTTACCTCATGGGGCTCAAGCGTCGGCGATGACCTACTTTCCCGCAGTGCAGTATCATCGGCGGCAAAGGCTTAACTGCTGTGTTCGGGATGGGAACAGGTGTTGCCCTTTGCCAATGGTCACCGACAAACCGACCAACCGTCTCTCGACGGCCGGCGAGTCCAACCGGTAGGACACGAATGTTGAGTCAGAGACGATTGTGGGTTGTTGCAACCCGAATCTTGCAGCGCCGTGTGACAGAGTGAGGAGACCACACAAGGTGGACTCCACCAATCTGCGCCACGGCGGCTGGTTGGTGTGATCAAACGTTCGACCGTTAGTACCGCTCAGCTGAAGGCATTTCTGCCCTTACACTTGCGGCCTATCAACCTGGTGGTCTTCCAGGGGTCTCTCGTCTTGCGACATGCATGCCTTGTCTTCAGGGGGGCTTCACGCTTAGATGCTTTCAGCGTTTATCCCTGCCGTGCGTAGCTACCCAGCGGTGCGCCGAGCGGCGCAACTGGATCACCAGGGGCACGTCCAACCCAATCCTCTCGTACTAAGGTTGAAGCCTGTCAAGCATGCGACGCCCACAGCAGATAGGGACCGACCTGGCTCACGCCGGTCTGAACCCAGCTCGCGTACCACTTTAATCGGCGAACAGCCGAACCCTTGGGGCCGCCTTCAGTCCCAGGATGTGATGGGCCGACATCGAGGTGCCAAACCGCTCCGCCGCTATGGACGCTCGGGAGCGATCAGCCTGTTATCCCCGGGGTACCTTTTATCCGTTGAGCTACGACCCTTCCACACGGGATCGCAGGATCACTAGAGCCCTCTTTCGAGACTGCTCGAGCCGTCGCTCTCGCAGTAAATCCGGCTTATGCTCTTGCACTCGACACACGGTTTCCATCCGTGCTGAGCCGAACTTTGCGCTCCTCCGTTACACTTTGGGAGGAGACCGCCCCAGTCAAACTACCCGACACCAACTGTCCCTCGCCCAGATTCATGGGAATCGAGGTTAGGCCACAAACGTACACAGGGTGGTATTTCACATTATGGCTCTTCCCCGGCCGGAACCGGGGCGTCAAAGCCTCCCACCTATGCTACGCAGTGAATGCTCGTGGCCAATAGGAGCCTATAGTAAAGGTCCACGGGGTCTTTCCGTCTTGCTGCGGGTAGGCGGCATCTTCACCGCCACTACTATTTCACCGAGTCGGTCGTGGAGACAGGAGTCCAGTGATTACGCTATTCATGCGCGTCGGAACTTACCCGACAAGGAACTTCGCTACCTTAGGACCGTCATAGTTACGGCCGCCATTCGCCGGTGCTTCGGTTGCGATCTTCGGTTTCCCTGAACCACTCCCTTGACATTCCGGCATCGGGCAAGCGTCACTCTGTATACATCCACTTGCGTGTTGGCACAGAGCTGTGTTTTTGATAAACAGTTCCCAGACCCTTTTCTCTGCGGCCTGCCTTGCGGCGAGGCCCCCCTTATCGCTAACTTACGGGGTTAACTTGCCTAGTTCCTTCACGACCGTTCTCTCGAGCGCCTTAGGCTATTCGCCTCATCCACCTGTGTCAGTTTTGGTACGGGCTATGCAGCTGTTTTTCTAGTCACCCTTTCAACCCACATCGGCCACAAGGGCCTGCCAATCTAATAAGGCCGTGGATTTACGGGATGCGTCCTCGCTGCTGGCTCAGGACTATTAACCTGATTTCCATCGACTACGCCTTTCGGCCTCGCCTTAGGACCCGGCTAACCCTGGGCGGATTTACCTTCCCCAGGAAACCTTGGATATATGGCGAACAGGATTCTCACCTGTTTGATCGTTACTCAAGCCGGCATATTCACTTGCTGTCGCTCCACGAACCATTCCTGAATCGCTTCACCGCAACAGCAACGCTCTCCTACCGTATCTTTCGATACCCACAGCTTCGGCTTCCTGCTTATTCCCGATCATTATCGGCGCCACATTCCTCGGCCAGTGAGCTGTTACGCACTCTTTAAATGGTGGCTGCTTCTAAGCCAACATCCTGGCTGTCAACGCAACGTGACTTCCTTTCGAACTAAGCAGAAATTTGGGACCTTAGCTGGTGATCAGGATTGTTCTCCTTTTGACGACGGATATTGTCACTCGCCGTCTAACTCCCAGGTCTTGGGCAATGGCATTCGGAGTTTGGTTGAGAAGGGTAGTCGGGTAGACCCCACTTCTCATCCAGTAGCTCTACCTCCACTGCTTGCCGCCTGAGGCTAACCCTAAAGTTATTTCGGAGAGAACGAGCTATCTCCCAGTTTGATTACACTTTGAGTCCTCCCGTCAGTTCATCGCAGACCTTTTCAACGGTCACGCGTTCGACCCTCCAGGCGGTTTTACCCGCCCTTCAGTCTGACCAACGGTAGATCACAAGGTTTCGCGTCTAGCCCGTACGACTTGGCGCCCATTTCGGACTCGCTTTCGCTCCGCCTCCGGCCCGAAGGGCCTTAGGCTCGCCGTACAGACTAACTCGCCGGCTCATTATGCAAAAAGCACGCCGTCAGTCCGTAGACCTCCGACCGCTTGTAAGCACACGGTTTCAGGTACTCTTTCACTCCGCTCATCGCGGTGCTTTTAATCGTTCAGTCGCCTTACTGATTCGCTATCGGTCGTCGAGGAGTATTTAGCCTTGGAGGGTGGACCCCCCATATTCAACCCGGGTTTCCCGAGCCCGAGTTTACTCGAGGGCTGTGTCCGTCCACGGTTACAGGGCTTTCACCTTCTGAGGCCCGGCATTCCATCCGGTTCATCCGTGTGAGGACTATCCGCGTTCGCTCGCCGCTACTGACGGAATCGCGTTTGCTTTCTTTTCCTCTGGGTACTGAGATGTTTCAGTTCTCCAGGTTCGCTCTTTACCCCTATGCATTCAGAGTAAAGTACCCTTGCGGGTGGGTTGCCCCATTCAGAAATCCCAGGATCACAGTTCGGTTACCAACTCCCCTGGGCTTATCGCAGGTTCCAACGTCTTTCTTCGCCTCTCGACGCCAAGACATCCGCCGTGTGCCCTTATGTTTGATCACACCAACCTGACGCCGCGGCATGCTCGGCTTTCGCCTCACACTCCGCCTTGCCCTGCTGATGAAACCCCTCTGCACGATCTGCAGAGGCCCATGGGGCATAAGTCCCATGGTTAAACCAGCCTAACTTTTCGGCGCTGCAAGAACCGTCTTCTCGGCAGATGCACCGTGGCTTGCGCCGCGATCATCGCTTCCGAGACGAACTCGGTTTGCAACTTCTTGAATCGTCTATCTATCCCCGCCGCAAAGACCCCCGTGACGGCCTACCCGGTTTGCACCGCGTGGGTCGCCACAGAATTCGGCGGGGACATTCGTGTCCATATCCGGTTGTCAACGAGCAGTGTCTGCGTCGGGCTCAACCCTTGGCAAACCCCGGCATTCCGCGTTTCGCAGGGCCGGTCACCCCTTCAGGCCGGTTGCCCGGTCCGTTTGGGGGTGGGGAGAGTCTAGGAACCCCCGCCGGTCGGTCAAGTTGCGGGGGAATCATTTTCTTCGTTTCTGACTCCAAGTCGCTGATTCACAAAGGCTTGGAGAAAATTGGGTTGCCGCGAGAGCCCACCGGCAACCCCAGGCACCGATCATTTACCGGGCATCACGCGGGTCCCGAGGGTCCTGCGGCTGACCCGCCGGGGCATTCGGATTCACTTTGGGCTTGGCCTGCTCATCCGCGAGACGGGCAGACGACTCCAGTCGCTTGAATGCGTCGGACGTCCGCTCGGCCTCAGGCGACCTCGCGATGACCATGCCATCAGGACGCCTGAAGATCGCCTCGTTCGATCCGCCCTCGGCCTGGACGCCGCCGGCCACGCCAAGCAGCATCAGTTCAGACGAGAACGAGAGCCGCTCCGGCCCGGGCTTGCCCTCGCCGGGCGGGAGGTTCGCCGCAGACCCACCCGAGGTTGTCGGGGGCGGAGGAGGCGGAGGCGCAGCTCGACCGCCGCCAATGGCTCGACCGCCGCCACCGCCGCCGGAATCGCGCGGGTCACCACCGGGACCAAAGCCGGGCTCCGCGGGAGCATCGGGGCGGGCGGTGGGGAGTTTGGTTTCGTCGTAGATCAGCAGGCCTGCGGGCAGCTTCATCTCGGCGACGATGGTGTCGCCGGGCTCAACGCTGACCGAAGCGCGACGATACGCGCCGTAGTAAAACTTGAACGCTTCCACAGTCGCCCGTGCATTCTGGCCGATCGCCGCGTCGCTGCGCGGGGCGGCACCAGTCACGAAGAACGTCTGGTCGGCGTCGACTTGAACATCAGACGACCAGTCGGACCACGCCGTGCGAGCGAGCGGCTTCTCCGCCATGCTCTTCTGTTCTTCCTTGAGGAACAGCCCGCGTCCAAAGACAGGGTTGTTCACCACGAGCCGCGTGCGGTAGCGATACGTCGCGCCCGCCTCGGCCGTCAGGTCGTGTGTCCAGAACTTGACCGTCGAGTTGTCCAAAAGCGGCGGCTCAACCAGTGCCGTCGGCTCCGGTGCGCCTTCCTTCGTGGCGGCTTCAACCTCGACACCCGCGGCCTTGAGGCGGGCGACGAGATTCCGACGCTTGTTGTTCTTGTTGCGGAGCTGCTCTTCGAGCTGCCATCGCTTGAGCACCTTGGGCTCATTGGTATTTCGACCCGATGGCGGCGGTGGAGCCGCACGACCGCCACCAGCACGACCGCCGGAGGCCGCACCGCCACCTCGGCCTTCATTCGCTGGCGGACGACTCGCGCCCTTCTCTTCACGCGGCATGGAGTCGATTTGCTGTTGCAGCGCGGGGATGTCGATGTCGAGTTGTTTGATCTCGGCACGCCACTTGTCAATCGAGATCTGGTCCGCGTCCTTGTCCGCCATCGCCGCCGCGATCGCGGGCTCAATCCACTTGGGACCGGCGATGATCCGGTAGAACGCGGGACGGAGAATGCGCGACGACTCGGTGCGGGCCGTGGCCGCACCTTGGGTCGCCATCTCCGCGGTCTTCACTTGGTCCCACGCGGGCATCAAGTTGACGCGACCTGGCAGCGACGGCAACACCGTCGTCTCGCTCCAGTTGCCGTCGGATTGCAGTTTCTCACGCTCAACCTCGACCGCGACCACCTCGACGGCGTCACGCCACCAGCCCAGTGGAAGCGGGCTCTGCGGCCCGGCGTCGTCGGGGTCCGTCTCAAAAAGCGCGCGAAGCGCGCGACCGTCGAACTTGCCCTGGATGCTCACGGTCGCCTTGTCGTACGGCTGGGCCGACGGCAAAAGCGCCGCGAGACCGGGAATGCCGACCTTGTCGATCGGGTCGATCGCGGCCCGATGCGTGGCGGCGTTGATGTCCGTCGGCGCGGGCATCGCGAGTTCGCCCAGCACCAGATCGGTGGGCACGATCGCGGTCGTCTGACCGGCCGCGAACGCGATGGCTTGACCAAGCGGGCGGATGACCGGACGCGGCGCGACTCCGGCCGCGAGACGATCGCGGAGTTGGCTCGCGAAGTCCTCCTGAGGCGGGACCTCGGGCAGCGACGGATTGTCGGTCGCCATCTGACTCGTCAGCGACTTGGCCGCGTCTTCGGCGGGCTGGAAGGCGTTTTCGGGCGGAAGCGAGAGGTTGCCGACCTTCACCTCATTGGGCGAGGTGAGGAACTGCATCGCGAGCACGCCGAGGAACGCCGCCCCGGAGATCCCGAGCACGGCCTTGTCCACATGCTGCTCGAACGGGTTGATGCCCTTGAGTTTCATCGTCCTGATCCTGATGCGCCCACAGGCGGCGCGGGTGGAGTTCGTTCAGACAAGTTCACACGCGGAGCGACCACGACTCAAGTCTGAGGGGGCGTCGCCGGTGCATCCGTCGTGCCCTCGGCGGGCTTTGGTTCTTCGATCGGCGGCAGGCCCAGTCGAGCGCGAACGTCCGGCGGCATGAGCGGAACCGTCCAACTGCGGAGCCACACGGTCTCGAGTTCGATCTCGAGACGGACAACGCTCTCGTCGCCGTAGTAGTACCCCTGATCCAAGTCCGCCCACGGCTCGACCTCGGCCATGTCGATGTCGAGCACGCTGATGAAGTTGGCGCGGCCGATCGCGTTGAGGAACTCGGGCAGGCGAGCGCTCGACACGATCAACGCCATCTTCGCCTTGCGGATGTCGTACAGCGGGTTCTCCGGGCCGGACTTGCGCCCAGTGATCGAGGCGGTGAAATCAGGGGCGATCATGCCGGTGAGCGTCGTTGCGGCAGCCGGCGGCGGGGCCGCATCAGGCCCGGTCGGCAGCGCGAACGAACCCGGCGCGGCATCGATGACGATTCGGTTGATGCGCTTCACGACCGCATCGGGCACGGGGCGCGGCGAGCCGTCGGGCCCCGCGTTGGCGACCTGCACGATGTGCAGCAGGTCCTGAAGGAGCCAGTAGTCCCACTGCCAGATGAAACTCTGTGTCACGCCCGGTGGCTGCGGCGGAACCGCGCGGAGAATGCCGCCCATCGAGCCGCCCGAAGACGAGTCGCCCGACGCAGCAACACCCAGCGGAAACGCATCGGCGGTCGCATAGACGGAGACCGCTCGCGAGTTGCGGAGATAGGTATCACGACGGAGCCCCACCATCATCGCGGTGAGTTTGTCCTGCTGCTCCTTGCTCAGATTCGGGTCGCCGCCGGCGGCACCCTTCATCTTTTCGATCTCGCGGTCGTGGACGTCCTTGAGCGTCTGATGCACGCGGCGCGAGTCGGAAGGCCCGCCCGCGCGGATGCTGTCGAGCAGTTTCTGATACGCCGAGGGCTTGCCCGCCAACGGGTCACCGACGAGGATCTGCGCGAGCTCGAGGCTCTTGAAGTTCTCGTCGGCGCGGCTCGCAGGCTTGGGGAAAAGGCCATCAACCAGCGGCTTGCGCCCCATCTGGTTGAACTGCTCGGCGTTCTTGACGGCCGCCTCGCCGAACTCGCGCACCTTCTTGCTCTGGGACTCGAAGAACTCGGTGAGTCGCGTGTTGGGCGCGGACTTGAGCTCCAGCGCCTTGCCTTCGACCGAGAGCGTCGGGGCGGCATAGGTCACCTTCGCGTTGTTCACTTCATCAAGTTTGGCCTTGCCTTCGCGCTCGCGATTGGACCGAATGCTGTCGTTCCAGATCATGCTGCCGACGTACGCGGCAGGAAGCACGACGAGAATGACCGCGACGCACGCGACAATGACCCAGTGGGCCTTGATCCAGTTGAGTACAGGCTTCACTTGTTGCCCTCCGTCTTCTGCTCGCCTTCGGCCTTGGGTTCGGGCGGGACGATGATGGCCTGCCAACGGACCGTGAACGTGGTCTTCTTTTCACCCGCGGGCGGGACCGGCTTGAGGCTCGTGAATGGCGCGAGTGCGATCAACTCCGAGGAACCTTCGCCGCTGGTGCTGCCCGAATCGCCGAGGCCGCCGAGGCCACCTGAGCTCGGTGGCGGTGTCGAACCTCCGCCGCCGCGCGGCCCCCCCATGGCTCGTCCGCCTGCGCGACCGCTGCCGCCAGCCCGCGGATCGTCGGTCGGATTGTCGTTGCCGCCCGCCTGCTGGGTCGGCTCAGGCGTCGCCGCGACGGTCGTTCCCTCGGCCGCGTAGGGCGTCGGCGCGAAACTCAGCACATAGGGGCGATCGCCGCGTGTCTTGTGCTTGTCGAGCCAGTCGACGATGCTCTTGAGCATGTAGTTCTGGGCGTCGGGGTTGGTCGTCGACACCGTGAGGTCGATCGTGACATGGGCCTTGCCCGCATTCGGATCCGGCTCGCCGGTCGCGGGCGGCGTCAGCGTGCTCGGATCAACCGGGCCGACGTACGCCGTGTCAAACTTCTTGAGCGTGAACGCCTTGTCGGGCGCGGGGGCCTTGGCCGCGGCGTCTTCGAGCATCGCGCCCAGGTCATCAACGATCAGGGCGTGAATCTGGCGATGGTCGAGCAGCGCGACGATGTTCGCGGGGCGAAGGTCGGGCGTCGCCGTGCCGATCACGCCGACACGCTCCGCGTCGCTCTTGAGGTTCTTGGCCTGCCCCACCGCTGTCGCGATAACCGACGGCGCGGGCTTGCCGCTGATCGCCAGCGTGTCAAGCGTCGGCCGGATGAACATCGCGCCCGCGGCGGCCACCGCCACACCCGCGGCGGCGGCGAACCACTTGGTCTTGCCCTTCCACATCGACGCGCGGATCACCGACACCGGCATGAGGTTCGCGTTGATCGTGCCTTGGCCGACACCTTGGAGCGCGAGGCCGTAGGCCGTGGCGAACGACACGGCGTTCGCGCGGACCATCTTGGCCTTGTCGCCGTCGACGCCGCCGGGGAGTTGATCCAGCCCCGGCCTCTTGAACTCTTCAAGCCGGAACACGTCGATCGCGAGTTGCTGCTTGAGGTACTTGCGCAGGCCCGGCAACTGGAACGTGCTGCCCATGCCGATGAGGCGAGCGAGCTTCGCATCCTTGTGCAGCGACTGGTAGTACCCAATCGAGCGCTGGATGTCCTGGCCAAGGTCGGTAAAGACCGGCCGCATCGCCTGGAAAACCTGCCTCGCGTGCTTGGAATCCTCGGCTTCCTGCTTGAGTTTGTCGGCCTTGGGATAGCCAATCTGGAACGCCTGCACGAGGGCCTCGGTGAACTGATGCCCGCCCAGCGGGAACGTGCGAACCCACACACGGCCAGCCTCGCTGACAATCAGGTCGGTCGAAGTCGTGCCGACGTCAACCATGATCGTGCCCGGCGTCTTATCGTCAAACTGCAGGTCGTACGCCATCGCGTTGAAGACCGCCAGCGGCGACAGCGTCACATAGTCGGGTGTGATCCCCACGTCATTGAGCAGGTTGAGCCGCTCCATGATGCGATCACGCGTGATCGCGAAGATGCCGACCTCGACATCGGGGCTGTCGGGGCTGATGAACGTCTGAAAGTCCCACTCCACCTGCTCCAGCGGGAATGGAATCTGCTGCAGCGCCTCGAACTTCACAATCTCCGGCACCTTTTTGGGCTCGACCGGCGGCAACTTCGCAAACCGCGCGAACGACGAGTGCCCCGGCACGCTCACCGCGATCGACGCCCCCGACAGATTCACCTGCGAGATGAACTGCCCCAGCGACACGCGAAGCACGTCGTTGGCATCGACGCCCGGCGTCGAGAGCACTTTCGGATGCTCAAGAATGATCGCGTCAAGGACGTTGACGCGCGGCCCATCGGCCTCGAGTTTGATGGCCTTGATGGCCGCCGCACCGATCTCGATCCCCCAGCAGACCGTCGAAGAAGGCATCGGGAATCCTCGTTTTCGCAGACACAGACACGGACTTGTCGCAACCAGAACACGCCGCGCGCACCGACCGCCGGAGCGGGTCACGGGACGCGGGGTGAGGATGGTACACAACCCTGGGCGATCCCGCGCTGGCAAAACTCCGGGGCGGGTGATCGGGTCGGACGAGCGGCACGCCGCCCAACCCCCATCGATATCCGCTGCTCGCCGCGGCATCAACCCTTCAGCCAATGCACGGCGCACAACAACGACCCCGCCGGGCCCTGTGTCTAGTGGATACGCACGCCGCCCGAGGCTGTTCCGCTCAGGTGGGGGCTCTGGAATTTGATCTGTTGAAATGTCGCCCGCGGTCGACGCGTCCGGACTCCGCTCAATCGCGCTCGCGCCCCGCCGTCTCCGGCTCATACGCCGCCGCGATGTCCTCGTCGGTGATCGAGGTCTTGAAGTTCTCAAGCGCCCGATTCAGCGTCTCGACCATCCGTTGGGCCGAGACGATTGCGTTGTCCATGCTGGACCGCCCGGTCACAAGCCGCAACTGGTCCACCTGCTTGGACTCGGTGAGGAACTTGTCGCTGCGGGACTTGGCCTCCTGCAGGCCACGCAGCAACGATTCCGCCTTATCGCGAACCGCCGTGGTTTCCATCAGGATGCGCTGCCGTTCGGTCATCGTTGGCCCATCTGCACGTGTCCCGACCATCAGGCCCCGCTCGGCCCCCGGCGACACTCCCCCCACTCCGCCAGTCGACCACCATAAATGATGTCGCCAGACGGTCGCGTGTTCTTCATCAGACCTGAACACGCGGAGACAAGGTAGCACAGTCGCGCTCAGGCCGCCAACCCGAGGGGTCCGCCGGCAATGTCGGAATCCGTTTGGGTGTCCATGGGCGTCACGCCCGTCCCGCGGAGTTTCAGCGACACAACCATCTCCGGCACATGCTTCCGGATCGCCGCGATCACCGCTTCGCGGTCATACGAGTTCTGCACCGCCGACAGGTCCGCCAGCAGTTGCGTCAGGTTGAACTGGTCGCCCAGGTTCCCACCGCGTTTCCCCGCCCACACATTGATCCCCGGGTGGCTGCTCGGCCGCAGTTGCTCCGCAGCGTACGCCAGTTCCTCGTGCAACTTCTCGCCCGGCCTGATCCCCGTGATCTTGATCTGAATCAGCGCATCCGCCGGCGTGTCCAGGTCATGCTCGCCGCTGGCCGCCGCGTCGCTCGCCCGCGTTCCGCTCGCGTTCACCACCAGTGGCTCCATCCCGTGCTGCCGCACAAACCGCTGAGCCAGTTCCAGAATGTTCACTGGGTCGCCCATGTCCAGCACGAACACGCCCGCCGTCGCCGAATCCGGCTGCAACACACCCGCCTGAATCACCAGCGACGCCGCCTCGTGGATCGTCATGAAGTACCGCGTCATCCGCGGATCCGTCACCGTGATCGGCCCGCCCTCGGCAATCTGCGCCGACCAGATCGGCAGCACGCTGCACGCGCTCCCCAGCACATTGCCAAACCGCACCATGCTGAACCTCGTCGCGTCGCCGTGCTCGCGGCACTGGCGATGCATCGCCTGGATGTACATCTCCGCCAGCCGCTTTGTCGCCCCCATCACGCTCGTCGGGTTCACGGCCTTGTCGCTGCTGATCAGCACAAACCGCTGCGTTCCCGCCGCGATCGCCGCATCCGCCACCGATTTGGTTCCAAAGAGATTGTTCGTCACCGCATGGGCCGGATGATCCTCCATCAGCGGCACATGTTTGTGGGCCGCCGCGTGGAACACCACATCAGGCTTCAGTTCATTGAACACCCGCCGCGTCGCTTCCGCATCCGCGATGTCGTGCAGCGCCGCCTTGCGCCGCAGGTTCGGGAATCGTGCCGCGATCTGGCGATCGATCTCAAACAGCGCGTTCTCGCTGCGCTCCATCAGCACCAGCGTCTCGGGCTTGAACGTCGCGACAATCCGCGCCAGTTCCGAGCCGATCGACCCGCCCGCGCCCGTGATCAACACCCGCCGATTCTGCAGCGCGCCCGCCACCGCCTTGCGATCAATGCCATACGGCGTGCGCCCGATCAACTCCACCGGATCGATGCCCACCGACCCCGAACCCGCCGCAGGTGCCACCGCTGAGCTCGTCGTCCCCGCAATCGCCGCCGCTGGAGCGCGATCAAGCAATTCGGTAATCGGCGGCACAAACCGCTCAGGAATCCCCAGCGACCGCAACTGCTGCCGCACCCGCTGCGTCAACTGCCGCTGCGACGCGGGCAACGACACAATCGCGACGCTCGGTCGCAGGCGATCACGCATTGAGGGGAGATCGTCGAGCGTGCCGACATCGTTCGCGGGCTCGACCGCCGCCCGATCAATCTGATCGACAAACACAAACCCCACCGGGCACGGCGCACCGGGCAGCAGCGCGAGTTGGTCCAAGAGCAGGCTCAACGTTTCGCCCGTGCCGATCAGAATCGCATCCATCGGCCCCGCCGAACTGAAGTTCATGAAGTGCGCGGGACGCGCAACGGCGCTGGTCGAACCGGTATTGCCCGGCATCCCGGCATTGCTCGTGAACCCACTGCGGCTGGCCATGCTCGTTCTCCCTGCGATCGGTGCCGACCCTGCGGCACAGGCTCTGGCTGACGTGCTCGCAAAGACCGAGCCAACGCCGACGCCTTCGAGTTATCGGCGGGGCAAAGGGGGGACATGAAGCCCGAGAACCCGAAAGTCCGCGAATCGTGAGCCCGGTTCCTTGAAAACCAAGCACGCAAACTGACGATTTCGGTCAAGATTCGGTCAAACGCACCATTTTGGTCGCCGGACCGAGAATCGTGTGGCATATTTCCTTATGCACCGATCGCTTGCCGCACTGGTCATCGTTCTGGTCTCTGTCGCAATTCCATCTTCAGCACAAGCCCATGCGGACATTCCGCCTGATTATGGCTTGCAATGGGCGACCATTGGCGCGCCGGGCAACGAGGCGGCGCCGGTCGGGTTCAACGGCCGCGCCTCGGGCCGCGTCGACTACGAGTACCGCATCACCAAGACCAAGGTCACCAACGGCCAGTGGGTGGACTTCCTCAACTCCTACGCCAAGTACTACTCGGGTCGTCCAAACGACACTGGGCTCACGGGCGGCTTCGCCAACTACAACGCGGGCGAGCCGTACACCATCTCGGCCTACTTCCGCAACTGGGCGACCACGCCATCGTTTCAGATGGCCGCTCGCTATTGCAACTGGTTGCACAACGACAAACGTGACGATCGCGCGGCGTTTGAGTCCGGCGCGTACGACCTCTCGACCTTCACCACTAACCCCGACGGCAGTCGCAACGACCAGATCGCGCACTCCGCGGGTGCCAAGTTCTGGATTCCGACGCTCGATGAGTGGATTAAGGCGGCATACTTCGACCCGGCCCGTTATGGCAGCGGCTCGGCGGGCTACTGGCTCTATCCATATCAGAGCGACCTGCCGCCGATTCCTGGCGAGCCGGGCGTGGGCACCACCAATGCCGGGATAGTCACGACCAACTGGGGCGAACTTGGGCTGTACTACAACGCGACCGGGCCTTGGGGATTGCTTGACGTATCGGGCGGTGGGCGCGAATGCACAGAGACGGTGATGACCGAGTTTCCGGGAATCGCGTTTGATCGATCGCGATGTACCGTAGGCACTTACGCAGGTTCGGACCAATACACGTTGCTCGATCGCCGAGACGTGCAGGGAGTACTTTACAGCAGCTCGACAGAGGACGATCCATTTTACGCTTTCCGCGTGGCGTCGGTAGTTCCAGGTCCTAATTGTATCGGTGGTCTTGGACTGTACCTGTCATTGTTGTGCAAAAGGAGAAGTCGATGAAACGTTTGTTTGGAATCGGAGTCGCGATGCTCGCCCTTTCAAGTGTAAACGCCATTGCAGGCTGGCGCGTAGACACCTTCGGAGCAAGTAGCATCGTGTCTAATTTGTCCGTGAGTTCCGGAAGCCGCGGCTCAATCGTGACCTTTGACGTCCGTGCGAACACCGGCTCTGGCTGCTTGGTTGCGCTTTACGCGACAACGCCAGGCGAGCGGTTGCAGCGAGTGACTATCAACATCATCGCACACCCGAGCCACGGAACGACCGCTCATAATGTATCTCTCCTTCTGAAAAGCGACCCGCTTGTGCCGTCAGCGTCAATCGCATATGTCGGGAGTGTTGGCACAGCATCCAGTCCCAAAGGCGATCTTTGGATCGGTGATATCAATATTGCGGGTAGCGTTGGTGACGCCGCAAACCCGTCCCAGGATTCGATTATCGCGCAGAGCATCAACGACATTACAGCAGGTGGAGACATCGCCGCGACAATCACGTCGACTGGTTCGGCGCAAGTTCCGGGCGCAACCGGCACCTTTAGATCAACCGGCGGCAAGATCCTCGGGACGATAACCGCAAATGGAACTCTGGGTCTGCTGAACGCGTCGGGCGATATCGGCACATCATCTGCGCCGCTGAGCATCATCGCTCGGTCGGGCATCATATCGGTCATCGGCAACAACGCTTTCGTGGATCTGCAAGCCAACGCGTTTGGCGGCACAGGGTCGCTCGGCCGTATCGAAACCCGGACCGGCGACCTGAGCGGCATCATCAAAGCCCACAGCCTCGCGGGCGGCTTCAACCCCAACGAAGAGGCGATCAAGGTCGCAGGCGCACTCCGAGCCAATGTCGAAGTTCAGACCAGCATTGACAAGGCCATTCGCTGTGGTTCTCTTGTCGGCCAAGTCACGGCAAACCGCGCCAACAGCGGGGCGGGGTGGAACCAGAACGTCATCGTGAATAATGCGACATTGTCCCCCGTGCCCGCGTATTCGGCGACCTCCGCCTCGCTCGGCGGCGGCGCGGTCGGCCTGGTGCCGTTCCGTGTCTACAGCGCAGACTCCTCCGGGGCGCTGATTTGGCAGAGCGTGATCAACTCCGCCGCGTCGAACGATGGCTATTCCCTCGGATTCTACGGCCCGGTGTCGTTTGCTTCCGGCACAAGCAATCCGTCCGCCGTCATTGTGCAGCGCAAGACCCTCAACAACACGTTCATCGACTTCAGCGCCTGCGCCTACACCGCATTTGACGCCGCCAAGCCGCGTGTCGTGCGGATCATTGGTCGGCCCAGTCGTCCGCTGCCTTTCGGCGAATACCAGATCGTGCAGCGCGGCGACGCCGTAAAGTGTGACCTTGGGTCCGGATCCAATCCATCGGTCGCGTCGTTTTCGCCGATTGACTTTCGCATCATGGAGGATTGCAATGGCAACAACATCGACGATCGAACCGAAATCCTGAACGGCAGTCAGCCCGATCTCAATGGTGACGGTCACATCGACGGTTGCAATGGCATCGGATTCTGCGGCGCAGATTACAACGGCGATCTGTTCCTCGATTTCACAGACTTTGATGCTTTTGTCGCCGACTTTGAAAGCGGCGCGCCCGGTGCCGACATGAACGGGGACGGTTTCCTCGACTTCACCGACTACGACGCATTCGATGCACTCTTCAACGATGGTTGCTACTGGGGCTGAGAATCACACCCTGCAACCAATCGGTCAAGTATCGGGGCACCGCTGCTTGGCCTTTCTGAATGAAGTCATGGCGCGACATGAACGAGTCGCGAGGTCTGTTCCGCTCGCCCGCGAACTGGACCATCCGTGACCGGCAGGTGGCCCGATCACGATGTGCCACGATCACGACCGGCTTTGAGGGCGTGATCGTGGGTTTCGAGAGTTCGCGAGGACCACACGATCATCCTCACAGAGCCTCGAACGATCGTGGCACCCACGCGCACGCGACCTGTGAGGAAATGGACAAGTGGCCCAAACGCTCTGACGTGCCGAGGTCCCTCCTTCTCCCTCCACGCCCGCCTTTCCCGCACGCCGCTTTTCCACTTTTCCACACTCGTCCACACGCATGTCTACGTTTGCGCGCAATGTCGTCGATATGCGCACCGCGCATCGACACGTTTGCGCGCAATGTTGTCGACATGCGCGCAAAACCACGTCTCCCCTCTTGTGCCGCCCACGCCGCAAGGTAAAGTCCCTCGGCAACATTGCGCTTCATCGCCTCACGACCACCGGCGCGATCATCCAGAGGAGTCTCACCATGCGCACCTCATACTTCCTCGGCACGCAGTACGAGTCGCTCGCCTCCTCCAACTCTCGCGCGGACATCGCGCCCCCCGAGAACACACCGGCAATGCCTCAGCCGCCGATGGCGCGCAGTGCAAAACGCCCTCGACGGTCGAACGTGAAAACGCGATTGGACAAGTACGATCTCTACGAACTCGCGGTGACGGACGGAGAGCGGCTCGCGCGGTTCACGGCGGCGGTGCATGGCCGGTCGCCGCGTGTGTTGTCGGAACACTTTTCAGGTTCGGGCGCGCTGGCGCGGGCGTGGCCGCGAGTGGTCGCGGGGACTGGGCGGAAGGCACGCGCGTTCGCGGTCGATCGCGACGCCGGGCCGCTGCGGAAACTGAAGGCGTCCGCGTCTATGGAAGGCGTCGGATCGCTGACGTGCGAACGCGCGGACGTGATGGCCACGCGCACACGCGCCGACGTCATCGCCGCGACCAACTTCGCGATCGGCTATTTCCACACTCGCGACTCGTTGGTCACATATCTCTCTCGCGTGCGCCGGCTTCTCCTGGCGGGAGGCGTGTTCGTGTGCGATCTTTACGGCGGGTCGGATGCGCTGACGCCAGGCACAACACGCGTGCGACTGCGTGCCGCCGACGGCTCGCGGGTGACGTACATCTGGGAGCAGCGGAGCGCGGACGCGATGACCAATCGCGTGACCAACGCGATTCACTTTGAGATCACGTCGCCCCGAGGCACGAAGCGATCACTGCAAGATGCGTTCGTCTATGACTGGCGGCTGTGGTCGATCGCGGAACTGCGTGACGCGGCGGCGGAGGCGGGGCTGACGGACTGCCGCGTGTTCAACCGGCTTGCGGATGCGATCGACTCAGAGGGGAACGTGTATGTGAGGCCGATCGAGTCGGGCGGCGAACTCGACGATCCGTGGGTGGTGTATGTGGCGCTCGCCCCGGCGGCGAGAGGAATGCCCGCGGCACGCGCAAGAACAAATCGGTCAAAGGCGTCGCGGCGTCAGGTGTGATCTACAATCGCCCCCTATGCCCCTGCTGGCCGCCGTCAACATCTCGCACGCCTTTGGCGACCGGATCATTCTGGAGAACGTCTCGCTGTCGATCGAGGCGGGCGAACGCATCGGCGTGGTCGGGCGCAATGGCGCGGGCAAGTCGACGCTGATGAAGATTCTGACCGGGCAGATCGCGCCCGAAAAGGGCGAAGTGCAGTTGCAGCGCGGATGCCGCGCGGGATATCTGCATCAGGATCCGAAGTTCGACCCCAACGACACGCTGCGCTCGGCGGCCGAGCAGGCGTTCAAGGAACTGCACGACCTACACGCGACGCAGCACGAGATGTACGACCGAATGGCGACGCTGCAAGGCGCCGAACTCGACATCCTGATGAAGCAGCAAGCCCAGATCGAGGCGCGGATCGAAGCGCTGGGCGGCTATGCGGTGGACCACAAGATCGACGCCGTGCTGCACGGGCTGGGCTTTGTCGATGCGCAGTTCAACATTCCGGTGAAGGGTCTGTCGGGCGGGCAGAAGGGGCGGCTCGCGCTGGCCCAGTTGCTGCTGGAAGAGCCGGACGTGCTGCTGCTCGACGAGCCGACCAACCACCTCGACATCGACGGGCGGCTGTGGCTGGAGAGTTTCCTCAAGTACGAGTTCAAGGGCGCGGTCGTGATGGTGAGCCACGATCGCTATCTGCTCGACAACGTCGTCACGCAGATCATCGAGACCGAGCAGTGCCGCCTGGTGCATTATCCGGGCAACTACGCGGCGTTCCGCGAACTGCGGGCCGAGCGACGGCTGGTGATGCATCGCGCGTATGAGGCGCAGCAGAGCAAGTTCAAGAAGGAAGAGGAATACATCCGGCGGTTCAAGGCCGGGCAGCGGGCCCGCCAGGCCAAGGGCCGCGAGACACGACTGGACCGGGAGAAACTCAGCAACACGCTGGAGCGCCCGATGGAACTGGCGACGCTCTCGCTGGAACTGCCCAAGGCCGAGCGCAGCGGCGACGTGGTGGTGTCGTGCCGCGAACTGAGCAAGTCGTACACCCAGGACGACGGCACCACGAAACTGCTGTTCAAGAATCTGTCGCTGTCGATCTCGCGTGGCGAGCGCTGGGGCATCATCGGGCCCAACGGCGCGGGCAAGTCGACGCTGGTGCGCACGCTGCTGGGCGAGCAGGCCGCGGACGCGGGCACGGCACGCATCGGCAGCAATGTCAAGGTCGGGCACTACAAGCAGACGCACGAACATGTGAACGCCGAACTGCCGGTGTACCGCTACCTGCAAAACGTGATTCTCAAGGAGTCGCCCGGCTCGGCGATGAGCGAGCAGGCGGCACGGAATCTGGCCGGCGCGTTCCTCTTCAGCGGCGACGAGCAAGAGCGGCAGATGGGGTTCTTGTCGGGCGGCGAGCGGAGTCGTGCCGTACTCGCGGGATTGCTCGCCAGCAGCAAGAACCTGCTGGTGCTCGACGAACCGACGAACCACCTGGATATTCCGGCGGCGGAGCGACTCGAAGACGTGCTCAGCGATGAAGAGGGATACGAGGGCACGCTGATCCTCATCAGCCATGATCGCGCGCTGATTGACGCGACGTGCGACCACCTGCTCATCCTCGACGGCCAGGGGAACGCTGAGATTTATCTCGGCGGGTACACCGACTGGCACGAAAAGCACACGGCACGCCAAGCCGAGGCCGCCCGCGCCGAGGCGGAAGAGAAGCGCAAGCGCGAGGATCGCGAGCGCCAGCAACGGGCCGCCGAGGAAGCCAAAAAGAAGGCCAAGCCCAAGGTGAGCGGCCCGAGCGCGAACGCGCTGGAGCGGCTGCGCACGGAGCAACTTGAGGAGCGGATTCAGAAGATCGAGGCGCGGCTGCGCCAGATTGACGAATCGCTGAACGACCCTGAAGTGTGGCGCGACCACGCCAAGTCGCACAAACTGGGTGAAGAGCGACAGAAACTTCAGCACGAACTTGAGCCGCTGGAGTTCGAGTGGCTGCGCCGGTCTGGTGAATGACGTGCGTGGCGCGGCGTCGCGTGATATCGTGCGCTCATGACGACGCCCGAGACGCGAAAAGCAAGCCATTCCTCCGCGGGCATCAGCCTCGCCGAGTTCCAGACGCTGATCCGCACGCGATACTTCGCGACCGATTCGGCCCGCGGGACGCCTGGCACGTTTATGTGGTTCATCGAGGAAGTCGGCGAACTGGCCACGAGCCTGCAGGAGAACGGGGCGGGCAAGACCCCCACCGCCGAGCAGCGGCACAACCTTGAAGAAGAGTTCGCCGACGTGCTCGCGTGGCTCACGACGCTGGCGAACATCCACGGCGTCGACCTTGAGCTCGCGGTGAGCAAGTACACGGACAAGGGCCGCGTTGAAGGCGTGAAGGACTGACGCGGGATCATCACGATCGCAACGCAACGCTCACACTCAGGATTGCACCATGAAAAACCTCTCTGAAGTTCAGAAGTTCATGCGTGAACGCGGCATCGATGCGTGGCTCATCTACGACTTCCGAGCCAGCAACGCCGTGCTCGCACGGGTGCTGCCGGGCAAGCGATGGACGACGCGCCGCGTGTATCTCTGGATTCCCGCGGACGGCGAACCGCGGGTGCTCGCGCACCACATCGACGCGTCGCAGTTTGAGTCGGGTCCGGTGAAGACGACGCGCTATCTAACGTGGCCGGAGATTCGCGCGTGGCTCGCGGAGCGGACCCAGGGGCTGACGCGCGTGGCGATGGAGTACGCGCCGGGCTGCACGCTGCCGGTGGTGTCGATCGCCGACGCGGGGACGGTCGAAATGGTGCGATCTCTGGGAGTGGAGGTCGTGTCGTCCGCGGACTTGATCCAGTATCACGTCGCACGATGGAGCGCGGAGGCGATCGGCAACCACGAGATCGCGGCGAAGAAGACGGCCCAGATCATGCAGGACGCGTTCGCGAAAATCCGGCATCACCTCGGCAGCGCGACGCCGCTGAATGAGTACCAGATGCAGCAGTTCATCCTGTCGCGTTTTGCGGAGGAGGGGTTGGAATACAACGGCGAGCCGATCTGCGCGGTGAACGGGCACAGTGGCGATCCGCACTTTGAGCCGACGGCGGCCGCCGCATCTTCGCCGCAGAGCCAGATCAAGAAGGGCGATTGGATACTGATCGATCTGTGGGCGCGATTGCCCGGCGAGGACAACATCTTCAGCGACATCACGTGGGTCGGTTTCGCGGGCGCGAGCGTGACGGGCAGGCATCGCGCGGTGTTCGACGCGGTGAAGCGCGCACGCGACGCGTCGGTTTCGCTTTCGCAACGTGAGTGGGACGCAGGGCGGAAGATTCAGGGCTGGCAACTGGATGATGCGGCACGGCTGGAGATCGTGCGCAGCGGCTATGAGAGCGGCCTGCGCCATCGCACCGGGCACAGCCTGAGCCCCGGGCCGCTGGTGCATGGGTATGGCGTCAACCTCGACAATCTCGAAACGCACGACACGCGCGAGATTCTGCCGGGCTTGGGGTGGACCGTTGAGCCTGGGATTTATGGCGAGGACTTTGGCGTGCGCCTGGAACTCAACATGTTCTGCGACGCGGCGAAGGGCCCGATCGTGACCTCGTGCGTGCAGGATGAGCCGATGCTGGTGTGAGATCGCCAGCGTGAAAGCAGGTGATATTTCGGACAGCCGTGTCGCCAAGTGCGGAATGTCTGCTAGACTGATCGGGCGCGTCGCACGACGACGACGCGGCTTGATGGAGTCGTACCCATGCTGCCAGCGGGCGTTTCGATCCAGCGTCTCCTCGCTTCGATGAAGAAACTCGAAGCCTCCGACCTTCACATCAAGGTCGGCATCCCGCCGACCTATCGCGTCGGCTCGCTGCTCAAGCCGGTGCAGGCCGACCCGCTGACCGAGGACGAAGCCGACCACCTGCTCGACCCGATCGTGCCCGAGGTGCTGCGCCCCAAGTTCGACAACTCGGGCAACCTCGACTTCGCGACGTCGCTGCCCGACGGCGACCGATTCCGCGTGAACATGTATCGCTCGGGCGGACACACGCACGCCGCGATCCGGCGGGTGCGGGCGGAGATTCCGTCGTACGAGGCGCTGCATCTGCCGCCGATCTATTCCAAGATCGTGGACCAGGCGGGCGAGGGGCTGGTGCTGGTGGTGGGCGTGACGGGCTCGGGCAAGTCGAGCACGCTGGCGGCGATGATCGAGCACATCAACGCGACGCGGGCGGAGAACATCATTACCGTCGAAGACCCGGTCGAGTATCGATTCGTGCCGAAGAAGTCGATCATCTCACAGCGTGAGATCGGCATTGATGTGGACAGTTATTCCCAGGCGCTGCGGTTCGTCGTGCGCCAGGATCCGGACGTGATCTTCATCGGCGAACTGCGCGACCACGACACAGTGCTGGCGGCGATTCAGGCGGCCGAGACCGGGCACCTGGTGTTCGGCTCGCTGCACACCTCCGACGCGATGCAGTGCTTCAGCCGCATTCTGGAGTTCTTCCCGCAGCACGAACACGGCTTCCTGCGCGGAGCACTGGCAGGAACGCTCAAGGCGATCTGCGCCCAGCGGTTGCTGCCGACGGTCGAGGGTTTTGACACTCGGATCGTGCCGGCGACGGAAGTGCTGCTGGGCACGGCGCTCGTGAAGGACAAGATTCGAGAAGGCGAAGATGACGATCTCCCCTCGATCATCAACACAGGCATCGAGGACGGCATGCGCTCGTTCACCTATTCACTCGCTGAACTTGTGAAGCGTGAATGGGTCAGCAGGGCGACGGCGATGGAGTATGCACCCAACCGCGAAGCGCTGGACAGCATGCTCAAGGGCGTGGAGATGAAGGCCCAGTCACTGGTGGGCCGGATCAAGCGGTAAGCGACGCTGAGAGCGTGCCGCGTGTCTCGCCGCCTCAACCCTGTCCGGCGACATGGTCGACTTCATCCAGACTGGTCGCGCCCTCGGCGACCAGTCTCCAGCCGGACTGCGCGAGCGTTGTGAAGAGGCCCTGGTCAATGATCTTGCGCATCGCCGTGATGCTCGGATCGCGCAGGATCACGTCGCGGAGTTCGTTATTGACGTCGAGCAGTTCATAGATCGCGCGGCGACCGCGATAGCCGGTGCGCAGACACTTGCCGCACCCGACGGAGGTGAACATCTTGTTCTTGCCGCCGAGGTACTTGCCCAGGCGCGTCGCGGTGCCGGGGGGGATGGGGATTTCGCGCTTGCAGTGCTCGCAGAGGACGCGGAGCAGACGCTGGGCGAGCACGAGGTCCAGGGCGTTGACGACGAGGAACGGTTCGACCTTGAGGTCGAGCAGGCGGAAGACGGCGGAGATCGTGTCCTTGGAGTGGACGGTGCTGAACACGACGTGGCCGGTCATGGCGGCCTGCATCGCCGTGCGCGCGGTCTCTTCGTCGCGGATCTCGCCGACGAGGATCACGTCCGGGTCCTGACGGAGCACGCTGCGGAGCAGATTGTTGAACGAGTTTTCCTTCTGTTCATCGACGGGAATCTGCGTCACGTTGTCGAGTTGATACTCGACCGGGTCTTCGATCGTGACGACGTTGCGGGCTTCGCGATCGATCTCGCGCAGGCCGGCGTAGAGCGTGGTCGTCTTGCCCGACCCAGTGGGGCCACAGACGAGCAGCAGGCCGTGGTCCTGATCGCAGACACGACGCACGCGCTGGGCCATGTAGGGAGCGAGGCCGAGGTCCGAGAGCGTGTGCGGCGAGAGGCGGTCGTCGAGCACGCGGAGCACGAGTTTCTGGCCGTGGACGCTGGGGGTGAAGGACACGCGATACTCGACGCGACGATCGCCGATCCGCGCGGAGAAGTGGCCTTCCTGCACGGCGTCGCGGGCGGCGGCCCGCATCTGGGCGGCGGTCTTGATGAGGCCGTAGATGAGTTCGCCCACTCGCACGGGCATGAAGCCGATGGGGATCATCTGTCCGTCAACACGCATGCGGACAGAGAACTTTTCGCCTTTGTTTTCGACGTGGATATCGGTGGCACGGGCCTTGGACGCGAGCTGCAGCAGGAGGCGGACGCCGTTGGGCCCGTCGCTGGTGCCCGCGAGCGCGGATGAGGGACGCCCGCCGGCGTCGATGATCGAAACCGCTTCGGCCTCGGACATTTTCGGCGGGAGTTCATCGAGCGTGGCGACGAGGCTGGCCGTCCAACCCGCGTCGAGGCTCGTGTCCTCAAGTTTCGCATCGTCGGAGTTGCTTTCGGCGAGCGAGCTTGCGGCTGCGCCGGCGTAGGAATCGCCGCCGTCGTACTCGATGAGAAACTCGTGGCTGCCGATACGGAGAATGTCGCCGGGCTTGAGTTTGACAACGCTGATGCGGGCGTCATTGACGCGCGTGCCGTTGCGACTGTTGAGGTCCTGGCAGAGATAGCCGCCGTCGCGATCGGGTTCGATCTTGGCGTGGAATCGACTGGCCATGTCGTCGGTGAGGGGGATGGTGTTGTCGGGATGACGCCCGATCGACACGGATTCCTTGGAAAGGCGCAACGCCTGAGAGGAACCGCGGATGGGCTTGAGATGCCAATAGGACATGGGACGCAGATTCCTGTCAGCCGAGGTACCGGAGGTCGACATGCGGATCGTACCGGGCCACCCCCGGGAGGTTGCCACCTGTTCGGAACAGTATACAGAATTCTGCTCGGACGAGGGATAGGGCGAGAGACAAGCCCGCGGCGTGCAGGCATCGCGATCGCCGCGAAAAACGGGCTGACGCTTCTAAAGACCAGACGGATCAGCCGCGGGCCGGCCCCAGCAGTTGCTCGGGGTCTTGCAGGAGTTTGATGATCTCGGCCAAGGCCAACGCTGCGGCGGCTCCGTCGACCACGCGATGGTCGCACGCGAGGCTGAGCGGCAGCAGTTGCCCGACGAACAGCCCCGACACGCCGCCCACGCTGCGAACGACCGGACCGGGTCGAGCGCGGCCGACGGCGAGGATGCCAACCTCGGGATAGTTGATGATCGGCGTCGCGAACCGGCCCGCGTGGCTGCCGACGTTGCTGATCGTGAACGTGCTGCCCATGAGTTGCTCGCGCGGGATCGAACGCGAGCGGGCCATGTCGGCGATCATGCCGATCGAGCGACTGATCTCCAGAACGCCCAGACGATCGGCGTCACGGATGACAGGCACCATGAGACCGTTGTCGGTGTCGGTGGCGATGCCGAGATGCACGGCGCGATGTCGGATGATCTCCTCGTTCGCATCGTCGGTCGTCGCGTTGAGCGCGCGGAAGGCCTCGGTGTTCAGCACACGACACACCGCCGACGCGACGAACGGCAGGAATGAGACCTTTTCACCACTGGCGGCAGCCAACTTCTTGCGCACGGCGTCGAGGGCCGACACGTCGGCTTCATCCATGACGGTGAAGTGGACGGTCTGGGCGATGGATTCACGCAAGCGATTGGCGATGGTGCGACGCACGCCGCGGAATGGGATGCGCGTTGTCTCGTCGCCGCCGCGCTGCGCGGGAGAAGACGAAGCCGCGGCACGCGCGGGGGGTGTGGGGGGCGCGACGCGCACGGGTGCGGCAGCGATCGACGGCTCGCCCATGTCGCACGACGAGGCGCGCGGGGCCGGAGCGGGAGACGGGCGGGCCGGTGCGGCGGCCTTGCCGTTGCCACCGGCGGCGGCTCGAACGTCCTTCTCAACCACGCGCCCGCCGATGCCGGTGCCGGAGACGCGATCGATGTCGACGCCCAGGTCGCGCGCAAGGCGGCGCACCGCCGGGGTGGCCAACGCCTTGCCGGGTTCGGCGGCGACGCCCGCGGCAGCACCCGACATCTGGCCGACGACTGTGCCGGCATCTTCACGTTCGGCGCTGGGTTCGGGGACGGCGACCGGAGCAGGGGCGGCGGATGGCTTGGAGGCGGGGACCGGTGCAGCGACCTTCGCACCATCGCCGACGTAGGTGACCAAGACATTGCCGACGTGGAGAATCTCGCCCTCGTTGCCGTGGAGCGAGGCAATGACGCCCGTGCGCGGCGAGGGAACTTCGACAAGCGCCTTGTCGGTCTCCATCTCGGCAAGGATGTCATGCTCATTGACGGCGTCGCCGACGCTGACGCGCCACTTGATCAGTTCGGCCTCGTGGACGCCCTCGCCCAAGTCAGGGAGGATGAACTCGTTGGGATTCGCGGAAGTCTTGCCGGCCATTCAGGGCTCCCAGTCAGACGGAATAACGTCCGGGCATCGCGGCCCGGGTCTTTGAAGCAGGGGCAGTTTACGGGGGGCCATGCCCGCCGGGCGAGCGAAGCGCGGCGTCAATCAGAGGGACAAATGCTGAGGTTGTAGAACCTCATGCGAGGGCGGCGTCCCAAGTTGACCGCGTTGGCTCTTGGCCGACTTGTGCCTCGATGCCACTTGGCTTGATGCCCGCGTCTCATCTGAACCCCAAGTGTCAACCGATCGCTCATGTGAATCGGTTCGGGATGCAAAGACGGCATCACGACACCAAACACGCGGCATCAGGCCCAGACACTCATCGATCGCCGAACCCACATCACCGCATCGGCTTTGACACCGCCGACCGCCAGAGCGGCATGCCGGGCGCGATGTCCTTGCCCACAGGCGCGAGAATCTCAATCAGAAATCCATTGGTCTTGGTGCGGATCGGGATCACGCCGATCTCGGTCTGCACGTCGAGGATCTTTTGGCCAGCCACCGTCGAACGGCCGAGTTCGACGTACCACGCAAGCACCTTGCCGCGGGGTGCGGTGCGGCGTGAGATCGGATCCCATAGTTCCGGGGTGACGAAGATGCCATCCGAGTCGAGCGTGTGAACGACGACTGGCCCGCCGGACATCAGGGAGGCGACATTGGACTTGACCCACTTGAGCAGACTCACGGCGGCCTCCGCAACACATCAGACAACTCATTGGCAGTGACGCGCAAGAATCATCGGCATTCGCGACAACGATGGGACACAATCGACGCGACGACTCCCGCTGACAAATAAAAACCGCGTGGGCTCGACTGGAGCACACGCGGTGAATCGCACATCTGAGCCACACGTCAGCGACGACGGCGCGAAGCGAACACGGCCGCAACACCGATCAAAGCGAGGCCGCCGGGTGTCGGCACGCCAAGAATGTCGAAGGCCATGTCGCCGGAGTTGAAGGTGAAGTAGTTGGGGCCGTTGAAGAAGTTGCTGGCGTTGGTGCCGTCGCCTTGGCTGCTCTTGCTCCAAACCCATCCATCGGCGAACGGATTGACGAGGGTCGCGCCGATGGAAATCCAGTACTGGGTGCCGGCGCTGAGGTTGACGGCGCTGGCAAGGGACACCTCGAAGGTGTACTGGCCGTGACCGAAGTTCATGAGATTGCCGTTGAGGGTGGGATTGGTAGCGGCCTTGGAGAAAGCTTCGGAATAGATGACCTGAGTGCCGTCGGGGGCGCCGGCGTCATCGGCGAGAATCTCGACGGTGAAGCCCGACATGTTGGTAAGGTCGGGGAACTGGAACCACTGGCTGCCGCCGTACCAACGGACGCCGGTGACCTGTCCGCCGCCGGAGAGGGTGAAGTTGTCGGCCATGCGTTGGCTAAAGAACTGGCCCGCGACGGCGTCGGAAAACAGGCCCGCATTCGTCGAGCGGTCGTTCGCTTGGCTGTAGAGCGTGGCGGCGAGGGTGGAACCGGCGAACATGGCGGAGGCACAGAGAACAAAGGCGATGCTCGAACGCATTGAAATCTCTCCTGATGGGCACCCGGAACAATTCGGCGTCGTGAACGGAACGGCCCGATGCCGTCGCCGCCTCGTCAGCCTACACGAACGCGCAAGGTCGGTCGAGAACAATTTGCTCCCGAAAGTGAGAATCCGGGCGCGAGGGTTGACGCGGCTGGAGAATTGATTAGTGTATATGCAACTATCTGTGGGAGGCGTTGTGGGTCCACGGGTCATGCTCTTGACCAGCAGCAGAACGGCGGCAGTATGAAGGCGACACATGCAGGTTCGACATTCAGCAAAGATCAAACGATCGCGACGGTCGCCGGGCTGGAGCAAATGCCGTGCATGTGCGCCAAACTGCGGGGGGCGGCGCGGGCGGTCTCGCGTCTCTACGACGGCCGGATCTCGCGTTCGGGCGTGCCGGGGCCGCAGTTCACGCTGCTGATGATCTTGTCCAGCGCCGGGCCAATCCGCCAGGGCGAGATCGCCCAGATCATGCTGGCGGATGCGACCACCCTTTCGCGCACGCTGCAGCCGCTCGAACGCGAGGGCTGGATCGCCAGCGAACACGGCGAAGACCGCCGCCAGCGGCTTTGGTCGATCACCGCCGCGGGACGGCGCAAGCTCGACACGGCCCAGAAGCGATGGAGCGAAGCCCAGGCATCGCTGCGCGAAGGCCTGACCGAGGCGGAATGGACCACGCTGCACACGCTGCTGGCGAAAGTGAGCCGCGTGGCGCTGGCGCGGAACTGACCGCGGCCCGCGCTCCTTCACCCCGCCTCCCACCCTCTCGCGGTCTCGCCCGCTTACCCGCACCTGTGCAACCGAGTTTGTTCCGGCCCAATGCTGACGTGTCTCGATAGATGCATCTACATCTTTAGGAGCCCTCTATGTACCGTCTCGCCCTCACCATGCTCACCGCCGACAGGGCCAAGTTCTTCGCCCTCGTCTTCGCCGTCGCTTCGTGCGTGTTTCTGATCGCGCAGCAGGTGTCGATCTTTGCCGGGCTGATGAACCGCACGACCAGCCAGATCAAGGACGTGGGCTACGACAAGGTGTGGGTGATGCACCCGCAGACGATCTACGTCGACGAGGTGAAGCCGCTGGCGGATCAGGACCTTGAACGCGTTCGCGGCGTCGCGGGCGTGCAATCCGCAGTCCGACTCTTCAAGGCCTTTGCCCGCGTCACCGCGCCCAACGGCAACTTCCGCCTGGGCATTCTGCTCGGCCTGGACGATGCGACACTCACCGGCGTGCCGGGCGAAATGCTCCTCGGCGATGTGCGCGATCTGCGACAGCCCGACGCGCTCATCATCGACGATCAGGGGTTTCGCTCGCTCTTTCCCGGGCGTCCACTCGCCCTCGGTGGCACGCTGGAACTGAACGATCGCAAGGCGCGAATCGTCGGCATCTGCAAGCCGCGCCCGCCGTTCCAGACCTTTCCGGTGATCTACAGCAAGTTCAGCGATGCCGCCGGATACATCGGGCGCGAACGGCGGAGCACGGGCTTTGTGCTCGCGACGCCGACGCCGGGCGTGTCGCTCGAATCACTTTCCGCGAACATCTCCGCGGCGACTGGCTTGAAGGCGATGCCCGCCGCGCGTTTCGCGTGGGCCACGATCTGGTACTACATCGGCAACACCGGCATTCCCGTCAACTTCGGGCTGACAATTACCGTGGCGATCATCGTCGGCGCGATCATCACGGGTCAGACGTTTTATTTGTTCGTGCTGGAGAATCTCAAGCCGCTGGCCGCGCTCAAGGCGATCGGGGCGGCGGACGGCCTGCTGTCACGCATGATCCTGCTGCAGGCGGGCTATGTCGCCGCACTCGGCATCGGGATCGGCATCGGGCTCACCGCGTTCTTCTTCGAGGCGACCGGCGACATCCCCCACTTGCGTCTGTTCCTGCTGCACTGGCCGACGGTGGTCGGGACGAGCGCACTCGTGTTCACGATCACGTTTCTCGTGAGTACGTTCGCGGTGCGGCAGGTGACTCGGGTGGAGCCGGGAATTGTGTTTAAGGGGTGACGGCGTGCGGGAACACGGACACGCTTGTACGCGACAAGGCCGGGCACCACACCCGGCCTCGTGGTCCGATTGGGTTGTCGATGCCGCGATCAGCAGCCCGCATAGAAGGCCTCGACGAAGGCGTCGAAGTCTTCGAACGTGAGGAAGCCGTCTTCGTTGTAATCGCTGCTGGGGTCGCCCAGTTCGAAGGCTTGCACGAAGTCATCAAAGTCGCGGAAGTCGAGGAAGGCGTCGGCGTTGAAGTCCGCTGCGCACGGCCGGGGCGAACGCACCGAACGCTGAGCCGCATCACGGATCGCGTCAACGAGATCGACCACATTCTGTGCCGCCGTGAGGTCGGTCGAGAACGCACCGACCATGCCGTCGTCGAAATCGACCCACGCGGAGAAGCCGCGAGCACCGGCCGCCCGCGCGCCGACAAGCGTGCCGTCGGCGAGGCGCTGGTCGAGCCATACGCCGACGCCGTAGTCCGAACTGCCGCGGAGCGGGCTGTTGGCGACGGGAATTCCGATGGGCGTCTGGCGCGCGAAGAGTTGTTGAACCGCCTGGCGCGAAAGCACGCGCTGTCCGTTGTGGACGCCATCGTTTCGGAGCATCTCCATGAACCGAGCGAACTCGTCGGCGTTGCTCTCGGCGCCGCCCGCAATGCGCGGGTTTGTCGGGCTCGCAAGCACATAGCGGGTCACCTGGAAGTTCAGCGGCCCGGCGATGCGATGCGCGAAGAGAGAGTTCCACGATTGTCCTGCGGCGGTTTCGGCGATCGCACCGGCTGCGTGCATACTCGTGCCGCCGTACGAGAACACCGTGCCCGGCGGATAGACGAGCGGATCGGCGGCGATCTGGAGGGCGGCCTGCTGAAGCGTGATGAGCGGATTCGAGAGGGCGACGGACTCACCGAAGCCAGCGGTGTGCGAGAAGCACTGGCGGATGGTGATGTTCGTCTTTCCTGCGGCGAATGCCGGGTTGTAGTCCGAGAGTCTGGTGTTGAGGCCGAAGGGATTGGGTGAGTTGTCGGCGAGTGCCATGATCACCGCGCCACTCAGTGTCTTGGTGGCCGAGTCGGCGTTGGCGACGCGATCGCTGGACCAAGCACCGAAGGACCGCTTGTAGACGCGGCGACCGTCCTTGAACAGCACAAGTTCAAAGCCGGGAACGGCGTCGGGCACGTTTGTGCCATCGACCGCGCCTTGCGCGATCTGCGTCACCTCGAAGAAGTTGAAGAGCGGATAGGCACTGGCGGCACCCGCAGTCACGACGATCAAACCCGCCGCGGCCAAGGCGCGCGGCATCACACCGACTCGAGAAGTCGTTCGCATGACAGTACTCCTCCAAGAAATATCCCCCGACACTCACACCCAGCGTGGGCCGACGTGTCGTGCGAGAGAGAAACGGTCGTTACGGGACGGTATTGCTTGCCTTCTGGCTCTTCATCGCACTTTCACACATCATGGGAAACGCCCGAGGAGCGGCGGGCCGTTCAGTGCGCCCGCGAGCCAGCACATGGATCGGCAAAGGCTGCGGAGCAGGCGTGGTCGCCGCGTGGATGCCCGTCGCGTCTACCCTTGGCCGTGGCCAAGAAAGCAACCAGCACGAGCAAAGGCGAGGCGAGCGGCGGCGCGGCGTCCAAGAAGTCAGCCGGGAAGAAATCCGCGCGCGCCGCGGACGAGGGCGTCCTGCTCGGCGGACGAGCGCGTGACACGGCGGGAGAGCCCGGACTGTCGTCATCCTCGACGGGCGCGTCAACGACCTCGGGACTGCATCCGGCGCCGATCGGGCTCACGGACGTGGTCGGGCATCCGCGGGCACTGGGCGTGCTCAACGCGGCGGTGGCGTCGGAGCGCGTGCACCACGCGTGGATTTTCCACGGGCCGCGCGGCGTAGGGAAGTTCACGACGGCGCTGGCGTTCGCCGCGACGCTGATGGACCCGACGACCGCGCCGGATTTGTCAGGGCGGCTCGCGCCCGACCCGGAGTCGAGCGTGCAACGTCTGCTTCGCGTGGGGATGCACCCGGACCTGCACATCATCCGCAAGGAACTCGCGGCGTACAGCGAGGACTCGAAAGTTCGCGACAGCAAGCAGGCGACGATTGCCAAGGACGTCGTCGAGCAACATCTCCTCGCGCCTGCGGCACTCGCCGCGACCGTGCGTAATGACGCGCGGGCGGCGAAAGTCTTTATCGTTGATGAAGCGGAACTCCTCGATCGCTCGCTCACCAATGCGCCGGTGCAGAACGCGATCCTCAAGACGCTCGAAGAGCCCGACGGGCGAACCGTCATCATCCTTGTGACGAGCAACGAGGAACGACTGCTGCCGACGATTCGCAGTCGGTGTCAGCGCGTCGCGTTTACGCCGCTGGACGATGAGGCGATGTCGTTGTGGCTTCGCAGCGCGAAGGTGGAACTGCCGGAAGAGTCGCGTCAGTGGCTCTTGCGATACGCCGGCGGGTGTCCTGGAGAACTGCTCGTCGCGCTTCAGAGCGATCTCTTCGCGTGGCAGCAGCGACTCGACCCGATGCTCGCGGAAGTCGTGCGCGGGCGTTTCAGCATCGATCTGGGCGGCACCATGGCCGAACTCGTCGAGGGATGGGCCAAGGCCTTCGTCTCGAAGAACTCCGACGCGAGCAAGGATCGCGCGAATCACGCGGCGGCGGAGTTGCTCTTCCGATTGCTCAGCGAATACTGCCGCGGCACGATGCGACGCGGATTGGCGTCCTCACGCGGCGGCGACGACCCGGCCGTCGCGGGTGCGATGAGCGCGCTGGGCGTCCTCGGCCAGGCGCAGAGCTACCTGCGCTCCAACGTGAACTCCGGCCAGGTCATGGAGTGGATGGCGGCCCAACTTCCCGCGGCATTCGCCGGAACGCTCGAAGGGGCAATGGCGTGATGACGTCGGGGCGTTGCTCACGCCTCGAAGCTGACGGGTGCACGACGCGACTGCTCAACAGGTGCGTCGCCCTCCGACGCGGTCGTCGGCTCAATGCCCTGCGCACGCTCACGCGCGAGTTGGTCCATCAGCATCACCCAGGTCTCTCGCTCGAACTGCAGCAGTTCGATCACCTTGTCGAGTTTGGTGACGCTCTTCTCCATGCTCGCGCTGGTGAGCTCGTTGTAAAAGAACGTGTACAGCGCCTTGACGTTCTTCGCCAGTTCCGGGGCGATGTCCTCGCGCACGGTGACGATGAGTTCAAGCACGATGTTGCGGCAGCGATCAATGCCCGTGAAACTCATCTCGTAGTTCTTGGTTGAGAGCCCCTCGCGACCCTGCTGCGCGAACTTGATCGCGCCGTCGAGCAGCATGAGCCGCAACTCCTCGGGGGAGGCGGTCATCACTCGCGTGCGCAGATAGGCGTTGGCCTGGTCGCTCATGGGTGCGGTCGTGGTCGTTGGTCTGTGTTGGCCGCCGGTGCTCATGCTCCGAGAACATCGGCGAGCCGGAGGCGCGACTTCAGCCCGGGAAGATCATCGGGGCACGAAATCCGAATCAGCGGCTGCTGATCGTCCCGAGGCTGTTCTGCTGGTTCTTGAGCGAGCCGATCGCCTTCTCCATCGCGATGAACTGGGCCTGAAGAATCTGCTTCTTGTTCGCGAGTTTCACGTCAATGGCGGCGATCCGCTGGTCCTGGGCCTTGATGTTGTCGTCGAGCGACTTCTTGCGGCTGGTGAGCACGCCGTTGGTCGAATCGACAAAGCCCTTGGTGAGTTCCTCGACGATGCTGAAAAGACCCTGCTTGGTAAAGGTCTCCTTGGCGTTGGGATCGTTGAGCACCTTGACGCCGGGCGTCACCGTGGTGTCCACGTTCAGCGTGGCGTCGCGGGCGGCGAGCAGGTCCTCAACGTTGGCGGGGTCGGTCTCGATCGCCTTGCGGAAGGTGTCGCTGTTGAGCGAGAGCTTGCCGCCGGTGCCGACGCTGATGCCGATGGACGCGAGGCTCTGGTAGTTGCCGCTGACACCCTTGGGTCGGGCCTGGATCGCGGAGTACAACTGCGAGCGGATCGAGAGCGCGGTGGAATCACCCAGCAGCGGGCCGCTGGACTTGGTCTCGGTGTCGTAACGGGTCTGGGTGTTGAGACGATCGATCGTCGAGTTGAACGCGGTGATGAAGTCGTTGAGTTTCTTCTCCACCGCGCCCAGATCGCGGTTGATCGTCAGGTTCACCACGCCGGTGTTCTTGGACTTCAGATCGATCTTCACGCCGGTAAGAACGTTGTCGAGGGTGTTGCTCGATCCGGTGATGGCGATGGCCTTGGCCGGGTCGGTGGCCCCGAAGAACACGCGCGAGTCCTCGCCCGCCTCCAGCGTCTGCAGGCCCAGATCAAACGCGCCGGAGTCGATGAGCACGCGACCGGCGCGGCCGGAGTTGGTCGCCGTAAAGGAGAGCCGGAACGGCGTCGCGCCGCTGCCGTCCTGGATGATCGCCGCATTCACGCCCACGCCCGCGGCATTGATCTTGTCGGCGATCTTCTGGAGCGTGTCGGTCGGGTCGAACGTGAGTTTGCGCTCGAACGAGCCGTCGATCTTGTTGTTCACGCCGGTGCCGCTGGCCTCGCCGACGAGGTTGAGCCCGCGGGCGACGGTGCCGGAGGTGTCGGCGATCTTGATCTTGCTGATGCCGGTCGTGCCAACCTTTTCCACGATCTCGATGCCGTCACCGTTGGCGTTGATGCGCGCGGTCACGGCGAGCGGACGCGAGTTGATGAGATTGATCAGGTCGTCGACGTTCTTGATCGAATCGTTGACGGTGACGGCCTGGGCCGCGCCGGTGGAATCGGTGATCGTGAAGCTGCCGCTGCCCAGCCCCTTGCCGTTGTTGAACGAACTCAGAAGCGTCGCCCCGCTGACGTACTGCTTCTGCACGTTCGACCCGTTCACCGTCGCGCTCGCGACGCCGCTGGCGCCGGTCGAGATGCCCAGGGCGGCGGCCGTGTCGGCGCCGTTGGTGCCGGTGATGATCAGGTTGCTGGTCGTCAATCCGGTGTTGTCGGTAATGACCAGCCCGGTGCCGTTGCGGTTGAGACCCACGCTGAGTCGGGCCTTGCCGTTGGTGCCGGTGCCGCCGGCGATCTGGATCGCGTCGATGGCGTCCGAGAGCGTGGAGTCGGAGTTGAGCGAGACCGATCCGACGAAGCCGTCGCGGGTCGTGAAGTTGATGACGCCGCTGCCGCCGACGCCCGCGCCGCCGTTGAGCGACGAGAGCAGTGTGGTGTTGAGGCCGCCGATGATGCGTCGTCCGCCCAGCGAGCCGCCGAGCGAGTCGCCGGCGATGCCCAGGTCCTTGGCGGTGGTGCCGCCGCTCTTGTCGGCGATGGTGAACTCTTCGGGGTTGGCGTTGGTGAACTCCAGCCGCTTGCCGTCGCCGGCGATCTGCGCGGTGATGTGCCCCTTGCCCGCGGCGGCCAACTGGGCGTTGATCCGCGTGAGCGCCTCGCCCAGCGTTGTCACCGGGCCGGAGGTCTTGTTGAACTTGGTGTTGTCGAGCGGGTCGACGGTGTAGACGTCGCCCAGGTTGATGTCGACGCTGGTCCCCAGTTCGGTGATCGTGAACTGCGAGTTGGTCAGGCCGATCGTGTTCTTGATCAGCACGCCGTTGCCTTCATTGAGCGAAGCCAGCGTGGTGGTCGAGTTCGCGGCCATGAGCGAACTGCTGGTCACCTTCCCGCTCACCGCAGAGCCGGCGATGCCCAGACTGCTCGCGGTGGACGAGTCGACGGCGTTCTCGATGCGCATCGTGCCGCCGCCGCCCGAGACGTCGGTGATGATGATCTTGTCGTCGATGATCGACGCCTTCACCTTGGCTGTGCCGTTGCCGTTGATCGAGTCGAGCACATCCTGCACCGTGACGGCCTTGGACAAGTCGATCGTTGACGTGGCGTTGGCGGCGTCGGTGACGATGATCTTGCCGCGCGAAATGCCGGCGCCGCCCTTGAGGTCGGCGAGGTACACATCGCGGTCCAGTCGGGCCTTGCCGGATTCAAAACTGAACGTTCCCGCGCTCAGGCCGCTGGTGGTCTTGTCGGCAAAGCCGCGGCTGAGCGCCTGCTGCGTGCTCACGAGGCGGTCGACGATGAACGAGTACACGCCGGCGGACGCGCTGGTGTCGGCGGTTGCGGTCAGGACTTCGGCATTGCTGCTCGACGCCGACTGGCTGCGGAAGGCCTTGTCCACGCGGAAGTTCTTCGCCAGATCGCGGATGTTCGCCAGCCGCGAGTTCAGGTCGAGATACGCGGTCTGCTGGAGTTGCAGCCCGGCCTTGCGCGCCTGGGCGGCCTGCTTGGGGCGAGCTTCGATCGACAGCAACTGCTCGATGAGCGAGGCCGTATCGATGCCGCTGAAGATGCCGGTGCTGCTCGTGATGCCGCTCATGCGATTCTCCGCTGTGACGCCCGGTCGCTCGGGCGCAGTCCTGCGTGTCAAACATCGGTCCGCTGGCCGTGCCGCTGCACCGACAGCGGTTCTCGGACCGTACATCGCCGGGGGAACGCCGCACCCAAACGACATCGCCGCCCCAAAGGCCCGCGGCCTCGAGGCGGATGGTCCGAGAACGCGCGACACGACGGCCAAACCGCCGTGCCGCGCGATTGTGTCGCGTTCTCTTCCGCAACCCCCATACCAAACACCCAACCGCACGCCCCACACACCACCGGACTACCCTCGCAATCCCGAACCCTCGATCGCATCGGCGTCGTAGGACTGCCGATAGGAGTGCCAAGCCGCAGCGGCGTCCGCTCTCCTCTCCGCGTTCCCCGAAGACTCAGACCAGACATGTACACGATCACCAAACCTCTCCGTGTCGCTCTCGCCGTGCTCGCGTCGGTCGTTGCCCTGTCGGCCCTCGCGGGCGGAGCGGCGGCGATCCTGCTCCCCGAGAAACCGGCGTGGACCGCGGTGGGCTTCGAACTTGTCACGCTGGTCGCCGCGGTGCTGGGCATCGTCATGGCGGGCAACCGGTTCCGCGAAGGACCGGCGCTCGCGCTCGCCTGCATCGGCGGCACGATCTTGGTCTCGTCGGGTCTGGGCTATCTCGCCAGCGGCGCGAGCGGGCAGGCCGGCGACGCCCAGGTCCGCCTCGCCCTCGCCGCACGCATCGCGCTCGCGCTGGCGATCTCGTTCCTCGGCGCGTGGAATGCGCTGGGACGCCGACCGCTGCAATGGAAACTCGCGGTCCACGGCGGCGCGCTCGCGATTGCAGGCCCCGTGCTCGGGCTGCTTCACCGCCAGACCGACGGCAACTGGTTCACCGGCCCCGAGGGCGGCTCGCTGGGAATGATCGGGCTCGGGTTGCTGGGCCTCACGCTCATCGCGTTCGCGGTGACAAGCGTCTTTGCGTTCGTTCGCTCGGGGATGTGTGAGCCGGGTGACACGTCAGGCTCGCTGACGCGATTCGTCCTGCACATGCTGCCGCCGGGGGCGGCGGGCGTGCTCGCGGCCATCACGCACGGCCACATCAACACCCCGCTCACCGGCATGAGCGACGTCATCAAGGTCACGCTCTCGATTGTGCTTGTGATCTTTCTCGGCGGGTGGTTCTGCGGCGGCGTTCACATGCTGATCCGCGCGTTCGAGATGGGGCGCGGCGCGACCGCGTCTCAGAGCGCCAACCCGGCGTGACATTCTCAGTGATGCGCGTGGGCTTCGTCTTTCACGCTGTTGATCGCGCGGATCACGCCCTCCACCGAAACGTTCTCGTGCAGGTGCTCGTCGATGAGGGCCGCGGGGGCCGTGCCGCATGAGCCGAGGCATTCCACCTCGATCAGCGTGAAGCGCCCATCGTCGGTGGTTTCGCCGACGTCGATGCCGAGGTGGTCCTTGATGGCCTGGGTGATCCTGGGCTGGCCGCAGAACTCGCAGGCGATGGAGCGGCAGACCGCGATGAGGTGCTTGCCCTTGGGCTTGAGCCAGTATTCCTCGTAGAAACTCGCCGTGTCGATCACCTCGGCCGGGGCGATATCCAGGAACGCCGCGATCTCCTTCATCGCCTGCGGCGGGATCCAGCCGTAGGCGTGCTGAATCTCGTGCAGGCACGGCAGCAGCGCGCCCTTCTTCTGCTCATAGCGGGGCAGAATCTCGCGCGTGAGGCGGTCCTTCATCGACGCCGACAGGTACGGCTCGTCGCGGAGTTCGATCTTGGCGGTCGCGGACGGTTTGGTGATCCAGGCCATAGGCCCGCATCCTAGCGACGCCGACCACGCCCGGGCGAGTCGTGGGCCGCGCGGTTCCGTCTGATCGGGCGACCCGCCGAGGCAGGGGTGGCCCCGCACTCACCTGATCCGGTGAACCCGCCTTCCAGCAAGGGACGACCCTCTCACGAAGAGTCCCGCGCGATCAAGTCGGCCGGTGCGCCGGTCGATTCGCCATGTGGTGGGTTCCTCTCTTGGAGGTGGTGGGATGTCGCTTTCGATCAAGCAGAGTCTGTTCATCCTGACCGCCGTCGGCCCCGTTTTCGCGGCGGCGATCGGCATCGCCGGGTTCACCGGCCTTCACCGCGTCGAGGAGCAAACCGACGCGCTGGGCATCACGACCTCGGCGCTCCGCAACCACATGGAGTGCGACATGATGCACGACGCCCTGCGGGCGGACGTGCTCGCCGCTCTGGTCGCCACCAGCGACGACGATCGCAGCGCCGTCCACGCCGATCTGACCGACCACTCCAAGACCTTTCGCGAGTGTCTTGCCCAGAACGAGCAACTCGCGCTCGATGAAGAGGTGAAGGCCGCGATCGCCAAGGTCAAGCCCGCGCTGGACGTGTATGTGAGCGGCGCGGCCGACATCATCGGGATCGCCGCCCGCGACCTGCCCGCGGCCAACGCGAAAATGCCGGTCTTCCTCTCGCAGTTCAAGACCCTCGAAGACGAGATGGCGACACTCAGCGATCTGATCGAGTCGCGCGTCGAGACCGCCCAGAACGCCGGAACCGCCGCTCGCCACGATGCCTCGACGTTCATGCTCGCCGGCTGGGGCGTCTCGACCGTCGCGATGGCGGGGATCGGCTTTGTCCTCGGGCGTCGCCTCGCCTCGCGCGTCGGCCACGTCACCCAGCGCCTCAAGAGCATCGCCAGTGGCGACGGCGATCTCGCCGCCCGCGTGATCGAGATCCAGGGCAACGACGAGATCACGGAACTGGCCCGCAGTTTCAACGCCTTCAGCGCCCACATCCGCGACATCATGAGCGACGTCTCCGAGGTCACGACCAGCGTGTGCAACACCAGCGACGAGATCGTGACCTCGATGGCCGCCGCCAGCAGCGTGGTCGAGAGCCAGTCGCAGTCGGTGCATCAGATCGCGGCCGCGATCGAACAACTCTCCTCGTCGGTCGCCGAGGTGGCCAAGGGCTCGCGCGACGCGGCCGGGGCCGCGACCGAGGCGGGCACCAACGCCAAGCAGGGTCAGGCCGTCATCGGCCAGTCGATCGACAGCATGCGCCGCATCGACAAGGTGGTCACCGCGGGGGCCGAGCGGGTAAGCGAACTGGGCAAGTGCAGCGAGCAGATCAGCCAGATCATCACCGTCATCCAGGACATCGCCGACCAGACCAACCTGCTCGCGCTCAACGCCGCCATCGAGGCCGCCCGGGCCGGCGAGCACGGACGCGGGTTCGCGGTCGTCGCCGACGAGGTGCGCAAACTCGCCGAGCGCACCAGCACCGCGACGCGCCAGGTCGCCGAGTCCATCCACACCATTCAGCGAGAGACCGGCTCGGCGATCCAGAGCATGACCGGCGGCGCGAACGAGGTCCGGGCCGGCGTCGCCCTCGCGGGCACAGCCCAGGTCAGCCTCGACGCCATCGTCACGACCTCGTCGCAGACTGCGGAGATGATCGGTTCGATCGCCGCCGCCGTGGACGAGCAGCGCACCGCCAGCGACGACATCACCCAGCGCACGGGCGAGATCCGCACCGCGACCAGCGAGGCCAAGACGCGCGTCGAGGCGTCGGCTCAGGCGGCGGCCGCCTTGCTCACGCAGGCGACCAAACTCCAGCAGGTCGTCACGGCGTTCACGCTCGATCGCCGGGCATCCGGTTCCGCGGCGCACGCAGCGCGATAGTCGGCTGACGATTTCAGGCACCCCGATCCCGCCCGAAGACCTCTTTGGGCGGTTTTTATTTGGTTTTCTTGGGGATTGTGAACCCGCGAAAATCGAGATAGACTCAAGATTCTAGAATCTCGCGCATCCTGATGTGCGCGGCACTCGCCCCAGCCTTGTCCATCGCCAAAACGCACCGCCTTGGCGGCCACCCCACCCGTGCTTCCCCCACAGACCGGAGATTGACCATGAAGTTCGCCCTGCCCGCCCTTGTCGGCTCGCTCGCTCTTGCGTCCGCCGCGGTCGCCGCCGACCCGTATTACATGGTCGTCAACAGCGGCTCGAAGTTCATCATGCTCTTCGACAAGGCCAACGGCACTCCCGTCAACGACCAGTGGATCGACCTCTTCAACGCCACGCCGACGCCCGGCACGATCAAGGACGCGATCCAGGTGCTCAACGAGATCTGGGTGAGCGATCAATCCTCGGCACAGATCTATCGCTTCCGCGCCGACAAGACCACGCCGACGTACCTCGGCACGATCACCGATCCGGGCCTCAACAACATCCGCGGCATGGCGTTCGACGGCACCACCGTCTACATCACCTGCGGCGCAAACAGCGGCACCGGCTTCGCCGCCGGCGTCGTGCGCATGACCCGCACCGGCACGATTCTCGACAAGTTCACGACCAACCTGACCAGCCCGTTCGATGTGCTCGTCGCGGGCAATGAGTTGCTCGTCGGCGACTTCAGCGACGATGACATCGGCCGCTATCAACCCGACGGCACGTACATCGCCGACCTGGTGCCCGCCGCCGTCACGCCCGGCCTGCGCGGGCCGCAGCAGATCACCTTCAACAACGCGGGCAACCTGCTCGTCGGCGGCTTCACCCCCACCGCCGTCGGCATCTATGTCTTCAACCCCTCCAGCGGCGCGCAACTCAACTACTACGCCGTCGGCGGCGTGCGCGGCACGGCCCAACTCGACGACGGCCGCTATCTCTGGTGCGACGGCGTGGGCCTCAACGCCTACAACGCGACCGACGGCTTCGGCACGCGCATCTACGGCGGCTCGGCCAGCAGCAGTTGCCAATACATCAACCTCGTCGACTTCGACGCCACCGGCTGCCCGGCCGACTTCAACGGCGACGGCTTCCTCGACTTCACCGACTTTGATGACTTCGTCGCCGCGTTCGAGGGCGGCGCGGCCAGCGCGGACTTCAACGGCGATGGCTTCCTGGACTTCACCGACTTTGATGACTTCGTCGCGGCGTTTGAGACGGGGTGCTGAGGACGAAGGCACTGGGCAGTGGGGAAAGGTGTGCGGTGCCCACCTCGCGCTCGGCGCAGGTGCGCCGCGACGAACGAACGGTCGATCGCCTCGCACGCCCGCCGTGCGCCGAGGCGTGCGGTGGCGCTCGCAAAGGAATGCACTCGATGAAGTCCGCGATGATTGCCGTGTTGGCCACCGCCGCGTGTGCGCCTGTCGCCGCGGCGGAGGATTCGTACCTGATGATCTGCAACAGCGGATCAGAGTTCGTGATGCTCTTTGACAAGACCACGGGCGCGGTCGTCAACGACCAGTGGATCGACCTCTTCAACACCGGCGAGACGACCTTCGGCATCGTCCGCGACGCAATCCAGGTAGGCAACCAGATATGGATCAGCGATCAGGGCAACCCCGGCAACATCTATCGCTTCACCGCCAGCAAGACCAACCCGACGTACATCGACACGATCGTCGTCGGCGGCGGCGGCAATATCCGCGGCATGGCGTACGACGGCGCGACGATCTACGTCACCCAGAACGGCACGCTCCCCGACGGCAGCCGCGATCCGCGCGTCGTCCGCTACAACCGGCTCGGCACCCCGCTCGGCTCGTTCACGTCCTCCAATCTCGGCAGCCCCTTTGACGCCCTCATCGCCGGCAATGAAGTCCTCGTCTCGGACTTCAACAACGACACCGTGTTGCGCTATCAGAGCGACGGCACCTACATCGGCGAACTCGTCACCAAGACCACCGGCGGCATGAACGCACCCTCGCAGATCGCCTTCAACAATGCGGGCAATCTCATCGCGGCGGGCTTCAGCCTCCCTGCGGGCATGTATGTCTACAACGCATCGACCGGCGCGCCGCTCAACTACTGGTACGCGGGCGGCGTCTCGGGCATCGCCCAACTCGGCGACGGCCGCTACATCGGCACCGACGGCATCAGCGTCAAGGTCTACAACCCCGCGACCGGTGCGCTGTCGATCCTCTACGGTGGTTCGGCGAGCAGCAGTTCTCGCTATATCAACCTCGTCGATTTCGACAACCTCGGCTGCCCCGCCGACTTCAACGGCGACGGCTTCCTCGACTTCACCGACTTTGATGACTTCGTCGCCGCGTTCGAGGGCGGCGCGGCCAGCGCGGACTTCAACGGCGACGGCTTCCTCGACTTCACCGACTTCGACGCGTTCGTGGCGGCCTTTGAGACGGGCTGCTGACTTTACAACGCCACTTCATGTGTGGTGGCAACAGCTGATCTTCTCAAGGGCGAATCAGCGTTGGCGCAGTCGCCCTTCTCTGCTTTTGGTGTGCGATCGTTTCGAGTCAGCGATGTTCTTCTGGTGGTACTCGATCACCGCGACGAGCCGCTCAAGCACTCGGGAGCTGACGTCGCTTTG